>Ga0310813_10002079_pt1 | contig 12192 bp, 11 predicted proteins | sample YN3metagenome_FD_203086 | JGI IMG/M metagenome (GOLD analysis project Ga0310813, IMG submission 203086) | Soil microbial communities from experimental microcosm in Duke University, North Carolina, United States - YN3 | ecosystem: Engineered > Artificial ecosystem > Soil microcosm > Unclassified...
ACCGGATGATCACGATCAGCGCGATCTGCCTGGGCTTCTCGCAGATGATCTTCGTCTTCAACTTCTTCTGGAGCATGTACAAGGGCCGGAAGGCGGAGAACAACCCCTGGCAGTCCAACACGCTGGAGTGGACGATCCCGTCGCCGGCGCCCGAGCACAACTACACGCCGGTGCCCACCGTGCACGGCGGCCCCTACGAGTACGGCGTGAACCCGGAGAAGGACTGGACGCCCATGACCGAGACGAGCGGCCAGAGCCCGGCGCACTAAACAAGCTGAACGTTGTGATGGAAACGCAGGAGCACAAGGGGATCCGGCGCTTCGCCGCGCTGACGGCGGGGATGGCGCTCGTCCTCATCCTGGCCGGCGGCTTCGTCACCACGACGAGGACCGGCGACACCATCCCCACCTGGCCCAAGTCCTGGGGGAAGATGGAAGTCGGCTGGCCCGTCGAGTGGAGCCATCGCGCGGCGGCCGGGCTCGTCGCCATCCTGGTGACGGTGCTGGCCGTCTGGCTCCAGGTCCGGGAGCCCCGCCGGGGCGTTCGGATCATCGGCTGGGCGGCCCTGGGGGCGGTCCTGCTCCAGGCCCTGATCGGCGGCCTGCGGATCTATACGGTCGCCCCCGTGCCGGTTGCCATCGTCCACGCCTGCTTCGGCCAGCTGGTCTTCTGCGCCATGGTCGCCACGGCCCTCCTGGTGTCCGACGCCTGGCGGCGGACGCCCGCGGACGAGTCGACGGCCGGCGCCCGCAACCTCGGGCTCGTGACGACCGGCTTCGCGTTCCTCCAGCTGGTGGCCGGCGCTGTGACCCGGCACACCGGCGCGGTCCTGATCGTCCACCTCGTGGGAGCGGGCCTGGTCCTGCTCCACGTCTCGCTCTTCGCCTCGCGGCTGATGCTGACGCCGCTCCGCAAGGGCGCCAACATCCTGGTGGCCCTCCTGGGCGTCCAGCTCGTGCTCGGCGGGGCCACCTGGGCGATCAAGGCGTCCGGGTTCGAGCGCAGCCACCAGGCGCCCCTTCTCCAGATCCTGACCATCAGCGCTCACGTGGCCGTGGGCGCCGCGCTGCTGGCGACCACGCTCGCCATGACCCTGATGTGCCATCGCGGCCGCGTCCCGGCGCCGCGGGCGGTGGCCGCGTGAACCCGACCGTCGAGGTCGTCCCGGCCCCGGCCTTCGCCGAGAAGGCGACGAGCCGTTCGCTGTCGGTCCGCGTCTCCGACCTCGTGACCCTGACCAAGCCCGGCATCACCGTGATGGTCGGGATCACGACCGCGGTCGGCTTCTACGTCGCCTCGCACGGCGCCTTCGACTGGAAGATCTTCCTCCACCTGATCGGCGGGACGCTGCTGAGCTCCGCCGGGGCCGCCGCGCTCAACATGCTGATGGAGCGCAAGCTCGACGCGCTCATGGAGCGCACCAAGGCCCGGCCGCTGGCGGCGGGCCGGATGGCGCCGGTCGAGGCCGCGATCTTCGGCTCCCTCCTCTGCATCGGAGGCCTGGTCTGGCTGGCCCTTGGGACGAACCTGCTGACCTCGGGGCTCTCCGCGGCGACGATCGTGAGCTACCTCGCCCTCTACACCCCGCTCAAGACGAAGAGCTCGGTCTGCACGCTCGTGGGGGCGATCCCCGGGGCGCTGCCGCCCGTCATGGGCTGGGCCGCGGCGCGCGGCTCGCTCGAGGCGGGCGCCTGGGTCCTCTTCCTGATCCTCTTCTTCTGGCAGCTGCCCCACTTCCTCGCGCTCGCCTGGATGTACCGCGAGGACTACGCCCGGGGCGGCTTCCCCATGCTGCCCGTCGAGGAGCCCACGGGGGCCAGCACGGGCCGGCAGGTGGTCCTGCAGACCCTGGCGCTCCTGGTCGTCAGCTTCCTCCCGTACGGCTTCGGCGTCGCGGGCGAGGGATACCTCGTGGCGGCGCTGGTCCTCGGGGCCGGGTTCCTGGGCTTCGGCGTCGCCTTCGCGGCCCTGCGGTCGCGGGAGCGCGCGACGCGGCTCTTCCTGGCGTCGATCACGTATCTTCCGCTCCTCCTGGGAGCGCTCGCTTTACTCTGAGAGGGATTCATGGAACAAGCAGCTGCGCACGGCCACGGGGCCGAGGACCATGTCGCCGCGTTCGAACGGGCGCGACTGGCGATGTGGCTCTTCCTCTCCTCCGAAATCATGATGTTCGGCGCCTTCATCGCGGCGTACGTCGTGCTGTGGATGTCGGCGCCCGAGCAGGTGCATGACGGTCCGGAGACGGCGTTCAGCAAGCATCACCTGAGCTGGAAGATCGCCTGCTTCAACACCGCGGTGCTGATCCTCAGCTCCTTCACGATGGTGAAGTCGGTGAACGCGATCTCGAAGGGCAACCGCTCGAAGTGCGAAGACTACATGGTCGCGACCGCGGCCCTGGGAACGCTCTTCCTCTTCGTGAAGGGGTACGAGTACTCGCTCAAGTTCGCCGACGGCATCGGCCCGGACACCAACGTCTTCTACGGCTGCTACTTCCTCATGACCGGCTTCCACGGGATCCACGTCCTCGTCGGCGTGATCCTGCTGCTCTGGTGCGCGTTCTACGTGAAGCGGATGGATCAACACCACTACGCGACCGTCGAAAACCTGGCGCTGTACTGGCACTTCGTCGACCTGGTCTGGATCTTCCTGTTCCCGATCGTCTACCTGCTCTAAAGGAAGAGATATGTCCGACTCCGCGCAGGACCACACCCACGACCACAGCAAGGTGTACGTGAACGTCCTCATCGCGCTGGCGGTGCTGACGTTCATCACCGTCGGGGCCTCCCGGATCCACCTGGGCCGGGCCGGCAACATCGGCCTCGGCCTGGCGATCGCCATCGTCAAGGCCTCGCTCGTGGTGATGTTCTTCATGCATCTCAAGTACGAGCAGCGCTGGTGGGCGGGGATCGTGCTCTTCCCGCTCGCGCTGGTCCTGATCATCATCGGCTCGAACCTCCCCGACACCGGGCTCAACGGCCGGCACAGCGGCGGGGATCTCCTGACCGAGCCCGACGCCGTGATCAAGCACGCGGGCCACGCGGCTCCTGCGGGTCACAAGTGATTGGGCGTTGACGTCGACGGACTGACGCACCGCTACGGCGAGCGCCTCGCGCTCGACGGCGTTTCCTTCGCGGTCCGCAGCGGCGAGGTGTTCGGCCTGGTCGGCCCCAACGGGGGCGGCAAGACCACCCTCTTCAAGATCCTCTCTACCGCCCTGACGCCCACGTCGGGCGCGGCTCGCGTCGCCGGGATCGACGTGCGCGACGGCGCCGTCCGGCGCAGGATCGGCGTCGTGTTCCAGTCCCCGAGCCTCGACGGCAAGCTCGAGGTGGGCGAGAACCTCCTCCATCACGGGCACCTCTACGGACTCTCGGGGAGCGCCCTGCGGGCCCGCATCGACGAGGAGCTGTCGCGCTTCGGACTGGCCGACCGGAAGCGGGACCGGGTCGAGAAGCTTTCCGGAGGCCTCCAGCGGCGGGTGGAACTCGCGAAGTCGCTGCTCCACCGGCCCGAGGTGCTGCTGCTCGACGAGCCGTCGACGGGGCTCGACCCCGGGGCGCGGCGGGACCTCTGGGACGCGCTGAGGAGCCTGAAAGGCGTGACGGTGCTGCTGACGACCCACCTGCTGGAGGAGGCGGAACGCTGCGACCGCCTGGCGATCCTCCACAAGGGCCGGATCGTGGCCCTGGGCGAGCCGATGGCGCTGCGGGGGGAGATCGGGGGCGACATCGTCTCGATGCGGTCCCGGGATCCCGGGCGCCTGGCTTCGTCGATCCGCGAGAAGCTGGGCGAGGAGCCGCAGATCGTGGACGGCACGGTGCGCCTCTCGAAGGAGCGCGGCCATGAGGTTGTCGTGCGCCTGGTGGAGTCCTTCCCCGGCCTGATCGAGTCGGTCACGGTCGCCAAGCCGTCGCTCGAGGACGTCTTTATGGCGAAGACCCGGGAGGTCTGGTCATGATGCTGGCCGCCCTCAGCCTGTGCCGGCGCGACTTGGTGCGCTTCTTCCGCCAGCGCAGCCGCATCATCGGGGTCCTGGGAACCCCTCTGATCTTCTGGGCCCTGATCGGCTCGGGCTTCAACTACATGGCGTACCTCTATCCCGGGACCCTCATCCAGATCCTGCTCTTCGCCTCGATTTTTTCGACGATCTCGATCATCCAGGACCGCCAGCAGGGCTTCCTCCAGGGCGTGCTGGTGGCCCCCGTTTCCCGCGCGTCGATCGTGCTGGGCAAGGTCCTGGGCGGGACCTCCATCGCGCTCGTCCAGGGCATGCTCTTCCTGCTCCTCGGGCCGCTCGTGAAGATCCATCCCGGGCCGGCCGGGTGGGCGGCCGCGCTGGGCATCATGGCGGCGGTTGCGTTCGGCCTGACGGCCCTGGGGGTGCTCCTGGCCTGGCGCTTCGAGTCCGTCCAGGGCTTCCACGCGATCATGAACCTGCTGCTCATCCCCATGTGGCTCCTGTCCGGCGCGGTGTTCCGCCCGGGCCAGGCGCTCCCGTGGGTGCGGCACGTCATGGTGGCCAACCCGCTGACCTACGGCGTCGACGCCCTCCGCCGCGCCCTGACCGGCGAGGGGGAGCTGCCGATCGGACTTTCGCTCGGCGTGACGATCGCGTTCGCCGCGATCATGTTTTCTTTGGCGACCGCCTTGGCGCGGCGCCGCTGATTCGGTAGGATGCGCGACCCATGATCGGCTGGATGATGACGTTCCTGGCCCAGTCCGGGAAGTGATGAGAGGATGCGATCTCTCCCCGTGAGGGAGTAGCTTGGAAAATCAGCATCTTCTTGCTGCTCGGGCTTGTCTTTGGCATCGTGGCAGCTATTGTTACAGTCGTCGTCCGGACTATCCGACGGGAGGAGCGTCAACGGATCGAACGGGAGAAGAAGGATAAGGATCAGCAACCTCCTTCTCCCCCCGGTCCCAAGGACCGCTAGCGAGCGATGGCACACATCCTGGCAGTCGATGACGATCCCAAGATCCGCAAGTTCGTCCGCGCCACCCTCGAGGCCGCCGGCCACGAGGTCGTGACCGTGGAGGACGCGGAATCGGCGCTGGCGCAGCTCCTCATGTCGCGCCCCGATCTTTTCCTGCTCGACATCAACCTGCCGGGCATGCACGGCCTCGCGCTGGCGGAAAAGCTCCAGTCGCAGCGGGGCACATGGTCGATCCCGGTCGTCATCCTCTCGGTGAGGACGGACCCGCGCGACAAGGTGGCGGCTTTTGCCTCGGGCGCGGTGACCTACCTGGAGAAGCCCTTCAAGAAGAAGGATCTCGTCGACGCGGTGCGCTCCGCGCTGGAGCTGGCCGCCCGCCGCAAGCGCCGCGGCTTCAAGTAGGTTGCCCTCGGGCGGCCCGAAGACTATCCTGAATAGATCCACGGGCGAGCCCCCGACTCACGGACCCTTTCCCGAAGGGAGCAGCCGATGAAAAGGTGGGCCATCATCGCAGGCGTCGCGGTCGTCGTCATCGTGGCGATCGTCGTCCTCCTCAGGATGCGCGGCGAGGTCAAACCCGTCGTCGAAACCAAGGTCGAGAAGCCGACGGGTCCCGACCCCGCCTACCTGGCCAAGGTCGCCGGTCTCTTCAAGCAGCTCGAGGACGCCGAGGCCAAAGGCGAGTTCAAGGACGCCGTCTTCACGCTCAATCAGCTCCAGAAGCTGGAGCCGAACGACGCCCGGCTGACGTCGGCTCGTCCCCGCCTGGAGGAGAAGCTCAAGCGCTTCGAGGCCTGGGACGCGGCCCAGCGTCGCGCCCTCGACGAGCGCAAGGAGGCGACGCGCCTCAACAACACGAGCGCCGGATGGAAGAAGGTGCTCGACTCCTGCGCCGAGGCGGAGAAGCACGCGCCCACCGAGAAGCAGCAGAAGGCGACGCGCGAGCTGGCGGTCGTCGCGAAGCAGTACCACGACTGGGCCGCCGCCCGCGAGGAGGAGGCCAAGGGCAACCTCACCGGCGCGCTGGACCTGCTCGAGAAGGCGCTGGCCGCCCCTGATCCCCCCGCTGAGCTCGCCACGTTCAAGACGGCCCTGGAGAAGAAGAAGCGCAAGCTGGACTTCGACCGCGCCGCCTCGGCCGCCCGGGCCGAAGGCGCCCCCGCGAAGGCCTTCGAGCTCTGGCAGAAGGCCAGGCCCCTGGCCGAAGACCCCAAGGACGTCGCGGAAGTCGACGCCAAAATGGACGCCCTCAAGCCCTGGGTGGACCCCGCCGAGCGCGACCGGCGCTACGGCGAGGCGATGAAGTCCGGCGAAACGGCGCTGGCCGCCGGCGACCTGGACGCCGCCGAGAAGAGCTTCAAGACCGCGCAGGGCCTCAAGGTCACGGAGCTGGCCCCCGGCCAGGCGCTCACCAAGGTCGCGGCGGCGAGGAGATCGAAGGGCTTCGAGACGGCGGTCGCGGAGGCGAAGGCGGCTGAGGAAAAGAAACAGTGGGCCGACGCCATCGAGGCCTACGAGCGGGCCCTCAAGGTGAAGACCGACTCCGGCATTGCGGCCCGTCGCAAGGAGCTGGAGGAGCAGTACCGGCCGTCGAAGATCGTGATCCCGCTCAGCGAGGCCAGCGGCGTTCGCATGGAGTTCGTCCTCATCAAGCGCGGCAAGTTCCTGATGGGAGATCCCCAGGGCAACAGCGACGAGAAGCCGCACGAGGTCGTCATCGAGAAGGACTTCTGGATGCAGACGACCGAGCTGACCCAGGCCCATTGGACCCTCATCATGAACACCAAGCCCTGGATGTCCAACAGCGTGCCGATCCTGCCGGTCGAAGGGGTGAGCTGGGACGACACTCAGAAGTTCTTCGAGAAGTTCAACCAGACGCTCCGGGAGAACCTGCAGGGCCGGAAGGGCTCGCTGCCCACGGAGGCGGAGTGGGAGTACGCTTGCCGGGCCGGGACGAAGACCCGCTGGAGCTACGGAACTGACGACGGGCAGTTCGAGCAGTACGGCTGGTGCTCCGGCAGCAAGGTTCGCGGGCCGCAGCCCGTCGCGCAGAAGTCCCCGAACGCCTGGGGCCTCTACGACATGCACGGCAACGTGGCCGAGTGGTGCGCCGACGGCTACGCGGGCTATGGCGAGAAGGCTGCGGACGAACCGCAGTTCCGCTGCTTCCGAGGCGGCAGCTGGAACGATCGGGCGGAGAACTGCCGCTCGTCCAAGCGGGAGAAGGACGTCCCGACGAAGAGCAACCTGTTCCTGGGATTCCGGGTGGTGCTGCGCTAGCGCGCCGACGTTTCCCGCGATTTTCGGGTATTGTCCTAGCGTGGCTCTGTCTGGATTCGGCCCCCTGCTCCTCAAGGAGCTCTTCGGCGCGTCCCGCCGGGGGCAGATGTACTGGGGCCGGGTGATCTACATCGGCCTGATCGGGCTCATCATCTATCAATTCTGGTCGACGGAGGTCTCGGCCCTGCTGTCGCCCTCCGCTTTCGCGGCGCTGAGCCGGCGGCTGTTCCGGAACTTCGTCTTCTTCCAGCTGGTGACGGTCTCGCTGGCGGCCGTCGGCGGCGCCGCCGAGCGTGTCATCCGGGAGGAGGCGAATCAGACCCTCGGGCTGCTGCTCCTGACCCCCCTGACCGCGCGGGGCATCTCCTATTCTAAGTGGACCGCGTCGATGATCCAGGCCGGCTCGCTCATGCTCTGCGGGCTGCCGGTCGTCGCGGTCTGCGTCTACCTGGGCGGCGTGGGCCTCGGGGAACTGCTGTGGTCGTTCTCCCTGATCGGCGCGATGGCGGCGCTCGGCGCTGCGTTTGGCCTCCGCGCCTCGGCGACCTGCCGCAGCATCCCCCGCGCCATCATCGTGGGCTTTCTCTACCTGGTCGGGTACGCGCTGCTTCCGATCCCCTTGATCATCGTCACGATCGGCACCGGCCTCTGGCTCATTCCCTTCCTTCACCCCCTCTATGCCGCCGGAGCGATGGAAATCCACTCCGGCTCGAACGACTTCTGGCAATACTGCTGGATTCCCGCGACGCTCCTGTCGTTCCTGGTCTCCTGGCTCGTGGTGCGCAAGCTCGCGGTCCGCATCCGGAACCGCACGGTCGCCCCGCAGCCCGCTTCTCCGAACTTCGTCTATGAGCAGAAGCACCTTCTGGGGCGCTTCCGGGTACCGCTCAAGGTCGGAAGCCGGCCCTCGCGGAGCTATCGGGAGGTGTGGGAGTCCAATCCGCTTCTTTGGAAGGAACTGCTGACCCACGCGTCCTCCCGCTGGACCCGGGAGAGCAAGTTGGGATACCTCATCGTGGCGCTTCTCTTCATCCTGATCGCCTGGGCGATCACGCTGGGAGAAAACCAGGGAACGCTGGCCTTCCTGGGGATTTTCTTCGCCATGCTGGCGGTCGCCAACGGCGCGGCGCTCTTCGCCCCCGAGAAGGAGGGGCGCCGGATGGAGATGCTGCTGTCCGCGCCGATCTCGTCCGCGTCCATCGTCCGGAGCAAGCTGCTTTCCGGCCTGATTGCCCCGGAGCCGATCCGGGTGTCGCTGGTGGCGCTGGTGACCGTCCTGGCCTTCTCGTACTGGTCCGGGCTGGTCGGCGTCCTGCTCCACCTGGTCGTCTTCTTTGGATTCATGGGATTCGCGTTCACGCTGGCCGCCGCGGCCTCGCTCCGGGCCGCCACGATCCACGGGGCGGCGCTGGGAGCCACCGCGGTTCTGTGCGTGATTCTTCTGGTCGTGCCGATGCTCGTCTCGATCGCGCGACCCGGGGAATCGTTCGGTCCCTGGACGCTCCTGGAGGCTCTCAATCCGGTCTGGGCGCTCGAACCGCTCCAGCAGCGGCGCAGCATGGACCTCGCGGCCGCCGGCGGCCGCTGCTCTTTGTTCGTCCTGAATTACTTCGGGGCATCCGCGGGCCTGCTGGGCTGGATGCTCTGGAGATTCGATCGGATGATGGGCCGGATCTGAGGGTTCGGATTCCGATCGGGCTCCGTACTTTTTTCGAAACCCCGTCATTTTCCCTGTCGAGTTTTTGACCTCATTCCCCACTCCCCCGGCGGAGAGACCTCGCACGGCGGCCCGGACGGTGACGTCGCGTTACGAAACGTAACGCGTCCTGATGGGCCGTGATAGGTCGCATTTAAAAAGCCGCTGGACGGGAGCGGGTTGCGTTGTCGGGCCGGGTGGCACGGCGCTTGCTCCGGGCGGAGGGTGCGAGGATCCCCGCGATGGAGGCCGCCCATGGTGAGCGCGTTCCTGTTCCTGCTGCCGCTGGTCCCGGTTGCCGCGTTTCGTGCGGGAGAGTCGAGGCCCGCGCCCCTCTTCCCCGTTTCCGATCCTCCGGAGGAAGCGCCGTCGCTGCCCTTCGGATGTCGGGCCGCTTCCGATGGCGTCGCGTCGCCCTTCTCCGCGCGTGCCATTCGCGAGGTCTCGCGTGGCTGGGAATGGAAAAACCTGGAGACGCCGGGCTGGAAGCTCCTCATGACTCCGTCGTTCGTCGTCCGCGGCGACGTCTCCATCGACGAGCTGCGCCGAGTCGGCGCGCATCTGGAGGAGTTCCTCCGGATGGCGCGGACGGCATTGGGCGGCGACAGCTCGGGCCTCGTGTTCTCCGCGCGGGTCTTTGCGTCGGCGCGCGACTTCCGCCGCTACGCCGTGCGCTCGGGCGCCGCGAACGCGGAGTCGTTCTATGACCCCCGCAGCGCGGAGCTCGTTCTCTGCCTGGAGGGCTGCCCGTCGCCGATCTGGCTCCAAAAGACGCTGGCCCATGAGTTCGGCCACGAGTACATGGACCGCGTCTGGAAGCGGACGGAGCCGCTCTGGTTCGCCGAGGGGGTCGCGGAGTACTTCGCCAACTTCACGGTGCGGGATGGGCGCGCGCAACCGGGCGCCGTCGACCGCCGCGGTCTGCTGCTCCTGCAGATCGACGAGCCCCTGCCGCTGGCGAAGTTTCTGAAGCTCGGGCGGGAGGAGATGTACGGGGTCCAGTTCGCCCGCCACTACGCGCAGGCCTGGTCGCTGGTCCACTACCTGTTCACCCGGGACGACGGCACGATCGACCTTCTGCTGCGGGGGACGACGCCCCCGAACATCGAGGAGCTGGAGGCGGGCTGGAGGAAACATCTGACGGATTTGAAATAGAGAGGAGTTTGAGATGACCGATTTCATGAAGCTCGAAGTGTGGAAGCGCGCCCACGTGCTCGCGCTGGAGATCTACAAGTGCGCGAAGAAGCTGCCGGACAGCGACCAGGAGTACGGGATCGCGTTCGACGTCTGCCAGACCGCGCTGCAGGTCCCGGCCGGCATCGCCCGGAGCTGTGCCTTCGAGGAGTTCGACGAAGTGGAGGAATTCCGGGACTGCATGGAAGAAACGAGGATGGCGCTGCGCCAGGTCGACATGCAGCTGATGGTGATGCGCGACCTCGGCCACCTGTCGCGCCCGGAGTGCGAGCGCCTGCTCAAGATGGGCGAGGAGGTGCGGGAGTTGCTGATCCAGCGGCAGAACCGGAAGAAGAAGACGACGAAATCCTAGATGGCAGTTCCGTGTACGTAGCCCCGCGCGCGAGTCGCGCGGGGCTGAAAAATCAGGTTGGGTCTCCGTAGCTCAATTCGATAGAGCACGGCGTTTGCGACCGCCGAGGTTGCGGGTTAAACTCCCGCCGGGGACTCAATCCGGTGGGGAGCGTCGCACACCCCACCCCCTTGAATCTAGTCGGGTCGCAAAGGCCGCTCATCCATTGAGCTACCGGAAGGGCGCCGTGAGAGCGGCGCCCGTTCCGTTTTAAAGCTCTTACATTCCCATCCCGCCCATGCCGGGCATCATCCCGGGCATCGACGGCATGCCGGGGTTGGGGCCGTCGCCCATGCCGGACGGGATCTGGTCGACCACCTTCTTCTCCGGCTTCTCCGTGATCACCGCCTCGGTGGTCATGAAGATTCCCGCCATGCTGGCGGCGTTCTGGAGTGCCAGGCGCACCACCTTGCGGGGATCGAGGATGCCGGCCTTGATCAGGTCCTTGTACTCGCGCGCCTCGGCGTCGAAGCCGAAGGAGTAGTCCTTGGCCTCGTCGATCTTCTGGACGACCACGCTGCCGCGTTCGCCGGCGTTGTCGGAGATCTGGCGGATGGGCATCTCGAGGGCTTTGCGGAGGATCTGGGCGCCGATCTTCTCGTCGCCCGAGATCTTGAGGGCGTCGATGGCGCGGCGCGAACGCAGCAGCGCCACGCCGCCGCCGGGAAGCACGCCTTCCTCGATCGCGGCGCGGGCCGCGTGGAGCGCGTCCTCGAGACGGGCGCGCTTCTGCTTCATCTCGACCTCGGTCGCGGCGCCGACGTTGATCTGCGCCAGGCCGCCCGAGAGCTTCGAGAGCCGCTCCTGCAGCTTCTCGCGGTCGTAGTCCGAGCCCGCCTGGGGAATGGCGTTCTTGATCAGCTGGATCCGGCCCTTGATGGCCTCGTCGCTGCCGGCGCCCTCGATGAGGGTGGTGGCTTCCTTCTCGATGATGACGCGCCGCGCGCTGCCCAGGTCTTTGAGCTGGACGTCGTCGAGCGTCACGCCGATGTCCTCGAGGATCGCCTTCGCGCCCGTGAAGACGGCGACGTCCTCGAGCAGCTCCTTGCGGCGGTCGCCGAAGCCCGGCGCCTTGACCGCGCAGGAGACGAAGACGCCCTGCATCCGGTTGACGACCAGCAGCGCCAGCACCTCGGACTCGAGATCGTCCACGACGATGAGGAGCGGCCGCTTGGTCGGCGCCACCTTCTCGAGCAGGGGGATGAGCGCGTTGGCGTTGGAGATCTTCTTCTCGTGGACCAGGATGTAGGGCTTGTCCAGCTCGCAGGACAGCTTCTCGGGCCGGTTCACGAAGTAGGGCGACATGTAGCCCTTGTCGAACTGCAGGCCCTCGATGCGCGTGATGTCGGTGGTCATCCCCCGCGCTTCCTCCACCGTGACGGCGCCGTCCTTGCCGACCATGTCGATGGCGTCGGCGATGATCTTGCCGATCTCCGGGTCGTTACCGGCCGCGACGGTCGCGACGTGCTGGAGGTCGGCCTTTCCGGCCACGGGCTTCGCGGACTTCTCGAGGTCCTTCTGGACGGCCTCGACTGCCTTCTGGATGCCGCGCTGCAGCGCGATCGGGTTCGCACCCGCCTCGATGTGATGCAGTGACTCGACGAAGATCGCCTCGGCCAGGACCGTGGCGGTCGTGGTGCCGTCTCCCGCGGTGTCGCCCGTCTTGACGGCGACCTCCTTCAGGAGCTGGACGGCGG
>Ga0310813_10002080_pt1 | contig 12188 bp, 12 predicted proteins | sample YN3metagenome_FD_203086 | JGI IMG/M metagenome (GOLD analysis project Ga0310813, IMG submission 203086) | Soil microbial communities from experimental microcosm in Duke University, North Carolina, United States - YN3 | ecosystem: Engineered > Artificial ecosystem > Soil microcosm > Unclassified...
TTGCTATATGGCGGCATGCGCAGCACCCACTCGCTGCGCGCCTCGAACGCGCCGCGCTGCAGCCGATACTGCAGTCCAATCGCGCGCCATCCCCAGGCGCTGGTGACGAAGAGAACCGCAACGATAGCGATGGTCCGGCTGAAGCCGGACCCGGCGTGGTACGGCAAAACCTCGATGAACTCGCGCGTGGCGTAATAGACCACGAGTGCGTAAAACACACCCGCCGCGCTCATGATTTCGCTCTTTGCGTACGCGTAGGAAAGCAGGGCGCTTCCCGCGAGCACGGTCAGCATCACGAGGGGCGCCGGATCGAGACAGCGGCGACGGCCGTCAGGAGGGCGGCGTCTCGCCATGTACCAGACGATTACGCCTGTCGCGGCGAGCGACGTTCCGATGTCGTTCAAGTAGAAAAGCGGGGGTGCCAGCCGATCCCACGGCTGCAAAGCGGTCCATTGCCCGGCAATCGGCTGCGACAGTGGCACGGTCAGCACCGAGCAGATGACGGTGTAGGCGTAGAGCAGCCACGGCGTCTCGCCGAACCGCTCGTGCAACTGGCTCGTCGTCAGCATGTCCGTGCCGAAGCCGGTCTGCCGCTCGCCGACAGCGTTGCCGACCATGTGCAGCACGGGCACGCGAAGGAGCACGTAGCCGGCGGCGATCACAGCCATGGCGACGATCGCGCCGCGTGAGATGCCGCGCCGCCCTGACACGTATGCTGCGATTGCGACCGCGAGCACGACGAGCCCCGATTCGAGCGTCAGTGCGGCAACGGCGAACAGCGCGCACGCCGCGATGTCAGCCGCGAGACCTCGCCGGCTTCCGGCGATCGCGAACACGGCGAGGCTATAGATAGCAATCAACAGAAAGTGGTTGATCGGATACGCCTCCCGCACCATGCCGGTGAACGTGTGCAGGCCGGTGAGAACGAGCATCGCGAAGCAGAGCGCAGCAACGGCGCTCCAGTCGCGCGGACGCGCAACGTATGTGAACAGCACAATCAGCAGCGCGGCAGTCGCAGCGTGAAAACCACGGAATACCAGGTTGTAGCGATCGCCGATGCGGTGCGCGGCGTCGAGAAGGATCTTCGTGCCCACCTGCCGCATCGGACGGAGCATCGTGCGCGATGCATAGAGACCCTCGCTGAACGCCGCGGTCAGCGAGGGCGCACGATCGACGGCCTCGATGATTTCAGCGCTGTCCGATACCTGGATGGGGATGCGAAAGACGCTCGCGGATATCGCGATGGCGAACAGCGCGGTGAGCAGCCAGGCGGCGGTCGACGGTTTCATCAACTCAGAAGACGTGCGGCAGGAGCTTCCACCGGACTTTTCGCATGTAGCGATCGTAGGCGCCGGCCGACGAGTGCCGCAGCGATCGTTCTTCAAGCGGAATGGCGATAAGCAGGTAGAGGCTGCTCGTCGCAGCGAACACGAAGCGCGTCATCGTCATCTGCGGCACCGAAAAGACGAGCAGGAGCCAGCCCGAATAAATCGGATGCCGTACCCATCCGTAGGGACCAGCTGTTTTGAAGTCCGGCAGTGGTGTGGTGGACGGCGGGTCCTGTTGGACCCGGCAGATCTGTCGAACACCTGCCAACTCGAGGAAGTCGATCATCAGCGCACTGCGCAGCGTGAGCCAGACGCCGACCAATTGAGCAGCACGCAGCGTCAACGCCGCCGCCGGCTGATCAATTCGCCAGGCGGTGCCCGCTATCGGCTGCCACCCCGCGCACACCGCAATGAACAGCGCGCTCGCCAGCCACACGTACACCGATCGTTCAAGCGCGCCGACGATTCGCGTAATGCCCTTACGAAAGACGTCACGAGCGAACAGGCTGTGATGCAGTGCGAAGACGCTGAAGAGCGTCACATCGATGACGACGCGCCGTGTATCGATTGGTCCCGTCATTTCGCGACCGAACGCGGACATGTACAGGTAGGCGAAGTAGAGCAGCGCGTCGACGAAGAAGACGAGACCGCCGATCGCGATCGGTCGGGCAAGCCACTCCGGCACCGCGCCGGTTGATTGCACGGCCGGTATTATATTGACCGCATGCAGTCAAATGGACTGCCACGAGTTGTCATCAGCGGCATGGGCGTCGTCTCGCCGTTCGGTGCGGGACGCGACTGCTTCTGGCGCAACATCAGCCGTGGTATCAGCGGCACGCGCGCCATCACGCAGTTCGACGCGTCAACCTATCCCTGCCGCGTTGCGGCATCCGTACCTCCTGTGTCGATCGCGGCTGCGGTTCCACTCGAAGGAGACGACGCGTCGGAGGGGCGCTCGGATCCGAAGCGCTACTCACGTGCGGCGCTGTTCGGCGTAATCGCGGGACGCGAAGCGTGGCGCGACGCAAGCCTTCGTGTCGGAGAGCCGAATGCCGGTGTGCTCATCGGCAGCGGCGGCGGCGGCATCGATGTGGGCGAGAAGCAGTACGAGGATTTCTTTACGTCCGGCGGGCGTCACGTCACGCCATATGCGATTGCTGTCGGCATCTGCGGCATGGTCTCCAGCGAGATCTCCATTTCGCTCGGCTTGCATGGCATCAGCCACGTCCTCTCGTGCGGATGCACGAGCTCCACGGATGCGATCGGCTATGCCGCGTCGCTCATTCGTGCCGGTGAGTACGACGTGCTGCTGACCGGCGGCACCGACGGCTGCGTGCTGCCCGGCATGATCTTCGGCTTTTCACGCATGCGCGCCGTGTCGACGCACTACAACGATCGGCCCGAGACTGCGTCGCGGCCATTCGATCGCGGCCGCGACGGATTCGTCCTCGGGGAAGGCGCGTGGATGTTCGTCATGGAGCGTGAGGATCGCGCGCGAGCGCGCGGTGTTCGACCCTACGCACGCATCGAAGGCTACGGGTCGACATGCGATGCGTACCACCGCGTGCAGATGGATCCAGATGGTGCGGAGATCGTCCGCTGCATCGACCTCGCGCTCGAGCGCGCGCATCGGCGGCCGGAGGAGATCGGCTACATCAATTACCACGGCACGTCGACACAGCTGAACGACGCCGTGGAGGCGAAGTGCGTACGGCGTGTGTTCGGCGCGCACGCCGATCGCGTTCCGGGATCGTCGACGAAATCGATGATCGGCCACCCGCAGGGCGCGAGCGGCGCCGCGGGCGTGGCGGCGACCGCGCTCGCCATGCGCCATGGCATCCTGCCGCCGACGATCAATCTCGACGCGCAGGATCCCGACTGCGACATGGATTTCATTCCGAACACGCCGCGTGCCGTCGCCATCGACGCGGCGTTGTGTAATTGTCTTGGCTTTGGATCGAAGAACAGCGCGCTGGTGCTTGGGAGAGCAGGATAACGGACGACGTGCGATGGTGTGATGGTGCGATCGTGCGATGGTGCGTCCGAAGGTGCGGGGTGCGACGGTGCCATGCCGGATCCAATGGATCGCACGAGCGCACGCTCGGACCATCGGACGCACCGCCGCACCCTCGCACCGTCGTAACCGTCGCACAGCTCGAATGACAACTGATGTTCTCGTCGTCGGCGCAGGCCCGGCTGGCAGCACGGCGGCGCTGGTCCTGGCGCGAGCCGGCGTGCGCGTGCGGCTCGTGGACCGTGCGCGTTTTCCCCGCGACAAGCTCTGCGGCGACACCGTCAATCCCGGTACGCTCGCGACGATCGATCGGCTCGGCATCGCGGAGTCGCTCACACGGCGCGCGCTGCCGATTACCGGCATGGACATCACGGGGCCCGGCGGCGCACGGGTTTCCGCTGATTATCCCCGCGGTATTCATGGCGTCTCGCTCACACGCCGCGAGCTCGACATGATGTTTCTCGAAGCGGCGATCGCCGCCGGCGCCTGCTTTGACAGTGGTGTCGTGGTGCGTGCGCCGCTCATCACCACAGACACATCGCGCATCATCGGTGTGCGCGTGGCTGCCAGCGGCGACGAACGAAACGTTCACGCGCGCCTGGTCATTGCGGCGGATGGCCGCCACTCGACGCTCGCCTTTGGAATGGGTCTGGCGCAATACGCGGCTGCGCCGAAGCGGTGGGCATTCGGCGCGTACTTTCTTGACGTCGCCGGCCTGTCATCTCATGGCGAGATGCATATCCGCGCGGACGGTTACATCGGCATCGCGCCGCTGCCCGGTGGCATCGCGAACGTGTGCGTAGTCCGCGAGCTGAATGTCTTCCGCGCGCAGCGCATCAACGCGGAGACGATTGTGCATCTCGCCGTGCGAAACGATCCCTTCCTCGCCCCGCGGTTCACCCGTGCGCGCCAGATCGCCGCGGTGACATCGCTGGGCCCGCTCGCCGTCAATGCGAGGGCCATCGGCTATCCAGGACTGCTGCTTGCCGGCGATGCGGCCGGTTTCGTCGATCCGATGACAGGTGATGGATTGAGATTCGCAATCCGCGGAGGCGAACTGGCCGCCGAGGCGGCGCTGCGCGAGCTGTCCACAGGTGCGCCCGCCTGCAGCAGCCTTCAGGCTGCGCGGGCGAAGGAGTTCGGTCCAAAATGGCGCATGAACCGCGGACTCCGCGCGCTGGTTGCGTCGCCGCGCGCGGTGAACGCCGCCGCGCAGCTCGCGCGCGGGTGGCAAGCGCCGGTGCGGATGCTGGTGCGGCTCGCGGGCGACGTGAATCTGGCGCAGCATGCTGCCTCCTGAAGTCACCGTCTCAATCGCAGCCCTCCTCGCTGTCCTGGTCATGATGCTCGCCGAGCTCAAACGTTCGCGCGCGAACGAACGTGCACTTCGGCAGCGCGGAGCGATCGAACCGCCGGGAGATGTCTATCGGGCGATGGCGATCGTCTACCCCGCGATATTCATCGTGATGGCGATGGAAGGCCTGGCAACCGGCCCGGCGCCGACCGCCGCGCTCATCGCCGGGTTCGTCACGTTCACTGCGGCAAAGCTTCTGAAGCTGTGGGCGATCTCTGCACTGGGACCCAGGTGGAGCTATCGGGTGCTCGTGCTTCGGGATGTCCCGCTCGTGACGCGCGGTCCGTACGCTCGGCTGCGCCACCCCAACTACGTGGCCGTGTTTGGCGAAATAGCCGGGTTCGCGTTGATGGTCGGCGCCCGGATTTCCGGGGTCATCTCGCTGCTTGCGTTTGCGGCGCTCGTGCGAAAACGGATCGCGGTCGAGGAGAAAGCCCTCCGCTATACTTAGCGCAGCGTCATGAAGAAACTTCTCGTTGCGCTGGGGTTGTTCATCGTCGTCGCGGCGCTCGTCGGAGCGCAGGTACGTCCTGCCGCTGACTCGACGCTCGCAGACGCGCGCAAGGCGATCGATACGGGCCGCTACGCCGATGCGGAAAAACTGCTCGCTAATCCGGCGGCGTCCGCGCCCGGCGGCGACGCGGCCCTCGAGCTCGGCAAGCTGCAGCTCTATCTCGGGAAGAAGGCCGAAGGCACACGAACGCTTCAACGTGTCATCAATGCGAGCCCGCAGAACACTGTTGTCGATTTTGTCCGCCTGGGTGAAGCCGAGCGGGTACTGGGACAATTCCAGCAGGCGAACGCCGACTTCCGCCAGGCCAATCAACTGGCGCCGCAGAACGTCGCCGCGAACATCGGCTGGGGTGAGGTGTTCGCCGAAAAGTACAACCGCTCCGATGCCGCCAAGTCGTTCCAGGCGGCGCTGATGGCCGAACCGGACAACGTGCGCGCCAAGGTCGGTATGGCCAGCCTCATGACCGACACCAATCCGCCGGCGGCGCGGCAGTTGCTCGGCGAGGTGCTCAACAAGGATCCGAATTACGTGCCGGCGCACGTGCTGCTCGCACAGATTGCGCTCGACGACGGGAAGAGAGACGAGGCAAAGGAGTCGCTGCGGAAGGCGCTGATGGTGAATCCCAACAGCCTGGAAGCGCGCTCCATCGACGCGGCGATCGCATTCCTCGAGGATCGCAAGGCGGACTTCGATGCCAAGGTCGCCGACATCCTGAAGATCAACCCGCGCTACAGCAAGGTGTATCGCCTTGCCGCGGAAGTCGCCTCACACAACTATCGCTACAACGAGGCGGCAGACTTCGCGAAGCGCGCGGTGGCGCTCGACCCGGACGACGCACAGTCGTCGGCCACACTCGGCCTGCAGCTGCTGCGCACGAACGACGAGACTGGTGCGCGCGTCGTGCTGGAGCGAGCTTTCAAAGGCGATCCCTACGACGTCGTCACTTACAACCTGCTGTCGATGATGGACGCCCTCGACAAGTTCGTCACCATCCGTGACGGCGACGTCGTCGTGCGCATGAGCGCGGATGAAGCGCCCGTCATGCGCGAGTACGTTGTCCCGTTCGCGAAGGAGTCGCTGGCGAAGCTGTCGAAGCAGTGGAACTTCACGCCGCAGGGGCCGATCCTCGTCGAGATGTTTCCCAAGCACGACGACTTCGCGGTGCGCACGATGGGTTTGCCCGGCATGATCGGCGCGCTCGGTGTCTGCTTCGGCCAGCTCGTCGCGTTCGACTCGCCAAAGGCGCGGCCGCCCGGCGAATTCAGCTGGCAGGAGACCCTGTGGCATGAGTTAACGCACGTCATCACGATTCAGATGTCCAACAACCGCATTCCGCGATGGCTGACGGAAGGCATTTCGGTATGGGAGGAGGCCTACGCGCGGCCGGATTGGGGTCGTGAGACGACGGTGCCGTTCGCCCAGGCGCTGGAACAGAACAAACCGCTCAAGCTCAGAAATCTGAACGAGGGGTTCCAGGATCCCGAGCTGATCGTTCTCTCCTACTATCAGGCCTCACAGGTCGTCGATTATCTCGTGAAGACCTACGGCGAGCCGAAGCTGCAGGCGTTCGTCAAAGCGTTCAGCCGCGGTATCGACACGGAAACGGCGCTCAAGGAGGTCTACGGCGTCGGCATCGATCAGGTGCAGACCGGCCTGGACGCCGCGTTCGACCGGGACTTCGGGGCGATGCGCAAAGCGTTGAAGAAGATCGATGTTCCGCAGAACGCAACGGCCGACCAGCTGGCGGCAATGGCGCAGGCGAATCCCGACAGCTTCGGAGTGCATATGCGTCTCGCAGCCGAGCGCAAGAAGGCCGGCGATGCGGCTGGTGCGATTCGCGCTCTCGAACAGGCGGCCAAGCTGCTGCCCGCGATTCAGGGGAAGCAGAATCCACATCTCGCCATCGCGGAGATTGCGCTCGAGCAGAAGAACAACGCGCGTGCCATCGAAGCGCTGGACGCGTTCCTGAAGGTGGACGGCAACGACGTCGACGGCGCGCGCCAGCGCGCGCAGCTCCTCGAGCAGGCCGGCGAGGCGGCGCGTGCGTCGACTGCGTACGCGCGCGTCATTGACGTCGATCCGTTCGACTCACACGCGCAATCGATGGTGGGGAAGGCCGCGCTGCAGCGCAAGGACGCGCAGACGGCGATTCGCGCTTTCCGTGCGGCGCTTGCTGCCAAGCCCGCGGACCTGGCGGCGGCACACTATGACCTGGCGCAGGCCTACCTGCTCGGCGGCCAGAACGCCGAAGCCAAGCAGGAAACGCTGGCGGCGCTCGAAGTGGCGCCGTCGTTCGAACCCGCGCAGGACTTACTACTGAAGATTGTCGGAGGTGGATAATCGGGCGGGTCCGAAAGGCCCCACTTCCCACTTCCCACTCCCCACTTCCAACTTACACGTCGTGCCACCACTCGACGCGCTGGCGTTCCGGCCGTCGAAACACGATCACACCGCTGATGCCCGCGACAAAGCCGGCGATGTGCGCCCAGAACGCAATGCCGCCGCCCGGCGCGCCGCCAACCGCCGACACGATTGACCCGACGCCGCTGACGAACTGCATCAGAAACCAGATCCCCAGAAAAAAGATCGCGGGGACCTCGACGATCTGGAAGAAAAAGAAGATCGGGATCAGCGTGACGATGCGCGAACGCGGATACAGAACGAAGTACGCGCCCATCACGCCGGCGATTGCGCCGCTGGCGCCGACCATCGGCACGACCGAATCGGGCACCGTGATCGTCTGCGCCAGCGCGGCGGCAACCCCGCAGAGCAGATAGAACACCAGAAAGCGGCCATGTCCCATCCGGTCTTCGACGTTGTCGCCGAAGATCCATAGGTACAGCATGTTGCCCGCAACGTGCAGGAGCCCGCCGTGCAGGAACATCGAGGTGAACACCGCCACCCATGAAAACGCGGCGGGCACGAGGCCCCAGTACAGCGTAAAGGCATCGACTGCACGCCCGAGTGACAGCTCGTAGAGGAAGACGAGCACGTTGATGGCGATCAACGAGATGGTGACCACCGGCGTCGTACGTGAGGGGATGATGTCGCGAAGCGGAATCATGAGGGCTTAGGGCTATGGGCTTAAGGTACTTTAGACTTCTACCTTCCGTAAGCCTAAAGCCTAAGCGCCTCCATGATCTGCAAACACTGCGGGACGGAAATCGCCGACACGGCGTTGATCTGCTACAAATGCGGCAATGCGACGACGGAGCCGCGCGTCAAGCCGCCGTCTGACGGGCCGCTCTTCGATCGGCCCCGGCGTTCGCCGCTCCCCGTCGTCGTCATCGTGTTGATCGTGATCGCGCTGATGCTGCTCGCCTGGTTCGAGTTCTACCGGTAGTTGCGCTCCTTCACACCTTCCGAGATGTGCTCGAGCGTGTCGCCGCTGCGGCTGTCGCGCGCCTCCTTCACGGCGATATCGCCGAGCGAGACGATGCCGACGATACGATCGCCATCGACCACAGGCAGACGGCGGACCTGGTGCTCGCTCATCAGATCCTCCGCTTCGCGCGTGGACATCTCGGGCGTCACGCATACGACGTCGCCGCTAACAATCTCGCGCACCGGACGGTTCAGCTGGGCGCCGTCCGCGACCGCGCGAACGACGATGTCGCGGTCGGTCACGATGCCGACAGGCCGGCCGTTCTCGACAACGGGGACCGCGCCCGTGTCGCAGTCGCGCATGATACGCGCCGCGTTCTGAATGCTGTCACCCGGCGAGACGCACTGCGGGTTCGGTGTCATCACTTCGCGGATATTCATGGGTTGAGCTCCTCCCACGAGACTTCGAAGCAAACCCGCCGCCGCCGCAGCCTGCTGCGCCGAAAGGGCCCCGGCGCGAAGGCGAGCGCGACCGTATAATCGAATCGATGGTCTTTCGACCGCGTGCGGTTTTGGTTATCAGCGCCCTCGCCGCGGTTGTGGTCTTTGCCGTCGTTCAGGATCGCGTCACCGCCGCCGGTGCCCGGCGCTACGTGATGGTGCAGCGTGACGCACTCGCTGGCCGCGGACAGCTCGTCACCATCGATCAGATCATGAAGCCGGCGATCGCACGTTCCGTGCAGCGGGGGCTGATGTGGGGTGGTGTGGTGCTCGTCGCGGGCGTCAGCCTCGCGGGCGTGGTGTCCACCCGCCGACGCCGATGAACAAGGCGCTGATCTACGACTGGAATCGCAACGCGGCCGTGGCGCCGCCGCCGCTCGTCATGCTCGACGACGAGACGCTGCGCGACGGGTTGCAGTCGCCCTCCGTGCGCGCGCCGAGCATCGATCAGAAGCTGAAGATTCTCCGGCTGCTCGACGAGATTGGCGTCGACACCGCAGACATCGGACTGCCCGGTGCCGGCCCGCACGTCGTTCGCGACGTCGAGCGGCTGTCACGTGAGATCGTCAGCTGCAAGCTGAAACTCAAGCCGAACTGCGCGGCCCGCACCGTGATCAGCGACATCCAGCCGATCGTCGAGGTGACGCAGCGCGTCGGCATCCCCATCGAGTGCTGCTGCTTCATCGGCTCGAGTCCTATCCGCCGCTATGCCGAGGACTGGACCGTGGACTATCTGCAGCGCTGCACCGAAGAGGCGGTCTCTTTCGGCGTGAATCACGGCCTGCAGGTGATGTACGTCACCGAAGACACGACCCGGTCCGATCCGGAGACGCTGCGGCGCCTGTTCATAACGGCGATCCGCGCTGGTGCGTCGCGGCTCTGCATCGCCGACACTGTCGGTCACGCCACGCCCTCTGGCGCGCGGGCGGTCGTGGCGTTCACCAAGCAGATCGTCGACGAGATGGGCGGGGGCATCGGCATCGACTGGCACGGCCATCGCGATCGCGACATGGGCACCATCAACAGTCTGGCGGCGCTCGAAGCAGGGGCGACGCGCGTGCACGGCACCATCCTCGGTATCGGCGAGCGGGTTGGCAACACGCCGATGGATATGCTGCTCGTCAACCTGGTACTCATGGGATGGATCGATCGCGACCTGCACAGGCTGGACGAGCTGGTGCGCACGGTGGCCGAGGCGACGGGCGAGCCGATTCCGGACAACTATCCTGTGTTCGGCCGCGACGCGTTCCGCACCGCGACCGGCGTCCATGCAGCTGCGGTCGTGAAAGCGTTCCGCAAAGGCGATCCGGAGCTGATGGACACTGTCTACTCCGGTGTGCCTGCGCAGATGGTGGGCCGCTCGCAGCAGATCGAGGTCGGTCCGCTGTCAGGCAAGTCGAATGTCGTCTTCTGGCTCGAGCAGCATGGGTTCGTGCCCGAAGAGGAAGTGGTCGATCGCGTGTTCCGCCGCGCCAAATCCTCGCAACGTGTGCTCACCGAGCAGGAAATCCTCGACGAAATCCACGTCGCCCAGACCTACGCGTCCACCAGGCTCGACGCGTAAGCCTGGACAGCTGTAGATGATTTACAATCCCGCGCACCCATTTTCACCGGAGGCTTTCATGCGTGCGTTCAGGTTCGCCGCGCTTTTGGTCGGTGCCTGTGCCGTTGTCCTCTCCGCGCAGACATCGCCACTGTCCTCGGAGCAACGCGCCCAGTTCCACGGACCGTACAGCCAGCCTGAGGACGCGTTCCGGCTCGTCGGAAACATCTATTACGTCGGCGCGAAGAACATCGCGTCCTATCTGATCACGACACCCCAGGGGCACATTCTCGTGGATACGGGCACGACGGAGATGACGCCCGTCATCAAGGCGAACGTCGAGAAGCTCGGATTCAAGTTGACGGATATCAAGATCATGCTCTCGAGCCACGCGCACTTCGATCACATCGGCGGCCACGCCGCCATGAAGAAGCTGACGGGCGCAAAGGTCATGGCCATCAAGCAGGACGCCGACGCGCTCGAGGCAGGGAAGGATCTGTCACCGCTCGGCGACGAAGGCTGGATGCCAGTCAAGATCGATCGCGTGCTGAAAGATGGCGACACCGTGAAGCTTGGCGGCACGACGATGCGCGCGGTGTGGGCGCCGGGACACACGCCCGGCTGTACGGTGTGGACCACGGAGGTGACCGAGGCCGGCAAGAACTACAACGTGGCGATCTTCGGATGCGGTGGTCCCAATGGCGGCGTGAAACTTGTCGGCAACCCGAAGTTTCCGACGCTCGTCGACGACACGATGGCGACATTCCGCAAACTGAAGATGCTCAAGCCGGACATCTACGTGAGCGGCCACCCGCAGATGCTGTTTGCCGGAAAGATCGAGCGGATGAAGAACAACGAGCGGCCGCATCCGCTGCTCGATCCCGGCGCGCAGGCATGGACGAAGATGCTCGACGACGCAGAAACGAATTTCAGGAAGAGGGTGGATCAGCAGCGGGCACAGAGTTCCAGTCGATAAGCGAAAAGGAGCTGACATGGCATCCATCAACACCGGGAAAGTCGTGATGGGCGGTCTCGTGGCGGGCGTGGTAGCCAATGCAGTGGATTTCGTGACCAACAATTACGTGCTGGCCGCCGACTGGCAGGCGTGGGCCTCCCAGCACAACATCGACCCGGCGTCGCTGACGAGCCCGTCGGTCGCCGGCACCTGGATCGTCGTCGACTTCATTTTCGGACTGCTGCTCGTATGGACCTATGCGGCCATGCGTCCGCGATTCGGGCCGGGCATCTACACGGCCTTTCTCGCGGGCCTTGTCATCTATCTCGCGCCGACAATCGTCATGTTCGGGTTCACCATGATGGGGATGCTGACGATGGCGATGTTCGTGAAGGGATCGTGTGCGGCGATCGTCTCGACCTTCGGTGCGGCAATTGTCGGAGCCGCCCTGTACAAGGAAGAAGGAGCGGCGATGTCCTCGGCCTTTGCGAAAGCCTAGGGCTGCGTCGCCAGCTGCTTTTCAATCTCGGGCAGGGCGTCGAGCACCACGTCGCCGACAATCTGCAGGCTGCGTGCGCTGACGTGATCGAGGTCATCCTGCGCCGTGTGCCACTGCGGGTAATCGAGGTCAATGATGTCGATTGCCTGCACGCCG
>Ga0310813_10002083_pt1 | contig 12183 bp, 9 predicted proteins | sample YN3metagenome_FD_203086 | JGI IMG/M metagenome (GOLD analysis project Ga0310813, IMG submission 203086) | Soil microbial communities from experimental microcosm in Duke University, North Carolina, United States - YN3 | ecosystem: Engineered > Artificial ecosystem > Soil microcosm > Unclassified ...
TCGCACGGTGCCGCAGATCTACATCGGCGACTATCATGTCGGCGGCTTCGACGATCTGCAGGCACTCGAAGACGCGGGCCGTCTCGACGCGCTGCTCGAATGCGACACCGTGCTGTAACGCATAACACGGCGCCGCCATGCGTGGCGCGGCACAATGCACGGCGCAACGACTGAAGGCACGTCAACCGGTCTGCTCGACCGGCGTAACGGTCAGTTCCAGCCGTTGCGCACCGCGTAGCACGGTCACGCCGACGGCCCGCTCGATACGCGAGAAATCGAGCATCCGCTGCAGCGTATCCACGCCATCCACCGGCAGCGCATCGATCGCGACGATACGATCGTCGGTGCGAATGCCGGCGAGCGCCGCGGGGCTGCCTTTCACCACTTCCATCACGTGCACGCCGCTGTCGGACGGCAAGTCGAAAAAGCGCTGCACGCGGCGCGGCAGCGCGATCGTAGTGCCTGCCACGCCGATATACGCACGCCGCACACGGCCATGCGTGAAGATCTGCATGATCACCCACTTCGCCGTATCGATCGCCGTGGCGAAGCAGATCGCCTGCGCGCCCGGAATGATCGCGGTATTCACACCAATCACCTGCCCCGCCGAATTGACCAGCGGACCGCCGGAATTGCCCGGATTCAGCGCGGCGTCGGTCTGGATCACGTCGTAGATCATGCGGCCGGAATTGGCGCGCAGCGAGCGGCCCAGCGCCGACACGACGCCGGTGGTCACGGTTTGCTCGAGCCCGAGCGGATTGCCGACGGCGATCGCGATCTGCCCGACGCGCAATGCGCCTGAATCGCCGAGTTCGACGTGTGGCAGCGGTTCCGCCGAGCCGATGCGCAGCACCGCGAGGTCGGTATGTGGATCGTCGCCGACCAGATCGGCATCGAATTTCGCACCGTCGGCCAGCGTCACACGAATATGGCTCGCGCCGTGCACGACGTGACTGTTGGTCAGCAGATAGCCGTCGGGCGTGAACAGGAAGCCCGAACCGGTGCCGGCGCGCGCGCTGCGGCCATCCGGCAGGCGCCGATCGACGGCGATAAAGGCGACCGCCGGGCGCACCCGGTCAAGTGCACCGATCACGGTGCGCGAATAGGCGTCAAGCAACGAATCGTCGCCCGGCGCGGACAAACTGGCGGCGCCCGGCTGGGCGCCCGATAAATCGTCGATGAAGCGGGGACGGCTTCCCATGGCATGGCTCCCGGTTGAATGGGGCGCACATGCGGGGCCGGCAGGCCGTTTTTCAAGTGAGCGAGGGCACGGCGAGTGCCGGGCCCGCCGGGCATCACGCTGCGACGGAGCGCAGAAATTCGGCACGCAACGGACTGTCGGTTGCGAATTCGCCGCTGAACGACTGGGTTATCACGCGTTCGTCGCCGCGCCGCGCCGGGCCTCGCCGGGCAGCAGGCACAGTTACCGGCTTCGATCACACAAACCGCGCCGCTACGACGCGCCGACACGGATGCAGGCGACACGCGTGGCCGATTGCGTGCGCACCACCGCTGCCGGCGCATCGATTGCGCATGCATCGATCGCTTGCGGACAGCGTGTACGAAACACGCAGCCCGAAGGCGGATCGAGCGGCGAAGGCAGTTCGCCGCGCAGCAGCGCATGTTCGCGCGAGCGCTCGACCTCGGGGTCCGGCGTCGGTACCGAGGCAAGCAGCGCACGCGTATACGGATGCAGCGGCTCGCGATACACGGTCTCCTTCGCGCCGAGCTCCATCACACGCCCAAGGTACATCACGAGCACCCGATGGCTGATCGCCTTGACCACCGCCAGATCGTGCGCGACGAACAGCAACGACAGCGACAGCTCGCGCTGCAGATCGCGCAGCAGATTGACGATCTGCGCCTGGATCGACACGTCGAGCGCTGAAACCGGCTCATCGCAGATCACCAGTTGCGGTTCGCCGATCAGCGCGCGCGCGATACCGACGCGCTGGCACTGCCCGCCGGAGAACTCGTGCGGATAACGCTGCAGGTGATACGCATTAAGGCCGACCCGCTCGAGCATCGCCAGCACGCGCGCGCGCAGATCCGCGCGGCCGATATCGGGTCGATGCGTGCGCAACGGTTCGGCGACGATCTGCTCGATCGTCATGCGCGGATCGAGCGACGCAAGCGGATCCTGAAAGATCATCTGCACGTCGCGGCGCAACTGCGCAACGTCACGGCGCCCACCTTGCACGGTTTGCGCGCCGCGCCAGCGAATGCTACCGGCCGTCACCGGCGCAAGGCCGATCAACGCGCGCGCGAGCGTGGACTTGCCGCAGCCGGATTCACCGACGAGCCCGACCGTCTCGCCGCGCCGCACGTCGAACGACACGCGCTCGACGGCGCGCACGGTTGCCTTCGGCGACCACGGCAAGGCGCGGCGCCCGCTGCGCGGCACACTGAAATGCACGGTCAGATCGCTGACCGACAGCAGCGTCTCGTCGCTGCCCGCCCGTGCAGAAGAAGAAATCGTCATGCGTGCACTCCGACGCGTAGGCCGGCCATCTCGCCGGCGGGTTTATGGCACGCGCGTGCGCCGTCTTCGTAGGCCCTCAGAACCGGCCGCTCGCGTCGGCACAGATCGAACGCATACGCGCAGCGCGGCGCGAATGCGCAGCCCGCGCCCGCGGTGCCCGGTAGTGGCGGATTGCCCGGAATCGTGCGCAGCGGCGCATCGCTCGCGTCGCTCAGACGCGGCAACGCATTCAGCAGCCCCACCGTATACGGATGACGAGGCGCCGCGAACAGTGCGCGCGCACTTGCCTGCTCGACGGTGCGCCCGGCGTACATCACCATCACGTCGTCGCACAGACCGGCCACCACACCCATATCGTGCGTGATCAGGATGATCGCGGTGCCGCGCTCGCGGTTCAGTTCGCGCAGCAGCTCGATGATTTGCGCCTGCACAGTGACGTCGAGCGCGGTCGTCGGTTCATCCGCGATCAGGATGTCGGGCTCGCACAGCAGCGCCATCGCGATCATCACGCGCTGGCGCATGCCGCCGGAAAACTCGTGCGGATACATGCCGATGCGCCGCGCCGCATCCGGAATGCGCACCTGTTCGAGCGCCTCGATCGCGCGCGCACGCGCAGCGCGGCGCGTCATGTCCCGGTGCAACTGCAAGGTCTCCGTCATCTGCCGCTCGATCGTCAGAAACGGATTGAGCGACGTCATCGGGTCCTGGAAGATCATCGCGATGCGTTCGCCGCGAATGCGGTTCAGTTCGCGGGTGTTCATCTGCAGCAGGTTCTGGCCGCCGTAAGCGGCTTCCCCCGTCACCGTACCGTTCGATGCGATCAGACCGAGCAGCGCCATCACGGTCTGGCTCTTGCCCGAACCGGATTCGCCGACGATGCCGAGCGTGCGCCCGCTATCGAGCGAAAACGATACATCCTGCACCGCATCCACCGCCGCACCGCCATGGCGAGCAAAACGCACGCCGAGCCTGCTGACTTCAAGCAGCGCCATTTCAATGCTCCTTCGGGTCGAATGCATCGCGCAGCCCGTCGCCGACGAAGCTCACGCAATACAGCGTCACGCACAGCATCAGCGCGGGACACAGCAGCAGCCAAGGCATCGCTTCGAGCTTCTGCGCGCCGTCCTGAATCAGCACGCCCCAGCTCGTCATCGGCTCCTGCACGCCGAGACCGAGAAACGACAGCACGGATTCGGTCAACACGATCGAAGGGACCGTCACGCTGGCGTACACCACTACCACGCCGAGCAGATTCGGCACGATATGGCGAGCGATGATCATCCACGGCTTCACACCCGTCGCGCGCGCTGCATCGACGAACTCGCGCGTGCGCAGTGTCAGCGTCTGGCCGCGCACTACGCGAGCCATATCGAGCCACGAAAACGCGCTGATGGTCAGCACGACCAGATAGAAAGCGCGACCGAACAGCGTCATCATCAGAATCGCGATCAGCATGTACGGAATCGCGTACATCATGTCGACGATGCGCATCAATACCGCATCGGTGCGGCCGCCGGCGTAGCCGGCCACCGCGCCGTACGCGACGCCGATCAGGCCCGATACCAGCGTGCCGAGTAACCCCACTTCGAGCGACACGCGGCCGCCCGCCAGCGTGCGCACCAGCAGATCCCGGCCGAGTTCGTCGGTACCGAACCAGTGCGCGCCTTGCAGGGTCGGCGCGAGACTGATCGACGACCAGTCGCTGTCGATCGGATTGTTCGGCAGCAGCAGCGGCCCGCTAAAGCAGACCACCACGATCAGCAATAGCAGCGCGAGCGCGATCAGCGCGGCGCGGTTGCGCATGAAGCGTGCGCCCGCGGCAGCCAGCGGACTGCGCGAACGCGGCACATCGACCGCTGCCGCGGGCATCGCGGTACTGCCGAAAAGAAAGAAGCGGTTCATGGATTCAGTAACGGATACGCGGATCGAGCCACGCATACGCGAGGTCGACGAGCAGGTTGAACAGAACGGCGACGACCGTTGTCAGCACAACGAGACCCAGCACCAGCGTGTAGTCGCGATTGATTGCGCCGTTCACGATCAACTGGCCGAGTCCCGGCAGCGCGAATACCGACTCGGTAACGATGGCCGCGGTGATCGATGAAATGCACACCGAGCCGAGCAGCGACACCACCGGCATCAACGCTGGCTTCAGCGCGTGCCGCAGCACGATGGTATGCGCCGGCAGCCCCTTGGCGCGCGCGGTGCGGATAAAGTTGCCGCCCAGCACCTCGATCATGCTGCCGCGCATCACGCGCGCGATGGTCGCCATATTGATCACCGTCAGCAGCGCGATCGGCAGCACGCGGTATTGCCATGCGCCGTCGCCCCAGCCGCCGGCCGGCAGCCAGCCGTGACCATGCGCGCCGCGCAGCAGGATCGCGAACACCCACACCAGCACCGGGCCGATCACGAACGGCGGCACCACGTTGCCGACATTGCCGAGCACCATCACGCCGTGATCGATCAGGCTGCCGCGCCGCACCGCCGCCAGCGTGCCGAAGCCAATGCCCAGCACGCAAGCGATCGGCACCGAAATGCCGCCAATGCCGAGGCTCACCGGCAGCGCTTTCCTGATCAGATCGTTGACGGTCCAGTCGTTGTAGCGAAACGACGGACCCAGATCGCCGTGCAACAGCGCAGCCAGATAGCGCAGGTATTGACGCCACAGCGGCTCGTCGAGGTGATACTTCGCGTTCAGGTTCTGCAGCACCGCCGCTGACAGCTGCTTTTCCGTATCGAACGGGCCGCCCGGCGTCAGATGCAGCAGCAGATAGCACACGGTGATCACTGCGAGGACGGTCGGGATCGCCCACAGCGCGCGACGCAACGTATAAGCGAGCATGGCAGGACTCCGTCGCTCAGTGCCGGATGATGTACATGTCTTGCGTGGCGCGCTGGTCGACGTAGTTGGTCAGCGCATAGCCGCCCACGTACGACTTGACGAGCCGGTCACCCGAGTACTGGAACAGCGGGATCATCGGCGTATCGGCCATCGCCAGCGCCTGCGCTTCGGTCAGCAGTGCCGCGCGCTTCGCATCGTCGAGCTGGCGGTTGCCTTCGTCGATCAGCGCATCGACTTTCGGGTTGCAGTAACGCTGATCGTTCTGCACATTGTTGCAGCGGATCAGATCGAGAAACGACGTCGCATCGTTGTAGTCGACATACCAGCCGTCGCGCGACATCTGCAACTTGCCGTCGTGCCGCTGCTTGAGCATCACCTTGTATTCGATGTTTTCGAGCTTCGCGTTGACGCCGAGCTTGGTACGCCATTCGGAGGTGACGAACAGCGCGACTTTCTTGTGCAGGTCGTTGGTGTTGTACGTGAAGGTAAACGTGAGCGGCTTCGCATCGGAATAGCCGGCCTCTTTCAGCAGGTTGCGCGCGTACTCCACACGCTTGGCCATCGGCCATGACGCCCAGTCCGGCAGGTACAGGTCCGCGCCTTTGGTCCCCTGCACCGTGAGGCCGTAGATCGGTTTTTCACCGGCTTGTGTCAGGCGCGAGGTCAGCAGGTCGCGATCGATCACCATCGAAAGCGCTTGCCGCACGCGTTTGTCCTTGAATGCCGGATCCTCGTTGTTGATGCTGTAGTAGTACGTGCCGAGCACCGGGCTCACTTTCAGCTCGGCGCCGAACTGCTTCGACAGCGGCGTAAACAAACCGGACGGAATCCGGTACGTGAAGTCGAACTGCCCGCCCTGATACATGCGCAGCGACGTTTCGTCGCTTTCGATCGGCAGGTAAGTGACTTTCGTGATCGCCACGTCGTGCGCATCCCAGTACTTGTCGTTCTTCGCCAGCACGATATGGTTGTTCGGCTGCCAGTCGGCCAGCACGTAGGCGCCGTTGCCGACCAGGTTGCCCGGGCGGGTCCATGCGTCACCGTACTTCGCGATCGCAGCGCGATTCACCGGCGCCATATCCGCTTTCGACACCACTTCGGCGAAAAACGCGGCCGGCGTCTCGGTCTTCACTTCAAGCGTGTACGGGTCCACCGCCCGTACGCCGAGTTCGGCCGGCGCCGCTTTGCCTGCCAGAATCGCTTTCGCATTCTTCACACACTCGACCAGAATCGTGTACTTCGAGCCGGTCTTCGGATCGACGAGGCGCTGCCATGCATACACGAAGTCGGCCGCCGTCAGCGGTTGGCCGTCGCTCCAGCGCGCATCGCGGCGCAGCTTGAAGACCCATGTGTCGGCGGCCGGGCGCGTCCACGACTGCGCGACGCCGGGCACCACATTGCCGGCGGCATCGATGCGCGTAAGCCCTTCGAACAGATCGACGCCGATCTGGTTGGCCATCACCGACTCGATATGCGCCGGATCGAGCGATTCGACTTCGATATCCGCATGCCGCGTCAACTCCTGCTGCGCGGCCAATGCGACATTGGCGGGAACCGCAGCCACGGCTGCGGCATGGATCGAGGCAACGGCCAGCGCGCTGAGCGCGCCGAGCACCGTCGCCGACAGGCGTGCCGAACACACGCGCGTCAAATTCAGCTTCAGATTCATAGGCGATTCCAACGGAAATTCCGCAAGCGGATCGTGCTGCGCGTTCACCCCGATCCGGTTACTTCGAGGAAAAACCGGCGGTGCGCGCAGCACCGCCGCAAAAGCGCGTTCCTCCGAGTCGAGAAAACGCGAGAGGAGAACTGCTACCCGCGTACTGCGTACAACGTCGTGTCGACCTAGAAGCGATACGTCGCGCCGATCTGGAACGTGCGGCCCATATCGGTGTATAGCGACTGGTCGTAACCGGTGATATCCGGCTGCGCCTGCCACTCGACGTCGAACGGCGGCGAACGGTCGAACAGGTTCGTAATGCCGCCGTAAATCGTCCAGTGCTTGAAGCCGGTGTAACGCGCCATCAGGTTGAACTGGCTGTACGACGCTACCGACAGCGTGCCGCCATCGCCGAATTCCGCCGCCACCGCGTTGGTATACGGACCCGTGTACTGCCACGTGAGCGTCGTGGTGAACTTGCGGTAATCCCACGACAGGCTGGTATTGCCCTTCCAGCGCGGATTGCTCGCACCGAACGGCTGCAGGAACGCGAGGTTGTTGCCCGCGAAGTCCTGGGTCGGCTGGCCCGGCGAGTCGAGCTTGAAGTGCCACACGTAAGCCCAGTCGCCGGCGAGCGTGAAGGTGCCGTACTTCGTGCCGACCGACTTGCGGAAGTTGAAGTCGAAACCGTCGGTATCGAGCGAGCCGAGGTTGATGTACTGCTGCGTGATAAAGCGGATCGAGCCGTCCGGATTGCGCACCACGCGCGACGGATCGTTCGCCTGCAGCACCGCGTTCGGATCGTCGGTGCCGATCACGCCGTCGATGTGGATCTTGTAGAACGCCGCGCCGATATCGGACGAATTGTCCGGCGACAGTTCGAAGCCGATGTTGTAGTTCTTCGTGTGCTCCGGCTGCAGATTCGGGTTGCCGTTCACCTGCTCGGTGGTGAAGTGCTTGGTCGGCGTGCCGCTCGGGTCGTTCGGGTCGGTCAGGTTCTGGTGCTGCACGGTGACCGTCTGCGAGTTCTCGATCAGCGTCGGCGCGCGGAAGCCGCGGCTATACGACGCGTACGCGGTCAGCGCCTGCACCGGCTGGAAGCGCAGCGCGAAGTTCGGCGAGAAGGCACCGCCGAAGTCGCTGTAGTGGTCGTAGCGGCCGGACTGCGTAAACGTCAGGTTGCGCAGCAGCGGAATGTCGACCTGGTAGTAGACCGCCGCGACGTTGCGCTCGCCGTCCACCGTCTGCACCTGGCCCGGCGTCACGATGCCTTGCGACGACAGCGTGCGCGGGTTGATCAGCTCGCTTTCGTGGCGAAATTCCGTACCGAGACCGAGACCGACATTGCCGGTGGGCAACGCAAACAGATTGCCGGTGGACATTTTCGCGGTCACGCTGTCCAGTTTCGAAATCGCCTGCTGGTCGTCGGTGGCGAACAGCCCTGCGGTGCCGTTCGGGGTGGCGGCCGGGTTCGCGAAGTTGAATACACCGTTGGCGAGGATGTTTTCCGCGCCCGCTACCGTCAGCTCGTTCGAGTAGCTGGTGTCGACCGTGCTTTGCGAATGCCCGTAGTCGACCGCCCAATCCCAGTCGCCGGCCTTCGGCGTGGTGAACGAGCCCTTCACGCCGGTCGACGCTTTCCAGAACGTCGAAACCGTATCGGCAACGATCGTGTGTCCGGGGAACGTGTAGTTGATGTCGGTCGGAACGCCGAACGGATTGAACGGATTGGTTGCCGACACCGTGCGCGACAACGGCGACACCGAACCGGATACCGGATCGAACACGTTGGACAAACTGCTGATCGCAGCCGGCCCTTGCAGCTGCACCGTCTCGTCGCGGCTCAACCACAGGTCCGCGTAGGCCTGCACGTCGTCGTTGACCTTGAAGGTACCGTGCAGTTTTGCGTTAAGACGCGTAGTCGCGGGAATCAGCGAAGTCTGCGACGCCGGGTTGTGCACGCACACCTGGCCGTTCGAATTCGTATTCGGTGGGCACGGGCTGATCGGCGCCGTGCTGCCGTCTGGCAGTTCCCAGTTCGACTGCTGGTTCGGTCCGAGCGGGCCAGCATGGCCGCCGGGGAACTGCGAGAAGTCCTGATTCGCCGTCATCGAGCGGTCGGCGAGCGTGGAGCCGGAATCGCGGTACCAGCTCGCCGCAGCCGTCACGTTGTAGCGATCCGAGTTCAGGTCGCCGACGCCGCCGAGCACGCTGAAGCTGCCTTGCCCATCGCCCGGGTGCTGCGTTTTACCGGCTTGTGCGTCGATCTGCAGGCCCTGGAAGTTCTTCTTCGTGATGATGTTGACCACGCCCGCAATCGCGTCCGAGCCGTACTCGGACACCGCCCCGGTCTTCACCACTTCGATGTGGTCGACGATGTTCAGCGGAATCGCGTTGACGTCGAAGAACGTATCGGTGAAGTTCACCGCCATCGCGTAGTTCGCCACGCGTTGGCCGTCCACCAGCACCAGCGTGTACTTCTCGCTGAGGCCGCGCAGTGCGAGACCTGCGCCGCCCGGCGCCGAGCTGTTCATGGTCGACTGCGACCAGCTGCTCGCCGAGTTCGCGGCCATGCCGCGCAGGAAGTCGGCCACCGTCGTATAGCCGCTCTGTTCGATTTCCTTCGGGGTGATGGTTTGCACTTCGATGCGGCCGGTCTTGTCCGACGTGCGGATCAGCGAACCGGTCACTTCGACTTTCTCCAGCTTGCTGACCGGCGCTGCCGGCGCTGCTGTGCTGCTTGCCGCAGTGGGAGCGGCGGCGCTGTCGGGCTGGCTTTGCGCGAATGCGACCGGAACGCACGCAGCCGTCAGCATCAGCTCGGCGCCTATGATTTTCGTCATGGCCGAGACCAATTTCTTCTTTTTCACTTGCTCTCCTGCTTGTTGTTCATTGAACGATCTGCCCGATGCGCGAGTCGCGCATGCGCAGCCGTGCGAAGTCCGATCTGATCGGCGAGTTCGTCGCCGCCGGTACCTGCCCCTGGTCTCGCACGTCCCGTCCAGAGCGCCTTGCCGATCGTGTCGGACGCGCCCTGGCTTTTTAAAGCGAGCGCAGCAAAAGCAGAAGACATGCCAAGCGAAATAAGCGTGCATCGTTTTTCGACGCTTTAAAGCACCTTTATCGCGAGGCAAAGCATTGATCGAATTGGTCTTTAATTAATCCGCAATTAAAGATTTCGCGTCCCGACGCGATCAATTCGCGCGCGTACCATGACACGCACCAGCAGGTCAGCAAGTTTTTGCGTCTTTAGAGTACATGCTCTACTGGCGCCTGGTGCGCCTTTCGCACCGTAAAAAGGCGCGACTTTCCGATTCGGTGCATTCAAATAAAGATTGCATGACACGCGTTTATTCACTAAAAACGGGCGAAATAAATCATAAAGAAAGGTTTGTAACATTTTGCGGCAAGGCTTACTAAACATACGATGCAAGGCGGTCGCCACCCCCGATAAATAGCCAGCGCTCTGCCAGTCATCTGGAAGATTTGTAAGAAAAACTCTTTCATCGAATGACCGATTCGCACCATTACATTGCGCTTTATAATCGCCGGCACCAAACTGGTTCGAATAAACCGGGCCGCGGATGGTTAAGAGCCCGCCAATCCGCATCGCAACGTATTCACTCAATCAATTTGATCTGTTATTCACATACGAGCAGACGGCATTTAAGCAATGCCGAATGCATTGGCATACCACGCATTAATCGGCTATCTCCGTAATTTAAAAGCGCTTGTCGATCCGCGCCGCATGATTACGGCGTAACCGCGATCCCGGACTGGCATCGCCGGTCTATCGCCTGGTACGGCCTTTGCATTGCTGCCCGCGCTTTTAAAGCTGGCAACCCACAAGGGAGCCAACAACGAGAAACCCGCCGTTATGCAACGGCGTCTTGCGCCAACAGGAGTCCGCAGTGCTGAACACGCTCATTACCTACTCGATCCAGTCGATGGGTCTCATCCCCCTGCTTGCCTTTATCTTCCTGATCGGTATCGCGATCATCATCGAACGCTTCGTGTTCTTTGCCCGCGCGGTACGTGCCGGCAATACGCTCGAACACGATCTGAAGCTGGTCGACACCAGCAACCTCGAAGACGCGGCCAAAGTCGCCGACCACTACAGCCAGACTGTCCAGGCCGAACTCGTCAGAACTGCGATGAAGGCGAAGGGCAAAAGCGAAGCCGTGGTGGAACGCGAAATCGAAGAGACGATCATGTTCCAGCTGCCGCGCCTCGACCGTAACCTGTGGATTCTCGACACGGCTGTCACGCTTGGGCCGCTGCTCGGTCTGCTCGGCACCATCGTCGGCATGGTCGAGTCGTTCAACGTGCTGGGCACGAGCGGCACCGCCAATCCGAACGGCGTGACCGGCGGCATCGGCCACGCGCTGACCGCCACCGCGTGCGGTCTGACCATCGCCATCATCTGCGTGGTGTTTCTCAACTATTTCAACAAGCGCATCCGCATGACGGTCAACCAGTTCGACCTGATCAAGTCGCTGCTGGTCTCGCGGTTCGCCGCCTGAGCTCCGCCCTGCAAGGAGAAAATCATGCGCAACCATCGCAGCCACTATCTCGGCGGTGAAGAGAAAGCCCGCATCGAGATCATTCCGATGATCGACATCATGATGTTCCTGCTGGTGTTCTTCATGCTCGCCACGCTGAAGATGATCCAGGGCGCGGGCATCAAGCTCGACTTGCCGCAGTCGAGCACCGCGGAGCAACTGCAGCAGACTATCAAGGTGTCGATCGGCGTCACAAAATCCGATCAACTCTATCTGGACGCCAAGGAAATCACGCCGGAAGCGCTGACCGCACATCTTCAGCAGCTGGTGCACGAGTCGAAGAAAGTCGACGTCGCGATCGCCGGCGACGAAGGCACCAGCTATAAAAACATCGTCAAGGTAATGGACCTGGTGCGCGCGGCGGGCATCAGTTCGGTTGCGCTCGCTACGAATCCGACGACATGAATACGCCGGCCCTCGATATGAACGATCCGCAACGCCGGCTGTCGGGAGCGCTGTGGGCTTCGTCCGCACCCACGCGTCACCGTGGCATGTCGATGAAGACTGCGGTCGGCGCGGCCCTGCTGCTGGAACTGCTGCTGGTGGCAGGCCTGTCGCAGGTCAGATTCCAGCAGGAGCCGCCCCCTCCGCCAAAGGAAATGCGCGTGCAGATCGCGCCGCCGCCCCCTCCGCC
>Ga0310813_10002088_pt1 | contig 12170 bp, 9 predicted proteins | sample YN3metagenome_FD_203086 | JGI IMG/M metagenome (GOLD analysis project Ga0310813, IMG submission 203086) | Soil microbial communities from experimental microcosm in Duke University, North Carolina, United States - YN3 | ecosystem: Engineered > Artificial ecosystem > Soil microcosm > Unclassified ...
GATCTTACGGCGGGTTTCTAACTGCCATGGGGCTGGCGCGGAACTCCGACATTTTCAAAGCCGGCGTCGATTTCCATGGCGTGCACGACTGGGCGATTTTCCTGCCGATGTGGACGGAGGAGGCTGAAGACAGGAATTCCGATGTTGCGTCGGATATCAAAGAAGCGCGCGACCTCGCGTTCAAATCATCGCCGGTTGCAAGCGTGGCGACATGGCGCTCGCCTGTGCTGTTCATACACGGCGATGACGATCGCAACGTGCCATTCCAGCAAACCACTGATCTCGTGGAAAAACTGCGCGCCCAAAAAATCGCGTTCGAAGAGCTAATCATACCCGATGAAATCCACGACCTGCTGCGCTGGAGCGATTGGGTGCGTTCGTACAAAGCAATGGCTGATTTTTTTGACCGGAAGCTCGCCGCGACACCTCAGCCTTGATCGCCGATATGGAGCGCTTCATCGATGTGGCGGTCGAACAGTTTGCTCGCGATCACACGGAACCCGAAACGGACTTGTATGTCCGTCTTCGGAATGAAACCTATCGAGTGATGCAGTGGCCGGAGATGCAGGTCGATGCGATCGAAGGTCGCTTTCTTAAAATGTTGGTCCGGTTGACCAACGCCCGAACCGTCCTCGAGCTCGGAATGTTCACGGGATACAGCACTCTCATGATGGCCGAAGCCTTGCCACACGCTGGATGCCTGATCACGTGCGAGATCGATCCGAAAGCCGAGGCGATTGCGCGACGCTACTTCGCTGAGAGTCCCCACGGAGACAAAATCTCAATCCGAATGGGACCTGCGTTAGACACAATCAAGACGCTGACCGGCCCGTTGGATTTCGTGTTTATCGACGCCGACAAGCCTAACTACTCAAACTACTACGAAGCATGCCTGCCGTTACTTAAACCCGGCGGGCTAATCGTGGCCGACAACGTTCTGTGGAGCGGCAAAGTCATCGATCCACAAGATGACGACACGCGTGCCATCATCGCCTTCAACCATTTGGTTCAATCTGACGTACGCGTCGAGAATGTTTGTTTAACAGTACGCGATGGAATGATGCTCGCGTGGAAACGTTGGTAACGCGCGCACACTTGGTTCATTGGAGGCGCTTCACAGGATCTATTGATCCTCGGGGCGATCTCTCGAGTGCGCAGCGTAACCGGCTTATGATCGCTCAAGGAATGTGCTGATCGCCTCTGCGATCGGAGTCAACCACAGTTAGCTCCGCTGGAGCGATTTGGTCCCTGCGTAGCGCGCCACACGCGAATTTCTTCGAGCGTCTGCTGATTTCAAGGTGGCCGACTTCCGCTACGCTTTATCGTAAACTGTCTTGGATGTGAACTTTTTCCCGTTCGCGTCGGTGCCGTTTACGGTGACCGTGCGTGATTTGCCGTCCTTCGAGACGGTGATGTGGCCGGTCCACATTACCTTGCCACCTTTCATCGTCGTAATGTCGTTGGTGTAATCGTTCACCACTTTATAGGCAGCCGAATCCCAAGCCAGATTCCCGGTCGATTTATACGCTTTACCGTCCCATTTCCCAACCCAGACTCCGTGCGTCGGTTTTCCGTCCTTGTCTACCCCATCGACCGTCACTTTGATTTTATCACCCTGCTCCGAGTAAGTAACCGTTGTGCTCTTGCCCATTCCGGGCGCCAACTTCGATTTTCCCTCGTTGAGTTTCCACGTGCCCATCTGCGGGTTCGCTGCAAAACATGCCACCGTCGCCGCAAAGGACAGAGCTGTAACAACTGCTGTGATTCGAGTTTTCATTTGTGCTGGCGATTCCGGCAGAAACGCGTTTCGACGTCAACATCAATTCCAGACGATTCGCAAGATCATTAGGGTAAGCTCAAAATCGATTTTGTACCGCCGTGAGATCGTGCCGGACTCTACAGATGCCCAGGCGCACCATGTATCTAAGCGCGCTTACGTTCGACAAATCAGAAGCTCGTAGCATCGCCATCTGGCGCTCCCTCTGTACTCCTGTTCCACGGCGACAACGATCGCAACGTGGCTTGTCCCGAGTCCAAATGGCTTTCGCTTTAACGCTTTAACACTTCAACGTTTCAACGCGCCGCAACGCGTTAGGCCTTTCTCTGCGTCTGACGCTTCTTCAAGTCGACAAGGAAATCCAACAGCTGATCAGATAACTCCCGTCGGCTGATGTATGTGTCCTGTGCGACGTGCCATGCGAGTCCAAAATCGCGACTAATTATCGGGTATGCCATGGCATGGTCTATCGGAAATCGGCGTGCTGTCTCGGTTTTTGCGAGTGGAATGCGTAGCGGTTCCATCCTCCGCTTCAATGTGGTAACACGGTTACCCGACTCCTCTGGCAGAGTTGTCGCACCTGTGCGCCACCGCTGATCCAACGTGCGGACAAGCTCATACGCCGCGAGCATCCAGAAATAGGACAATGTCAATCGGTCGGCGAGACGAGTGCTCTCTTGCGATGACGATGATTGCTCCTGATTAAGAGCGCTGAAACGAGCGTCTTCCTCGATAAGTCGGCAATCGAAACGACCGAGTCCCTGAACGAGAGCGGTCATGAATGGTTCGATCGCACCCGCTGCGGAGGATGCGTCAACCCAGCGTTGAAAGCGATCATCGGGCATCGTGCAATAAGACCTGACTAGACCAACCCCATTCCGGCTGCTTAAGCCGTCTGTACGCGATCAAGATTACCATCTTTACTTCGGCTTTCCACCCGCACGCGAGCGTATGAAGTCTTTTCATATTCGCAGACGCCGTGTTTAGGCATCCCATGAACAAATGAAGTGCCAGGCATCGAGTCGGTGGCGCAGCTTCAAAATCCTGACCGCGAAGCTAAACCGTCTTCCGATTAACGCCTTAACGTTCAACGCTTCAACGATTCAATCCTTCGCCGATCAGTTCCCTGGCGGTCGTGTGCACCAAGGTCCGTAGCGCAGCCTTGTCGATTGGCTTGAGCGCCGACTCTTGTTGTCTTTGGCACGACGAGAGTCCTACCAGGCAACGACGTTAAGGTTGGTTTTCATATTAGACCGAATTATTCGCTCCTTCTTCTAACTTTCGTAATTCTTAATTCTTACCTCGTACTTTCCAAGGGCCGCGCCGCTGCCGAATTCTTCGATCGCAAATTGGCTGTTTCGGGCGAACGGAAATAAGGCCGCTGCAGAAGAGCAGCGGTCGAACAGTTTGTCAGATTCACGCCGTTCCGGTGAAAGATGGACTGTGGACATCCTCTAGGTTTTACGACGCGATCGCACGAACGCGCTTGAACAAGCGAACCGTGAGATTGAATGTCGAATCACGTTGAACATGGAACTTCAGATTTTGACGCTCGACGATGCTGATGTACTTCTGCGGGGCCACGTCGGTTATCGACAGTCTCGACGAGCGTCCGGTTTTTTCCCGGCGAAAAATCGCTGGCCGCGATGGACGCCTTGATCGAACCGCTTCTGGAAAATCCGAGCGATCCGTTCCCCAAGCTCAACGTCGAACACGGAATGCTGCAGCGTCGCGGACGGATTTAGCCGCTCTACGGAAACCCTTTGACATCCTCCCCATCGTTACCCGTTAGCGCAACGAGCAGTTTCCTGGTGACCGCTCGTTTTGCGTGAACCTTCTCCAGGTTTTTCAACTCACCCGAGAGGAACTCTTCAAGAGCCTCATTCTGGTCGAGCAGTGCCGCCCCGACCTCTTTGAATTGCGAGCAAACGTCTTTCGCATCTGGATATGCGCCTTGGATCGCTTCCCATTTGGAAATCACATTTCGTAGAAGTCGCCTTTGAACATCCAAGTGGTGGTGAACGTCAGCTAGTGCGTGTCTATCACGAATGGTTTCCGCGTCCACGAGCGAGAAATAGCACTCGCCGAGATAGGCAGCAGCATCCAGCCCGATTGCCTTCCATAGGACGTTAATTTGTTTATCCGGCGCAAGGTCTTCCGAAACTGTTGTTAGCGGGATACACAGGGCGAGTGGCATCCAAAGAAATTTCGCGAACATAGGAGGCAGTTTGGCGGAAAACGCTTGCGGGCGTCAACGATGATTCGGGAGCCCAATCCCTGCCTACAAAACTCCGTAAAAAAATATGTCTTATCATCGAATTTTGCAGGAACGAGACTGTGGAACCGTTGGTTCGTCTTCGCGCGAGGATTACTTCGAAAGTATTCGCGAGCAGGCGGGCGCGATGAGCACATTGGAGCTATGGAGCGCGAGTCCAATGAGATCCGCGGGATGTCGTGAATGGAAAATGGGGTCGCGTCCAAACATTTAACATGTCTCTGCCTGATTGAATATTGGAGCTGTGCCTGTTATGGCTACCACTGCAACGCCCGTCATAAGAGCGACGGCCACGACCTTGAGTTTAGTTTCTCATTTTAGACCGAATTATTCTGCAATCCTCGTTACCCCGCGATGCTCGCCGCCCGCGTTGAGCAAAACACAGGAAAAGCGAAAGACTGCGCGCGCAAAAACGACGCTGTTAGTGGCGCGCTTGCCTAACGAAAGTGTTGTAGCCACAGGCCCACGGCCGGTACCGCCTCTAACTGGACAGCCCACACGGCCGTGGCTACAGAGCTCCACGCGACGCGTTTGTCTACCGAACAGCGAGCTTTCAAGAACAGCGTTGCAACAAACGCATTTGGGAACGATGGAAGATCGACCTATGTCACTACCCGGAGGACTCGGATCGATTTATCTCGTTTCAGAAATCCTTCTTACTGTAACGCGGCGGTCACGCAGCAAAACGGGCACGAAACAAAATCGTAGTACGCTGGGAATAATCTGGCTGGTGATTGCGGTCAGTATCATGGCGGGCGTTTTCGTCGCGCAAAATTTCAAGGCGGCCGCGCTGCCGTATGGACGGATCTTTGCTAGCGCCGGCGTGGTGCTGTTTGTCGCGGGATTGATCCTACGCTGGTGGGCCATCATTACCCTCGGCCGTTTTTTCACCGTGGATGTGACAGTTGAAAGAGATCATGAACTGGTCGAGAAAGGCCCGTTTCGTATCGTGCGTCATCCTTCCTACACTGGCGTGTTACTGGCGTTCGTCGGTTTCGCACTGTCGTTAGGCAACTGGGCTGCCCTGCTTGTTATTCTGCCACCGATTAGCGTGGCTTTCATTCATCGGATGAATGTGGAGGAGGATGCGCTTTCGCGCGCGCTGGACCCGCGGTACGCCGAATACATGAAGCGCACCACGCGGCTTCTGCCGTTCATTTACTGAAATGATCGAAACTCTATGACAAGGCCTCGCATCTATCTCGAGCGCTAATTCCATGAGGTAGGGGCGGTTCACCTGAACCCGCCTTGGAGATTGGGGTCAATCGCCGCTACCCGGCTCGCAGATTTCGCAGGTTCCCCTTTCCCGCTAGAGAACACGCGGGAAATGGATACGCAACTTGATGCAAATAAAGAGGACGAGGATCGCGCCGAGCGTTGAAAAAATGATACCGGCGGGATGAAATCGTCCGGACGGCGGCGAAAACATGTGAGTAACAGCGCCGCCGATGATCGATCCGATAATGCCGAGCACGATCGTCCAGAAAATCGTCATGTGCACGTGCAGCACTGATTTCGCGATCAGCCCCGCGATTAATCCAACAATAATGTACCAGATTAAGTGAATCATAATGTCCTCCGTCGGTTTGCCTGCAGAAAGGGCTGAGTGTGGCCAGAGCTCTCGCATTTGGCCAGACTTTTCTCGAACTTTAACCACGAATAGACACGAATTTTCGGAAGCTGTAACCCAGGATTTCACGGGGCGGTTTTACCGCAACGGAAGAATTAACCAGGGATTACGCTGATAACCCCGATGGTTTAGGAAGAATGCTGCCCATTAATCACCCGCCTTTATGAGATCTGCGCGAGCGCCCGCTGAGTTTTTTTCAGCTTGCTCTCACCCGGATTCATCGCTAAAACGTTGCCACCGCATAAATTGGGGGAGGCTGTTGAGATGAGTACAAAAGACCCACACGCCAATGAGGTTCGATCTCTCTGGCGCCGACTCAAAAAGAATATCAAAGAGGCCATTATTCGTGACCTCCAGCCTACGAAAGACGTTAAAGGTGGCGGCGGCGTTAAGGGCCAATCCAAACCAAGCACGGTCGGCACCGAATCCAGGCGTCGCCACTAATTTAGTGGGATGCGAAGTTAGGGGCCTGCGGCTGACCAGCCGGGCTGCAACCTCGACTCGTAGTTGACGAGTTGCGCCAGGCATCGAATGGGGCAACACTGCGCGCTTTCGCAATGCTAACCGTTTCACAAGTTTCGAAATCTTTCGCCGGCCGGGCGCTCTTCGACGACGTATCGCTCCAGGTGAATCGTGGCGATCGGATCGGATTGGTTGGTCCGAATGGGGCTGGCAAGTCCACCTTGTTCACGCTTCTGCTCGGTGATGTCTCGCCCGACAAGGGAACGATCGCCATCGAGAAGAATGCCACCATCGGATTTCTGCCGCAGGAAACCGCTGCCGCCGGAGATGAAACCGTGCTCGAACTTGCCCTGGCCGTTTCCCCCGAGCTTGTGCACGCGCAGAAAGTCATCAAGGAGCATGAAGCCGAGCATGAGCGTGAGCAACAGGCTAACGGCGCGGCTTATCACAATGCGCTGCATGTTTTTGACGAGCACGGCGGCTGGGAGCTCGAACCAAAAGCAAAACGAGTGCTTGCGGGACTCGCCTTTCGCGAGACTGATTTCGATCGCCCAGCGAGCGCCTTAAGCGGCGGCTGGGTCATGCGCGCTCATCTCGCGCGCTTGCTGGTGATGCAACCCGATCTCCTTCTGCTCGATGAACCGACAAATCATCTCGATCTCGAATCGCTTCAATGGTTTCAGGAATATCTACGAACTTATCCCGGTGCGATTGTCATGATCTCGCACGACCGCGAATTCTTGAATCAGCTTGTCGGCAGCATCGTCGAGATCGCGCACTCCAAACTGGTGCGTTATCGAGGCAACTGGGACAATTACGTTGAACAGAAAGCTGCGCGCGAAGAACAGCAGCTCGCCGCTTTCAAAAATCAGCAGAAAGAAATCGCTTCCCTGCAATTGTTTGCCGATCGATTTCGCGCGAAGGCGAGCAAAGCATCGCAAGCACAGAGCAAGCTGAAACAGATCGATCGCATGAAAAAGATCGCGGCTCCGGTCGCGCGCGGAAAGACGATCAAATTTCATTTTCCGCAACCGCTGCGCAGCGGTTTACGCGTGATCACGCTTAAAGATGTCGATCATGCGTACGGCGATCTCGTCGTTTATCGCGGAATGCAATTCCATGCCGAGCGCGGTCAACGCACTGTGCTTGTCGGCCCGAACGGCGCAGGTAAATCGACGCTTCTAAAATTGCTCGCAGGGGTGTTGCCCGTGCAGCGCGGCGTGCGCGAACCCGGGCACAATGTGCGCACAGGTTATTTCTCGCAGAACAGAATCGACGTGCTCAACGCGAGCCATACCGTTCTGGATAGCGCACGCGACATGCCCAATCCAGTGTCGGAACAAACCGCGCGCACCGTGCTCGGTTCTTTTTTGTTTCGCGGCGACGACGTTTTCAAAACCGTCTCAGTTTTGAGCGGCGGTGAAAAGTCACGACTGGCTCTCGTTAGGTTGTTACTCGATCCGCCGAATCTTTTGCTCATGGACGAGCCGACGACACATCTCGATGTCGGCTCGATCGATGCACTCATCGCCGCACTCAAGCAATATCACGGGACCCTCATCTTTATCAGTCACGACGTTCATTTTATCCGCGCCATTGCTACCAGTGTTCTCCATGTAACCGCAGATACGAACCGCACAGGTAGTAAACTGACGTTGTATCCAGGCGATTACGATTACTATCTGGACAAATCAAAAGCCGCATCCGCCAAAGCGGGCCTGGTAGGGACGGACCGCCGGGCGGTCCGACTAACGATCAGCGATAACACCACTCCAAGGGCGAGCGGACTGCGCGAACAAAAGGCGCAGAAGCGTCTGGAAGCGGAATCGCGTAATGCGATTGCCAAAGCACGGCGGGAAAAAGAAAAGCGGGTGCACGAACTGGAGACCAAAATCGCGGAACTAGAAGGACAACAGAAGGAACTGGCCGCGGCGCTGGAAGATCCGGCGGCTTACACCCCGGGCGGCCGCGCCCTCTCGATCAATCGCGATCTGTCCGCTTTATCCCACGATCTTGCCCGCCTTACAGCGGAGTGGGAAAGCGTTACGGCCGCCCCAATACAGTCCTAACGAGTGAAACGATTGGAGTTGATCCGTCAGCTGCTCACCGGCGCCGCAACGAAGTCGTGACTGTCTCCTCAACGTGGTGGAAATCCAATCGATCAGCGCCCGATACCGACGCCCTACAACTTCGGCAAACCTCAACGCTTAACGTAGAAGCCCAATCATTGGAGCCGCAGTCAGCGCCCACGGTACAGTTCCTGAGTTCCTGGTTTCTTAATTATCGGCCTGAAAAGCGCGGCCGCGCGATCCGCAATGAGGTCACATCGCACACACTCCACAGTGGCGTGCCTGCAGGTTCCTGAATCCCTGCTTTCCTGATTCCATTCGCTTCCGATACCTGCGGCGGTGGTACCTATCGGCAGCTCAAGACGATAAGGTTCTTACCGATCTACCCCCGTCGGGGTTTCCTGGTCACCTAAAAAGTCCCAGTCTGCGACATCTGTCGCATGTAGCGATTCCCGCGGGACTTAGGTCAAAGGTAACAGCGAATTAACTTTTCATGTGAGGCACAGGCCCTCCCTAGTTACGAACTTGCCTGCAGAACATCGAACATAACCACACTTATGACATCGCTCCGCATCCTTGGACGCAAGATTTGCCTACTCAAAGGCAATTCTCGCACAGCGGAACGCCGGCCATCCGGCGAGGCTCAATCTCAGAATCGAGAAAACATCATGAAAAGAACTCAGCAACTTACCCTTATTGCCTTTACCACCTTGTTTGTTGTTTCGGTAGCGGTGCTTTGCGCCAGCACTCCCGGGAAGGTAAGCGCACAAACCAGATCGGCGTCTCCATTCGCTCCACGCAATTTAACGGGTCTTGCCTCGCAGGGCAGCCCTTCAGCCTTTGTGCAGGGATTATTTGATGCGCCGTGGCGAGGATTCGACACCGGGATATTTGGTCAGGGGTTTGGCCCGAGATCATTCGCACTCGGTGATCTCGATGGAGATGGAGACATCGATATTTTGGTCGGTGACAGTTTTTTTGGCTCGCCTGGTATTTCTGTTTTGAAAAATAATGGCGGCCAAACTTTTGCGGCACCGGTCTATTACTCAACACCTCTGAATGAGGTCGTCGGAGAAGTGGCGTTGTCGGATTTCGATGGCGATGGGGATCTCGATGCCTTTGCGAGCATCCGCGGCGATTTCGATCAAATGACCAAGATTAAGGTGTGGCGAAATAACGGGGACGGCACTTTCGCCGGCCCAGTTGAATTTACCACCGGCCAGGGTCCGGTTGGAATCGTGGTCGCTGATTTTACAGGCGACACCAAACCGGATGTTGTCACTGCAAACTACGGCGCGTCATCCATCTCGATTCTGAGGCATAACGGTCTGACCGGAAACGCGGCCGGATTTCTGCCGCCTGTGAATTTTGCGACCGGGAACCGCGCCGAAAAAATCGCTGCCGCAGATGTGAACGGCGACCAAATTCTGGACGTTGTTGTCGGCGGGCAAGTGGGCAGTGCGTTCGACGCGACTCTTGCAGTGATGATCAATATCGGCAGTGGTGTTTTCGCCCCGCCGGTTCCGTACGATGCAGCTCCTGGTGCGCGTTTCGATTCGACAGCAGTCGCTTTGGCGGATCTCGATAACGATGGCGACGTCGATCTCATCGGGGGCGGAGATTACGATCAGGGCTCCGTCGACAATGGAGCGGTAACGATCCGGCGAAATACCGGAAACGGGACCTTTGGCTCGGCAGAAATAATCATGTTTGCCAATTTCGTTCCAATGCCAAAGGAGCTCACGACCGGCCACATTAACAGTGATGGTTTTGTCGATATCCTCGCCGCGGTTCCGTCGGGCCGGATACCCGAAGGCTTTGTCACCGTTAACAGCAATGGTTCCGGCGGCTTTAATACGCCTGTTTATTACGAAGCATCGCAACAAACATTCGACGTCGCGATTGTTGACCTTGATAACGACGGGGACAGCGATGTCGTGACACTCGCGAACTCCTCAGCCGCGGTCACCGTTCATGAAAATCTTGGCGATGGTTCATTCCCTGTGCTGCCCCGATACGAGGTCGCATCGCTTTCGGATGCGGTTGAAAGTGCTGACATCGACAACGACGGCGATATCGACATCGTGGTGAACGGCGAGTTCGATATCGCTTCGAACGACCCTCTGCTGAAGATTCTGAAGAATAATGGCAATGGTACGTTCGCTCCCGCTATTGATTACACGCCGGCTCGAAATTTCGCCGACATGAAGCTGCGCGATATTAACGGAGACGGCTTTGTCGATCTGATTTTCGCGCCGGACGGAAATTACCCTTCATTTCACTTTGGGACGGCGTTGAACAACGGCAACGGAACATTCGCTCCGACGGTGGTGACCAATGTTTTCGCCTGCGGTGAAGGGACAATCGATGCTGCCGACCTCGACCACGACGGCGACCTGGACATTGTGCTGACTGAGGAGGAAACCTGTCCGGGAGGTGACGCTCACATTTTTATTTTCCGGAACGACGGAAACCAGAACTTCGTTCGAATGCCTGACATCGCTCTTCCTGGCCGGTTGCCTCACGGACTAGCTCTGGCAGAGGTAACCGGTGATAACAACATCGATATCATCACTGCCCTGTCAGATGGTATGGGTGTATTTCCTGGAAATGGAAATCTTACGTTTGGGTCTCCGATTATCAGTACCACCACCCCCTTCAAATTTAAGATGGCCGACTTCAATGGAGATGGCCTGCTGGATCTGGGTATGATTATGCAGCAGTCTTCTTTCGGCACCGATCTGATTGGGACGGCTCTCGGGAATGGTAATGGAACATTTCAGGCGGTACGAACGCAGACCGGTTCAAGTGTGTTGGAAAATCTGCGGATCAGTAACGACTTGGAACCTGGGGACGTGAACGGCGACGGAACGCCCGATCTGGTCGTATTTAACTACGCGTCGAATGACGTGTCGGTCTTTATCGTTAACGCGGACGGCAGCCTGCGCCCGCACGAACGATACGGCATTGGCAATACGCCAATTCTGGGGACTCTGGCTGATTTTGACGGCGATGGTCGAATCGACGTTGCGGCATCAATAGGGTTACCTCCGAGCGGACTGCATAATGCGATCGTCCTCCTTCGCAATGTTGGTGGCGCGCCACAACCGACACCAACACCTACGGCAACTGCAACAGGAACGCCGCCGTCGCCAACGCCAACTGCAACGGCGACAGTCTCAGCGACACCCACTGCAACGATGACGCCGACCGCAACGGCAACACCGACCGCAACGGCAACACCGACTGGAACTCCCAGTTCCTCCCCAACAGTGACGCCGAGCTCTACGCCGAGACCGACACCAACTGCAAGACCAAGAGCAACGCCAAGGCCCAGGCCGACGGTGGCTCCACGGCCCTAAAAAGAAAACAGGCCTTGCGAAGAAAGACGCAAGAAATTCACAAGCGGAAAACGCTCACCGTGCAACGCCAATAATCCGGGACGTTGGCCGGCGCGCCGGCTACAACTATTCGGTATTCATTCGTGTCGATTGGTGGTTAGACTGCGATATGGAAATAAGTGGTGGATGCGTTTGCGGCGCGACGCGATACGTGTTGAAGAGTCAGCCCAATACATTAGTCGATTGTCATTGCATCGATTGCCGGCGAAGCGCGGGTGCACCGTACGTGCAGTGGGGATCGGTGCCTCGCACAGACTTGGTCCTGACAAAAGGTGAGCCGCGCAAAATCGCTTACGCGAACCGGCTTCGTTCGTTTGCGGCGTGTTGCGGCACGCATCTGTTTTTTGAGGACAGTAAGGACTCGGCCACGATTGATTTTACGGTTGCGTCACTCGACGATCCGGCGCCGTTTCCGCCCGACAAAGCGATCTTCCTCGAAGATAAATTGCCTTGGGTTATCATCGACCAATCAATCCCGTCTTTTGAGACAATCGCGAAAAACCAGCCTAACAAGTAACAGCAGGGGTTTCTTGATAGGTAGGTGCTCGGCTGCCCA
>Ga0310813_10002089_pt1 | contig 12166 bp, 6 predicted proteins | sample YN3metagenome_FD_203086 | JGI IMG/M metagenome (GOLD analysis project Ga0310813, IMG submission 203086) | Soil microbial communities from experimental microcosm in Duke University, North Carolina, United States - YN3 | ecosystem: Engineered > Artificial ecosystem > Soil microcosm > Unclassified ...
CTACAACATCGTTGCAGCTCACGGTTACTTCGGTCGTCTCATCTTCCAATACGCTTCCTTCAACAACAGCCGCAGCTTACACTTCTTCCTCGCTGCTTGGCCTGTAGTCGGCATCTGGTTCACCGCACTGGGCATCAGCACGATGGCGTTCAACCTCAACGGTTTCAACTTCAACCAGTCAATCATCGACTCACAAGGTCGCACGATTGGAACCTGGGCTGATGTTCTCAACCGCGCCAACCTGGGCTTTGAAGTAATGCACGAGCGCAATGCTCACAACTTCCCACTCGACTTGGCTGCTGGCGAAGCTACTCCGGTTGCAATGATAGCTCCAGTTATCAATGGCTAATCTGAGCAATTAGCTACAAGCAATCAGTCAAAATCTAGTCCAATAAAGAGCGCTCCCTGAAAGGGGGCGCTTTTTGCTTTATCTGTAAAGACAAAAGTTTCAGTCCATTTCAATGGACTAGAGCTACTCGCGTCGCTGGAATTGATTCCACGGCTTTCTTAGTGGACTGGTGCAATCCCGGTCAAGATCCACAACTGACCCTAGGGGTGATGACTTAAGCGGGGAAAATCCGGGTGCGATCGCTTATTTATTTTTGTTAGAACTGAAACAATGCCACGCTCGCAGATTGCAGAGCGCGATGGTCGCTCATAGCGGTGATTGCACGCGTGATAGCCTGCGGCAACGCCAAAGGCGAGCGAGCAAACGCTATAAGCTCATTCATCCGTGAGGCTTTTGAGCTACCACAGAAGGCATCGCTATCAATTCGCTTGAGAAGGTCATCAGGGCGCGAGCTCAGTTTTAGAGGATAGATGGGGTGCGATAGCTCAAGATAGCGAGAGAACTTGAATCTAACTGATTACAGTCCGTAAACTACTTCACCCACTCTTGGGACAGGGATTCTGACGCACTTGCTCTCTCCGGATCAAGTCGCAGAGGCTCTGTAACAAGTAGGTGGTATCCCAGACTCAATTTAAGCGAAGAGTGCCCAACAATTCTATTCCAGTGACCGGATTAACAGGACTTTTGCAAGGCACTCCTATTTTCCTCCAGATAATGGGCATCAAGGGCGGCATCCAGTAACCAGACTTCACCACTCCTACTGATGAAACGCTTTCTCGCACGAGCATTTACCCATCTACCCGCGAGTAATCGAGGGTCACAGCGACGCGGGAGCGTTGCCCGCCGTCCGGCTTATCGCTTCAAGCGATATTCTCTGGTCTTGCTATTGATACTCTGCTGCTCTCTCCCTATCGGATTGACAGCCACCTTGGCTCAAGCCCAGAGTGATTCAGAGGCTCCCCCCGACCCCTCCTCGTCAACGGAGACACTACGCGAAAACAATATCAACGAGAGGAAAGAAAGAACCCCCCCAGATTCAGCCGAGCCAAGCTCCTCCATAAAAGGGCCTAAGGTTGATGCCCCGTATGGAGGTGATCCGTATGTTTTAGAATTCAACCGCAGCCCAGTTGTTGGCACCCGCTTTAGCTTGCGGGGCATCTATGACGAATCTCGGCTCGGGTTTACCCGTCCCCGCGAATGGAAGCTAAACTCCGTCAAAGTCCTGCTCCGCTATCGGCATTCCCCAGCTCTCTATGCTACTCGCTCAAATCTGACCGTTCTGATTAACGGCGCTAGCATCGGCACTATCCAGCTCAACCGCAAAGAGGGCGAAATCGGTAGTCAGGTGTTCAATATACCGCTATCGCTACTTAAGAACTATAACGAAGTTACTATTGGAGCGCTGCAGAACAACTCCCCCACTTGTACCCAGGACCCCTATGACCCTTCACTTTGGACAGAGGTCCTGCCCGATTCAAAAATCACATTTGACTACACGCCCCAACCGATCACTCTAAACTTCAGTACCTTTCCCTACCCGATCTTTGACGAACTTAGCTTATATCCCAATCAGCTCGCTTATCTGCTGCCGAGCAAAGTTGACGAGACTTGGCTAACCGCAACGTCTCGCTTCCAAGCCACCTTAGGACGCTTAGCTGATTACCGCCGCCTGGATACCCGCGTAATCAAAAGCCTTGACGAAGTGAATAAAAGCGTTGCGCCAAACGCCCCTGCTGAGCGGTTGGTGATCATCGGGACGCCACAAGATCAGCCAGCCCTGAAGTCGCTGGCTCTGCCGCTGCCCTTGGAAGACAATAAGGTACTGGATAGTAAGAAGAAAGCCTTGCCGCCAGAGGTTGGGGTTTTGATGTTGACCACCACCCCAAACAGTGACGCCCCCGTGCTGGTGGCAACGGGAAATGGACCTGTTGGCGTCGCCAAAGCTGTACAGTTTTTGGTGCAGTCCAAAGACCGCAAAATTGGTACGGGTCAATCAATCATAGTGAAAGATCTCAACCCGGTACCTTCCCCGCCGCTCCGCGATTGGTCTGGATATTTGCCACTGGCTGAAAAATTTAAACTTAGCGACCTACTAGATCGTAACAACAAGCCATATCAGGATGTAACGGTTCGGGGTTCTGATTCCCCACCGATTGAAATTGATTTCCGAGCCCTGCCAGACGATAAGTTTGGGCCGGGTAACTCCATGAACCTGATTTACAGCTATGGTCCGCAAATTAATGCCAAAACCTCATTAGTGGAAGTTAAGCTGGATGGGGTTGCGCTGATCGGAAAACGCCTCACTTCAATCGATGGCGGAACCCGAGAGTCGCTGAAAATTCCCCTGCCAGAAGACAAGCTCAAACCTACCTCCAAAATCCAGGTTGATTTCCGTCTCGATGCACGGGAGCGTCGCTCCTGTAGCCGGGTGACAGATCAACAGCTCTGGGGCACCTTGCATGCCGATACGAGTTTCGATCTAAAGCGAACAAACGTTGTCCAGCTGCCAGATCTCAAGCTGCTGCAATACGGTTTCCCTTTTGCCGCTCCTCAGGATTTATCGAATACAGCGATTGTTTTGCCCAAGTCGCCAAAGCCAAGCGATGTGATGACTTTACTAGAGTTCAGTACGAGACTGGGACGACTCAGCAAAGCCGACTCGGTCCAGTTAGCCGTTTACACAGCTCCCACGTTCCCGAAAGAGCTGCGAGCTAAGAGCCAGCTGGTGGGGATTGGCACTTCATCGGACTTTCCTTTCCCAGAGGCGATGACATCTGGTGACTTTCAGCTGAGGGATAGTAAGATGCGCATGTTGAACCAAAGTAACATTCAACCCTCGCCCGATAAGGATGGCGTCATTAAGGAAATTATCTCTCCTTGGAATAAAGAGCGCGTGATCCTGGTCCTGAGTGGTCAAACGGAAAAAGGCTTAGAGCAAGTGCAAGACTTCTTGCGTCAAGACCCCTTATTCTTCCAAATCAAAGAAGACACCGTGCTCATCAGTGCCAACACGGCAAAACCCGAAGCTAATGATCCAAATGCCTATAACCTTGAGTTTTTACAGCGCGAGAAGAAGCTTCAAGTCGATAAAACACCTGTACCAAACCGGGTTTTCCGATTCCTGTCAGGTAGTTGGTTCATGTTGGGGCCAGGTATAGTGGCGGCAACGCTCATCCTTTACGGCGTTGTCCAGCTGTATCTCAAGCGGCTTGCCGGTCAGGAGAAATAACAAATAAAGGCTGAAGGATGAAGTATGAAGGATGAAAAATCCTTCTGTTCATCCAAGGACAGAAAGAGTTTTGAACTTTCACCAACGACGCTCAGGTTGAAGTGTAAAGGATGAAGGATAAAAAAGAAAGACCCTCATACAGCGCTAGAACTAAAAAACACGCTTCATACTTCATCCTTCATCCTTCCGCAGGTGGGAGTCTCTAACCCAACAGTGTTCAGTTTTTATACTTCATACTTCACACTTTATACTTCAGATGACGAGTACATCCTCAAAAGTAAGAGAGAAGCCAAGTCGTAGGCGCTTTGAGATTTCTCCCGATCAACGTGAGAGAATCGCGAACTTGCTTGTTGAGCGCGTGCCTCATGCTTTTGACCAGATTTTACAGTGGCTCTCGCGCCGTCAGCTGCTGTTGCTGATTGTGTCGCTGTTCTTGCTATTAACTCCACTGATCACCGCACGTCCGGCGATTTGGCAGCAAGGGGTGGTAGCGGCGCTGCTGCTCGCGGTGGGACGCCTCGCCCTACAGATGGAGGAGCACAATCCCAGTAAAAAAAAGAGTGAGTATCTTCACTTATTTTTGATTTTACTGAGTATTGTCACAACGGTACGCTATCTGTATTACCGCGTCAGCTACACGCTGAACTTTGATGACTGGATTAATGGGACGTTCTGTTTCTTGTTGTTGGCGGCGGAACTTTATGCAATTTGCACCCTTGTACTCGCCTACTTTCAAACCCTAAAAATCAGAGACCGCCAGAAAGTCGATCTTTCCCTTTATCCCCAAGAGCAGTGGCCCAAGGTTGATATTTACATTCCAACCTATAACGAAGATGTCGAGATTGTCCGCAAAACAACTCTGTGCGCCCTAGCGATCGACTATCCAGCCGACAAAAAACGAGTTTATGTCTTGGATGATGGTCGGGCAGAGAAATATAAAGCCCGTCGGGAAGAGTTGCGCCAAATGTGCGAAGAACTCGGCGCGACAATGATGACACGGGACAATAACGAACACGCGAAAGCCGGGAATATCAATACGGCATTTAAGCGCACCGAGGGCGATTTGGTGCTAATTCTCGACTGCGACCACATGCCTGTCAAACACCTTTTGATGCACACGGTCGGCTTCTTTTTTAACCCCAAGGTTGCCTTTGTGCAGACGCCTCACTGGTTCTATAACCCGGACCCGTTTGAGCGCAATCTCCTAACGCGCGGCAAAATCCCTGTGGGTAATGAACTGTTTTACAAGGTGCTGCAAAAGGGCAATGATTTCTGGAATGCTGCGTTCTTTTGTGGCTCGGCGGCTGTGATTCGGAAAGAGTACGCGCTCCAAATTGGGGGAATTGCCACAGAAACTGTTACAGAAGACTGCCACACCGCCTTCCGTCTGCATTCCTTGGGCTATGAGTCGGTCTACTACGACAAGATTATGGTGGCAGGTCTAGCCCCTGAGAAATTCTCCGCCTATGTGGGTCAACAAGTCCGCTGGGCAAGGGGCATGGCTCAGATTCTGCGCATCGAAAACCCGCTGATTAACCCGAAACTGAATTTGACGATTCCTCAGCGGATCTGCTATTTCAGTGCGACATCGCACTTTTTCTACGGTTATCCCCGGTTGATGTATGCGATCGCTCCTCCCCTATTTCTCTTATTTGGCATCAACTCAGTTAGAGGTCTGGGGCTAGAAACGTTATTCTACGCTCTGCCTCATATTATTCTGTCGATGCAGACCAACCACATTCCCTACAAGCATGTCCGTTTTTCCTTCTGGAACGAGATTTTCGAGTTTGCGATGTCATTCCAGGCGGGAATTGTCACCCTTTTAGCCCTAGTTAACCCCACACTCGGTTCGTTTAATGTGACCGATAAAGGACTGACGGTGACCAAGCGGAGCTTTGATTTTGATTCGGTGCGGTACCTCGTAATAACCAGTGCAATTGCTGCGGCTTCCTTGCTTGCCGTACCCTTTTGGCTGCTCTTGAGCCCAGAAGATACCCAGGCGGTCTTAATCAATGCTTTCTGGTGTATTTTTAACTTGTTCCTGCTTTTGGCCGCCTGTCTGGTTGCCTTCGAGCAACCCCAACTCCGTCGGGCGCACCGCCTGCCGAGGAAATTGACTGCGATAATTCATAGTCACAACCAGAGTTGGACTGGTCAGACTGTCGATGTGAGTGAAAGCGGTGCCCAAATTCTGCTGGATGAATGGCCAAACATCCCCGATGAAGTCAAAGTCGAACTGGTGGGAGACTACGGGGCGCGGGCGCTGATGAATGGGAAGGTTATCCGGGCGATCGCTACTTCGAAACTTCAGGCAAGGCTGTTCATTGATTTTGTCGAACCCACCCGCAGCCAGATCGATGATCTGACCTTAGTGATCTATTCTGACGTGTTGGAGTGGTATTCCCAGACGCGCACTGAGACGGACGATCCTCTAGAATCGCTCAAGTTCATTGTTACCAGTATCAAACGCGTCTTCCGTGAATTCCGACCTGCAATTGGGGAGAAGGTACGCAAACAAGTGAATGGAAGAGCGCAGCTCTACTGGGAAGGTTGGGAAGGTCACTCCTATACAGCTCGCATTACGGAAATCGGGACTCGGGATTTAAGGTTGGAATTAGATGGCAGCGATATTTTCAATCTGGAGACAATGCAGGGCACACAACCGCTCATCGGTTTACTGCTGAGTCAGGAGGCGGATGATCCACAGCCGACTAGTTTATTGGCGACTGTTGAAACAATAGAAGAGTTGGCCACTTCTCCTGTAGGAAAGCGATCCGAATCGGCTTCCAGTGTACCCTCAAACCGAATTGCAATTGAGTTAAGTTTCCCGGAGTCATTAAAACGGCAGCAACAGGTTAAAATTCAACGGCTTTTGAAGACGCTTAATTGATACTCCCACCCATAATCGGGGTGGGATAAATTAAGGTTTTTGTTTAACATTCTGTATGGCAGTTCTATGCGTGGTCGTAGATAGGTTTTATCCCAGTAGTAAAACCTGTTCTAACTGTGGTGCCCTCGTCATGTGTCGCTGTCAGAATCACAGAGAGTTAGGAGATGCGATAATTGAACAGCTCATAAAGTGACAGAGATTTGAATGCTGCCACCCGTGAATGTTATGGTGGTCAGCTCGACCTAGTCAGCCTGTGGACTTAATGGCGCGCCGTCGCTGCATTTGATGAAGCAGGAAGAAATGTTAGTAATTGGAGCGCGTTTTTGGCTCGGATGGTGACATCAATTAGCGCGACAAATGTTGCCGGAATGCCATGCAAGCGTTCCGTGTGAAGAAGCGGAATGAAGAAAGCGTGTTCGGTATGGAAGCCCCGTCCCTCTCTTTCCGACAGGGAGCATTTGCGGGCTACACTCCCCGGAGTGTCACACATGGAGTAACTGTCTCGCCCTCGAATAGCGCTCCAACTCAGGACTACTGAATGGTGATTGCGCTTTATAGCGCAAGCGTTCCGTAGCGTCGCACCGTGCCGGAGGTAATCGCTCACGCGCTCCGGAGTTGTTCTCTTCGAGTCGCATGCACGCGGAGGCTAGAGCTTATCCAGGGCAAGCCGAAGAAAGGGCTTTTCGAGGAAAAGCGTTACGCACCTCTCGATAGAACTTTCCCAGCTTCTGGGTTTTACGGCGATTTCTCTTGAACAACTGATCGCTTTATTCTCTTGAAAAATTTTAACGAATAAACTCACATTATCTTTATCGATTTTTATACCCCTTCATGGGTGCTTTACCTGTTTTATGATAAAAGCCTGTTAAACTTATGAATAACAAGTAATTTACTTGTTCATCTTCCATCAGACTGAGATTTTTTTGTTTCCAGAGGTTGCATTACCACTCTTCAGTTTCGCAATAAACTATTGAAGGCGAGACCACAGAGCTGTACAGGCGTGACTCTTCACTCCTCAAACTATTGTTACTGCCAGCTTAACGGCTTGACTCTCTCGCTCCTGAATAGAGATCCTAAGACGCTCGACTAATCTGAGCAGAGAAAAAGACAGAAGCTGGGCAGAGAATAAAACAGTCACCAGACCCCCTCAGGCGCAATCTATTTTTCACCCATAAAGAAAGGGGATGCAGCTACTACCTTCAAGAGATTGGCTATTCCAAGAAAGTCAGAACTTCAGGAATTGCCAAGGGAAACAAGATTCATTTTTTTGAATCGTTGTTTTTTGACCTGTTGGTTATTGCTGCGATTTGCTCGTTTTTTTGCGAGTGCGATGAAAGCCGAGAATCTGGACTATTGGCACCGCCGACGCTCTTGAATTGTTTAGTGTGACTTGTAAACTTGCATTCCCCCCTTCTAGTTTCAACGATTGGATGAGACCAAGGTAGATACAAATGAACACCATTTCTATGGCTAGCTACAGATCTTCCCAAAAGCTAAACCCGCTCTCGTTATTAGCACAATTATCTAGTCGTCAGGCCAATGGTTGTTTACAAATATCTAATGGCTCTGTCTCTTGGTCAATCTATCTAGAACAGGGAAAACTGATCTATGCCTCAGATTCAGTTGACCCATTCGAGCGACTCGATCGCCACTTGCGTCGCCTCAGTCGTCAAATTCCTACTCTTGTCAGTGCAGTTCGGGTTCAGGTTCGCCTGATATTTGAGTCAGACTTGGAGAGTCAGTCAAGTCAAAATCCTGATTACCAAGCAATTTGCTGGTTGGTCAATCAACAGTATATAAACTCAGTTCAGGCAGCCACTCTAATCGAAGACTTGGCCGAAGAGGTGCTTGTGTCACTTCTCGCGGTGAAAGAAGGAACTTACCAATTAATTAACCAAGACCAATATGAGGAACTGCCCTTATTTTGTCGCCTTGAGCTTAGAACCCTGGTTGAACGCTGTCACGAACAGTTGCGACTTAAGCAGTCTTCAGAATCAACTCCTGTAGCTTCCGCTCCCGCTTCATATTCTTCTGGTCAAAATGGCACTCAGACCCAACCAGACTTGATTCAAAAAACTTCCCCAAAAACTAGCACGTCTTTCCCGATTAATAAGGCTTCTGATTCTCCCCTCAATCCCGGAAAAACTCTCAGCAAAAGTACGTACACCATTGCTTGCATTGATGATAGCCCAACGGTTTTAAACGCCATTAACTCCTTCTTGGATGATAAAAGCTTCTCCGTTGTAATGATTAATGACCCGGTGAGGGCGTTAATGCAAGTTGTCCGAATCAAGCCTGATCTGATTTTGCTTGATGTTGAGATGCCAAACTTAGATGGCTATGAGCTATGTTCTCTTTTGCGAAAGCATTCGCTTTTCAAGAATACTCCAATCGTCATGGTAACGGGAAATACTGGTTTTCTAGACCGAGCCAAGGCAAAATTGGTCAGAGCCTCGGGCTACTTGACAAAGCCTTTTAACCAATCCGAGTTACTAAAAATGGTGTTTAAACACTTATCGTAGGGGCGAAGCAATTGTGCAGACTCGCTCCGGATAATTTGCCAAAAATTTCGACACAAGTGCTCCAGCCCGTACCGCCTTATCCGGAACGGAATTGGCAATCTCTGTTAATTAATCGTGAGACCACTTAGCCATGAGTAAAACTTTGATGCGGACAATTCTAGTCGTAGAAGATACCCTCTCTGAGATGGAATTAATGAGCCATTATCTGAGAGAAGGTGGTTATACCGTAATCAATGCAGTTGGTGCTCTAGAAGCTCTCGATAAAGTTTTGGAGCAAAAGCCGGATGTCATCATTACCGACGTAGTTATGCCAGGAATGAGCGGTTTTGAGTTGTGTCGCCGCCTCAAGAATCATCCCGTTACCGAAAATGTACCGATTGTAATTTGTTCTTCCAAAGACCAGGAAATTGATCGCCTCTGGGGAATGAAACAAGGGGCAGATGCCTACCTAACCAAACCATTTACCCGCGAGCAAATTCTTCGTGCGATCAAAGCCGTCGCCGTTTGAGTCAATGAATACTTCAGCACTCGCACTCTCTCTGAACCAACCCCAGAATAAAAAAAATCTGGGGGATACCTATCTCAAGTTTCAGTTTGGTCAACAAACACCGGCTGTTTTATCAATGAGTCGGGCACAGGAAGTTGTCGTCTTGCCGATTGGGCGTCTGACGCCAATGCCGAATATGCCCGCCTATGTCATGGGATTGCTAAATCGGCGCAGTAAGGTGCTGTGGGTGCTTGACCTGGCTCTTATGCTGGGCTTACCAGGAGTCGAAACAAACGTTCAGCATTACAACATAGTAATTATTAGTAATGGGTCAGCTTCTATAGGGCTAATTGTGCAGGCTGTAGAAGGTGTGGTGCGCCTAACACCCGAGAGCATTCAAACCCCACTCGGTCAAGTGTCCTCGAGTCTGGTTCCCTATTTACGCGGCTGTATCTTGCAAGAGCAAGAAATCTTATTAGTAATGGATGCCGAGGCGATTATGCGATCGCCCCTTTTACACAACGCTTGAGGATTAGCGCCACATGCCACTTCTCTAAAGAGCGCGATTGCCAATTTATTATCACATAATGGTGCTTATTTCATGGTTAAGCAATTCAATACAACAAGCTCTGGTGATAACCAAATTCCAGATAACATCAATCAAAATGGCTCCGCCAGAAACGGCTATGGTGGCACTGCCTTTCCTCAATCGGTGATGGATATGGCGACGATAAAGCAAGCGTCTGCTCCTCCTGCCTACGTACTCTCTCAAAAAGCCGGCAGCACGAGAGCCGCTTCTTGGTGGGAGCGGCTGAGCTTAGGGACAAAAGCAACGGCAATAGCCCTTGCCATTGGTGTGCTCCCAGTAATCGGGATTGGGGGAACTAGCTTTGTTGTGACCAAGCAAGCACTCAAGCAGGAAATCATCAAAAACCAGCAGCAGGCCCAAGCCCTCGAAAGTCAGCTCACCCTCATCCTGCTCTTGGGAATCGGGGCGGCAGGAGCGCTGGCGGGTATCGTTGCCACTGTCCTTGCCAGACGTACCCTCGTGCCAATTAGAGCCGCTACCAACGCTCTTGAGAAACTCTCTTGCGGGGAACTGGATACTCGCCTAAGTGTAGAAGGCGCTGACGAACTCGCCCTCTTGGGGTCTAACATCAACCTGATGGCCGACCAGGTTCAGACTCTCTTAGAAGAGCAAAAAGCTAACCTGGCACGAATCCGAACCTATGCAGACACTTTGAGCGCCGCCAGTAGAGGAGACCGCCAATTCCTCTTCGACCAGGCCGTTACTGAAGCCAAAAAGCAACTGAATGTAGATCGTGTGGTTATCTATGGCTTTGAGCCTGACTTATCGGGCAGCATCGTTGCCGAAGCCGTTGACCCAGGTTGGCCTCGGGCCTTGGCAGACCGAATCAGCGACCCTTGTATTCCGGGAAAACTCCTAGAAGAGTACAAACAAGGGCGAATTGTTCCCACCAGTGACGTCCGCGCCACCAAATATTCTCCGGCACACATGCAGTTGTTGAACCGACTGCAAGTCAAGGCCAACTTAGTTGTGCCCATCGTCGCTGCCGACACCCTACTAGGGCTTCTGGTTGCGCATCAGTGCTCTGGAACTCGGGTGTGGCAGGAGCAAGAAATTAATTACCTCCAGCAGTTAGCCACTCAAGTTGGACTGTCTTTAACCGGTGTGAGTCTCGCCGCCCAGAAAGAAGCCCAAGCCAAGCGCGCCCAACAGCTCAATGAAATAATCTCTCGCGTTCGGGAATCGCTCAAAGTCGAAGAAATCTACCAGGCCGCAGTTACAGGCGTCCGAGAAGCCCTGAAAACAGACCGAGTGGTTGTCTACCTCTTTGACGAGAACTGGCAAGGAAGCATCGTTGCCGAATCGGTGGGTAGCGGCTGGCCGAAATCCCTAGGGGCGAATATTGCTGACCCCTGTTTTGCCGAGCAATATGTTGAAAAGTACAAACGGGGTCGAGTCAAGGCGACGGAGAACATTTACGACGCGGGTTTAACCAAGTGTTACCTGGGTCAACTGGAACCTTTTAAGGTAAAAGCGAATTTAGTGGCACCAATTCTGGTAGAGGGCAATTTACTAGGGCTTCTGGTGGCACATCAGTGTTCGAGCACGCGACCCTGGCAGGAGTCGGAAATCAACTTCTTCAAGCAGGTGGCGATTCAAGTTGGCTTTGCTCTAGACCAAGCGGCTCTCCTCGAGCAGCGAGAACAAGCACGCATCCTCGCGGAAGTGGTCTCTGTTGAGCAACGTCGAGAAAAAGAAGCACTCCAGCTCCAGCTTTTAGAACTGCTAAGCGATATTGAAGGGGCAGCCCGAGGCGACCTCACGGTTCGTGCTGATGTGACCACGGGTGAGATTGGCACCGTGGCTGACTTCTTCAATGCGGTGATTGAGAGTCTGCGAGGAATTGTCACCCAAGTGAAAAAAGCCGCGACTCAGGTCAACGCTTCACTAGGAGAAAACGAAGGGGCAATCCGTCAACTTTCAGCAGAAGCACACAAACAGGCCGAAGAGACGACCCGCACTCTGACCTCGGTCCAGGAAATGACCCGTTCGATTCAACAGGTGGCAGAGAACGCCCGTCAAGCCGCCGCCGTGGCCCGCACAGCCTCTACCACCGCCGAGACGGGCGGGCTGGCAATGGACCGTACGGTGCAAAATATC
>Ga0310813_10002090_pt1 | contig 12164 bp, 6 predicted proteins | sample YN3metagenome_FD_203086 | JGI IMG/M metagenome (GOLD analysis project Ga0310813, IMG submission 203086) | Soil microbial communities from experimental microcosm in Duke University, North Carolina, United States - YN3 | ecosystem: Engineered > Artificial ecosystem > Soil microcosm > Unclassified ...
GCTGATCTTCGCTGAGGTCCGGCGAAAGCCGGACGCCACGTCCTGGCCACGGCCAAAAAACCCGACGATGAAGTCGAGTGACCAGCGGACCGTTTGCGCGGGCCAGGGCGCGATGCCGTCGGGCAGGTAGAAGAGCGCCGCCTTTCGTTCCTGCGGCGAGAGGACGCGCCCGTCCATCACCACGCGGCCGCTGTCGGCCGGCAGCGCGCCGCCGAGGCATTCGAAGAGCGTCGTCTTGCCGGAGCCGTTGGGGCCGATCAGGCCGAGCACCTCGCCCGGCCGGATGGAAAAGGACACCTCACTGAGCGCTGTGAGGTGCCCGTATCGTTTGGTGAGGTCGGCGACTTGGAGCACCTTGGCTGAATCTATGAACGGCGCGCGTCTACTACTAGGCGCCGTACTGACGGAGGTCAGGGTTTAGGGATCAGGGGTTAGGGGTTAGTCGGCTCGTCAGGGCTCGTCAGGGCTCGTCGGCTCGTCGGGGTTAGTCGGTCTTCGGGGTGAGAGGCGCATCGTGCTGTCCAACAGCGCGACAAACCCCAAACCCCTAGGCCCTAACCCCTGACAGCGACAGCCGCCAGCTACTGCGCGGCCGTGCTGGTCTTCGCCGGCGCGTTCTTCACGTAGCGGTCGAACCAGTTGAGCCGCTCCGCGAGCACGTGCAGCAGCGTCTCGCGCGCGGCGTAGCCGTGCGCTTCGTACGGCAGCATCACCAGCCGCACCGTCGCGCCGTGACCCTTCAGCGCCGCGAACAGCCGCTCCGAGTTGATCGGATACGTCCCGGTGTTGTCGTCCATCTCGCCGTGCATCAGCAGGATCGGATCCTTGATCTGATTGGCGTACCAGAACGGCGACATCTTCGCGTAGAGATCCGGGACTTCCCAGAACGTGCGGCGCTCGCTCTGGAAGCCGAACGGCGTCAGCGAGCGGTTGTAGGCGCCGCTCTCCGCGAAGCCGGCGCGGAACAGCCGCGAGTGCGCCAGCAGGTTCGCCGTCATGAAGCCGCCGTAGCTGTGGCCGCCGATGCCGATGTGATCGCGATCGGCGACGCCCATTTCGACGACCTTGTCGACCGCTGCCTGCGCGCTGGCAACGAGCTGCTCGACGTAGGTGTCGTTCGCCGTCTCGCCCGGGCCGATAATCGGCATCGTCGGGTTGTCGAAGATCGCGTAGCCGGAGAGCAGCAGGAACATGTGCGACGCGCCGCGGAGCATCGTGAACTGATTCGGCGATCCCGACACCTGGCTCGCCGAGTCGGCGTCGCCGAACTCGCGCGGATACGCCCACATGATCACCGGCACCTTCGTGCCCTGCTTGTAGCCGGGCGGCAGATAGAGCGTCGCCGACAAAGTGACGCCGTCCTTCCGCTTGTAGGTGACGTACTGCCGCAGGACGTCGCGCACGGCCGGCTGCGGATCGGTGAACTGCGTGATCGCGCGCTTCGCGTCGGAGCCGACGTCGCGCACGTAGTAGTTCGGCGCGTCCTTCTGCGTCTCGTAGCGCGTCATGAACCGCGTCATCTGATCGTTGAGCGGCACGACGAACGATTCGAGCGATTCGGCCGACGAGCGGAACAGCCGCTCCGACTTCAGCGTCTTGACGTTGAGCCGATCGTAGAACGGCCGATCGCCTTCCGACGATGCGCCCTCGCCGGTCAGAAAGATGTAGTCGCCCGTCTGGACGATCGCGCCGCCGCCGAAACCGCCCCGCCCGCCGCCGCCCCGCCCGCCGTTGTCGCGGCGGCCGATCGGCGAGCCTGGATTCTCGTACGCGGCGTCCTGCTTGCGCTCCCACACTTTGCGCGGCGCCGCGCCGGGCTCGATGATCCACGTCCGCGTCTTGCGTGATGCGCGATCGCTCTCGGTCAAGAGCGCGATGCCGCTGTCGGTGTAGCCGATGCCGCCGTAGCGCCACTCGGTCTTCGCGACCTCGGTCGCCTGTCCCGAGAACGGCGCGGCAAGCGCCATCACCTTGTCGCGGAACGGTACCTGGTTCTTGAGATCGCCGCCATCGAGCGCTTCGGTCCAGAGCACCGTGGCCGGCACGTCGGGACGCCAGTGCACGCCGCGCGGCCCGGTCTCGACGCCGGTGAGCGACGTGCCTTCCCGCGACGCCAATTCCGCCACCGTCTTTTCCGCGGCGCCCGCGCGCGACCACACTTCGATGTCCTGCGCGAAGCTGTTCATCGGCATCAGATGCGAGAACGGCTTCTTGATCCGCGCCACGAGAACGTGCTGGCCGTCGGGCGATGGCGTCACGTCGTTGAAGATCGCCGGCTTGCCGACGGGCGTCTTCGCGCCGGTCGCCGTGTTCACCGCCGTGATCTGGCTCGTGAAGTAGTACTCGAAGAGCGCGTCGTCGTGCGCCGTCTTCAGCAGATCCTCGAAGGTCGGCGCGGGAGCCGCCTTGCCGTAGCTCTCCGAGACGTTGGGCCCGGCCGGCACCGAGGGTTCGGGCGGTGCCTGGCCGCGGCCCGCCGGGACGAGCTCGCACACCATCGTCACGTTGTCTTTCAGCCAGTCGCACGGATCGCCCGCGGTCGCATTGACGCGATCCGCGCCGCTGACGACGGCCTTTGCGCCGCCGGTGGCGGTGTCGGCCACCCATAGCTCGATGCCGGTGTCTTTCGTCTGCAGAAACGCGAGGTGCGATCCGTCGGGTGAGAACTTGACGTTGGAGATCTTCGCCTGCGGCGGAACGGTGACCGGCTGCTCGACGCCGCCCTCGATCTTCTTGAGGGTCATCGAATAGATCCCCGTGCCCGGCAGACCCGAATTGCGGAACGGCCCGTTGGTCTTCGCGTTGATCCGCGCGCCGGCCAGCCGCAGCATCGGCTGCGACATCTCGGCAATCGTCGGATAGGCCCGCGCCTTGGTCAACAGAATCGACTGGTGATTCGGGTTCGCAATCGTCCCCGGCAGCAGCTCCGCGTCGAAGACGTCGACGATGGTCTTCGGCGGCAGCACGTACTTCGGCGGATCCGAGGCGCTCGGCACCTGCGCAATCAGGGCGGGCGCGAACAACAGCGAGGCAATGATGACGAGTCGCGTAGGCCGGATGGCGTGCATGGCCGCTCCCTTCAGAGTTCGCGCGGCATTGTAGCGCGCTCTGGACGGGCAGGAAGGGCAGGACGGGCAGGAGGGCAGGAGGGGCGGGAGGGCAGGAGGGGAAGGCCTCTTGCCCGGTTCCACCCCTTCCGGTTACTTGTTGGGCTGCTTTGGTGCCGCCGTCGATTCCTGGTGGAAGATCGCTTTCCACGCGCCGCCGCGATTCACCCACACGGTCGTGGCGTACACCACCGGTGGGAACGGCTGGCCCATCATGGTGCCCTTCTGCTCGAGCTTGTAGGTGACGAGCTTGGAGGTGGCATCCACGTCGATGACTTTCATATCCGACGCCTTCTGCTGGATCGAGAGGTCGAACTTCGGGTCGGCGGTCATCTTCAGGAAGTCGGCGATGCTCATCGCGCCGTTCTCGTCGAGGCTCCAGGCGTCGGGCAGCATCAGGCTTTTGAACGTCGTCCAGTCCTTCTTCACGATGGACGTGAGCATCGCCTCTTCTTTCTGCATCAGCGCCGCGCTCTTATCCATCGACTTTTTCTCGGGCATCTGCGCGAACGTGGGGCCGGCGCCCAGCAGCAGGACGGCCGCCGCCGCGAGCAGTGTCTTGGTCATGGTTCCTCCGTCGTCATCTACGGCGGAGCCGGATGGACGGATTTGATCGGTATAATCCGGCACGCCCGACGCCATGTCGCTCCCGGCCGGCGCGCGCCTCGGCCCATATGAGATCGTCGCGCCGCTTGGTGCCGGCGGCATGGGCGAGGTGTATCGCGCGCGCGACACCAAGCTCGATCGCCACATCGCGCTCAAAGTCCTTCCGGCCATCGCGCTGACCGATCTCGCGGCGCGCGCGCGGCTCGTGCGCGAAGCGAAGCTGGCCGGCTCCCTGAACCATCCGTCGATCTGCACTGTTCACGACGTCGACGAAGCGGGTGGAACGATCTATGTCGCCATGGAGCTGGTCGCCGGGCGGTCGCTGGCGGCCGCGATTCCGAAAGACGGCCTGGCGACCGATCTGCTCTTTCAGTACGGGCTGGAAATTGCCGACGCGCTCGCCCACGCGCACGACCGCGGCATCGTGCACCGCGATCTGAAGGGCACGAATGTGGTCGTGACGGCGGACGGCCGCGCCAAGGTGCTCGATTTCGGCCTGGCCGCTCGGCGCACCACCGAGCTCACCGACGCCACGCGATCGGTCGCAAGCCTCGACTCGCCCGGAGTCGTCGCGGGGACGCTGCCGTACATGGCGCCCGAGTCGCTGCGCGGCGAGGCGGCGGATCCGCGCAGCGACGTGTGGTCGTTCGGCGTGCTGCTGTTCGAGATGGCATCCGGCCGCAGGCCGTTCCACGGCCGGAGCGGCGTGGACCTCACCTCGTCGATTCTGCGCGACCCGCTGCCGCAGCTTCCCGAGCGCGTGCCGCTCGGCATCGCGGCCATCATCCATCGGTGCCTGGAGAAGGAACCGGTGCGGCGATATCGCGACGGCGCGGAGCTTCGCGCCGCCCTCGGTGCGGTCAAGGCCACCGGCGCGGTCGCTTCGCCGACGCGGCGGCGCATGAGGGCGAAGATGGCAATCGCCGCACTCGCCCCGGCCGCCGCCCTCGCGTTGGGCGTGTTGGTCGTACACGAGCGGCGCCTCGGGATGTCCGGGTCCGGTGCGTCCGGCATCCGTTCGATCGCGGTGCTGCCGCTCGAGAACCTGTCGGGCGATCCATCGCAGGACTACTTCGCCGACGGTCTTACCGAAGAATTGATCACGCGTCTATCGAGAGTGCCCGGGCTGTCGGTGACCTCGCGTTCGAGCGTGATGCGGTTCAAGGGCGCGAGACGGCCGGTGGCGGAGGTCGCGGGTCAGCTGCGCGTCGACGCCGTCGTCGAAGGCACGGTGGCGCGCGGCGGCGATCGCGTGCGCGTGACGGCGCGCCTGCTCGAAGCGGCGTCCGGCAACAGCCTGTGGTCCAACTTGTACGATCGGGGTGCCGCCGACTCGCTCGCGATTCAGGCCGATGTGGCGTCGGCAATCGGCGACGCCATCCGCACCAACATCACCCCGCAGGAACGCCGGCGGCTCGCCGCGGCGCCGGCCAATTCCGAGGCGTACGATCTGTACCTGCGCGGGCGGTTTCATGCCGCGCGCGAGAGTCCAGAAGACATCGGCCAGGCGATCGATTTTCTGGAGCGTGCCGTCGCAGCCGATGCGCAGTTCGCTCCGGCGCACGCCGAGCTCGCTCGCGCGTTCGCGCAGCGGCTGTTCTACGTCGCGCCGGACGACAGCGCCCTGCAGGTACGGGCGTTCGGCGAGATCGAGCGCGCGCTTGCGATCGATCCGGAGCTCGACACCGCGCATCTCGCGCGCGGCCTGCTGCTGTGGCTTCCGCGGAATCATTTTCCCCACGACCGCGCGATCGCGTCGTATCGCCGCGCGATTGCGCTGAACCCGAGCGCCGATGAAGCGCATCATCAGCTCGGTCTGGTGTATCTCCACGTCGGCCTGCTCGACGAAGCGAAACGCGAAATTGACGAAGCGCTCCGCTTGAATCCGGCTAATACGCTGGCCGAGTTCCGTGTCGGCGTGCTCGCGCTATATCAGGGCCGGTACGACGCGGCGGCCGACGTGTTCAAGGCGACCCCGCCGGAGTTTCAGCCGCCGCTGCGCGCCTTTCAGCTGGCCGATTCGCTGTTCCACCTCGGCCGCAAGGCCGAGGCGCGTCAGGTCACCGACGGCTATATCGCGGAGCACCCGAAGGATCTCGGCGGGATGAACAGCGCGTTTGCCGCGCTGCTCGCGGCCGACGCCGGCGACCTGTCGCGGATGGAACCGCTTGTCCGCCGCGCGCAGCAAAACGGCAAGGGCTACGGTCACTTTCACCACACTGCGTTCACGCTGGCGCGCGCGTACGCGCTCGCCGGCGACGCGCCGAACGCGATCCGCTGGCTTCAACAGTCGGCCGACGACGGCTTCCCGTGTTATCCGGTGTTCGAGCACGACTCGGCGCTGGATCGCATCCGCGGTGAGCGCGCGTTCCAGCAGTTTCTCGCCACGCAAAAGCCGATCTGGGAACGGTTCCGTCGACTCGCCACGAGCTGACATGGCCCTTGCTCCCGGCACCCGTCTCGGGCCGTGCGAGCTTCTCGCGACGCGAGATTCTCCTGCCGACGCTCGCCGGCCAGATAATGGTGGCCGGTGTGACGAGCCGCGGCGACTCGATCGCGGTCGAGCCGCCGGTCGCGCTGTTGCCGCACCTGTCGAGTCAGAGCGAGGTCGGCGCGCGGCCGACCGCCGACCGCCCGGTCGTGAACCAGTTTCCCCAGGCGGCGGGGCGGACGATTCACGTGGCGACGAACCGGCGGGAGCGCATCAAGGGACGCGAGGCTTCAACCGAGTGACTCAGCATCGGGGAGGCAATCATGAGCACGAAACGAATCCTGTGGGCGGGCGCGGTGGCGAGCGCGATTGCGGTGGCCGTGATGTCGCGCCCGACGATGATCGCCGGACAGTCGAATGATCGCGTCGCGATCGATCAGGACGACATCGGCGGCATCGTCACGAGCGCGAAAGGACCGGAAGCCGGCGTCTGGGTGATCGCAGAAACGCCGGACCTGCCGACGAAGTTCGTGAAGATTGTCGTCACCGACGATCGCGGCCGCTACCTTCTTCCTGATCTGCCGAGGGCCAACTACAACGTCTGGGTCCGCGGCTACGGGCTCGTCGATTCGCAGAAGGTGCAGGGCGCGCCTGGCAAGCTGCTGAATCTGACCGCCGTCGCCGCTCCCGATGCGAAAGCCGCGGCCGCCTACTACCCGGCCGGCTATTGGTTTTCGTTGATTCGCGTGCCGGAGAAGAGCGAATTCCCCGGCAACGCGCCGGGCGGCAACGGGATCAATCCAAGCGTGAAGAATCAAGCGGACTGGATCCGGCTGATGAAATCCGGCGGCTGCACTGCGTGTCATCAGCTCGGCACGAAGGGCACGCGCGAGATTCCGAAGGAGCTCGGCGCATTCCACTCCGCGGCGGAGGCGTGGGATCGGCGCATCCAGTCGGGCCAGGCCGGCGCGCAGATGGCCGGCGGGCTCAATCAGATGGGCAAGGAGCGCGCGCTGCAGATGTTCGCGGAGTGGAGCGATCGCATCGCCGGCGGCGAAGTGCCGCCCGCGCCGCCGCGGCCGCAGGGCGTCGAACGCAACGTCGTGATCACGCAGTGGGACTGGGCCGATCCGAAGGCGTATCTGCACGACGAGGTGTCGACCGATCGCCGCAATCCGACGCTCAACGCGAACGGACTCATTTACGGATCGCTGGAGCTGAGCGCCGACTACCTGCCCGTGCTCGATCCCGTGCACCACACGACGAGCAAGGTGCCGCTGACGGTTCGCGATCAGAACACGCCGCGCACGCCGGCGGCGATGCCGCATCCGTCGCCCTACTGGGGCGAGGAAGCAATCTGGACGAGCCGGAACAACGTCCACAACCCGATGTTCGACGAGAAGGGGCGCGTGTGGATCACGTCGGCCGTGCGGCCCGCCGCGAATCCCGAGTACTGCAAGGACGGATCAAACGTCTCGTCGAAGCTCTATCCGCTGAACGCGGCCGGGCGCCATCTCGCCGTCTACGATCCGAAGACCAAAGAAATTACGCATGTCAGCACGTGTTTCGGCACGCATCACCTGATGTTCGCAGAGGATGCGAATCGGACGCTGTGGACGAGCGGCGGCGGCCAGGTGGTCGGCTGGCTGAACACGAAGATGTTCGACGAGACCCACGACGAAGCGAAGTCGCAGGGGTGGACGGCGCTCGTTCTCGACACCAATGGCAACGGCAAGCGCGACCCGTACGTCGAGCCGAACCAGCCGCTCGACCCGGCGAAGGACAAGCGCTACGGCAACGCGTTCTACGCGGTGGCGCCGGCGCCGGACGGATCGATTTGGGGCAGCGTGCTGGGATTCCCCGGCGCGGTTGTCCGCCTCAACCCGGGAGCGAATCCGCCCGAGACGGCGCTCGCCGAAGTGTACGAACCGCCGATGCCCGGCTACTCGCCGCGCGGCGGCGACGTCGATCGCAACGGCGTCTACTGGACCGCACTGGCGAGCGGCCACATGGCGAGCTTCGATCGCCGGAAATGCAAGGGCCCGCTGAACGGACCCAACGCGACCGGGCAGCATTGTCCGGAAGGCTGGACGCTGTACGCGGAGCCGCTGCCGCAGCTGAAAGGTGTCACCGATCCCGGCAGCGCGGAAGCGAGCTACTACACGTGGGTCGACTGGCACAACTCGCTCGGCCTCGGCGAGAACGTGCCGATCGACACCGGCAACGCATCCGAAGGGCTGCTCGTGCTGAAGGACGGCACGTGGGTTGTTCTGCGGGTTCCGTATCCGGTCGGGTTCTACACGAAGTGGATGGACGGTCGCATCGACGATGCGAAAGGCGGGTGGAAAGGCCGCGGCCTCTACGCGACGATCAGCACCCGCACGCCGTTTCATATGGAAACCGGAAAGGGCACGACGAGCAAGGTCATGCACTTCCAGATGCGGCCCGATCCACTGGCGAAGTAACGAACTCAGCATTTCAGACTTCAGGGTTCAGATTTCAGAATGATTTGCGAATCACGTAATCGCAAAATCTCAAATCTCGAAATCAAATCTGAACTCTGAACTCTGAAATCTGAACTGCAAGTGTCCGCCCTCGGTCATCTCGAACACCTCACATTTCTCACGCTTTCAACGTCTAATCCCTGACGGGAGGACCGGCGATGCGATCGCTTCACTCGTCGACTGTCGCGGCGGCAGTCGCCGCGGCGCTGAGCTTCGCAGCGCACGCGCAAGCGCCCGACGCGGCGAAAGTGCTTGCGGACGCCCGCACCGCGCTCGGCGGCGACGACAAGTTGTCTGCGGTGAAGTCGTTCGTCGCCACGGGGCGGACGCGGCAGGTCCGCGGCAACAACCTGGTGCCGATCGAATTCGAGATCAACTGCGAACTGCCCGACAAGTTCGTCCGCAAGGACGAGATTCCAGCGCAGGACACCGACCCGACGACCGTCGGCTTTACGGGCGACGCGCTGATTCAGTTTCCTCCGCCCGGCGCCGGTCGCGGCCAGCGTGGACCGGCACCCGACGGCCGCGGTCGCGAAGGCGCACCGGACGGCCGCGGCCGAGGAGGTCCGCCGCCGAACCCGGGTCAAACGCGGCTCAATACCGTGAAACAGGACTTCGCGCGGCTGACGTTGGGTGTGTTCGCGACGTCGTTTCCCGGCTTCCCAGTGACATTCAAGTACGCCGCGCAGGGGCAGGCGCCGGAAGGGGTCGCCGACATCCTCGACATCAGCGGCCCGAACAACTTTTCGGCGCGTCTGGTCGTCCAACGCGACACACACCTGCCGGTGATGCTGATGTGGCAGGGGCCGCCGCCGAACCCCGACGCGAAGCCGATCGAGAACCGGATGTATTACGCCGACTACCGCGAGGTGAGCGGGATCAAGTGGCCGTTCCGCATCCGGCGGGCGATCGGGAGCGAGACGGTCGAGGAAACGACATTCGATCGGATTCGACTCAACGTGAAGATCGATCCGCGAAAATTCGAGGCGCCGAAATGAAGATGGTGGTGCAGGGCTTGCGGCCCGCGATCAGCATGATTGTCCTCAGCGCGTCTCTCGCGGTTGGGCGCCCCGCATACGCGCAAGGCGCCGCCGGCATACTCCGCGTCACGGTCCTCGATCCGAGCAGCGCGGTGGTGCCGGGCGCGACGGTCACCGTCAGAGGCATCGACGATGCGGCGAAAGCCGCTGCGCTCGAACCGGCGACCACCGGCGAAAACGGCGTGGCGGTGTTCACGGCACTGAAGCCGGGACGGTATTCCGTGATCGCCGAGCTGCAGGGATTCGAACCGCGGGCATTGCCCGACGTGCGCGTCCGCGCCGGGGAGAACAAACAGGTCGCCGTGCTGGCGTTGGCGAAGCTCGAGTCGTCGGTCACGGTCGGGCGCGATCAGCAGGAATCCGCCGCCGATCGCAACGGCGAGACGTTCGGCACCACGCTCACGCGCGATCAGATCGAAGCGCTGTCCGACGACCCGGCGACCTTGCAGCAGCAGCTGCAGGACATGGCCGGTCCGGGCGCCGTCATCAAGATCGACGGCTTCGAGGGCGGCGGTCTGCCGGCCAAGGCGCAGATCCGGTCGATCCGCATTTCGCGCGACCAGTTCGCCGCGGAATTTCACAGCGCCGGCGGCGTATCGATCGAGATCATCACCCAGCCCGGTCTCGGTCCGGTCCGCTATTACTCGAACCTCCAGTTCCGGAATCCGTCGTGGAGCGGCCGCAGCCCGTTCGTTCCCGTCCGCGGCCCGGAGCAGAACGTGAACTTCGGCATTGGCGCCAACGGCGCGCTCGTCAGGCAGAAAGCGTCGTTCAATTTCAACATGTTTGGCATCAATTCGTACGAGACGCCGAACATCAATGCCGCGACGCCGACCGGGACGCTGGCGCATGCACTGTCGGTGAGAGCGCCGGTCGACAACCTGTTCGTCAACGCCCTGGTCGACTACGCGGTGACGCTCGATCAAACGCTGCGCTTCGGCTACAACCGCTCGCACTACGCGAACGAGAACCTCGGCATCGGCGGCTACGACGAACCGGAGCGCGCCTATTCCACACACAACACGGTGAACACGGCGCGCATCCAGCACTACGGACCGTTGGGCCGCCGCGCGTTCACGCGGTCGCGCATTCAGTACATCTGGTCGGATACGACCACCGTATCCGCGACCGAGGCGCCGGCCATCCGCGTCCTCGATGCGTTCACGAGCGGCGGCGCGCAGCGCTCGGGCGGCGACCATGCGCGCACGATCAACGCTGCATCCGATCTCGACTACGTGGTCGGACGCCATTCGCTGCGCAGCGGCATTCTGCTCGACACGACCTGGTACCACTCGAATGCCGCGTCGGACTACCTCGGCACGTTCACCTTCGACAACCTCCAGGCGTTCCAGGCGAATCAACCGAGCAACTACACGCGCCGCATCGGCGACCCGAGCGTCGCCTATCGGAACGTGCAGGGCGGCGTGTACCTGCAGGACGACATCCGCCTGCGGAAGAACCTCACCATCACGCCGGGCGTGCGCTACGAAATCCAGACGCACGTCAGCGACTACTCGAACGTCGGCCCGCGGTTCGGCGTCACCTACGCGCCGTTCGCCGCCGGTCAGACGACGCTGCGGGCGAGCGTCGGCGTGTTCTACGACTGGCTCGCGACCAGCACCTACGAACAGGCGCTGCGCGTCGACGGATTCCACCAGCAGGAGCTCAACCTCCTCGACCCGTCGTATCCGAATCCGGATGTGGCGGGAGGCGTCGTGCCGCCGATCAACCGCTACCTCCTGGCCAGCGACTATCACGCGCCGCGGCAGACGCGCGTCGGCGGCGGCATCGAACAGCAGCTGATGAAGGTGACGCGCGTCTCGGCGACCTATTACTATCAGCGCGGCTCGCGCCAGTCCCGCGGCCTCGACGTCAACGCGCCTGTCGACGGCGTGCGGCCCAACCCGGCATTCGCCAACGTCGTCGACGTGATCTCCGATGCCGAATCGCGACAGCACCAGCTGCGGGTCGATGCCACCGTCAACCCCGGCGCGATGCTGCCGGCGTTCAACGGCCCGCGCGTCAGCTTCAAGCGGACGACGCTGTTTGCCAACTACACGCTGACCAGTCTCAAGAACGACACGAACGGACCGTTCGCGCTGCCGGCGACCGGAAGCCTGGCGGCTGAATGGGGACCGGCGGCCAACGACATCCGCCACCGGTTGAATCTCTCGCTGAACAACCAGATCGTCCGCAACGTGCTCGTGTCCCTCTCCTACAGCGGCAATTCGGCGCCGGCCTACACGCTGCTGACCGGCCGCGACGACAACGGCGACGGCGTGTTCAACGATCGGCCGGTGGGCATCGGACGCAACACGCTGCGGGCGAGCGCGCGCGGCGAACTGGGTCTGTTTCTGGCCTACCTGTTCGCGTTTGGAAACATGGCGCCGCTGCCGCCCGGCATCGGCGTGTTCGGCGGCGGCGGCTCGGCGCAGGTGCGGACCGTCGATCAGGGCACCAAGCGCGTGCGGCTGCA
>Ga0310813_10002092_pt1 | contig 12161 bp, 15 predicted proteins | sample YN3metagenome_FD_203086 | JGI IMG/M metagenome (GOLD analysis project Ga0310813, IMG submission 203086) | Soil microbial communities from experimental microcosm in Duke University, North Carolina, United States - YN3 | ecosystem: Engineered > Artificial ecosystem > Soil microcosm > Unclassified...
GCGGGCTGCAAGCGCGCCGCGCTCGTCTGGCACCGGCGTGCGGGCAAGGACGACACGACCCTCAACTGGGTCATCGAGGCGATGCTCGATCGCCCCGGCACGTACTACTACTTCCTGCCGACCTACGCCCAGGCGAAGAAGATCATCTGGGACGGCATCCGGTTCGACGGCAAGCCGTTCCTCTCGCACTTCCCCGAGGAGCTAATCGTCGGGCGGAACGAGACCGAGATGAAGATCACGCTGGCCCTGCCCAACGGGATGCACTCGGTCTTCCAGCTGGTGGGCGCGGACAACATCGACTCCATCGTGGGCACGAACCCCATCGGGTGCGTGTTCTCCGAGTTCTCGATCATGGCCCCGCGCGCCTGGGATCTCATGCGCCCGATCCTGGCCGAGAACGGCGGGTGGGCGGTCTTCGTCTTCACCCCGCGTGGCCGGAACTGGGCCGCTGACCTCTGGGCCGCAGCCCAGCGTGCGCCGGAGTGGTACACGTCCATGAACGACGTGACCATGACCCGCCGCGATGCGCCCGGTGAATCCGGCGCGCCGGTCATCGATCTCGCCGCCATCGACCAAGAGCGGCAGGGCGGGATGGCCGAGGAGTTGATCCAGCAGGAGTTCTTCTGCAGCTTCGAGGGCGCGATGCAGGGCTCCTACTACGGAGACCTCATCGAGCGCATGCGGAAGGAAGGCCGCATCACCGCATGCCCCTGGAACCAGGACACGCTCGTGGACACGGCCTGGGATCTCGGCGTCGACGACGAGACGGTCATCGGGTTCTGGCAGGACGAGTTCGACCGCCGCACCGGCAAGAAGATGCTCACGCTCATCGACATCGAGGTGGGCTCCGGCGCGGGGCTTGAGCACTACTGGCGGATCATGAAGGACAAGCCCTACACCTACGGGCGGCACTACGGGCCGCACGACTTGAAGGTGCAGGAGTGGGGCTCGGGCAACACGCGCCTCCAGAGCGCGTCCCGCATGGGGCTGCACTTCGAGGTCGTTCCCAAGATCGGGCTCGCGGACGGCATCAACGCCGTGCGCCGGATGCTCCCGTACCTCTGGGTCGACGAGGAGACGGCCAACCGCAAGTACGGCAAGTCCTCGACGTGGCTCAACGCCATGACGGGCTACCGCCGCGACTTCGACGAGCGCACCCAGACCTTCCGCCTCCAGCCGCTCCACGACTGGACGTCGCACTACGCGGACATGACACGCTACCGCGCGATCCCGTACCAGGGCCGCAGCGGTGTCTTCGCGACCCGCAAGCCGGAGCGCCCCACGCAGGGCGACACCGACTGGAGCCCCTTCGATCCGCCGCAGTCGCAGCGTGCGCCCGATGGCGTCGATCACGGGAAGTACGGCCACAGCCAGACACGATGGAGCGTCTTCGGTGAATAGGTTGCTCGGCGGGCAAGTGGACACGCTCTCGCCGCGCGACTCCCTCGCGCCGCTCGGGAAGCTCGGCAACGTCTACGGGCCGGGCGGCGGGTTCACGAAGTCCCCGCTCGCGGGCGTGATGCTCGGGGGCGGGCAGCTGAACAACGTGAACCTCGTGAAGAACGACGTGGTCGACCCGAAGGGCGAGACGCCCGACGCGCACGACCGGCTCGTCGTCGTCCTGCCCACCGCGTCTGTCATCGCGATCACGGTCGCGGAACTGGTCCAGGCCGATACGCCCGCTGCCTCCGGTGGTGGCACCGCGCCGGTCAGCGATCCCGGCCCCAGCGGCGGCGGCAGCACCGGCCCCACCGGGCCGGTCTTTGACCCCGGTGGCGGCTCGTCGGGTGAAAGCGACGGCGGGCCAGACGGCGGCTCGTTTTGATCATCGGCGAGGTGACGCTCGAATACCTCGACAGCGTCTACCGCCGCATGGGCCTGCCGGAACTGTTCGTGTATTGCCATCGCGAGGACGGCGCGCCCGCAGGATTCATCACCGGCTACATCCACCAAGACCAGGGGATCTGCCACGTCGAGCACATGATCGTGCTCCCCGGCGCGCCCCGCAAGTTCCACGTCATGATGCAGATGTCGAAGGACGCGACCCGGTTGCTGCACGACCAGGGGATCGCCATCGTCCTGAAGATCCTCGACAACGATCCGCGCACCGGGCTTCGCGCCTGGGCGAAGCGGATGGCCTACGAGCCCTACGCCCACGACCACGAAGCCCAGTGGTACATCAACCGCCCCAAGGAGCCTGTCAATGGGTAAGTCCAAGCCGCCTGAGCCGAAGGCCAATCCGCAGCCGATGCCGACGCCGCCTGAGAACCCGAACGCGAACGAGGAGGCCAAGGCCGCTGCCGGTGCCGCCAAGGCCAACGAGAAGCGCCGGTCGCTCGGCGCGCAGTCCGAGGGCAGCTTCGGGCGCTCGAAGGAGGCGCTTGCCGCTGCGCCCTCGACCCCGCCGACACTCAGCGCTGGGAACTCGAACCTGAAGTCCACGCTCGGCGGATAGTCAGTGGCCGTCATCTCGTCCGTCGACAAGACGGCGGAAGCCGCGCTCCTCCGCTGGGCTGACATGGAGCAGGAGCAGCGCCAGTGGCTCAACCTCTGGCAGGAGATCGCGGACTACATCCAGCCGCGTAAGGGCAACATTGCCTTCCGGCGCTCGTCTGCCCAGCAGCAGACCACGCTCATGATGGACTCCACCGCGCCGCACGCCAACGAGCTTCTCGCGGCGTCGATGCAGGGCTCGCTCACGAGCGCGGCGTTCCGGTGGTTCAGCCTCCGCATCAAGGGCGTGGAAGTCGGCAAGGACTCCGATCTCGCGAAGGATCTGGAGTGGTGCGGCGAGGACATGTTCGACGCCTACAACCAGTCGAACTTCGCGTCCGAGTCGCACGAGCTGTACCTCGACATGCCGTGCTTCGGCACGGCGGCGATGTTCGAGGAGGAGCGCACGCCGGAGCGGGGCGTCAGCCCCGGCGCGCTGCGCTTCAACGCGCTCGCGCCCGGCAGCTTCGCCATCGACGAAGACGAAGAGGGCTACGTCGACACGGTGTACCGGAAGTACCTCCTCTCCGCGCGCGCCGCCGCCGCGACCTACGGCAAGGACAACGTCGGCAAGCAGGTGCAGGCCGCGCTCAAGGAGAACAGCAACACGCGGTTCGAGTTCCTCCAGTGCGTGTACCCGCGCACCGATCTCCCGCTGAACCTCGCGCGCCGGTTGCCCGCCACGAAGCTGCCCTTTGCCTCCGTCACCGTCGACATGCAGGGCCGCAAGACGGTCGCGGAGTCTGGCTACCACGAGGCTCCGTTCTTCGTGCCCCGCTGGGCCAAGACGAGCGGCGAGGTGTACGGACGCGGGCCGGGCCTGATCGCGCTGCCCGACGTCAAGACGCTGAACAAGGCCGTCGAACTGAAGCTCAAGGCGTGGGCCAAGGTTGTGGACCCGCCGATGATGGTGCGCGACGAGGGCGTCGTCGGGACCGTGCAGTTCCGCAGCGCGGGCATCACGTACGTCCGCGACATGGACGCGATCAAGGCGCTCACCGAGTTGGGCGGGAACCTGAGCGTCGCGGACATGGAGGAGGAGAAGCTCCGCGCCTCCATCAAGCGGATGTTCTACTCGGACCAGCTGCAGATGCAGGAAGGTCCGCAGATGACGGCGTACGAAGTCCAGGTGCGCTTCGAGTTGATGCAGCGGGTGCTGGGGCCGACGCTCGGTCGCACCAACGTCGAGTACCTGAACCCCTGCGTGAACCGCACGTTCTGGATTCGCCTGCGCGCCTCCGCGCCCGACTCGCCCTACCGCCGCATCCAGCAGTGGTGCGCCAAGAACAACGTCGCCCTGGACGTCGAGTACGAGGGGCCGCTCGCGAAGGCGCAGCGGCTGGCCGAGTCCACCGCGATGCAGCGCTACTTCCAGATCATCCTCCCGCTGACCGAGTCGCACCCGGAGGTCATGGACAACATCGACCTCGACTACGTGGCGCGCGAGCACGCCGAGAGCGTGGGCACGCCCGCGAAGATGCTGCGGTCGCCGGAAGACGTGGAGAAGATGCGTGGCGACCGCGCCGCCCAGGCGCAGAAGCTCGACACGCGGGCGCAGATGGAGAGCGCGGCGCAGTCCGCGAGCGGCGTGGCCCCGCTGATCAAGGCCATGAGCGACCGCAAGGAAGGCACCCTGCCGCAGGCCCCTGGAGTTCTAGCCAGTGGGTAGACGCGCGGATCGCGAGAAGCTCGGTCTCACAGAGCGCAGCGCCGTCGACGCGACGGTCGCGCTTGAGCCGCACGAGCAGCTGGCCGAGACCTACCGCCGCACGTTCGCAAGCGGCCCCGGTGCGGATGTCCTCGACGATCTCCGCAGGCGCTTCGGCACGCGGCGCAGCTTCGTGCCCGACAGCAACGTCACCGCGTTCCACGAGGGGCAGCGTGACGTCTATCTCATGATCCTGAGCTACATCGACCGAGATGTGAACCGTGCCCCCAAGGAGAACGAAGACTGATGGCAGAGCCCAACGCAGCACCGGCCCCGGAGCAGACGCAGGGACAACCGGAAGGCGGCAAGCCCGTCACGGCAACATGGCGGGAGTCGTTCGACGATGCGGAGATCAAGGGCAGCACATCGCTCGACAAGTTCAAGGGCAAGGACGAGCGCGAGATTCTCGGGAGCGTCGCGAAGGCGTACGTGAACCTGGAGAAGATGCCACGCGGCGTGGCGGTGCCGAAGGAAGGCGCGCCCGAATCCGAGTGGGACGCGTTCTACGAGAAGATCGGACGCCCGAAGACGGCAGACGACTACCAGATCGACCTCAAGGTTCCTGAGGGTGTGCCGTGGAACAAGATCGCGGAGAAGAACATCCTCGCGCGGGCACACAAGCGGGGGCTCACGAAGTCGCAGGCCGAGGGCCTGCTGAACGACTACCTGGAGATCGCGCAGGAGGGTAACACGCGCCTCCGGGCCGACGCCTCCCGCGAGGCCGAGGAAGCCTACGACACGATCCAGAAGGACTGGGGCGGGCTCACCGACCGGAACCTCTCGCTCGTCTCGCGCGCCGTCTCGGAGTTTGGCGGCGAGGAGTTCAAGAACTACCTGGACGAGAGCGGGCTCGGCAACGACCCCCGCTTCCTCAAGTTCGTCCACAAGATGGGCACGCCGATGCTGGAAGCGAACCTGATCAAGGGCGAGGCGCTCGGGATGAAGAAGGCCGAGGCCGTCGCGGAGATCGAGAAGCTGATGGCGTCGAAGGAATGGGCGGCTGGCGACAAGGCCGTCCTCGCTCGCATCAACTCGCTCTATCCCATCGCTCACGGCTCATAGGAGGCCCACACATGGCTGCTCTCACTCGTCGGAAGTTCCGCGTGTCTGCCATCGGCGGCACGAGCTTCACCCTCACCCCCGTGCTCGGCGTCGGCAACGCCGGTGCCCTGGTCGACGGCTTCGCCGCAGGCGATCCCGATCTCTCCAGCGGCGTGACGACCATCGTCGTCAACTCGTCTGGCGCGCCCGACACGAACTTCGCCCGCCACGTCAACCAGATCATCTACCTCAGCATGGAGACGGAGAACTAGCCCATGCGTCGCTTCCTCGTCGCAGTCCTGGCCGGTGTGCTGGCCTGGGCTGCGCCCGCGCAGGCGTCGCATCGCCAAGCCTCGTACGAGGGCTTGGTGCGGTGGGCCGGGTGCGAGGCACGTCTGGTGACTCGCGATGACATCCCGACCGCTGCGTCGATCTACTCGCCGGAGCGGTACACGCTGTACATCGGCACCGAGGAGACCGAGGGTCTTCGCTCGGAGCTTGCCGAGATGATCCTGTTCCACGAGATCGGTCACTGCCTGCAGGACCAGATGGGCGGGATCGAGCCCGGCGTCCGCACAGAGCTTGACGCCGACCGCTACGCCGCGCAGCTGGCCTGCGCGTTGGGGCGCGACGGAGTCGCGCTGCTGCGCGAGGTGTTCGAGTGGGCGCGGGGGAACTTCGGCTACGACGGCGATCCCGGCCACGGGACGCTCGCCCAGCGGATCTCGCAGGGCCAGAACGCGACCTTCTGCAAGAAGCCGGGGCTGCAGGCCCCGTTCCATTCATGATTCGCAGGTTCGTGTACGACACGCGTCTGGGCGCGGTGGTCGAGTTGGGCTCGCACGTCCACGTCACCGCCACGCCAACAGCCGCGTACGAGGCCGCTGCGGCAAGCTACCGCGAGCGCGCCGACGAGTCCACCGGACGCAATCTTCGCCACGCCGCCCTGGAGCGCGCCGACCGACGGGTCTTCGCGCACAAGCGGTATGGAGACGAGAACCGCTGGACTGAGTAGTCGTTCTGTAGTCCCCACCTGTTCACGTCCCGCACACAGCGACAAGACCTGAACACGCCCATCCCGGCGCACGGGTAGGCAGGGTCCGCAAGGACAACCCTCCGAACTTCGGCACCGCAGCACTCCGCACACATCCACATTCCCCGGAGGGAATACCCATGTCGTTTCAGGTGGACACAGCATTCGTAAAGCAGTTCAACAGCACCGTCGACCGGCTCCTGCAGCAGAAGGGTTCGCGGCTCCGTTCCGCCGTGACCGAGGAGACGATGCACGGTGAGGAGCAGTTCTTCGAGCAGATCGGCCCCGTGGCCGCGCAGGAAGTCACCACGCGTCACGGTGACAGCCCGCTCATCAGCACCCCCCACGACCGGCGTCGCGTGACGCTGCGGTTCTTCGACTGGGGCGATCTGATTGACAGCTTCGACAAGGTGCGGATGCTGATCGATCCCACCAGCCCCTACACCATCAACGCCGTCAACGCCCTTGGGCGTGCCATCGACGACGTGCTGATGGGCGCGGGGACGTCGGGCGAGTCCGCGATCACGTACCCGACCGATGGCGGCGTGAACGGTGTCTTCTACGGCACCGCGTTCTCCGGCAAGGCCGGTGCGACGAGCAACTCGTTCCCGTCCGGTCAGAAGATCCTCGTGAACTTCGGCGGCACCAACGTCGGACTCACGGTCCCGAAGATCATCGACTCCCGGCGTCTCCTGAAGAAGGGGAACGTCGACCTGGACATGGAGCAGGCGTACATGGCCGTCTCCTCGAAGGGTGAGGCCGATCTCCTGAACACCACGCAGGTGACGTCTTCGGACTTCAACGGTGTGAAGGCGCTTGTCGGCGGCGACGTCGACGCGCTGCTCGGTTACTCGATCCGCCGCACGGAGCGGCTCCCGCAGGACGGCACCTCGTGGCTCTACCCGGTGTGGGTCAAGAGCGGCGTGAAGCTCGGCGTCGCGAAGGAGATCCAGACCGAGGTGGCCCAGCGCCCGGACAAGCGGTTCAGCTGGTACGTGTACGCCTGCATGGGTATCGGCGGCGTCCGCATGGAAGAGGGCAAGGTCGTCCAGATCGCTGGCCTCCTGTAGTCCCTAGCCGCTGGCAGACCGGCCATAGTCTGCCGCTCCTCCCTTCTCTCAACCGTCCCCAACCCCAGCTACCGTTCCTCCGCGCGCGGAGTTCGATCCTCCGGCTCGGGCATGCACGGCAAAGGATTCAATCATGTCCACGTTCAACAGCACTCAGATGGCCAAGCTCCTCGCGACCCCCGTCCAGCACGTCCGCTCGGACGAGCACGGGCGCGTGCGTCGGGCCTACTTCGCGTGGGAAGATGCCACGCTGACGCCCGCCGCTGCCGACACCATCAACCTCTGCAAGCTCCCGCCCGGTGCCCGCGTGCTCGGCGGCATGATGTTCTGGGAGGCGAACACCGCCACCGCGACTCTCGATGTTGGGATCGCCGGTGCGACCACGAAGTACACGCCGACCAACGCGCCGCTGCTCACGGCGGCGAACACGAAGTCCACGGCTGCTGGCGTTCCGGGCGGATACCTGCTCGGCTCTGCTTCCGGCACCAACGCCGCGCCCGTCATGGGCGAGGTGCAGTCGTCCGCGATCACGATCATCGGCACCGTGGGCGTCGCCACCCTGACCGCCAACAAGCGGATCTGCGGCTGGATCGACTACCTGGGCGCTGAGTAGTTCTCCGCTGAACCCTCGCGTGCGGTGAATAGCGACCCTATTCACCGCACGCTTCCCACCTTCCCCTCAGGAGTCGCCAATGGCCACCCAGCAAGATCCCCGGTCTCCTCGCGCAGCGGCGCAGGCCGCGCTTACGCGCGCTGCCATCGCTCCGCTCGCGCCGCCTACCACGGCTCCGGCTGTCGCGCAGGGCGCGGCTGGCAACGTGAACGTCGGCGCGCACCTCTGGGCCGTCACCTTCACGAAGGCGGGCTCGGAGTCCGAACTCGGCCCGTCGGTGTCGTTCTCCATCACGGGCTCGGCGGCGCACGGTAGCCTCACGTCGGTCCCCACGGGGCCGACCGGCACCACGGGCCGGAACATCTACCGCACCGTTGTGTCGGGCACGACCGATTTCCGGCTCGTCGGCAGCATCGCGGACAACACCACGACCACGTTCGACGACAACGTGGCGGATGCCACGCTCAACGCCAATGCGTCCGTCCCCGTCGGTGGTCAGCCTGAGGCCGACACCTACCAGGAGCACGGGCGTCGCGGCAACGCTGGCGGCGTGTAGTCATGGCGAACAACGTCTCCCTCGCGCACGTCCTCGTTCTCGACACGACCGCCGACAACATCGTGGCGTCCACCACGCCGGTGCGCGTCCGCAAGGTGCGTCTCGTGAACGCGAACGCCGCAGCTGCGTCCGTCGCGATCACCGACGCGGGCGGGACGACCGCCAAGGTGCCGCTCGCGGCTGGCGCGAACAGTTCCGACACGCTCGACTTCTACGCGCACCCGTTCCTGCTCCTGGGTCTGAAGCTCACGATCACGGGCGGCGGCGCGGGAACGGTGGTCTACGTCTACTCGGAGCAGGCATAGCGATGGCCAACATCGTCAACCTGCCCCACGTTCTGGTCCTCGACACCGCTGCCGACAACATCGTGGCGTCGACGGTCGGCGTCCGCATCCGCAAGGTGCGGATCGTCGCCGCCGCTGCTGCGGTCTCGGCCACGCTCACCGACGCGGGCGGCACGGTCGGGAAGATCGGGCTCTGCGCGCCCATCGGGGGCACCGACACCGCCGAGTTCTTCGCGGCCCCGCTCGTGCTCAACGGGCTGCAGCTGCTGACGCTCGTGGGCGCGGGGGCGCTCGTCTACGTCTACACAGAGCAGGCGTAAGCCATGGCCACGAGCCCGGTCGAGGTCTGCAACATTGCGCTGAAGCGCCTGGGCGCGGACGCCATCGTTGCGTTCGACGAGGGCACGAGCGCGGCGTCGCTCTGCGACCAGCTGTACCAGCCCACCGTGGACGCGCTGCTGCGCGAGCACGAGTGGAACTTCGCGCAGATCCGCGTGACGCTCCCGGCTCGCAGCACCGGCCCGGCGTGGGGCTACACGTACGCCTACACGTACCCCGTCAAGCCACTCTGCCTGAAGGTCAACGAGACGGACCCCTTCGACGCGATCTACGACGTCGAGAACACCATCGACGCGAACGGTGAGCTTACCGGCAAGGTGATCGTGACCGACGAGTCGAGCCTCTCCATCCGGTACACCGGGCGGATCGAGGACGTCTCGCAGTGGGACGCCAGCTTCGTGAACACCGTCGCGGCGGCGCTCGCGAAACAGATGGCGCAGCCGCTCACCGAGAACGCGTCCCTCGTCAACGTCCTGAGCCAGGAGTTCGTGCAGGCGCTGCAGCACGCGCGCAGCGTGGACTCGCAGGAGGGCTCTACCAAGCGCGCGGACATCGACCTCCTGGTGGACGTCCGCACCCACGGCTTCCGCGACGCGTTCAGCCGCAACCGGAACTCCATCTAGTCCGATGCGCGTCCACCCGATCTTCCCCAGCTTCACGACTGGCGAAATCTCCCCCCTGATGTACGGGCGGGTGGATTTCGCCAAGTTCACGTCTGGGCTCCGCACGCTGCTGAACTACATCATCCGCCCGCACGGGCCGGTGTTTCGCCGCCCCGGCACGCACTTCGTCGCGGAGGTGAAGGACAGCACCAAGTTCACCCGCCTGCTCAAGTTCGAGTACAGCACGCAGCAGGCGTACCAGATCGAAGCCGGGGATCAGTATTTCCGCTTCTACAAGGACGGCGGGCGGATCAACCTGGGCAACAACAAGGCCATCACGGGGCTTGCGGACAATGGCGCGGGCCTGATTCGCGTGACGTGCGTGGGCCACGGGCTCACGACGGGCCAGGGCGTGGACATCACCGCCGTCGTCGCCACCGGGAACCTCGATCTCGTGGTGAACCGCTCCTGGCCCCAGGTGACGGTCATCAACGCCAACACCTACGATCTCGTGGGCTCCGCGTTCACCGGCGTCTACACGTCGGGCGGGCTGTCGAATGGCTCCATCGACGTGGTCACCCCGTACCTGAGCGCGGATCTCCCGACGCTCAAGTACGTGCAGAAGGCCGACACCGTCTACTTCACGCACCCGTCGTACCCGGTGCAGAAGCTCACGCGCAACAGCCACACCAGCTGGACGTTCTCGGCGGTGAACTTCCTGCCGCCCGCGACCGAAGAGCTTGGTACGGTCGCGGCGTCGAGCTACGACTACGGCTCCCTCACGCTGGGCGCGACCAGTGGGCTCGGCGTGGCGTTCACCTTCGGTCTGGCCCTCGCTCTCGCTGGCGACGTCGGGCGGCTCATCTCCACCCCGGACGGCGGGCGCGCGATCATTGCGACCGTCGCCACGCCCACGACGGGCACGGTGGACATCGTCACGACCTTCGGCGCGACGTTCTATGCGTCGGGCGGTTACACCATCCAGGGCTCTCCGAACACGTCGCTGACGCCGTCCGCGTCGCAACCCGCGCACTCGAAGGCCACCCTGACGCTCGCCGCCAACGGCTGGCATAGCTCTGACGTCGGGCGCTACGTGCGCGTGAACGGGGGCGTCGTTCGCATCATCAGCGTGTCGAGTGCCACCGCAGCCACGGGCGAGATCCTGACCCCGCTCATCAACGTCACCGCGTCGCCGGGCGGCTCGTGGTCGCTCGAAGACCCGGAGTGGACGGCGACGCGCGGCTACCCCCGCGCGCTCGGGTTCCACGAGCAGCGGCTCGTCTTCGGCGGCTCGGCTGCGAAGCCCACCGCGCTCTGGGGCAGCGTTCCCGGCTCGCACGAGGTCATCGCGCTCGGCCCCGACGACGACGATGCGTACGAGTTCCTGATGGCGACCAACGACGTCAACACCATCAACTGGATCGTGCCCACACGCGCACTGCTCGTAGGGACGGCGTCAGCGGAGTTCTCGATCCAGGGCTCGACGGGCGCGACGAACGCGGCCATCAGCCCGAACAACGTCGACATCAAGGCGTCTACGTTCTGGGGCTCAAGCGAGAAGATCCAGCCGCTCCGCATCGGGAACGCGGCGCTCTTCCTCTCGCGCTCCGGCACAGAGCTTCGGGAGATGGTGTTCTCCCTGCAGCGCGACAGCTACATCGCGGACGACATGCTCCTGCTCTCGGAGCACCTCACCAAGGGCACGGTGAACACCATCACCGACATCGCGTACCAGCGGCACCCGAACTCCCTCGTCTGGAGCGTACGCTCCGACGGCACGCTCCTGGGGCTCACGTACCAGCGCGAGCACGACGTCGTCGGCTGGAGCCGCCACATCACCGGCCCAGACGGGCAGGAGACGACGCCGGTCAAGGGCAAGTTCGAGGCTGTCATCACCACGCCGCACTGGCAGGGCGACCGCGACGTGTCCTTCTTCGTCGTCAAGCGAATCATCAACGGCGCGACGAAGCGGCTCGTCGAGTACATGGACGACGTCAACGGCTACTACGGTGGGCTCGGCATGGACTCCGCGCTGCTCTACAGCGGCGCGTCGACGACGGTGCTCACGGGGCTCACGCACCTCGCCGGTGAGACGGTGCAGATCCTGGGCGACGGCGCGGTGTACCCCGAAGCGGTGGTCAGCAGCGTGGGCGCGGTCATCCTCGACGGGCTCCCGGCGTCGCGCATCGAGATCGGCCTGGGCTTCGGCTCGAAGCTCGAAACGATGACCGTCGAGGTGCCCCAGCAGGGCACGAGCCAGGGGCGGCAGAAGCACTGGGCCGAGATCATCGTGCGCCTGCACAGCACCATCGGCCTGTTCGTCCAGGGCGAGGAGAAGCCCTTCCGCTCCGCGCAGGACGACATGGACAACGCGGTGCCGCTCTTCAGCGGCGACATGAAGCACAAGGGCACCGGGCGCAGC
>Ga0310813_10002094_pt1 | contig 12150 bp, 14 predicted proteins | sample YN3metagenome_FD_203086 | JGI IMG/M metagenome (GOLD analysis project Ga0310813, IMG submission 203086) | Soil microbial communities from experimental microcosm in Duke University, North Carolina, United States - YN3 | ecosystem: Engineered > Artificial ecosystem > Soil microcosm > Unclassified...
CGCGGTGTCCGTCACCGGCATCGCCGGACCCGGCGGCGGCACGCCGAAAAAGCCGGTCGGCCTTGTCTATATCGGATGCGTCCGGCGCGGCGGCGCGCCCGCGGTCGAGCGCCACGTCTTCGCCGGCGACCGCGCCGCGGTGCGCGCCGCCACGGTCCAGCGTGCGCTGGAATTGCTGCTGGCGGCGGGCCCGACCGAATGAACGGTTCGCCGCCGCGGCTGCCCGCTTCCACCAGCTCCCTCGGCCCCGCGCTGCGCGGCGGCGACGTGGCGCGCGCAATCCTGCTCGGGCTCGCGCTTTTCGGCGTGGCGTTCCTCGTGCTGCGCACGCTCGCGGCCGGCATCGTCACGCCGGGCGCGCGCATCAATTATCTCATCGCCTCCTTCGCCGCCTGGTGCTTTTCGTGGTTCGCGGCGATCTGGTTCGTCTTCGTGCGCGGCCGCGGCTTGAGCTTCGCCGATCTCGGCTACACGGTGCCGCCGCGGCTCTGGGCGATGCGCGCGGTGATGTTCGCGTTCGGCGCCCTGCCGATCGCCTATGCGCTGCTGGCGCTGCTCCGCCCCGTCCTCGATGTCAAAACTGGCGCGAGCCTGCAACAATATTTTGGCGGCCCGGATTTCACGCTGATCCACGCCGCCGCCGTGCTGCTTTACGGCGGCTTCCTCGTGCCGCTGGCCGAGGAGCTGCTGTTTCGCGGCTTGATCTTTCGCTGGCTGCGCCAGCGCCTCGACTTCTGGCCGGCGGCCGTCGTCAGCGCCGCCGCCTTCGGCCTCGCGCATATCCGCCTCGATCAGACGATCGTCGCCGGGCTGCTTGGCCTACCGCTCGCCTGGCTCTACGAGAAGAGCCGCTCGCTGGTGCCGGCGATGCTCATGCACCAGACCTACAATTCGCTAGTGCTGATGCTGGCCTTCGCGGTCGTGTGGCTGCCGCACACACCGCAGGGCTAAGCTGCGCTTCCCGCCCCAAAGAATCTTCTCCTGCGTGAATCCTTTTGGTGGCCTGCGTCGTCCTTGGGAGAAGGACCCCAGACAAAGGAACCGGTCGCATGAAACGCATGCTCGTACGCTACAAGACCAAGCCCGAAAGCGCCGACGAAAACCAGCGTCTGATCGAGAATGTATTCGCAGAGCTGCGGGCGAAGGTGCCGGCGGGCGTGCATTACGCCGTCTTGCGGCTCCCCGACGGTTCGTTCATTCATTTTGCGGAAACCGCGGACGGGGCACCGAGCCTTCCGTCTTTCGCGGCGTTCCAAGCGTTCCAAAGCGGCATCCGCCAACGCTGCAGCGAGCCGCCGCAGCCGGCCGAGCCCATTGTCGTCGGCAATTACCGCATGCTCCCGGAGTGAACAGCGGCATGAGCGCCGCGCCGCAGAAAGGCAGCGATGCGCAAGCCGCGCTTGGCCGCGTGCTCGTCGCGCTACGGCCGAAGCTGCATCGCTACTGCGCGCGCATGACCGGGTCCGCCATCGACGGCGAGGACGTAGTTCAGGAGGCCCTGCTGAAAGCGCTTGAATCCCTGCCGCGCGTGGCGCCGATCGCCAATCCGGAAGCGTGGCTGTTTCGCATCGCGCACAATGCCGCGCTCGATTTTTTGCGCCGACGTGCCCGCCGCAGCGGCATCGAGGCGGAGGAGGATCCGGAGATGATCGCCGATGCCGTGAGCGCCGCCGAGCAGCAGGAGATCGCCGCTGCGAGCCTCCGGACCTTCGCGCGCCTGCCGGTGACCCAGCGCAGCGCCGTGATCCTCATGGACGTGCTCGGCCATTCGCTCGCCGAGATCGGCGCCGTGACCGGCAGCACAGTTCCGGCGATCAAGGCCGCGCTCCACCGCGGCCGCACGAGCCTGCGCGAATTCGCACGCGCCCCCGAGGATCGCCGTGAGCCCTCAATGAGCGAGACTGAGCGCGCGCAACTTGCCGCGTACGTCGATCGTTTTAACGCGCGCGATTTCGACGCCGTGCGCGACATGCTGGCCGACGAGGTGCGACTCGAGCTCGTGGCGCGGACCGAGCTCAAGGGGCGCCGCGAAGTAGAAAGGTACTTCACCAACTACGGCGCCGTCCGCGATTGGCATCTCGTGCCCGGCTTCGTCGACGAGCGGCCGGCGGTGCTCGTGCGCGATCCGGCCGGCCCGGCGGCGCGGCCGTCTTACTTCATCCTGCTCGAATGGGTCGGAGGTCAGCTCGCGCGCATCCGCGATTTCCGACACGCCCGCTATGCGGCCGAAAGCGCTGAGCTGTTGCGGATGGACGTCTAGGCCGGATTCGGCAGCGCGCCGGAGGGGGCGCCGTAGAGCTGGCGGGAGCGGGTTTCGAACGCCGCCACCATCTTCCGCACCGCCTCGTGGAAGAGCGCGCCAATGAGGCGCTGCAGCACGGCCGAGCGGAACTCGAATTCGATGAAGAAATCGACCTGGCAGCCTTCGGGCACCGCCTTGAAGTGCCAGTTGTTCACCAAATGGCGGAACGGGCCGCTGGTATACGTGACGTCGATCGTGTCAGGCCGCGCAAGCGTCACGCGCGAGCTGTAGCGCTCGCGGATGAAGCGGAAGCCCACAAGCACTTCGGCGTCGAAGGTGTCGCGGTCGCGATGGAACACGCGCGCGCCCACGCACCAGGGCAGGAATTCGGGATAGCGCTGCACGTCGGCGACGATGTCGAACACCTGCGCCGGCGTGTAGCGAAAGAGCCGCGTTTCGCGATGGGCGATCAGCGCCATCAGCCGGCTCCGTTCGCGCCGAGCTGGGCGAGGCGCGCGGCGCGCAAGCGCCGGAAATCGTCGCCGGCGTGATACGACGATCGCGTCAGCGGCGAGGCAGCCACCATCGCGAAGCCCTTGCCGTAGGCCATGCGCGCGTAATCCTCGAATTCCGCCGGCGGCACGAAGCGGTCGACCGCGGCGTGCTTTGCCGTCGGCTGGAGATACTGGCCGAGCGTCAGGAAATCGACGCCCGCGGAGCGGAGATCGTCCATCACCTGGTAGAGCTCTTCCCGCGTCTCGCCGAGCCCGACCATCAGGCCTGATTTCGTGAACAGCGCTGGATCGACCTCCTTCACGCGTTGCAGCAGTCGCAGCGAATGAAAATAGCGGGCGCCCGGGCGGATGCGCGGATAGAGCCGGGGCACGGTTTCGAGATTGTGGTTGAACACATCGGGCTTGGCCGCGGCCACGGCCTCGATCGCGCCCTTCTTGTTGAGGAAGTCCGGCGTCAGAATTTCGATCGTCGTCGCCGGCGCGGCGGCGCGGATGCGCTCGATCACGCGGATGAACTGCCCTGCCCCGCCGTCGTCGAGATCGTCGCGATCGACCGAGGTGACGACGACGTGCTCGAGGCCGAGCTTGGCGACTGCTTCGGCGACGTGCTCGGGCTCGTGCGGGTCAAGGAGATCCGGCTTGCCGGTGGCGACGTTGCAGAACGCGCAGGCGCGCGTGCACACGCTGCCGAGGATCATGAACGTCGCGTGCTTCTTGGCCCAGCATTCCCCGATGTTGGGGCACGCGGCCTCTTCGCAGACCGTGTTGAGCTTCAAGCCGCGCATCAGGGCCCGCGTCTCGTGATAGGCGGGCGCGGACGGAGCCTTCACTCGAATCCACTCCGGTTTCCGCTGCACCGGATTGTCTGGGCGATGCGCCTTCTCCGGATGGCGCGCCTTTTCGGGCGGGCGCGGCCGGGCGGTTTCTTCGGCGAGGGCCATGATTGCGCGTGCCATTGCGATATGCCGCCCTAGACTTGGAGGGCGCCCACCATGGGGTCAAGGCGCGCTTTGTATCACCGCGCCCGGCGCGCGGCGATGCAGGAAATTACCGGCGGTCCAGCCTCGGCGCGGCTCAACGCGTGTGGTAATCGTAATAGTCGTAGCGGTCGTAGCGGTTCCAATACCGCGGGTAGCCTTGGTTGTTGTAGCGATAGTACCTCGGCCCAAAGCCGCAATTGCTCTCCGCCCAGCCGGGCTGCACGGAGGTGCACTGGCCGCCGCGGCGATACACCGAGCAGATGAAGGCATAGGGCGGATTGTCGGTGTTGTGCGGCGCGCCGACCGGGCGCCCGTAGGCGTCGAAGCACTGGCCCATGGCGGCGAAGGCCGGGCTCTCGGCACCGGCGACGAAGAGCGCACCGAGGGCTGCGGCGAGACAAGCGAGCTTGCGCATGGCGTTTCCTCCTCTCGGCGTGCCGGTACCGCCGGCGAGCCTGACGGTCATCCTATCTCTACATACGTTTCGAGATGTCTAAACGCGCACGGAGGTGCGTTGGCTCTCATGCCCGACTACCCCTGCTCGCGCCAAAGCAAATGCGCCGCGTCCGAGCCGAGACGGCGCCTTACCAGCCCCAATGGTTGGCCGCCTCTCGATCGCCGACAGAGCGCTTCAGCGGGCTTGGTTGGGCGGGCCCAGAGTAAACGGCGGATGGGTCGGATCGGGGTGTTGGATGTAGTCGCGCGGGTATCGCGGATCATAGCGCCGCGGCCGCTCGCGGAAGCCCGGCCCGTAATTATAGGGCGAAACCCGGTAGGCCGGGTAGCGCGGGCCTATACCGCAATTGCTCTCGGCCCAACCCGGCTGCACATGAGTGCACGATCCGCCGGCTTGATACGCCCTGCAGATAAGATCATAGGGCGGATTATCAGTGTTGTGCGGCGGGCCGAAGGGGCGCCCGTAACCATCGTAGCACTGACCCATGGCGGCGATGGCCGGAACTCCGACGCCGACCACGGCAAGAGCGCTGATGGTCGCGAGCAAACGGGCAACGGTGCGCATGACTTCGCCTCCCTGATAACAAAGTACGCGGCGACGGCGTCAAGATGGCCCGATCGCGGCTTCGCGCATTGATGCACATCAACGCCGGCGTGACTCGCTTCGCCTGCCACGCGACGCAACGCGGACGCACGAAGAAGGGCGCCCTCGTTGCGCAGGGCGCCCAATCTTCGCGGCGAAATACGCGATCTAACGCGCGTTGTTTTGGGGCATTTCCGGGATGAGAGGATGATTTGGGTCCGAATGCGGGACGTATTTTTGTTCCGGATTAACCCGCTCCATCCACCGTCTGTCCCGCTCCTGCGGCGCCAGTGGGGGACTATAGCGAGGACCGTAGTTCGGCCTGTAATTGTATTGAGGGTACCGCTTGTCGTAGTCGGGCGAATAGCGCGGAGCAAGTCCGCAATTGCTTTCGGCCCAACCCGGTTGCACGTGTGTGCACTGGCCGCCTTGGGCATAGACCGAGCAGATCAGGTCGTAGGGTGGATTGTCGGTGTTATGCGGCGGCCCGACCGGCCGGCCATAGGAATCGTAGCATTGACCCATGGCGGCGAAAGCCGGAGTTCCGACCCCGACCACGGCGAGAGCGCCGAAGATCGCGAGCAAACGGACAATGTTGCGCATGACTTCGCCTCCCTAAAATCTAAGCGCGCAGCCACAGCAACTTAGTCCGATAGCGGCCTCGCGCATTGATGCACGTCAACGCCGGCATGCCTCGCTTCGCGTGCTGCGCGACGGCATGCCGATGCACGGCAAAAAGGCGCCCTCCTTGCGGAGGGCGCCCAATCTTCGGCGATGCAATTCGCGTTTTAGCGGGCGTTGTTTTGCGGCATTTGCGGAATCAGCGGATGGTTCGGGTCCGCATGCGGAATGTATTTCTGCCCCGGATTGGCCCGTTCCAAACGCCGTCTGTCACGCTCCTGCGGCACTATTTTGCGGTTATAGTAACGAGGACTGTGATCCGGTTTGTTGTAGTAATACTGAGGATAGCCCTTGTCGTAGTAGCCGGGCGCGTAGCGTGGACCGTAGCCGCAGTTACTTGCGGCCCAACCAGGATCAACCCCGGTGCACTGGCCGCCCTGCGCAAAGACCGAGCAGATCAGGCTGTAGGGCGGATTGTCGGTGCTGTGCGGCGGGCCAACCGGCCGGCCGTAGGCATCGAAGCACTGGCCCATCCCCGCATTGGCGGGGCTATCGGCGCCTATGGCGAACAGCGCAACCAGCGCCGCCGTCACGCATGCGAGCTTTTTCATGATTTTCTCCTCTGACGCGCGCGGCGCCCCCACCGGCCTTCCGCATCGCTACATTCGTAACTACGAACGGCGGCGCCAAATCCGTCCACATGCGCCCGCACGTTTCGGTGCGCGCGGCTCGCCCACGCGTGATTGCGGGAATGGTTCCGCTCACGCAATGGTGAGCGTGGCGTAGGTGGGAATGCGGAGGACGACGGTGCGGACTGGCGCGGCGCGCGGCCGCGCTGCGGCTCAGAATGTCAGGCGGATGAACTGCTGCAATGCGCCTTCGATTGCCGCGGGCAGCTTGTCGTTGGCCGGAAGCGCGACCTCGCCGACGGCATAGCGCTCCCCTTTGCCGTCGAGCCGCGGGCGTGTGGTGACCTTCCAATCCCCGCCCTCGGTTTCCAGCCGGAGATAATATTCCGAGAGGCCCGGCACGCCGGAGAGGTCGACGAGGAAATCGGCGACCGCGCTGCGCGGCGGGTAATTTTCGACCGAGCCCGGCAGGATCTTGAATTCGGATGTCCGCCCCACCTGCTGCACCATCGCCGCATAATGCTCGAACAGGGGCTTCACCACCTTGTCGAGCAACTGGTTGGCCTTGCGCATCTTCTCGATGGTCTGGTCTTCCGCCTCCTTCTTGGGAGCGCGGCCTGCCAGCGCCTTGAGCTCGCGCGAAAAGCGGTTGCGGTCGTCGGCGAGGAACATGATTGGAGGCAATCCTCTGGGCACGGCTGCCAGGGATAGCCCAACAAGGGTTATAGGATGGTTAATGGCTAAATGTGTATGACGCGGCCAAACGCCGCCAACACCGACTCGTGCATCGCCTCGGAGAGGGTCGGATGCGGGAACACGGCGTGCATCAGCTCGCCCTCGGTCGTCTCGAGCGCCTTGGCGATCGAGAAGCCCTGGATGAGCTCGGTGACCTCGGCGCCGATCATGTGGGCGCCTAACAGTTCGCCGGTCTTGGCGTCGAATACGGTCTTAATCAGCCCCTCGCGGTCGCCGATGGCCGTTGCCTTGGCATTGCCGAGATAAGGAAACTTACCGACCTTCACCTGGTAGCCTTTCTCCTTGGCCGCCTTCTCGGTCAAGCCGATGCTCGCCACCTGCGGCTCGCAATAGGTGCAGCCGGGGATCTTGGCCGTGTCGAGCGGGTGCACGTCGTTCACGCCGGCAATCTTCTCGACGCAGATGATGCCTTCGTGGCTCGCCTTGTGCGCGAGCCAGGGCGGGCCAACGAGATCGCCGATGGCGTAGACGCCCGGCTCGCCGGTGCGCAGCCATTCGTCGACGACGACATGCGTCTTCTCGACTTTGATCTTGGTGCCTTCGAGACCGAGCTTTTCGACGTTGCCGACAATGCCGACGGCGAGGATCACGCGCTCGGCCGTGATCTCCAGAGTCTTCCCGCCCTGCTCCACCGTCGCCGTCACGGAATTGGCGGATTTCTTCAGACCCTTCACCGCCGCGCCGGTGAGGATCTTCATGCCTTGCTTTTCGAACGCCTTCTTCGCGAAGGCGGATATCTCCTCGTCCTCGACCGGCAACACGCGATCGAGAACCTCGACGACGGTCACCTCGGCGCCGAGGGTGCGGTAGAAGCTCGCGAACTCGATGCCGATGGCGCCGCTGCCGATGACGAGCAGCGATTTCGGGAACGCCGCCGGCACCATCGCTTCCTTGTAGGTCCAGACAAGCTTCCCGTCGGGCTCGAGCCCCGGCAGCGTGCGCGCGCGGGCGCCGGTCGCGAGCACGATGTTCTTGGCCGAGAGCGTCGCCACATCCTTGCCGTCCTTGGTGACGCGGAGCTTGCCCGCCCCGGCGAGCGCGCCATGCCCGTCGATCACCGTGACCTTGTTCTTTTTCAAGAGCCCGGCGACGCCCTTGCTGTGCATGTCGGCGATCTTCCTCGACCGAGCTACGATCCTCGAAAGATCGAATTTCAGCTCCTTGGCCGAAAGCCCGAACTCCTCGAGCCGATGCAGCAGATGAAACAGCTCTGACGAGCGCAGCAGCACTTTCGTCGGGATGCAGCCCCAGTTGAGACAGATGCCGCCCAGATGCTCGCGCTCGACCAGCGCCGTCTTCATGCCGAGCTGCGCCGCGCGGATCGCGCAAACGTAGCCGCCGGGGCCACCGCCAACGATGATGATGTCGAAGCTCGTGTCAACCATGCAAGGCGCTCACGCCAACATCGTCGCCGGCTTCTCGATGAAGCCTTTGAACGACTGCACCCAGGTGGCGCCGGTGGCGCCGTCCACGACGCGGTGATCGCAGGCGAGCGTGACGGACATGATGGTGGCCACTTCAATCTTGCCGCCACGCACGATCGGGCGCAGCTCGCCCTGCGCCACGGCGAGGATGCAGGCCTGCGGCGGGTTGATGACGGCGGTGAACTGCTTCATGCCGTACATGCCGAGATTGGAGATCGAGAAGCCGCCGCCCTGGTACTCCTCGGGCTTGAGCTTGCCGGCGCGCGCGCGCTCGGCGAGCGCCTTCATCTCGGCCGCGATCTGCGCCACGCCCTTCTGATCGGCGTTCCAGATGATCGGCGTAATGAGCCCGCCCTCGTAGGCGACGGCGACCGAGACATCGACCGTGTTGAGCTGGCGAATGACGGTCTCACCCCATTGCGCATTGACCGCCGGCACGGCGCGGAGCGCGCAGGCCGCGGCCTTGATGACGAGATCGTTGACCGAGACTTTGTAGGCCGGCTCCTTCGTCTTCTTGTCCTTCGGCGCCGCGTCGTTAATCTCGGCGCGCGCGGCCAAGAGCCCATCGATCTCGCAATCGACCGTGAGATAGAAAACGGGAATTGTCGTGTGCGCCTCGGTCATGCGTTTGGCGATGACCTTGCGCACGGTCGAGAGCGGGATGTCGGTGTAGGGTGTGGTCGGGCGCGGCGGTGGGGCCAGCGGTCCCGGCGCGTGGGCGGACACGGGCGCGGGCTGCGCGCCGCCCGAGAGCGCCGCCTCGATATCCGATTTCACGATGCGGCCGTGCGGGCCGCTGCCTTTAAGCGCGCCGAGATCAACGCCCGCTTGCTTGGCCATGCGCTTGGCGAGTGGGCTCGCGAACACGCGGTCGTGGCCGTTGGTGCGCGGTGGATGCGGCGCGGGCTGAGGAGCCGGAGCACGCGGCGCAGGAGGCGGTGGCGCGAGCGCGGCGGCGGGCGCAGATGCACTCGCAGTCTCGCCGCCAGCCGGGGCGCGCGGGGACGCCGGCGCGGGCTTTGGTGCTTCGGCGGGTTTCGCAGGTGCCGGAGCGGCGCCTACGTCACTCTTGAATCCCTCGAGCGCCGCCGCAAGTGCGGCCTTGTCTTCGCCCTCGGCGAGCAGCAGCGCGATCACGGCGTTGACTTTGACGCCCTCTGTGCCCTCGGCGACGAGAATTTTGGCGAGCGTGCCCTCGTCGACGGCTTCGACCTCCATCGTCGCCTTGTCGGTTTCGATCTCGGCGATGACGTCGCCGGCGCTGACCCTGTCGCCTTCCTTCTTCAGCCACTTGGCGAGCTTGCCCTCCTCCATCGTCGGCGAGAGGGCGGGCATCGTGATCTTGATCGGCATCCGGCTAGCTCCGGTACAGCACGGCTTTGACCGCCGCGATCAGCTTGGCCGGCGACGGCAACGCGAGCGCCTCGAGGTTGGCCGCGTAAGGCATCGGCACGTCCTCGCCGGTGACGCGCACGACCGGCGCATCGAGCCAATCGAAGGCCTGCTCCATCATCACGGCAGAGAGCTCGGCGCCGATGCCGGCGAACGGCCAGCCTTCCTCGAGCGAGACGAGGCGGTTCGTCTTCTTGACCGACTCGACGATCGTCGCGGTGTCGAGCGGCCGGATCGTGCGGAGATCGATCACCTCGGCCTCGATGCCCTCTTTGGCGAGCGACTCGGCCGCGGCCATCGCGGTTTCCATCTGGCGCGAGAAGCTGGTGATGGTGACATGCGCGCCCTTCCGCACGACGCGCGCCTTGCCGATCGGCACGAGGTGATCGCCGTCCTTCGGCACCTCGCCGCTGCGGCCGTAGAGAATTTCGTTCTCGAGAAAGATGACCGGGTTGGGATCGCGGATCGCGGATTTGAGGAGGCCCTTGGCGTCGGCCGCGGTCCACGGCGCGATCACGATCAGGCCCGGGCAATGCGCGTACCAGCTCGAATATTCCTGGCTGTGCTGGGCGGCGACGCGCGCGGCGGCGCCGTTGGGGCCGCGGAAGACGATGGGGCAATGCATCTGCCCGCCCGACATGTAGCGCGTCTTTGAGGCCGAATTGATGATCTGGTCGATCGCCTGCATCGCGAAGTTCCAGGTCATGAACTCGACGATGGGATGCAGGCCCGCCATCGCGGCGCCGATGCCGAGGCCGGTGAAGCCCTGCTCGGTGATCGGCGTATCGATCACGCGCTTGGCGCCGAATTCCTGTAGCAGGCCCTGGCTCACCTTGTAGGCGCCTTGATATTCAGCGACCTCCTCGCCCATCAGGAAGACGGTGGAGTCGCGGCGCATCTCCTCGGCCATCGCGTCGCGCAGCGCCTCGCGTACGGTCTGCGTCTGCGTGGCGCCGGTGTATTCAAGCTCGGCCGGCTGCGGCGGCAAGTGCGCTTTGGGCGGGGGACTCGGTGGCTGTTGCCGCGCAGGGGCTGGTTTCAAACCCGCTCCTACCGACGGCGACGCGCCTGATGCCGCGCCGGCACCGTTGCCGGCGCGAGCCGGCGCGGGCGCAGCATTCGATTCCTCGAGCGCGCCTTTGTCTTCGCCCTCGCCAAGCAGCAGCGCGATCGGCGTATTGACCTTCACGCCTTCGGTGCCGGCGGCGATGAGGATCTTGCCGAGCACGCCCTCGTCGGCGGCTTCCACTTCCATCGTCGCCTTGTCGGTCTCGATCTCGGCGATGATGTCGCCGGGCTTCACCGCGTCGCCTTCGGCCTTGAGCCATTTCGCGAGCTTGCCCTCTTCCATCGTCGGAGAAAGCGCGGGCATGAGGACTTGAATTGGCATCGCGTCTCTCTCAGGCCAGCACGTCGGTGTAGAGCTCGGCGGGATCGGGCTCGGGGCTCTGCTGCGAGAATTCGGCGGCGCGCACGACGATATCGCGCACTTCGCGGTCGATGTCCTTCAACTTCGCGTCGTCGATGTAGCCCTTGGCGATCAGCTCCTCGCGCAGGCGGTCGATGGGATCGCGTTTCTTCTTGATCTCCTCGACCTCTTCCTTGGTGCGGTACTTCGCGGGGTCCGACATCGAGTGGCCGCGGTAGCGATAGGTCAGTGCTTCGAGGATGCAGGGCCCTTTCCCGCTGCGCGCATACTCGACGGCCTTCAAGCCCGCGGCCTTGACCGCGAGCACGTCCATGCCGTCGACGCGCTCGCCGGGAATTCCGTAAGCCTCGCCGCGCTTATAGAAATCCGTCGAGGCCGAGGCGCGCTTGGCCGAGGTGCCCATGCCGTATTGATTGTTCTCGATCACATAGACCGCCGGCAGCCGCCAGAGTTCGGCGATGTTGAAGCTCTCATAGACCTGACCCTGGTTGACCGCGCCCTCGCCGAGATAGGTGACGCAGACGCCGCCGTCTTCCTTGTACTTGTGCGCGAACGCGATACCGGTTCCGAGCGGCACCTGCGCGCCGACGATGCCGTGGCCGCCGTAGAAGCCCTTCTCGATGCTGAACATGTGCATCGAGCCGCCCTTGCCGTGCGAATAGCCGCCCTTCCGCCCGGTGAGCTCGGCCATGACACCGCCCGGGTCCATACCGCAGGCGAGCATGTGACCGTGCTCGCGATAGGCGGTAATGACGGAATCCTTGGGCCGCAGCGCCGCCTGCATGCCGATGACGACGGCCTCCTGCCCGATATAGAGGTGGCAAAAGCCGCCGATGAGGCCCATGCCGTAGAGCTGGCCCGCCCGCTCTTCGAAGCGGCGGATCGTGAGCATGGCGCGATAATAGGCGGCGAGTTCGTCCTTGGTCGCCGGCGCGCGGGCGGTCGCGATGTCCGCCGCGCCGTTGCCGGATGAGCGCGGCTCCGCGCTCGCGGGGGCGGTTGGCCGCTTGGCGGCTCCGGCCTTGGGCGCGCTCTTGGCCATGCGCACCATCCTCACCTGAATGCCCTGGATGAGCGCCTATTCGAACGAATGCGTCGGCGCCCTTGTGCCAAAACAGTTATG
>Ga0310813_10002095_pt1 | contig 12148 bp, 8 predicted proteins | sample YN3metagenome_FD_203086 | JGI IMG/M metagenome (GOLD analysis project Ga0310813, IMG submission 203086) | Soil microbial communities from experimental microcosm in Duke University, North Carolina, United States - YN3 | ecosystem: Engineered > Artificial ecosystem > Soil microcosm > Unclassified ...
GCGGGCGATGAACAGGCTTTCCTCGGCGAAATCGTAAATCGCAAACGCGAACATTCCGCGAAGATGCCGGACGCAATCGGCGCCGAATTCTTCGTAGGCGTGAACGATCGTTTCGGTGTCGGAATTAGTTTTGAAACGATGCCCGCGCGATTCCAGATCTTTTTTCAGGGCTTGATAATTGTAAATTTCGCCGTTAAAAACGATCGCGAGATTTCCCGAACAATCAAAGATCGGCTGCTGCCCGCTCTTTAGATCAATGATCGAAAGCCGCCGCATTCCGAGCGCGGCGCGGTCTTTGACAATCGTGCCTTGTTCGTCCGGTCCGCGATGCGTGATCACGCGGCACATTCGGTCGAGCAAATGAGCGCGTTCATCGGTCGGCAAATTCTTTTTTTGTTCAATAAATCCGGCAATTCCGCACATAAAATTAGTGGTCAGTGGTCAGTGGTCGGTGATCGGTTTTCGGCTCAGATTTCTTAAAGATTTTTCTGATAGCTGACCACCGACCACTGACCACTCTTTTTTCGCCTTCGTCAATAATTCCGAAATAATTCGCGCTCAACAGGTAGATCGGCGTGAAAATCATAAAAGATAAGCCTAAAACCGAAACGCCCGCGACAAAATCGATGACGCTCGTTTTTGAAAAACCCAGAATGTTTTGCGCGAATTCCGCGCCGAACGCGGCGATTTTTTCGTTCAACTGCCAGTAGAACAAGAACGTGAAAATTCCTGCAAATACCGAACACACAGCGGTTTTCGCGACGCCTTTGAGAAGATGCAGATCCGTGCGTTTGACTTCGAGTTTCCGCAGCACGGCAATCGACGAAATGATCTTTTCGGTGATCGTCGTGACGACGACGATCGCGATCATTCCGCGCAGATCGAAGTTTTGAATGCCGAAATAAAGCGCGGAAACGAGCGCGATGAAAATAAAGATCCGCAGGGTCAAAAGAAATCTGCCGAGCTCTTTGTAAGACCGCACGATCGGGTCAACAACCCAGATGTAAAACGGCATCAGCGTGATGTTTATCAGAAAGATCGAAACGCTCGCCGCGTAATTTCGCGTGAACAGCGTCGTGATAAAAGTCTGCGCCGTGATCAGCAGAAAAACGTAAATCGGGAAATAGAAAAACGCGAGTTTCTGCATCGCGCGCGTCGTCAGACGAATCATTTCGGGCTTATCGTTCTCGGATTGCAGTTTGCTCATTCGCGGAATCAAAACGGACGTCACGGATTCGGAGATCATCGCGATCAGCGGCAGTTCAAAACAGCCGTAAGCGTAGATCGCGTAATCCGCCGCGCTGAATTTGTAGCCGACAAAATAATTGTGAATGTCGGTTTGCATGATCCAAAGCAGTCCCGCAAAACCGAAAGGAAGCGCGTAAGCAACCTGTTCGCGGAAGAATTTAAAGTCGAAACTCGTCCAAAAGCGCGGGAAACGTGAATTCAGATAAAAGAATAAAACGAGCGTTTGCAGAGCGGCTTGAATCATCGCCGCGTAAACAAAGGCTTCGACGCTTCCGAACAAAACAACTGCGCTCGTCATCAAAAGCGTCTTCGTAAATTGCGCGAGAATGATAAACGCGGTCGCCGCGCGGGCTTCCTGATTGGCAACCGCGACGGTTTCAAGAAATGACGAAAAAATCCAAAACCAGATAACGACGCCGATCCGCGGCGCGAGCCGCGTGATTTCTTCGTTGTGAAAAATATTGCCGAGGATCTGCGGGTAAAAAAACAGCACGAGGCACGCCGCGCCGCCGACGATAAAGTTAAAGATCAGAATATTCAGTACGACTGCGGCGCGTCTTTCGGTTTCACGCGAAAGAAAATAATACGCGCTCATCGAAACGCCGAGCGGCAAAATCGCGACTGTTGTTGCGATGACCTGAAAAACCTGGCGGTAAATGCCGACATTTTCCTGCGTCAGAAACCGCACAACGAGCAAAGGCAGAAGAAAACTGAACACAAAGCCGACGACTTTTGCGAACAAAAGCCACGCGCTTTGTGATTTCAGCGAAGGCAGCGGTATTTTGGCGGTTTCTTCCACGTTTTCTACAATACTACGATTTTTGCGGGGCGATAAATGAATATTCCGCCGGACGGAATTTTTTGAAGAGCTTGAGTGTGAGTTTCGGCGAGATTTTCAGTAAGGTCATCAGTAAAAACAATTTCGGTTTGCGAAAATATTTGTTTGCCCGCGCGATATGCGCCTGCGCTTCCAGAAAATCGCCGCGCGTCAGGCTGAATTTTCCCTGTTCGAGCTCGTATTCGGCTTCGTATACGAGCATCTGTTTGCTCCAGACCAGATTTTCGCGCTCGCTTAAGCCGTATTTTTCACGAATCACGTTCAAGGCGCGGATGTTTCGGAAAGATCGTTCGACATTCGTTCCCGAAAGACTGTTCAGACGAACGCGGTATCTGACCAGCACATCTGTCTGATAACCAATGTGCGCGCCGTTTTTGGCGAGCCGGTACCACAGATCAAAATCCTGCATTCGCGGCAAGTCCGTGTCGAACATATTCAGCCGCACAACCCAATCTTTTTTCAGTATCGTGCCCGAAGTTATCACATTGCACTCGGCGCTGATCAAAGTTTCGGTCGTCACCGCGCCGTGCGAAGGCGAGGTTTTCGTATATCTTTCGCCTTCAAAAAGCGGTTCGCCGAAAAGCTCTGCGTCGCAGTAAACCATATCGAGATTCTTCTTTTCCAGAAATTCGACCTGCGACAGTAAAAAATTCGGCAGCCAGATGTCGTCGCCGTCAAGAAAAGCCAGATATTCGCCCTGCGCCAGACAAATCGCCGTGTTGCGGGCTTGCGACGCGCCTAAATTTTCCTGTTCGGCGTAAACGATGCGGTCAAAATAAGGCTTGAGCGCCGCCAGCAGATCTTTTGTGTCCTTTGAACCGTCGTTGATCAGAATGACTTCGAAATTATTGTAGGTTTGCGCGAAAACCGAATCGAGAGTTTCTTTAACAAATGAAGCGATATTGTAAGCCGGGATCACGACGCTGACCCGGGGCGTGGCGATAACTTGTTTGCCGACGCGCAAATTTTTGACCCTTTGCTTGATCTGCGGACAATCGGCGTATTTTTCTTCCGCGTAATTTTTCATACGGTTTGATTAAAGGTCGAAACCGCCTCGTGTTCCTCATTTTTTTCGCGAATCGGCTCCCAATTTGCGTAGCGTTCGCCGCGCAGGAATTTGTAAAAGCCGAAGACGGAAGCCAGGTTTGCCAGAACAAAATAATGCGGAATCGCAAAAACACCGATGCGCGCGCCCATTTTTTCAAACGCCCAACCGATGAAAGCGAGCAGATAAAATCCGGCTTGGGCAAGAAAAGCCAGTTCAAAAAACGGAACGTGCGGCATCAAAACCGCGTTCGAGATGAAAATTAAAAGCAAAAATAGCGGAATGGCGTAGCGCAAAACTTTGTGTGAAATCAGTTCGACGGCGTAAAAGCCGCTTCGGAAAGGATTGAGCATTTTGCGGTTGCGCCACAAATCCGTGAAGGTTTGCGAAATAACGCGGACGCGCATCCGCATTTCCTTGTCGGTTTGCCGGTTCGTGTCTTCGGTGCAGACGGCTCGGGGTTCATAAACCGAGCGCAAGCCTTGTTCATAAAGAACGGTGCAAATCAAAAAATCACTGCACGCTTCGGCATACATCGGACGATACGCCGATTTGCGGACGGCGTAGAGACAACCCGACGCGCCGATCAGCGAACACGCGCGGCTTTCCGATTCCTTCAAAAATGTTTCGTAATTCCAATATTTCTGCGCGCCTTTGCCGACGTTCGACGCGGAACTGTCAACATAAACCAGTTTCCCTGCGACGCAACCGATTTTTTCATCGGCAAAATTCGGCAGGATTTCGCGCAAAACGTCGGGTTTGTAATCGGTTGTCGCATCGCTAAATAAAATTATTTCGCCCGTCGTCTGTTCGACCGCATTGTTTTGCGTGATGGTTTTGCCGACTCTGCCTTCCTGGCGAAAAAGGCGGACGCCTTTTGACGCAAATTCTTTGACGATCGCGTCGGTCTGATCGGTCGAACCGTCGGACGCGACGAGGATTTCGAGTTTTTCTTTCGGATAATCGATCCCGAGCGTGTTTTCTAATTTTTGGCGAATCGCGTTTTCTTCGTTGTAAGCCGTAATTAAAATGGTGACCTGCGGCTGAAACGCGGCGCGGTCGATCTTTTTCGGGAAAGCCAGACTGACCAGATAAACCAGTATCGGATAGCCGACGTAAACATAAAAAAGTGCGGCGACCGATAACCAAAAAACTATTTGGGCGATTAAATTAACCATTATTTTCAGCCGTCCGCCAACCGAACACTTCTTTTAACGGCTCGGCTTCAACTTCTTCCTTCAAACCTCTTTCGATCTGATAAACTCTCCTGAACGCGACCGCATAGGCGATCAGGTAATAAATAAACCAATTATACGCTACTGCGACGAAAAAACTAGAAACCATATAGCCGAGAATGCTTGCCTGAAGTCCGATCGACAGGTAATAAAACCAATCGTGTTCGTCGCGTGCGGAAAGCGTGCGCTCGATCGCGCCGAGCTTTCTGAACGGGCTGACCATAAAAATTAAATAGGCGAGCAGTCCGAGCAGTCCGATTTCCGATGAAACCTGCGTAAAAGCGTTGTGCGTGACGAGATTATGAATCCCGACGATCGGAAAATTTCCGATGCCGATGCCCCACGGATTCCTGAGCGTGACGATGATCGAACGCTCCAGAAGCTCGCGCCGCTGGTCTGAAGATCCGACCGGATCGAGTCCGGGAATAAAGATCGAGAGAATCCGCAACCCGTAATTTCCGGGCGCCAGCAAAATCACGAGCAAACCGACAAAGCCGGAAACCGCCATTACGTTCAGACGATTTTTACGTCCGAGCTTCCAAGCCAGCATCACGGACGCGGCGATCAAACCCAGAAATCCGCCGCGCGAATAGGTCACGAAATTTGCCGAAACAAAAAGCGTCGCCATCAGAAAATAAACGAGTTTCAATATTTTGCTTTTCGATGCGATTCCGAGACAGACGGCGAGCGGAATCATCGTCACGAGATGCAGCGCGAGATCGTTCGGATTGCCGAACATTCCGCCGATCTCAACGTCAACGCGGTAGCCTTCCGCCTTGAGTTCGCCTTTCATAAACAGATCCAAAGCCTGATAACTGAGAACAAAAGCCATCGAAAGCGAAATCCACATCAAGCCCATCAAACGCCGCCGCGTTCTGAGGACGTTGACCATCACGATAAACATCAGAACGGCTTTGATAAAGGTATCGTTAAAGACCGCCCAGGCGGTCGGCGGGTCCTTGGCAATCGGCATTGTCACGAGCGCGAGAAAGGTCAAAGCCAAAATTGCCTTGACTTCCGTTGACATCGCCGTCAGATTTCCTTCGGTCGCTAATTGCGTCGGAATGTAGATCAGCAAGGTCGCGAGCGCGAAATAAAACGCCGTCGACGCCAGAAACGAGAGCCCGGGAATCAGTTCATACGGGCGAAACAAAACGAGAACCGAAAAAAGATAAAGTCCGAGATAGCTGAACGTGTGACCGTTGCGTTTGAGCCAATTTTCGTCGCTCAAAAGCCGCTGGTCTTTTTCCGCCTTTTTTTCCGTCTTTCGACGCTTTTGCTGCTCGGCGTAAGGCAGATCTTCCGTTTTGCTTGAATCATTTTCAGGCAAACTAAAAATTTCCGCCTGCGCCGTTTCTTCTTTTTTTAAGTTTGAAGTAAACGAATCAGACGGAAATTCTTTGGTGTTTTTGAGGTTTAGGTTGGTTAGGTTTTGTGAGTTTTCAATCTCCTGAACTTTATTTTGAGGATTCAGGTTTTGTGAGCTTTCTCCCTTTTCGTGAGTTTGTGAGCGTGAGTTTCCGAGGGGTTTGAGCGAGGTTGGAGCGTGTGAGCTTGCACCGCCGCCGTTTTTAGCTGTCGGCGTAAGGCTTTTGTAATCTGAGGATTTTGATTTGTCGGCGGACATTTTTAAAGTTTCGCGTCATCGAGCTTAGTCGCAAAAACGTTTGGACGTTCGATTTTTCGGATTTGATGAAAAAATTCTCGGATGACATTTTAGCACTTTAATTTGCAGATTGTAAGAATTTGCCGGGGCAGCAAGTTGCGGTTAGGCAGTAACCTGTTCGTTTTCGTAGGAAATTATATCGCGCACCTTGCGTTTCAGGGCTTTTTCAAACTGCCGCGCTTCGTTCACGCCGTTGAATGAAAGCGATTGCAGGTTCGATTCGATGCGTTTGCGGTAATCCGAAACAAGCGAATCGGAAACGCCGAGCATTTCGGCAACTTCGAGCTGTGTGCCGCCGCCCGTCGTCAGGTAGCAATGCCACAAAACGCTGATCATCCGGTCATATTGTTTGGCTTTGCCGCGCACCGATTTATTGAGGTTCTGCAAAAATCCGTCAACAAATTCCGTGGCGAGAACTTCGGCTTCCTGCCGCAAAAATCCTTGCTCGGGATTCTCGCGCGTGTCGGCGTGCTCGAATTCGTATTTGCCGTTTTCGTCGTCGTCGTTGCCCGAACCGCCGATCGGCACGAGATAAATGTCCATCACCGGCAGGCGCGACATCACAAACGAACGAAGCGAGCGAACATCGACCGGCGAATCGATCGCTTTGAAAACCTTGACGATCAATTTTTCCAGATCGACATTGCTGATCACGATCTGCGCGTCGCCCGTGCAGCCGACCATACGCGTATCGCGGCTGTGAAACGAAACAACTTTCACGCGTTCTTCCATTTCCTGCACGTTGCGGCGTGTTTTTTTATCCGTCCAATCCGCCAAGCCGTATGTTCGATCGGCTAAACGGCGATGAATGTCGGGCGTATTGATATTGTCGAAACGTTTAAAAGTCTTGCTGGTTTGAATCAGCGTCGAAACGCGGCGCGCCAACCGGTAGCTTTCGGGATAACGCTTGCGAAGCTCAGCCGTCAGCAAGTTCGTTAATTCGATCTGGCTGATCTCGGCTTCGATTTCCGCGTCCGTCATTCCCGTGTCGAGATAATGCTGGAAACGCTCTTTGCTCAGGAGCGCAACAAAAAGTTCTTGCGTTAAATCCGTGTAAGCATTATATTTACCTTCTTCGATAAGAAAGCCTGCGCTTTTTGATGCCCTGACTAAAGGATGCGATGAAACGATCCGATGCAGTTCCGTCCAGATTCGGTTTACGTCTGAAACCTTCAGACTTTCCGTCCATTTTCCAACCTTTATCTGTCGGTTTTGTATCGTCTTTGGAAGACGCTCCTGCTGTTTGATTGCACTCATAAAAAGTTTAAGTCCGATTGTTTTTTTTGTGATTTGTATTTTTAGATAGCAATGCCCTGCCCTGCCCAAGCAGCGGAAATCTCGTCCCGATTGAGATTTTACTCCGCAAAGCCTTCAGTAATTTTTTGTTTATTTTGAGAAGGGTAAAACCCTGAAATTAACCACCGAGCTATGCGGCTAATTTGGCGGGTAGCCGAGGCGGAACGCTTTACGGTTCCAAATCAACTACAATTAAGATGTTAGCAATTATTCGCGATTTGAGCAACTATTTTTTGTATTTTTTTACAGTGTTAAACAACATAGGATAAACCATTGCAAGATAAGTACTTAGTTCTCCGATTTTCGTAAAAACAAGATGCCCTGAAAGATTTTTTTTACTTTTTAGTAAGATTGTTTTGGAAGCAAAGCACCATTATAGATTTATTTTTCTTGTAACAGAATAAATTTTTCCTGTCGTATTTTTATGTCAGCCCGGGAAAAGTTTCTGGAAAATCCGTTTATGTCTTTAACAAAAATGACTAAATTTCGTAAAAGTCCAACTTGTCCCTTATCGAGCGATTTGCTGGCATTTCAAACCGGAAAAATTTTGCTCCGAGAAAAAGAGCGGATCACGGTGCATTTAAGGTTTTGTGAATTTTGCGCATCGGAAGTTGAATTTTACGCTCATTATCCGCAAGCTGTCGAAACGGTTGAAAAAACCGAGATTCCGCAGCCGCTGTTCGAATTAGCCGAAGCTCTTTTGAGTAATAAACATCGCGACAACTCGTTACTCAAAAGACTTTTCAATCAAGCTGACGACTCAAAATTCACCGATTTCTAAGCGGTCTTTTAATATGTTTTCAATCCCAAATCCGAAATCCGAAATCCCAAATTGAATCAGCTTCCGCAAATCTCATCAATTGCTTCTTCGTATTTTTCGTCAATCACGCCGCGTTTTATCTTGAGCGTCGGAGTCATTTCGCCCTTATCGATCGAAAATTCGCGCGGCAGAAGATAAACCCGCTTGACTCTTTCGTAATCGTTTAATTCCCGGCTCAGATCAACCGCGTCTTTCTGAACACGTTTGACAACATACGGATTTTCGCAGAGCTCTTCGCGTGAGCCTTCCGCCTTAATTCCTTCGTCTTTCAGAGTTTGCTTCAAAGTTTCCCAATCAGGCACGATCAGTGCTCCGACCTGTTTTCTGCCTGAACCGACGACGATCGCCTGCGAAACGAGCGGCGATTGTTTTAAAAGACTTTCGACCTGCAGCGGCGCAACATATTTTCCGTTCGACAATTTAAATAGATCCTTCAAACGGTCGGTCACATAAAAATGTCCGTCTTCGTCTTTATAGCCGACATCGCCCGTGTGATACCAGCCTTCTTCATCGAGAACCTTTGCGGTTTCTTCGGGTCGATTGTAGTATCCGCGCATCACGTTTTTGCCGCGAATCAGGATTTCGTCCTGCGCGCCGGTTTTCATTTCGATTCCCTCAAACGGCGTGCCGATCGAACCGACCTTATTGTCGTCGGGACGATTCGCGCACGTCACGCAGGCTTCGGTCATTCCGTAGCCCTGGAGGATCGGAATTCCCGCCGCCCAGAACGCATAAGATAATTTTTTCGAGAGCGGCGCACCGCCTGAAACAAAGAACCTGAGCGCACCGCCGACGCCTTCGCGCCATTTTGAAAAGACCAGACGGCTTGCGAGCGCGTGTTTGCCCGCGAGGATCGGCGAAACGCTCTTGTGCGTGTCTTTGGCTTCCCAATATTCCTGCCCGACCTGCAAAGCCCAATCGAAAAGCGACGTTTTCCAGCCGCCGGCGGCTTTCCCTTTCTTGACGATCTTGTGATAAACCTGCTCGAAAAGACGCGGCACGGCGGTCATGATCGTCGGTTTGACTTCCTGCAAATGCCCGGCAAGCTGTTCGAACGCGGCGCAGTAGTGAATCGCGACGCCGTTTGCACAAAGCACGTAAAAAACCGTCCGCTCGAAAATATGCGACAAGGGCAAAACCGCCAGTGAACGGTCGGTCGATCTGATCGGCAAACCTTTTGAAATAGCGACAATGTTTGAAACGAAATTTTCGTGCGTGAGCATTACGCCTTTCGGTTCGCCGGTCGTGCCGGAGGTGTAGATGATCGTTGCGAGATCGCCGGAGTCCAGTTTTTCGAGAAAATTTTCAAAGGCTTGCGAATCAATGCGGTCGGCTTCCATTCCGCGCCGTTCGACATCGGCAAGCGTCATTGCGCGGCTGTCGTTTTCAGGTTTCGCATCGTCGTCAAAAAAGACGATTTTTTCGATGATTTCGACGCTTTCGACCGCACTCTGCGCGTGTTTGAAAAGTTTCTTGCCCGAAATAAAAAGCATTTTCGCGCCCGAATCTTCTAAAATGTAGCGGATTTGTTCGACGGCTTGCGTCGTGTAGATCGGCACGTTGACGGCGCGCAAACTGAGAATTGCCAGATCGGTCAGCGACCATTCGGGACGATTTTCCGAAATGATCGCGATTTTATCGCCTGCTTTTACGCCTAGATCGGCGAGTCCGAGCGCGAGATTTTTTATTTTTTCGATCACTTCCGCGCCCGAAAGATGTTTCCAGGTTTCCTCGATCTTATAGCTCAGCGCGTCGGCTTTATTGTTACGGCGAAAAGATTCCAGACAAAAGTGCGGGATTGTCTGCGGTATATTCTCAAATCCGATTAAATTTTCTGCAGTCATCTTTATAAAATTGTTAATCGTTAAGTTTTACATTTTAGATGCAAATTTCAAAGGCGATTCCGATAATAATTACAAAGAAACAAATTTATGTCCAATCCCGAGCCTTTCCCGAATTTTACGATTTAACGAGATATAAATTGCGTCCGGCGCGTTCGACGATCAGCGTTTCCGCGTCCGTTTCATAATCTTCGCGCCGGAAGTTACGGTAATCCAAAAAACCAAGATTCACGCGGCGGCACGTTTCTTCGTCAATTTGCGAAGCGAGCGTGATCGTATATCGCGGCGCGGTTTCGTCGCCTTCGCGTCCGGCAAACGCGACGTGCGCGAGATGCGCGGCAACGCAGAGATTCGCTTCGAGCTCGCCCGATTCGGCAACGAGCAGTTTTACTTTTTCGATCGGCGCATAGCCGAATTTTTCGATCGCCGCGCCGTGCGTGTCGGAAATGCAGCGCAGATGCGGCGCGTAAATTAGAAGCTCGCCGCCGTCCGCGATAATTCCGCCGAGTTTGTAGCTTGCCTTGCCGCCCGTCCAAAGCTCGTCGTAATGCTCATCGAGCAGGGCGACGACGCGGCGGAATTTTTTGTTGACGTATTTAATATGAACCTCGCGGCTGATTTCCGCCGCGCTTCTTAAACTCTGACGAAAATCGCCCGCAAAAAGCGCGTGAGTTTGCAGACGGTCTTCCGCAGTTCGCGTGACGACCGATGTCAGACAAATGATCTTCGCCGAAACAAAATCGGCGGCGGCTTCGATCAGATTGCGCGTCGGCGTTTCAACGCGCCCGATGATATTTTCGATGCCCGCGAGCGCACCGAGCCAATGTGTCGCGTTCGTCAATTCTGCGCCCGAAATGCCGGGGAAAAAATATTTCGCGCCGCCCGCAAAACCCGCGACTTCGTGCGGAACAGTTGCGCCGAAGATCAAAACATAATCGTAATTTTCGGGCGCGAGCAGTTTGTTGAGGGTCAGCGGAATCGCTTTTTCAAACAAGCCGCCGGTCAATTCGCTGACTTTTTCCGCGCTGAGCTCGCCGATTTCCGTCAGTTCGTTCGGATCGCTCCAATGATGGTCGAAAACCTTGCCCAAATTCGGAACGCTCAAGCCGTCGCCGATGCCGAGCTTGGCGCGTTTTTCCGCCGAATTCATCGGCGCGTGAGTTCCCTGCGCAACGAGCGCGTCAAATCTCTCGACCTTTCTTCCGGCTAAAATCTCGGCGGCAAACGGAAACAACAGATCCGTGTTGTCATCGCGCGTTTTGTCGGGAACAATCGCTAAAACTTTGGATTTCGGCGCGATTTCCGTTAAGGATTCTTCGACGATCGCGCGAAGCTCATCTGCTGATAAATCAGATTCGGGCGAACCGTTTCCGAACACGAAGGATTGTTTTTTTTCGGCGGCAACTTCCATCGAAACAAGCATTACATAAATCTTTTAACGACGCAAAAGAAACGTCAAAACGACTAAAATCCGACCCAATTGCGAAAATTTCCCGAGAAGAGTTTTGCCGCGTCGCGCTCAATTTCCGCACGACTGACACGCCGTCCGTCGTGCCAGAGCGCGGCGTAAGATTCAAAAAGCGCGCCCGAGATCACGCGGCGCGAGTGATGCCATTTGTAGATCAGTTGATCGAGGATTCGTGCATCCGAATGTTGCGGAATAAAGCTCGTGCCGAGCATTTCAAAGCGTTCGCGGGTAATTTCCGCGATGATCGAATTGTTGTTTAAAAACCACCAGCAGCCGAACGGCATCAAATTAGCGAATTTTCGCGACGTAACGCACAATTCGTGCTGATTTTCGCGCGCTAGGAACGTCGCTAAAAATTTCACGTCCGGGTTTTCCGCGCAGATTCTTTCAAGCGCGGAAACATTAGCGCGTCCCAAACCGTCGCCCGCGAGTTTTAAAGCCGAATTAACACGGCGGCGCACGCCGATCATCAAAGCAAACGACAACCTGTGTGCGCGGCAGGTCGGTAAAACAACTTCTTTAATCAATTGTCCGCGCACGGATTCTTCCGGATATGTAAAATCGTCGGGCAGCGAAACGCCTAAGTAAAGCGGTTTCATTTTCGCGATCCAATCATCAAGAAAACGGCGCGTTTCGCTAATGACGGACGTATCCAAATTCGCCGAAACCTGATAACCCTGCCTGTTAATGA
>Ga0310813_10002098_pt1 | contig 12143 bp, 9 predicted proteins | sample YN3metagenome_FD_203086 | JGI IMG/M metagenome (GOLD analysis project Ga0310813, IMG submission 203086) | Soil microbial communities from experimental microcosm in Duke University, North Carolina, United States - YN3 | ecosystem: Engineered > Artificial ecosystem > Soil microcosm > Unclassified ...
ATGTCTTCCGCCGCCGCAGTGTCGTGAATCCTGCGACTTACAAAAAAACGGAGTCGTTGAGAATAGCGGTCGCTCAGCTCACGCTCAGCCTGCGCTGCACTCGGCGCTGCTGCATCAGAGGAATTTTCGCGAGCATCAACCGAGTGATGCCGTGCGCCGAGGTCCATCGAAAGCTCCTTCGTCGAGCCTAAGGTAGGATTGCGGCAATGACGCAGCAAGCAACGCCACGCTGCTGATGTAACGCGCGGCAGCGAACGGGAACTCCAGTTGAAACGCCGGCGTCGTTTCCGGCCCAGCTTCGAGGATTTCCCATGCGTACACTCGCCATCATTTCCATCACCCTTCTCGGGCTCACTACGCCGATAAGAACAGCGAATGCTCAACAGCCGCGATACAAAGCCGTATGGGAGCCGGTGAGCTACAAACAGGACCTCACGCTCTACAGCGTGTACTTCGTAACGCCCGATATCGGCTGGGCTTCAGGTGAAGGGGGAACGATCATCAAGACCACTGATGGGGGAACGACCTGGACTCCGCAGCTCGGAGGCGATCCGCAGAATGCGGCGAGGGAAATAAAGGATCTGCGCTTTGTCGATCAGCATACCGGGTTTGCTGTGCAAGTCACCGGTGTAGGTGATCACGCGCTGCTTCGTACCACCGACGGTGAAAATTGGGAGGCCACCGGGACCGTGGGCCAACATCGCGGCGACTACATCTTCACATCGTCGACGGTTGGATTCCAATCCGCAAAAAACGCGATCTTCGCGACGCAGGATGCAGGGCGTACGTGGAAGCCCGTGATGTCGTGTCAGATGAGTGTCCAGGTTGACGGCCTAACGAAGACCGCAGCCTGCGAGATGAACAGCTTCCACTTCCCAACACCTGATGTCGGCTACGCGATGGGCGGCTCTCCCGTGAAAGGAGTATTTATCGCGAAAACTGTAAATGGTGGCGCAAGCTGGGATTTATCGATGGTGCTGCCCGACCAATGGGGACGCGAAGGTCATCTCTTTTTTACCGACGCAGATCACGGAGTGATGTGCGTTGAAGCAAAGTTTTTTACGACGAGCGACGGCGGAAAAACCTGGACAGGAAATGCAGGCGCCCAGTGCCCGGAAAAGCCGGAGGTTCGTTTCGCAGATCCTGAAGTAGGTTGGACGGTCGCCACTGGAAGCTGGAACTACAGCGCGGACGGAGGCCGCCACTGGAGCGCGAGAGCGATGCGGTTTCCGGCGCGCGTTTACGGATTCAGCTTGCCGAGAAGAGATCGAGGATACGCCGTTGGCGATCACGGGATGGTCTTCCGCTATCGCGTGGTTCCCGTCAGCTACGCCGCACCAAACGCGCTCGATGCGCCGATTGTTGGAACGTTTGCGTCGCCGCTCGACGAAGAAGTCGATCAGCTGGTTTCGCAGTCTCAAACGTTGACTGGAAGCGACGGGTCAGGCGGAGGAGGAGGAAATGCAACTCTCACGTCCGCCTCGAGTGGCGGTAGCTCGAGCTCCAGCACAGGTACTGCGACAAAGAGCGGTACGACAAATCGCAGCTCGAATACACTCGGAAAACTTCAAGCGCTGCTCGACGCCATATCCGCACACGTTCCGCAATTCCTGGCGAAGTATCGGAATCTGAATCTCGTCTTCGAAGGCGCACGAACATCGGCTGCGCTGCCAGGCTGGTTTGAGACTGTGAAACAGGGATACGCGGCATTCAAATCTTCGGCAGATAAAGGCGGAGCACAGACGGCGCTGGCGCAGATGATCAGCGCTGCAGACAGCCTGCGGACTGAAACGCGTCTCGCATTCCAGAAAAACCCGGCGACTCACTAGGAGGATTTGACGATGTTACGACGTGCTGTCGCAGGCTCAGTCTGCGCGCTGATAATGGGAAGCTCGATTCTTGGAGCTCAGGTACGAGGTACGGTTGCGAGCACAACCACAGCAAAGATAGAATCTGTGCGAACTGACCTGACGGTCACGGTTGCGTCTGATGCGAACGCTCCGACGCCAATGAAAGGAACAGTTTCCTCCGATGCGGAGAATGCGTCCGGCCAAACTGATTCCTATGCAACTACGCCGCGGGCTCAGAGCGCTTTGCTCGCAAATACCCGGCTCGGAACGAAAACGCGACGGTTGAAGGATGATCCGAATGTTCAGACGTATCTCGACGTTGCGAAGCTAGGTCTCAACGGATTCGAGATTCACACCGCGCTGCTAGCCGGTCACAAGTACATGATCGCCGACTGCCTCGGCATAAAAGTTCACGCGGGTGAATTTGTTTTGAGAGTGCCCGATCCGGATCTGAGAGTCGAGAACACGGGAATCGTTCTCACTTTCAGCATTCCGCAGATTTCGTTTACGGCGGTGAGTCTACGATTCCGTCCTGACATTACGGACGCTGCCCAGCCGTGTCATTTCAGCGGCGCTCAGGGAGTCGGAGCTTCAGCTGAGAACGTGAGATTGGAAATGCATTTCGATCCTGTGCTGGATCTCGAGCAGTGCAAGATCGGAAGCATGGGCCACATCACGCAGATCTGGCGGATCGGGAAGTTGAGAATGTCTCCGTTGCCGACAGCCGTTGCGGATCTCAGCGCGAACATCATTGAAGATGGCCTTACTTATTTGAGCAACTTCAATGTTGTCGATCGCATCGTTGCCGGATTTAATGGAGCGGCGGGGTCACAATGCCACGCGTGAAGTGAGCCGCGCTACCGTATGGGACCGAACTGGAAAAGTTTCCACGGATCGAATCGCAATGGAGGCGGTTCGGTTCCTTCCACGAAGTATTCCGTGTAGCGCCGATCAGCCGGAGTCGTCGCGGTTGCGAGCTGACCAGTTACGCGATCCAACTCGCCAGGTATGACTCCGACCGGCGGCTGATCCCAGGTATTTGCCGGCGGACGCACGACGGCGTAATACCGCGCCATCATCTTTCCCCATATCGGTGCGGCGAGCGAGCCACCGGCAGCGCCGGGCGTGATCGTCTTCGGTTTGTCGAAGCCGAGCCACACGCCTGCGACAAGATCAGGGGTGAGACCGATGAACCATACGTCGGAATTGTCGTTGGTCGTACCGGTTTTGCCGGCAACAGGAATGCTCGCAGGCAGATAGCGTCGAATTGTCGTCGCAGTCCCCCGCTCCACCACGTCACGCATCATGTCGCGCACGACAAACGTCGCGCGCTGATCGAGTGCCGGCGGCAAAGCTCGCACGGGCGCAGCGTAGACAGACTTTCCGGTTCTATCTTCGATGCGATAAATGAATCGCGGCTCGACCGGTGTCCCAAGATTTGCGAACGTCGTGTACGCCGCGATCAAATCGAGCGGCTGAACGACAGACGCACCGATTGCACTCGATGGAACCAACGCAATTGGAGAAGCTATTCCCATTCGATGCGCGAGAGCAGCAATCGTGTCCATTCCAATCTGCTGGCCGAGCTGAACCGCAACCGAGTTGCGCGATTTCGCGAGCGCCTCGCGAAGCGTGAGCGGTCCGAGGAATTCATTGTCGGAGTTGTCGGGGCGATAGAACCGGCCATTCGGTAAACGGATCGCGATCGCGGTATCCGCTTCCATGGTATTCGGCGCGATGCTGTCGGCGATCGCTGCCGCATAGACAATCGGTTTGAAGGAAGACCCGGGCTGGCGCTTGCCGTCGATTGCACGATCGAACTGTGACGCCGCGTAATTCCTTCCTCCCACCAGCGCGCGCACGTCACCCGTTGCAGGATCCATCGCGACGACAATGCCCTGGAGATAATCCGGATTCGCACCATCCGCGATCGGCTGATGCGAGTAACCCGCCCTCGCTTCAACTTCTGCTGTTCCCTCGATCAAGGACTGCACGGCAGCCTGTTGCAACAGAGGATCGAGCGAAGTGAACACCCGATAGCCGCCGTCTTCGAGCGCAGCGCCCGCGCGCTTCGCCTGAATCTTGATTACGTCGGTGAAGTACGGCGCATCCGCGGACATCCCATAATTCGGCACCGTCACGACACGACTTGCCTGCGCGGCGCGCGCTTGCGATTGCGTGATGTATCCCTGCTGCTGCATGAGAGCGAGCACCGTGTTGCGCCGCTGTCGTGCGCGATCGGGAAACTTCGCCGGCTCGTAATTCTCCGGCGCTTTCGGCATCGCCGCGAGGGTCGCCGCTTCTGCGAGCGTCAGCTTCGACGCGCTCTTTCCAAAATAGTGACGCGCCGCTTCTTCGATTCCGAACCAGCCATGCGCAAATCCGATCTGATTCAGATACGCTTCGAGTATCTGCTCCTTGCTGTAATGCTTTTCCATCTCTCGCGCCGCCGCCTGCTCTCTCAGCTTGCGGCCGAGGCTGATGTCCTGACGATTGATGATGTCGGGATGCATGTTGCCGACGAGCTGCTGGGTGATCGTGCTTGCGCCGCCGCGCTGTTCGCCGAGTATGCGTCCTTTGATCGCGCCGCCGATGCCGATCAGGTCGACACCGTCATGCTGGTAGAAGCGTTGATCTTCAACCGCGACAAACGCCTGCGGCACGTAGCGCGGCAGCGATCTTAGCGGAACACTCAACCTGAGTTCACGGCCAACCTCTCCGATGAGTGAGCCGTCGCGCGCCAGAATCTGCGATGACTGCGGCTGTTGGACGATTTGCCACGGCTCTGAGCGGCTTTGCGCAGACGCATTTCCGCCTGTCAAAATGACCGCAACGAACGCGGCAACGAGCGCCCGTTGCCCACGGTGGAGTGCCATGCGAACTTCAGTGTGATGCATCAATCCGTGCACCTTGCAATCGTACAATTCAAGCCGCGAAAGGGCGACTACGCGGGAAATCTCGCGCACCTCGGCGAAATCTTCGCGCAGCTCGATTCTCTTAACCCCCGGCCGCAGGTTGCGTTCCTTCCCGAGACGGCGATCACTGGATACTTCCTCGAAGGCGGCGTTGGTGACAACGCGGTGAGCGCGGGCACGCTGGTGCGTGATCTTGACGAGCAATATCGCTCATCGGTTCCGTCTCATCAGCCGCTCGATGTTGGGCTCGGGTTCTACGAAGTCTGGAATAATTCAATTTACAATAGCGCGTTGTATGTGACCCTGGGCGGCGACGAGCCGATTGTCCGTCACGTTCATCGAAAAGTTTTCCTGCCGACATACGGATTGTTCGACGAGGAAAGATTTGTCGATCGTGGATTCGAGATCCGAGCGTTCGATACATCGTGGGGACGCGCTGCGATGCTTGTGTGTGAAGATGCATGGCACAGCTTGTCGGGAACGATTGCGGCTCTCGACGGCGCGCAGGTTGTGTTCATTCCATCGGCTTCGCCCGCTCGCGGTGTAGTTCCGCGCTCGGATGATCGACCCGGCCCCGGAACTCTCGAGCGGTGGGAGCGACTCGCGCGCGACATCGCATCCGAGCATGGGGTCTTTGTTGCGTTTGTGCAGCTCGTCGGGAGTGAAGGTGGAAAAGTTTTCGCCGGCGGGTCGCTTGTTGCCGGGCCGAACGGAGACGTGAAGCTGCGCGCTCCGCTTTGGGAAGAAGCGATTGCGACGATCACGCTCGACACGTCGGAGCTCACGCGTGCGCGAGTCGCACTGCCACTTCTCACCGATCTTCAGACGATGCTTCCGCATTTGATGAAGACGATTGGAAAAGTGCAGACGAACGTGCCCGTCGCCGAAGACTACGACCCTGCGTCGAAGAACGGAGCGGAGCCCGAAGAGTCGCCCAATCGTTCGAATGGCAAACCACCGGTGTCGCAGGGGAAAACTGATCGGGGTATCGAGGTGGTTGCCGCGCCGAAAAACATCATTGGCCCACCGGCGTTGGAGATCGATCCGGCACTCACGGCCGATTGGCTGATGACGTTTTTGCGCGAAGAATTTCGTTTGCGTGGATTCGAGAAGGGCGTGGTTGGAGTCTCCGGCGGCGTCGATTCGGCAGTCGTCGCGTTTCTTGCTGCGCGCGCGCTTGGTGCAAAGAACATCATCGGTGTTCGATTGCCTTATCGGACGTCGAGCAAGGATTCCCTCGAGCACGCGCAGCTGGTGATCGATGCTCTCGGCATCGAAGGGCGGACGCTCGACATTTCCGGAGCCGTCGACGGTTATTTGTCGAACGAGCCTGAGGCAGATCCGGCTCGCCGCGGCAACGTGATGGCGCGGATGCGCATGATTTCTCTGTTCGATCTCGCGGCGAAATATCGTGGATTGCCCATAGGGACTGGGAACAAGACAGAACGTCTGCTTGGGTATTTCACCTGGCATGCTGATGACTCTCCGCCGATCAATCCGCTCGGGGATTTGTTCAAGACGCAGGTGTGGGAGCTGGCGAAGTTTCTTGGTGTGCCCGATGCGATTGTGTCCAAGCCCGCGTCAGCGGATTTGATCGAGGGCCAGACCGATGAGGCGGATTTCGGGATTAGCTATTCGCATGCAGATCAGATTCTGAACTGGCTCGTTCATGGGTACGATTCTGCTGACATCATCGCGCATGGATTTACTGCGGCCGAGGTCGAGCTTGTTCGGAAGCGTTTGGCCGGAACCCATTGGAAACGCCGCCTTCCGACCGTGGCGATGGTGAGTCATTCCGCTATCGGCGAGTCATATCTAAGGCCGGTTGATTACTAAAAGCAGAGCCGTCAGCCATCAGCGGTCGGCCATCAGCTAACTCCAAACTCATAAAGTTCGAAGTTTTAGCTGACGGCTGATAGCTGATAGCTGATGGCTATGGTTCGTTACTTAGCGACACAGGAACCGCCGACGGACTCAACGAGGGGCGGCATCCGGAACTCACACGTCGATGCAATCTTGTACTTCGTATTGAACGCCTGCTCGGCCTTTGCGACCTCGGCGAGTTTCTTGTACAACGCGACGGAATCCGTAGTCTTCGAGCAGTAAGGCAGGTAATAGCGCGGACCGCCACACGCGCGTGAGCCAACTGGCGCCGCGCGACACTCACTTGTCGAACATCCGGACGTTTTCGCGATTGCCTTCGCTTCGGCCTCGAGCTTCAGTATCGCATCCCAGTCACCTTGCTGCGTTCCGACCGATCCCGACGGCGCATTGGTATCCGGCGGAGACGCCGCGACCTGCGTCTGCTTGCAGGACGCGAGACACAAAACGACCGCGATAACACCAATCCCCTTCCACATGCTGTCACCTCCCGCAATAGGGTTGCCACTCGCCTGGCGGCACTCCATCTGCGTCGTAGACCCAAGGTAGTCGTCACTACTATTATTAGCTTCGATTCCTCGCATTCAATCCGAATGGCCACCAGGACACTCCCAGACCGAAAATCTTCCGTACGCACGTCGCCCGCGAGCTCGCTCGGCGCGGCCGATCTCGTCGACGCCTACCGCACAATGCTCCTCTCGCGGAAAATCGACGACAAGGAAGTGCAGCTGAAGCGACAGAACAAAATCTTCTTCCAGATTTCAGGCGCAGGCCACGAAGCGGTCCTGACCGCATCGGGAATGGTTCTGAAATCCGGATACGATTGGTTCTTTCCCTACTATCGCGACCGCGCGCTCTGCCTGAAACTCGGCGTTACGCCTGCGGAGATGCTTTACTCTGCGGTCGGCGCGGCGAAAGATCCGGCATCCGGCGGCCGGCAAATGCCGAGTCACTGGGGGCACAAGGATTACAACATCGTTTCGGCGTCGTCGCCGACCGGGACGCAGTTTCTGCAATCCGTCGGGGCTGCCGAAGCAACTCTACGCTCGAAGCTTCTCGGAATCACTGAAGGATTCAAGGAAGACGAAGTAGTTCTCGTCACGACCGGCGAAGGTCAGACGAGTGAAGGTGAATTCTGGGAGTCGCTCAATACTGCCTGTAACCTTCAGCTTCCGGTTTTGTATCTCGTCGAAGACAACGGTTACGCGATCTCAGTTCCCGTCGAAGTGAACACAGCGGGCGGAAGCATCTCGAAGCTCGTGCGATCGTTTCCCAATCTTCTCGTCGAAGAAGTCGATGGATGTGACCTGCTCGCGAGCTACGACGTGATGTCGCGCGCGGTCGACTACGTTCGTGCGAGAAAGGGTCCGGCGCTCGTTCATGCAAAAGTGATTCGACCGTACTCGCATTCATTGTCCGACGATGAGACGATGTATCGGCCGCCTGCCGAGCGTGAGGCGGATGCGGCGCGTGATCCGGTGACTGTTTTTCCGAAGTGGCTCGTCGCAGAAGGCCATGCGACCGATGACGAGATCAAGCGCATTCAGGAAGAAGTCGATGCTGTAGTTCTTGCCGCGACTGACGATGCGCTCGCGCAGCCACAGCCCGGTGCCGACACGGTTTACTTCGGCGTGTATTCTCCTGACGTCGATCCAACCGGTGAGCAATTCGATACAGAGGATGATCCGAAATTCTCCGGCGACCCGACGACGATGGTGGATCTTCTCAACGCCTGCATGAAGGATGAGATGCGCCGCGATGAGAGGATTCTCGTATTCGGCGAGGACGTCGCCGACGTGTCGCGTGAAAAGTATCTCGGTCAGGTAAAGGGAAAGGGTGGGGTTTTCAAAGTCACGTGGGGACTGCAGAAGGAATTCGGCGGCGCGCGCGTTTACAACTCTCCGCTCGCTGAGGCAAACATTGTCGGGCGCGCGATTGGTCTCGCTCTCAGAGGATTCAAGCCGGTCGTCGAAGTTCAATTCTTCGATTACATCTGGCCGGCGTACATGCAGCTGCGTGATGAGCTCGCCACAATGCGTTGGCGTTCAAACAACAACTTCGCAGCTCCGGTTGTCGTTCGTACGACATACGGCGGCTACATCAGAGGAGCGATTTATCACTCGCAGACAGGAGCATCGCTGTTCACGCATTGTCCGGGCTTACGTGTCGTGTGTCCGGCAACAGCGCTCGATGCAAATGGTTTGCTGCGCACCGCAATTCGCTGTGACGATCCGGTGATTTTCCTCGAGCACAAGCATCTGTATCGGCAGACTTACAACAAGAGTCCGAATCCCGGGCCGAACTTCATGATTCCGTTCGGCAAGGCGAAGATCGTTCGCGAAGGCTCAGACGTCACCGTAGTGACGTACGGAGCCACGGTTCAGCGCGCGCTGACTGCGGCGAATGCTCTTGCCGACGAGGGGCTCAATGTTGAGATCATCGATCTCAGGACGCTGTCGCCGTGGGATAAGCAGACTGTTTTCGATTCGGTGAAGAAGACATCTCGCGTAATTGTCGCGTACGAAGATTCCTTGTCATGGGGTTACGGCGCCGAAATCTCGGCCGCGATTGCTGACGAATGCTTTGCGTGGCTCGATGCGCCGGTTGGTCGTGTTGCGTCGACTGATACGTTCGTCGGTTATGCGCCGCAGCTCGAGGATGCGATTCTGCCGCAGGTGGAAGATTTCAAGAACGCATATCGAGAGATTGCCAAGTTCTAGGCTACGAAGTCATCAAAGGAAGATCTACTTCGAATGCCGAGGACTCAGGATGCGATGCGCGCAAGGAATTTTAGCGTCATGATTCCAAGAAACACGGCACCGGCAGCCATAAGCAGCAGCGCCGCGATTACGCCAATCACGACAAGCCGATTCGCCTTACGTGATTGGACGTCGCCGCCGATGTGCTGATCCAGTAGTTCGACATTCTTGATGTTCGCTCGCCAACCGGCATCGAACATGTCGCCGAGTATGGGAACACTTCCGACGACCGTATCGATCGCGATGTTGATCACCATCCGAATGAGTGTCGAGGCTGGTGCGCCGAGTCTCGCTGAAGCGAGAACGATGTAGCCTGAGAGCGCGGCGCCGGTCAGATCGCCGACAACCGGAATCAGTCCCAGAATGGAGTCGGCCCCGATGCGAACCCCGGTGCCGGGAATCTTGAACGCAGAGTCGAGCAATCGCGCGAGCGAGCGGAGATTTTCCGCTCGCTTGTCGATTCGAGTTTCGTCTCTGGCGCTCAGCGCTTCAAGGCGCCGTCCCGCGCGGCGGCATGTTCGGCAACATCACCTGCTTGTAGTCCGCCGGAACCGCGAACATGTCAGGCGTCGCAGTAATGTTCTGAATCTTCGTTACTTCCATCGAAGACGCCACATCTGCTTCTCTGCCGTTGGCGTTCGTCTTCACGTGCGAGTCAACGCGAAGTGGCGCGCCATTTGGAAGCTTCTTTCGCGCAGCGATCATCTTGTCCGCGTACGCCTTGGCAGCAGCGCCGAACATGCTGGCCATCGGATTCGACTGAAGTCCGCGGAACGGATCGAACAGATTCGTCACGTCGGTTGCGATGTACTCGTCGCTCACGGTTGACGCCTCGGTGATCTGCGTTTGACCCATTACACCAATTTTGACCTTCGTGTTGTTCGTGATTCGCCAGTGTTGAGTGTGATGTCCCATTACATCGGGGCCAGCGCCCAAGTTTTCCACTTTCGGATCGTCACCGGTGATGTCTATCGCCATCGTCTGGCCCATCGACTCCACCATCTTCTGCAACTGCTCCATCACCGCGGCAGGATCGACTTGCACGTATTGCTTTTTTTCGTTGTCCAGAAGAATGAATGTCCGTCCCGTGTCCGCGAGTATCATCGTCATGGTGCCGCCTGGACTGAAGCCAGGAATTTTGCCCATCCGCGAAGATCCCGTCATCTCGAATCGGACGCGCCCTCTTGACATCACCCCGTGTCCGGTGGTTTCGCCATGCGTCGTATTTCCCTGAGTCGTTGTGGTGTCGATCGTGCGGAAATCGAACGCGATATCGCCTTGTGCCAGGACAGGCGACACAACGCACAATGTGAGAACGGATACCGCAGCGAGCTGGTTTACATACCGCATGCAACCTCCTGAAGGCGTCAGTGCTTCATCGCGCTATCGCGCATGTTGTGCGGGCTCATCGGAAACTCCATTTGCGTGTAATCCGCTGGTATCGCAAATATGTCTGGCGTCGCGGTGATGTTCTTGATGTTTGTGATTTCCATCACGGTGTTTGATTCGTTCACCTTCCCCGCGCTTGTCGTCTTCATATGCATCTCGGACCGAAGAGGCGCGCCGACGGGCATTTTACTTCTCGCCGCTGCGAGCTTAGCGAAATATGTCTTCGCAGAAGACCCGAACATCTCGCTCAAAGGGCTCGATACCAGCCCGTGAAATGGCTCCGAAACATGCGGCACGTCAGTCGCCACGTACTCGTCGGCTACGGTGGCAGTTCGAGTTTCCTGAGATTGACCCATTACGCCGACCTTCACGCTCATGTCACTGCTGATCCGCCAGTGACTGGTATGATGGCCCATAACGTCCGGCCCCGCTCCGAGATTCTCTACCTTGGGATCATCGCCGGTCATTTCCATAGTCATCTTTCCGCCCATCGACTCCATCACTTTCTGCATCCCTTCCATCATTCCTGAAGGATCGAATTTCACGTACTGTTTTTTTTCAGGGTCCAGCATGACGACCGATCGTCCCGTGTCGGACAGAATCAGCACAGTGCTCCTTCCGGGCGTGAATCCTGGAACGGACTCCCTCGGGAAATTACCAGTCATCTCGAATCGGACGCGACCCTGTGACCACACTGCGTGCCCTGTACTTTCTCCAATGTTGCTCGTTCCAGACGCCGTACAACTACTGTCCCTCATGCGGAAATCGTAAGCGACACCGGTTTGAGCACCTACACGCGGCGCAACGACGGACAACACAGAAGTGCAAAGTGCCCAGAGCCGAATGAAACGACGCATTAAACCCTCCTGAGAGGAGTGTGTTAGCGAATCCGAGGCCAAAAAAAAGCGGTAGCCAACAAAGGCTACCGCGTTTTTCACTGATCGCAAATGTTAATGCTTGAAGATGCCTTTGAGCTTCTTGGCAGTGCTCTCTTTTACACCTTCCTTGACGCCTTCCTTCACACCCTCTTTCGCGCCTTGCTTCGCAGCGTTGGCGATCGAATCACTGTTGATGTCAGCGCCGCTCGACCCGGATGAATTCGCGTTACCCGCGGATGCGGTCGCATCGAGCTTCGGCATCTGGATCTCCGTGTAGCCCGCTGGAATCGCGAATGTCGACGACGGCACGTCGGTGTTCCTGAAGTTCACCATCTCACTCGTTACCGTCGACGTTGTCACCTTGCCCTTCTCATCGGTAGCGACCGTCTTGATAACGGATTTCACCGGGACACCGTACTGAATCTTCGCCGATGCCGCCTGCATCTGCGTCTTGTAGTCGGGATTGTTGAA
>Ga0310813_10002100_pt1 | contig 12133 bp, 5 predicted proteins | sample YN3metagenome_FD_203086 | JGI IMG/M metagenome (GOLD analysis project Ga0310813, IMG submission 203086) | Soil microbial communities from experimental microcosm in Duke University, North Carolina, United States - YN3 | ecosystem: Engineered > Artificial ecosystem > Soil microcosm > Unclassified ...
AATGCCACAGACCACGCGCTTTATCGACGGTTCCGGGCCCGTGTTCTCCGGCTCGCTGTTCCCGTTCCTGTTCATCACGATCGCCTGCGGCGCTGTATCGGGCTTCCATTCGCTGATCTCATCCGGGACGACACCGAAGATGGTCGAGCGCGAGTCGCACATGCGCTTCATCGGCTTCGGCGGCATGCTTGCTGAGTCCTTCGTCGCAATCATGGCGCTGTCGGCGGCATGCGTGCTCGATCCGGGCATTTACTTCGCCATGAACGCTCCGGCTGCCGTGATCGGAACGACATCGGCCAATGCGGCGCAGGTCATTTCGAGCTGGGGGTTCACGATCACGCCGGAAATGATTAACCAGACGGCTGTCGACATCGGCGAGAACAGCATCCTGTCGCGCGCCGGTGGCGCACCCACCCTCGCAGTGGGCATGGCGCAAATCCTGGCCAAGGCGCTGGGCGGCAAATCCATGGAAGCGTTCTGGTATCACTTCGCGATCCTGTTCGAGGCGCTGTTCATACTGACGGCGGTCGATGCAGGCACCCGCGTGGGCCGCTTCATGATCCAGGACATGCTTGGCCACGTATACCGGCCGCTCGGGAACACGGAGTTCCTTCCCGCGAACGTGTTCGCCACAGTCCTGTGCGTCGGAGCATGGGGATACTTCCTCTACCAAGGTGTCGTCGATCCTCTGGGCGGCATCAACACGTTGTGGCAACTCTTCGGCGTAGGAAACCAGATGCTCGCGGGGATCGCGCTGCTGCTCTGCACGGCGATGCTCGTGAAAATGAAGCGGGAACGTTATATCTGGGTAACGGTCGTGCCGACGGTGTGGCTCCTGATCACTACGCTGACGGCAGGTGTCCAGAAGATCTTCCACAGTGACCCCGCGATCGGCTTCATAGCGCTTGCGCGTAAGTTCAGCGCTGCCGCCGCACAGGGGACGGTGCTTGCGCCCGCCAAATCGATCGCCGAGATGCAGCGCGTCGCATTCAACAACTATCTCGACGCGGTCGTCTGCACTGTGTTCGTGCTTCTCGTGCTCGCGATGTGTTGGTACACAATCGCGATCTGCCGTCGCGCATTGCGCCAAGCGGCTCCGACGGCGCACGAGATTCCGCCGTTGCCTCCGCAGGGAGCACCAGCGTGAACGATGAGGCGGCGCGGGTCATGCGTGACAACGCGCAAGGGTCGGAAGAGTCCGGGGCCGATCCCAACCGCGCTCGCAGATGGCTTCGCACGGTTCGCCAGGGTTGGAACCAGGTCGTGGGAATTCCCGACTACGAACGGTATCTGGCGCACCACGCGGCACACCATCCTGGCGAGCCTGTGCTGTCGCGGCGGCAATTCTTCGAGCGGGCGATCGACCACAAATACTGTCGCAGCGGGCCGCGCTGCTGCTGAAGGACTCGCCTGTTGAACCACATCAAATCCAAATTGTGCTGAACTTCCCCGCTCCAAGCGCTGGCTCGATTGAATTCAGTTCAGGTAGCCGTAAATGTAGATCTTGAGCAGCGTCGCGGATGGAAGCCGGGCCGTCCCGTCACCTCCCCTCCAGCTCACCACGCCGAGCTCTTGGCGGTCGCCGAGGGCGCGTCGCCGCCTGGTTCTTAGCCCTTGGCTCTACGAGCCGAGATGGCGACTCGGTCCTTGCGCGAGCTGTCAAACATAGAGCTTGAAATCGTCCCAACGTCGCGGCGGGGACGCTGACCCGAGCGGGAAAGGGATGCGGTCGCAGACTCGAGCCCAAACGAAAACGGCGCCCGCGGGCGCCGTCTTCGTTACTGCGTTTTCGCTTCAGCGTCGCGTCATCACGGGCACGTGTTGATGACCTTGACGCTCACGACCTGAGTCTGCCGCGTGTCGCTGATGAACAGGCTCACGGTCTCCGTCTGGCCCGTGGGATCCCCAGCGTTGACCGTGCCCGTCGCCAGCCGATTCAGCGTGATCGGCGAGCCCGGCGCAACCGTCGTCGGCAGCACCGACAGAATGTCCGGCCGATCAGTACCCGTGGTGAAGCTCGTCGCCGGCGTGGTGGTCTGCTGGTTGCCGGTGGTGGTGATCGTGCCGCCGCCGACCGGGACGATGTTCGTCGACGCACCGCAGCCGAGCACGGGCAGGTTGGCGGCGCTCGGCGTCACGACGATCGCTGCCGGCAGCGTGTTCGACGCCGGTGGCGTCGTGCCGACGTTGTTGTTCAGCGTCACTGTCGTCGTGTGACCGGCCGCATCGCGGATCGTCAGCGTCGCCGGCGTCACGCACACGCCTTTCGTGACCACCGTGAAGCCGCCGCCCGAGTTCTGCACGAGCGTCTGCTGCAGCGTGAGCGCCTGCGGGAACGGATTGGTCACCGTGTACGGCGGCTGACCGCCGAAGATGAAGAAGCTCGCCGCGACGTTCGCCGAGCAGGTCAGCGTGTCGGGGCCGGTGATCGTGACGGTGTCCGGACTGGCCTGCAGCTGATTTGTTCCGCCCGGGACGAACTGGTAGATCACGAAGATCCCGCGCACGAAGTTGCCGCTCGTCACGTCGGTCGCCTGAACGATCACGAGCTGCTGGTGCGCATCAGGATTCGCACGCACGCGCACGACCGCGTTGCCGTTCTGGTCGCTCGGAACGGTGTACGTGAGACCGAAGGTTTCGGGCTGTCCCGCGGCGTTGGTGAAGATCTGGAAGTCACCCTGGATCACGTCGAACTTGATCGGCCGCCCCGCAAGGCCGCCGCCAACGACGTTCTGCAGGCGCACGCCCACCGTTCCCGTCTGTCCCGAGCAGATCCAGGTCGAGCCGACGTTGTCCGTCGGCGAACTGCTGAGGATGCGATCGTTCGGGCACACTGGCGCGAAGTCATCAGCCTTGAGCGTCATGGTATTGACCAGCGTGCCAGGCTTGACCAATACGGGAATCGTCAAGAGGCTTCCGCGCGCGTCGCGTACGGTCACCTGCACCGTCGTATCGGTGCTGACGACGCCGGGCGTGATGACGAACGAGCCATCGGTCGAGAGGGGAACCGCCAGCACGGACTGGTCGCTCGAGAACAGCGCAAACGGTCCCTGCCCGCCGCTCACCGTGAGCGTCACGGGGGTGCCCGAATACACGGTCGGCGCGGCGGGCAGTACCGCGAGCGCGACGCTGGGGGTCGATCCGATACTGGAAGGCGAGCCATTGCCGCCCCCGCACGCGGCAAGCGACAGCACGCCGGCCATTGCGGCCAGGGTCAGAAGCGGGCGCAGCCACGCGGTCAGGCGATGTCCGGGCATGATGGGATCCTGATGATAATGTCCTAAAGGTACTGTTTGAGGGGCCGAGAAACGGGCGCAGCAACAACGGTCTAGCGAACGTTGTTCAGATTAAAGCCCAACACCCTCTATGACGCAAGCATTTCCGGCGGAAAGCATGGGTCGGCAGCACCGTGATGTTGCATCCCATTCGCGCCGTGATTCTTGCCGCAATGCAGCATCCCGCGTAACATGGATGGGTTTCGCCGGATTTTGGCGTGAATCATGACGCCCGCCTGCCTGCCGGGCGCCGCAGCCAGCCAACGAGGTCGCCGTGAACGAGCCGTTTCACTCGCCCCGCAGCTCCTATCCGCCCGCCGCGCAAGGCCTCTACGACCCGGCGCACGAGCACGACGCGTGCGGGCTGGGCTTCATCGCCCACATCAAGGGACGCAAGACGCACGAGATCATCGCGCAGGGCCTCGCGATCCTGAAGAACCTGACGCATCGCGGTGCGACCGGTGCCGACCCGTTGCAGGGCGACGGCGCCGGCATACTCATCCAGTTGCCCGATGCATTCCTGCGCCGCGCCTGCGGCAAGCTCGGCATCACGCTGCCGGCAATCGGCCAATACGGCGTCGGCATGGTGTTCCTGCCGCAGGAGCCCGCGTCACGGATGGCGTGCGAACAGGAGATCGAGCGCGCCATCGCCGCCGAAGGGCAGGTGCTGCTCGGCTGGCGCGACGTGCCGACGCACAACGCGGGGCTTTCGAAGCGCACGAAGGAAGTCGAGCCGGTGATCCGGCAGGTGTTCGTCGCGCGCGGTTCGCGCGACATGGATCAGGACGCGCTCGAGCGCAAGCTGTACGTGATCCGCAAGGGCGCCGGCCACGCGATCCAGGCGCTGAACCTCCGCCACGGCAAGGAGTTCTACGTGCCGTCGTTCTCGACGCGCACGATCGTCTACAAGGGGATGCTGCTCGCGCACCAGGTCGGCGAGTACTACGTCGACCTGCACGACCCGTCGATGGTGTCGGCGCTCGCGATGGTGCATCAGCGCTTCTCGACGAACACGTTCCCGACGTGGGACCTCGCGCATCCATTCCGCTTCGTCTGCCACAACGGCGAGATCAACACGCTGCGCGGCAACTTCAACTGGATCCGCGCCCGCGAAGGCGCCATCGCGTCGAAGGTGCTGGGCGACGACCTGCCGAAGCTGTGGCCGCTGATCTACGACGGCCAGTCCGATTCGGCGTCGTTCGACAACGCGCTCGAACTGCTGCTGATGGGCGGCTATCCGCTCGCGCACGCGATGATGCTGATGATTCCCGAAGCGTGGGCGGGAAACGCGCTGATGGACGACGACCGGCGCGCCTTCTACGAATATCACGCCGCGCTGATGGAGCCGTGGGACGGCCCCGCCGCGATGGCGTTCACGAACGGCCGGCAGATCGGCGCGACACTCGATCGCAACGGCCTGCGGCCGGCGCGCTTCGTGGTCACCGAGGACGATTACATCGTGATGGCGTCCGAAGTCGGCGTGCTCGACATTCCCGAAGCGAAGATCGTCAAGAAGTGGCGCCTGCAGCCCGGCAAGATGCTGCTCGTCGACCTCGAGGCCGGCCGCATCGTCGACGACGAGGAGCTTAAGCGCACGCTCGCCACCGAGAAGCCGTACCGCGACTGGATCGCGAAATGCCGGCTGCGGCTCGAGGAGATGCCCGAGCCTGCACCGACGTCGCCGTCGTCGGTCGCGCTGCTCGACCGGCAGCAGGCGTTCGGCTACACGCAGGAAGACGTCAGGATCATCCTCACGCCGATGGCGTTGAACGGCGAGGAGCCGGTCGGCTCGATGGGCAACGATGCGGCGCTGCCCGTGCTTTCGGGTCGGCCGAAGGTCTTCTACAACTATTTCAAGCAGCTCTTCGCGCAGGTCACGAACCCGCCGATCGATCCGATCCGCGAGGAGCTCGTGATGTCGCTCGTGTCGTTCATCGGCCCGCGGCCGAACCTGCTGCAGCTCGACCCGACCGAGCCGATGCCCGACGACCGGTTGCGGCGCGCGAGCGATTCAACCGCGCGCAGGCAGGCGGATGCCGTCGCGAACGGCGGCGAGCCGCCGATGCGCCTCGAAGTGCAGCAGCCGGTGATTACGCCGGAGAACATGGAAAAGCTGCGCCACGTCGAGCTCTTCTCGGGCGCGGCGTTCCGCTCGATCGAGCTCGACATCTGCTACCCCGCCGCGTGGGGTGGCAACGGCATGGAAGCCGCGCTCGCGAGCCTTGCCGCGCACGCCGAGGACGCGATCCACCAGGGTTACAACATCATCATCCTGTCGGACCGCACGGTCGGCCCCGACATGCTGCCGATCCCGGCGCTTCTCGCCACCGCGGCGGTGCACGAGCACCTGGTGAAGAAGGGCCTGCGCACGTCGACGGGACTCGTCGTGGAGACGGGCTCGGCGCGCGAAGTGCACCATTTCGCGCTGCTTGCAGGCTACGGCGCCGAGGCTATTCATCCATACCTCGCGCTCGAGACGCTCGCCGACCTCTCCAGCGTGCTGCCGCAGCTCGATCCGAAGGAAGCACAGAAGCGGTACGTGAAGGCGATCTGCAAGGGCCTCTACAAGGTGATGTCCAAGATGGGCATCTCGACGTACCAGTCGTACTGCGGCGCGCAGATCTTCGAGGCGGTGGGCCTTGCGAAGGCGTTCGTCGACAAGTACTTCACGGGCACGGCGAGCACGATCGAAGGCATCGGCCTTTTCGAGGTCGCTGCGGAAGCGCAGCGGCTGCACGCGCTCGCGTTCGGCGACGATCCGCTGCTCGCGCAGGCGCTCGATGCGGGCGGCGAGTACATGTACCGCGTGCGCGGCGAAGAGCACATGTGGACGCCCGACTCGATCGCGAAGCTGCAGCATGCGTCGCGCGCGAACTCCTACACGACGTACAAGGAGTACGCGAAGCTCATCAACGAGCAGGGGCGCACGCTCAAGACGCTGCGCGGACTCTTCGAGTTCAGGACGGCGGGTCGCACGCCCATCCCGCTCGACGAGGTGGAGCCGGCGCAGCAGATCGTCAAGCGCTTCGCGACCGGCGCGATGAGCCTCGGCTCGATCTCGACCGAGGCGCACACGACGCTCGCGATCGCGATGAACCGCATCGGCGGCAAGTCGAACACCGGCGAAGGCGGCGAGGACGCGATGCGCTACCGCGCCGAGATGCGAGCTGGCAAGAGCGTCGTCAAGGACGGCGACACGCTCGCAACGATCATCGGCAAGGCGCCCGTCGAGCGCGACATTGAGCTCAAGGCCGGCGACAGCCTGCGCTCGCGCATCAAGCAGGTCGCGTCCGCGCGCTTCGGGGTGACCGCCGAATACCTCGCTTCGGCCGACCAGCTGCAGATCAAGATGGCGCAGGGCGCGAAGCCCGGCGAGGGCGGACAGCTGCCCGGCCACAAGGTGTCCGAGTACATCGCGCAGCTGCGCTATTCGGTGCCCGGCGTCGGCCTGATCTCGCCGCCGCCGCATCACGACATCTATTCGATCGAGGATCTCGCGCAGCTCATCCACGATCTCAAGAACGCGAACCCCCAGGCATCGGTTTCCGTGAAGCTGGTCTCCGAAGTCGGCGTCGGCACCGTGGCCGCGGGCGTGGCGAAGGCCAAGGCCGACCACGTCACGATCGCCGGGCACGACGGGGGCACCGGTGCATCGCCCGAGTCGTCGATCAAGCACGCGGGCACGCCGTGGGAGCTGGGCCTCGCCGAGACGCAGCAGACACTGGTGCTGAATCGCCTGCGCGGGCGCATCGCCGTGCAGGTCGACGGCCAGATGAAGACGGGGCGGGACGTCGCGATCGGTGCGATGCTCGGCGCCGACGAGTTCGGCTTCGCGACCGCGCCGCTCGTCGTCGAAGGCTGCATCATGATGCGCAAGTGTCACCTCAACACGTGCCCGGTCGGCGTCGCGACTCAGGACCCGGTGCTGCGCAAGCGCTTCACGGGGCAGCCCGAGCACGTCGTCAACTATTTCTTCTTCGTCGCCGAGGAGCTGCGCGAGATCATGGCGCAACTCGGCTTCCGCACGCTGTCCGACATGATCGGCCGCAGCGACCTGCTCGACATGCGCAAGGGCATCGAGCACTGGAAGGCGAAGGGGCTCGACTTCTCGCGCGTCTTCTACCAGCCGCCGATGCCGCCCGAAGTCGCGCGCTTCCGCTGCGAGACGCAGGACCACGGCCTCGCGCGCGCGCTCGACCACGCGATCATCGCCGCGGCCGAGCCCGCGCTCGCGCGCGGCGAGCGGGTGCGCCTGCATTACCGCATCCGCAACGCGCACCGGTCGGTGGGCGCGATGCTCTCCGGCGTGGTCGCGCGCAAGCACGGGCACGACGGGCTTCCCGACGACACGGTCCACGTCGCATTCGAAGGCATCGCCGGCCAGAGCTTCGGCGCCTTCCTTGCGCGAGGGCTTACCTTCGAGTTGCAGGGCGCGACGAACGATTACGTCGGCAAGGGTCTTTCCGGCGGGCGCATCGTCGTCTACCCCGATCCGACGTGCCCGGCGAAGCCCGAAGAGAACATCGTCATCGGCAACACGGTGATGTACGGAGCAATCGAGGGAGAAGCGTATTTCCGCGGTGTTGCGGGCGAGCGCTTCTGCGTGCGCAATTCGGGCGCGACGGCGGTCGTCGAAGGCACCGGCGATCACGGCTGCGAATACATGACCGGCGGCACCGTCGTCGTGCTGGGCCGCACGGGCCGCAATTTTGCCGCCGGCATGAGCGGCGGCGTCGCGTACGTCTACGACGCCGACGGCACTTTCGCGGCGCGCTGCAACCGCGCGATGGTCGCGCTCGCGCCGGTGCTCGCGCAAAGCGAGCAGTACGAGATGGAGAACGACCTCGCCGCGGCGGGCAAGGGCCGGTTGCTGCACGGCGGGCGCGCGGACGAGGCGATCCTGCGCGAGCAGATCGAGCGCCATCTGCGCTTCACCGGATCGACGCTCGCGCTCGCGATGCTCGATCACTGGGACGCAGCGCGCGCGCGCTTCGTCAAGGTGTTTCCGAACGAGTACGTGCGCGCGCTCTCCGAGCTCTACGTCAAGGCGCAGCGCGACCAGCCCGCCGGCGTGCCGGCGCGCAGGCAGGCGGTGGCGTGATGGGCAAGATGACCGGCTTTCTCGAGTTTGCGCGCATCGCCGAGGTCGCGGATCCGGTTGGCGCGCGCGTACGCCACTTCCGCGAGTTCATCCACGCGCTCGACGATGCGGCCGCAGCGAAGCAGGGCGCGCGCTGCATGGACTGCGGCATCCCGTTCTGCCAGAGCGGTTGCCCGGTGAACAACATCATTCCCGACTGGAACGACCTCGTCTATCGGCAGCAGTGGAAGGCGGCGCTCGACGTCCTGCACTCGACGAACAACTTCCCCGAGTTCACCGGGCGCATCTGCCCGGCGCCGTGCGAAGCGGCGTGCACGCTCAACATCAACAGCGATCCCGTCGGCATCAAGTCGATCGAGCACTTCATCATCGACAAGGGTTACGAGGAGGGCTGGGTCGTCCCGCGCCCGCCCGTGGCAAAGACGGGCAAGCGCGTCGCCGTGATCGGATCGGGCCCGGCGGGGCTCGCGTGCGCACAGCAGCTCGCCCGCGCAGGCCACGACGTCGTGCTGTTCGAGAAGGAAGACCGCATCGGCGGTCTGCTGCGTTACGGCATTCCCGATTTCAAGATGGAGAAGCACCTGATCGACCGGCGCATGGCGCAGATGTCGATCGAGGGCGTCGAGTTCCGGCCGAACGCGCACGTCGGGCGGAACGTCGCCGCGCGCGACCTGCTTGGAGAGTTCGACGCGATCGCGCTCACCGGCGGCGCCGAGAAGCCGCGCGACCTGCCGGTGCCGGGGCGCGATCTCGCCGGTGTGCACTTCGCGATGGAGTTCCTGCCGCAGCAGAATCGCGTCGTCGCGGGCGACCGCGTCACGCAGCAGATCCTCGCCACCGGCAAGCGCGTCATCGTCATCGGTGGCGGCGACACGGGCTCCGACTGCGTCGGCACGTCCAACCGGCAGGGCGCCGCATCGATCGTGCAGTTCGAGCTGCTGGCGCAGCCGCCGGAAGTCGAGAACAAGCCGCTCGTTTGGCCCTACTGGCCGATCAAGCTGCGCACGTCGTCGTCGCACGAGGAAGGCTGCGAGCGCGACTGGTCGGTCGCGACCAAGCGGTTCGAGGGAGCCAACGGGCGCGTCGAGAAGCTCGTCGCCGTGCGCGTCGAATGGCAGCGCGACGCGAGCGGCGCGATGCGCATGAGCGAAGTCCCGGGCAGCGAGTTCGAGATGAAGGCGGAACTCGTGCTGCTCGCGATGGGCTTCACCGGGCCCGGCGACACGGGACTCGTCGAGCAGTTCGGCGTCGCGCGCGATGCACGCACGAACGTCAAGGCGAGCATCGACGATTACCGCACGAGCGTGCCGAAGGTGTTTGCCGCGGGCGACATGCGGCGCGGGCAATCGCTGGTCGTGTGGGCGATCCGCGAAGGCCGCCAGTGCGCGCAGGCGATCGACGCGTTCCTGATGGGCTCGTCCTTGCTGCCTCGGTGACCCCGGTCCTGGAGCTCGACATAGCGACCTGGCGGCCGATCGTCGCGGCTGCGGACACCGAGCATTACGCGCGCGAGCTCGAAAGCGGGGCGGTGCTCGCGCTGCCGCACCTGCCGTTCGCGCTGGCGACCGACGAGAAGCGCTTCCTCGACGTCCGCTGGTCCGACGGCAAGGCGAAGAACATCAGCCTCGACGGCGCGGCGCTCAAGGGTGCGCGGGGCGACCCGGCCGATGTCGCGAAGCTCGCGTCGATGATCGCGCGCTTCGCTGCGGATGCGAGCGCGCTCGTCGCGGCGCTTCTCCCGCGCTATGCCCCTTATCTCAAGCGTGCACGGACGAGCTATCGGCCGCATCCGGTGGCCGGCCGCGCGGTGTCGTGGCGCAAGGACGACACGCGGCTGCACGTCGATGCGTTTCCGTCGCGGCCCAACCGCGGCGAGCGCATCCTGCGCGTGTTCTGCAACGTGAATCCGCACGGCGCCGATCGCGTCTGGCGCGTCGGCGAGTCTTTCGAGGCGATGGCGCGACACCTGCTGCCGCGCGTGCGCGGGCGCGTGCCGGGTGAAGCCGCGCTGCTGGCCGCGCTGCACGTCACCAAGGGCGTGCGCAGCCGCTACGATCACCTGATGCTGGGCCTGCACGATCGCGCAAAGGCCGACCTCGACTACCAGCGCACCTGTGCGCAGCGCGAAGTGCACTTCGCGCCGGGCACGACGTGGATCTGCTACTCCGACCAGGTCATGCACGCGGCGATGTCGGGACAATACATGCTCGAGCAGACGACGCATCTGCCCCTCGCCGCGCTCTACGAGCCGACGCGCGCGCCGCTCGCCGTGCTCGAGCGGCTGACAGGACACGCGCTCGCATGATCGCCGCCGGGCCGCTCCAAGGCGCGAATCACGCCCCCTCGGGGGCTAGCGCAGCGGCGAAGCCGCAAGGGTTGGGTGATCACCCAGGCGGGCTGCAAAACGATACGCTGCTTCGCGCGTTGCGCCGCGAGCCGACGCCGTATGTGCCGGTGTGGCTGATGCGGCAAGCCGGCCGTTATCTGCCCGAGTACGCCGCGCTGCGTGCGAAGGCGGGCAGTTTCATGGCGCTCGCCACCACGCCGTCGCTTGCCACGGAGGTGACGCTGCAGCCTCTCGCGCGCTTCCCGCTGGATGCGGCGATCCTGTTCTCGGACATCCTGACCGTTCCCGACGCGATGGGCCTCGGCCTGTCGTTCGCCGAAGGCGAGGGTCCGCGCTTCGCGCGCACCGCCGCCGACGAGCCGGCGATTCGCGCGTTGCGCGTGCCGGACCTCGCGAAGCTGCGCTACGTCTTCGACGCGGTGGGCGAGATCAAGCGGGCGCTCGCGGGCCGCGTCCCCCTGATCGGCTTCGCGGGGAGCCCGTTCACGCTCGCGTGCTACATGATCGAAGGCGGCGGCAGCGCCGACTTCGCGGCGGTGCGGCGCATGGCGTTCGCGCGGCCGGATCTGCTCGAGCGTCTCGTATCCGTCAACGCCGACGCCGTCGCCGCCTACCTGTGCGAGCAGGCAGCCGCGGGCGCCGACGCGCTGATGCTTTTCGACACGTGGGGCGGGTTGCTCACGCCGGATGCGTATCGACGCTTCTCGCTGGCGTCGATGCGCGCGGTGATCGCGCGGCTGCCGCGCGAAGTGCCGACGATCGTGTTCACGAAGGGCGCTGCCGCAACGCTCGACGACATCGTGCAATCGGGTGCGTCGTGTGTCGGACTCGACTGGACGATGGATCTTCGCGAGGCGCGGCGCCGGCACGGCGCGCGCGTCGCGTTCCAGGGGAACCTCGACCCGCTGGCATTGCTCACGGATCCCGCGACGGTCGAACGCGCGGCGACGGAGATCGTCGCGGCGGCGGGTCCTGCTCCAGGCTACGTGTTCAACGTCGGCCACGGCGTCGTACCCGCGACGCCACCTGACCACGTGGCGGCGCTCGTGGCCGCCGTGCACCGGGCGTCGCGCGTCACGGGGGGCGCATCGGGCACGCCTCCACGAGCGGTGCAACAGCGTGGCGGCGACTGATTTGAGGGGCTTGACAAGTTCGCCAAAGTGGCATTCACGCGGAGTTATTCACACGCATCGCCCGTTTGTCCTACAAGCGTCGATGTGACGAAAATTGCGCGAATCGCAAGCGCTAACTCGATGAAACAAGGCGCCATTTTTTCTCCCGTCGCAACGTTGCAACAATCACGCCATGCGTTGCGGCCGCCGCAGCCGCGGGCGCCTGCGCAGTTACGCACAAAAATATCCACAGGACGGGTGTGAAAATTTTTCCGGATTTTTTGGGAATTAGAAGTTT
>Ga0310813_10002101_pt1 | contig 12132 bp, 14 predicted proteins | sample YN3metagenome_FD_203086 | JGI IMG/M metagenome (GOLD analysis project Ga0310813, IMG submission 203086) | Soil microbial communities from experimental microcosm in Duke University, North Carolina, United States - YN3 | ecosystem: Engineered > Artificial ecosystem > Soil microcosm > Unclassified...
CTAAGTTGAGGACTCTCTTTGACAGGATAATGATTTCGTCGCGCTGAGCTTGGCTGGCGATTTGGAGGGTTGAAAAATTGGAGCTCAGTTCCAACTGTCGCCTTGATAGGTAATTTGTAGTTGATAGCATCGCTCTATTGAGCTTGATCGTTTGATATATGAAGTAGAGCACCATCCCAAATAATATCCCCGAGACTATCAAAGATCCTACTCTACTGAGATCGCATAAAGTTTTTGTCGTCATAATACTCGCACCTTATCTCTTAGAAAAGACGCTCGAGTAGAGTGCACTCGAGCGTCGAACCAACCTATGATAGGCGGTGCCAACTTTTCATCTTAAAAAGGATTTACCACAATCCTTCAATATTTCTAAAGTGATCTTCACATTTTCCTGTATGGCCGCAAGGCTGATTTCATTAGGCGTTTCTGCTTCCTGAAACGCTTTGATATCCTCAAGAATTCCTTCTATTTGGCTTGTCGCCTTTCCTATATTAAAGGCAATTTTATTTATATCTTTTTTTTCCATAAATTTTCCACAATCTTATCCGTGGATAAGAACTGTATCATTTCAGGGGTGGATTAGTCAAAGAGTATATTGAGCAGGCCGGGCGCGACTCCGGCGATGGCTAGTAATCCAGAAACATTCCTTTATGTGCGATAAAGCGACTCTTGCCCATTTTGGGTTATAACTTTATCCCAACTTCCGAAATATCCCCGCGTGTCTCTAGCGGGCTGCATTCAGACCTTCCTGCACGTGTTCTTGGCTTTAAGCCTTACCAAACAAACCCACAGCTTCCCACGCCGCTGCTCATTTGTAATTTAGTGTCTTTGATGGTCTTTAGCAATAGGAATTAAAATCCGTTTGATGTAAACCAGTCGTTCTGTTATTTGACGGTTAACTCGTTGAGTTTTTTTAATAAAGTTTGTACTTTTAAGCATGCTAATGCACTACTGATTGGCTTTAATAAGAAGCGGACGAGATTTACTACCCATAAAATGACCGCTAGGCTATTTTAACTATTATTTGATTTTCATCAAATAACTTGGAGTTGCACCAAGAATTGATCCATTATAGATCTGTTATACGCTAGCGCTTTTGCGTCCTAGCAGTCGATGTTTGGTTATGCAGTTGGAATGCCAAACCGGGGGTTCTATGAACATGTTACTTTTTTTAGCTTTAGGCGCTAACGCCTTGGCCTTTATAGCGATGAAAAATAATATTAAACGCTATGAACGAGCCGCCGATAAACTTGAATCTGAAATCAGACGGCAACGAATAGTTTCAAAAAGCCTTGAAGATTCCTATGCGCAGTGGACAAGCGTTGTAAATGAGCATGAAAAACCTTCTAAAGACCCCTCCTCCTAAGGTATAAGCTTTAAACACCTGAATCACCAGAAGGAGTTTGAGGCGCGCGAGGGTCACCGGGCAGAGGGGGGGGAAGCGAGTTAATCATAATTTGATAGAGCTTTTCATATTCTTCTGGGTTATCTCCTACCACTTCTGAAATGGTTCCCTCATGAGACTTTCCGTTATCCGCTAATTGGTTATACTCAAGTTTTGCTAGGATCTCTCGGGCCAACTCCTCAGAATATCCTTCTTGCTGCATAGCAGAAATAAAGGATCTCCTGAAGGGAACGGAATTAGGTATTCGCTCGAGTCGGTCGTTGATCATCCATTCCGGTTCTGTCTCCGATGACCGGTGCTCCTCTTGGGTTATTTTAGGGCTGACATGCGGCATTTGGGGTTTCTTTAAAGAGTCTTTCTGTATTTCTGGAGCAGGTTGTTTTACTTCAGAGGTAAAAAAACTTATATTGGGGGCGGCTTCTAAGAAAAACCACACCAGAAAAATTATCAAAACCGCAAGCGGCCATTTTAACTTTTTTAGATAAGGTAAAAAAACCACTAAAACAAAGTGCCACATCTTTTATTTCCAATATCTACATTCCATCATTCGAAACTCAATGCTTTTTCCATTTTTTACTGGAATGTTATTTTGCACGTAAGTCGGACAACAATCGTCCATTTTTAATCTCACAAATGCTTCTTGTGCGTCCATAAAATTTACACCGTGCACCGAACAGAAATAATGCCCGTCAAAGGAATCAGCCTTACATTTATGACAGCCGAACTTATATTGCGGTCTGGCGCCGGCAAAGGGCACCGGGCCAAGTTGCGGGCCTCCTCGCCCTGCCCCAAACGTGCTAGCAAGCACCGCTTCTCCGACTTTTTCAAGGGCCGGCGTACTCACGTCAACCCAATGCTTTAGAGTTTTTTTGGTTTGTTGAGCTCCATGCTCAAATGTTTTACCTGTTTGTTCGGCTGCGTGTACCACGACCTCTCTAGTTTTTACGGCTGCGTTGTCTACGGCATGGCGGACTTTACTTACGCCGGGGCCGGCAAGGGCGGCTATTGGAAAGGCAAAAATCGTTACTGCTACTAACTTCATTTTGAGATCTCCTTTATAAAGCAAGGAGCTATCAATCTATCCCCCCGGTGTCAACTAATTTAACTGGCTACTTTGTAAAATCTTTTAGTTTAGGCACGGGTGACAAACAAGGTCAACTTAACCTCAAGCACTACTAAAGATAGGCAATCCTTGGCAATTGAGGCAAACAAGAATATCAGGGGCGCCTCTTAAAAGAAACCTGTTAGTCCTTCTGTAGCTTTGAGTCTGCGGGTTATAGATCACCCCCGTATTATCCTTAAAGGAAAAGACTTTCGGTTGATGAGAAAGCCATTCTAAAATTGCGGATTCAATCTGTTTTTCGCTGGGTAGTTTCCACTTGATGTTCTTCACAACTTACTACTATTTTAGTTGATAAAAATAAGCAAGAAAAATGTGTTGACATTTGTGTTAACGTTTCGCAAGTTTAGGCAAACAAAAGGAGATAGATATGGATGAAAAAATGAAAAGGTCATTAAAAATAGTTTTAGGTCTACTCAATGAAAGAACTAAATATGCAAAGGCAGTAGACTTGCTGATTGAGTCTCCCGGAGACTATTCTCCACAGGAATATTACGGTACATTGTTTACAGCACTGTACGATGGATTATATGAACTGGAGCTTGAAATTAAGAAAATTACTGGGGAGTACAATCCGGTTTTTAAAAAAAGAGCAAATGCTATCACGGAAAAAGGAGATCTATAATGGTAACTGTTCTTTTGATATTGATATGGTTAGAGCTTTTAAATCGTTAATAGGAAATATTTATGAGTAAAGGCAAATATTCTAAGTATCTGCATATTCGGATCTCTGAGGAGACTTTAAGCAAACTTAAGGAGACGGCGGATCAGAACAATTTAACTTACTCGGATCTCATCAGGAAAATTATTACTAAGTTTATTAATAGAACAAAAGGAGTAAGCAGAAAAGTCAAGTGTTTAAATCAAGGACTGTTTTCCAAGCTGCTCAGCCAAATGCTCTACTGCTTTTCGCACAAACGCCACATCTTTGTAGGTAACGGTTCCATAAACTTTTTTTTCTACTTCCTCATATATCGGAGACCATTGGTTGCTAAATAGCTTTTCTATATTATCAAAAGCAGTTTTTTCAGCTTTAGATAATTTGCGGCCGCAAGGATCGGATATGTTTTTATAATATGTACTTGCATATCGAAATTTAGGAATAATGTCGCTGTCGTGCCCACAATTAAAACCAAGCCAATAAAGGTCATCGTTTCCTTCAGTTATATGACAAATAGAAGATTGGCAGTGCTGGGAATAACTCAATCCCCCCGGTGCTTCTAAATGTCTTAATGCATCATAGGGTTTCCCGTAAGCCCAATGATTGGAGGGTACACCGACATAACCACACCAGATAAACAAATAAGGATTTCTTTGCATTAAACAGCGATAGCCGTTCGGTCCTATCCATTCTATGCGGTCTGGCTCTTTCGTCCATGGGCCTTCTGGTAGATTCTCTCTAACCTTATTGCACTCTTCTTGGTCCAGTTTAATCGCTTTTTCGGTAGCATTCATGAGCTAACACGCTAGCAAATTAGGTGCTACGAATCAAGGATTAAACCAACGCTTCCCGCTTTTTGGCGGAAAGATCTGAAGATGCTGCCAGGGACCCTGGCGGTTTTCGCACCAAAGTTGGGCTTCTTCAAGGATAGATTCATTGGCCTGACACCAATCATAGAAATCACCAGACTGATCTCCTATGTCGACAGCGGCACCGACTAGGTGATTGGAGTGGGGGGCGGTGCTTTTTCCGGAGCGAATAAGTGCACTTTGTTGCGCTTGAGATCTTAAGCCTGAGGTTATGAATAGGGGTTTACCGTAAGCCGCTCTAATCAAATTAAGCCGCTCAAGGAGTATAGCCAAGTTTTTGTCTATTTCTGGTGTCGTTGGCAGGTTAAAGCGATTTAGTTCTTTTAGAGTTATCACAAGCTACATCGCTCGGAAACGCGGGCTAGATCTTTAGGACTCAAGCAAAAATAGTTATCAAGTGTGGCTATGTCCGGGGTACTTACTCCCCCTCTTTCGTCGGTGCAGGCGGCTTTCCCCGCCTCAACACCGCACCAAGTGACTTTAACAAGCTTTCCCGTTTTACACCCTTTGAAGAAAGACTCCAGGTTAGTCCCGCTGATACACTGTAGGGGTCTTGCGTCTGTGAACGAAACAAAAAAAGAATTTTCTTGACCATCTGTACAATAAAATCCCGCATCTTGGACACTCAACACACACCCTGTTATTTTTGGCCCCAAATCTTGTTTAGCCGGTATCCCGGTGCAGTTATTTAAGAGCCCCAATAACGCCAACAAGATCCCGCGCCGCTTTTTGCTTTTCATCTTTACCGCTCGCTTTTTCCAATTGATCAACTGAGGCCTCAAGCCGATTCATCCATTCTAAAACGTCTGGATCTTGAAAAACTTTCCCTAATCTTTCAGCAATTGCTATGATTTTAGGGAGTGTTTGAAGAAACGACATTAAAAAGTCCATTACGCGCTTGGCTTTTTCCCAGCAAGCATTGCTAAAATCTGCTGGATTAATTGAAACACGCTATTACTTTTAACTTGCGGGATAAGTGCGAGTGCTTCACTGATTCCAAAAAGGACACCGAACAATATGGCCATATTCATCGCATTCATTTTATCTCACCTCCACGAGATTTATTTTCTACAAGTACGCTTATAGATTCTTTGATACCGATCTTTTTCATGCACCGTTAACGGTCTTTTATAATGAGTTTCCATTTCTTTTAAATATTGCTCTAGCGTATTTGGATACTCTATTTTTATATTAACATCTTTTATGTCCCAACTTTCATGTTCCTTTTTAAAAGCTGCACCGTTTTTCGGCAAGTCGCCCTTCTTTAATTGCCTAACCGTCTTATTTGCTTTTCTCTTACCAAATTTAGCGCCATTTTTTAGCCGCTCATTCCAATAAGGTTCTCGCTTACTTCTACTCATGGTTTATTTTGTTAATTAAAGCGTTTAGCATGGAGCCACCCGCTAGATCGTTTAGGTTCTCGAGGATTGACTTAAACTCCGTTAACCCTATAAAAGCGGCGCAGATTTTTTGCACCGGCACAAGATCAGTTGTCATATATTGCTCAGCTAAAAATGCTAGACAAAGAACGGTTTCATAGACGAATAGTTTTACCACCGTTCGCTTAAAGCCAGTAGAAGTTATAGCTTCTTTTCGTTTCGAAGCTGCAAATACTCCAGTAATAAAATCCGCCAAAATCAGAATACAAGCAGTTAGAATCACAGATTTAAGAGGTGCAAAAACCAAAAGAGCACTTAAAAGTAAAGTTTGTAGATTTCTTAAAAACACTCCGGTATTCATATAATTTATAGATTGGCAATTCTATCTATTGTTAATATATTATCTGGTGAAAAAGCGGTAGTGCTATAGGTGGCAGCGTTACCGTTTCTAAACTGAATTCCAACGGTATCTCCAACTGCCATAATTATGGTGTCGTAAACAAACATACCCCAAATATTGGTAGCATTGCCACTTACTATTAAACCTGTACTTGTAATTAGGCCGTTTTTGACTATATCCAGTGCTAAGAAGACGTTATTTAGCGCAGTGGAAGACAAAATAACGTTGCATTTTATTAGATAATATCCTGAGACCTTTGCTGTGAAAAGTCCTGTTGAAGTCGAGTACTGACTTAAATTATCCCGTGTTACGGTAGGAAACTTTATTATGGCTGTATCAGGTATACTTAGACTGGACAATGCCGTGGTACTTACTTTTAAAGACGAAAGAGGCGAGGATCGGCTAAAAATCCAAGATCCCGCGGTTGTGGAATTACTATATAGTGTGATTACTCCGACAGAAGTTGAGGAGATAGTGCACAGTAATGTCCCGCCACCATCATTCACCGTAAGATCTTGTGTTGACTCATTTATTAAAGTAAATGAGGCGCCGTTTAGTAAGGTCGTTCCGCTTGGGAGCGTCACCGTAGCGGCTGTTGTGCCGGTATATAGCTGAACTTGGTTAGAGGTGCAGGTCAATGTGAATGGTGTACCTGATGAATTTTGCGATTGAAATTTCGGCACCACACTATTCATCTGTAGTTGAGTAGAGCTAGAGCTGTACCAAGAGGCGGTCCCTGTTCCTGTTATAGCGGCAACAGTGTAAGTGGCTGAAGCACTAGCACCTAAAATATCTATTGTATTAGCGCCACTTGACTGAACGGTGAGTAAAGAAGAAGAACTTGAGTTTCTAATTGTCCAAGTCTGGCCAAGCACCGTTTTTGTGACATCAGGTAGCGTGACAGTGCTGGCAGTGCTTCCAGTGTAAATTTGAAGCTGCGCATAGGTGCTATCCATCGTTAGAGTAGCACCGCTAAAAGTGTTTTGACCAGAGATCATATTGTTAGCAATGCTATTTTCAGCGGTAGAAATATTCCAAGAAGATGTGCCTGTTCCTGATGTAGTGTTTACTGTGAAAACTCCATAACCCAGAGGCGGTAAAATGGCTGCCGTTGCAGCTCCTGAAGTTTGAACAGTGAGATTAGCCGTGCCAGAGTTTAAAATCGACCACGATTGACCTTGTACAGTCTGGCTAACTGTAGGCAAGGTTACCGTAGCAGCCGATGAACCATTAAAGACTTGTTGCTGAGCTGACGTTGGGGTGATTGTTACCGAGCCCGCAAACGGTGTTCCGTAAGCCGAAACCATGTTTTGAGCTAGCATAGACATACTACTAGATGACTGCCATGAAGCGGCTGTAGTCCCGACAATGCTGTTGCTAGTTACAACTACAGAGCTGCCAGGTGGAAGTGTTGCCACTAACGTTCCGGGACCACCGGAAGCATTGACAGTAACAATACCCGTTAAAGTTTGATTATAAATATAATAACTGGTACCTATATTTAGGGTACTCACTGCAGGGAGTTGAATTGTTTGACCTGCGCTAATGACTGCCTGCTGCTGAACATCGATGCTCGTAAGAGTAGTTGTTCCACCTGTTCCCGTAATAATATTATACCCGGCGACGAAATTGTTTCCCTGTATATTAAGAGCTGCTGAAGCGGTCCAGCTTGCCGCCCCGGTGCCTGATGCTAGAACGCAAGTTACAACAGTTGCGCTATTTGGACCTAGTTTAACAATTAATGCAGGACCTGAGCTTTGAATAGTGACAGGACTAGTCGATAGGTTAACAATACTCCAGCTTTGACCAACGACACAAGTATTCGCAACCGGCATCTGAATTGTATGCGTGGTACTTCCAGTTATGGTTTGCTGAGCTGTGCTTGTGTTTGTTAATGTTAGCGTACCAGCGCTAGATACTGTGCTGGTGTAACTACTAATAAAATTATTTGCTTGTGCGTTTTCATTAGCTGATGCTAGCCAGGATGCTGCAGTGGTACCGCTTAGCAATATACATTTAATCATGGCAGACGATCCGCCAGCCACGGTGCAGATTAAGTTTCCACCACTACTATTTACTGTAAGTAGTCCGGTTGAATTGTTAAAAATATTCCAATATTGTCCAAGCTGTAAAGTGCTTGTTACCGGCATCACAATCGTTTGGTTTGCGGAGCCGGTGAAGACTTGGTCTTGAGTCGATGACGTCGTTAAGGTGGTAGTTCCAGTCGCTGTTGCAGTTGATGTATACCCCGGTAAAAATCCCAGCCGCTGTGATAATAAGCTTGAGTTTGCCTGCCACGCAGCCGCTCCACTTGCCGCCGTATCGATACACGTGTAGTAACATTCCGAGCCACCAGGAAGCGCGTTGATCGTAGCTGCTGTAGAGGATACGACGGTGAGAAGTTTCGTACTGTTATTAACTATACGATATTGCTGTCCCGTAAAAAGGGTACTAGTTAACGGCATTACAATCGTTTGAGTGTTTGTTCCTGTAAAAAACTGCTGAGGTGGGCTTGTGGCAGAAAGAACTGTATTTCCGGTAGCCGTGACTGTCGTAGCATAACCGTCAATATAATTTTGCGGTAACTGCGTATAGTAAACTTGCGTAAGCGTGCTTTGAAACGAAGTATTTTTCGGGGAGAAAAACGGAATGTTTGAAGATAGAACTTTACATAAGGCCAAAGTTCCCGAGCCGGACACCAGAAAACCAGTCCCAGCGCTTATGTCAAAAGTGCATTGATCAAGTGCAGCAGTTCCGGCGTTACTAATACCCGTTGAATTAGTACCTAAGTTTCTAAATAGACAATTATTAGCCGTAAGTGTACCGGAAGCGCCTACAACAACAATTGGTGCAGTTTGGGCGTATTCGATATCGGCGTTAATAAGTTGAACAATTCCTGCGGTAACAGTAATGGCTTGTGAGCCGCCGCTGAAAGTACTGTTACCTCTTGATAAAAAAAACGGACAGCTTGAGTTAATGGCACTTCCGGTAGAAGTATTGGCGTCAACTATACTGTTATCTAGATAAAACGAACTCGTTGCCGTAGTATTTGTTATGGAAATAGTATCTGCTGAACCTGTCGTACCGGTGACGTATAAACCGCTTGCTCTGATTCGATAGGGAGCGGTTCCACCGATTGTGATTGTGCTAGTTGTTTTATTTAAATATAAATTAGCAAGCGAAATAGTATTTTGAAGAATGTTTCCGCTTGCCGGTGAAAAAGTGATTGCTCCGATTTGGACATTTTTACTAAACGGGCCGTCTAGCCCCACTATATCGATTTGGGCTGCTGCGGAAATAGTCACGTCTCCCCAACCTGAAGGATTGGCACCGACTAAAAGGACCGAGCCAACGGGAGCCACATCTACTGCAGCCTGGAGTGTGGCATATGGCCCACCATCGAGGACGAAAATCGTATAGGCACCGACAATTTCTGATTTTAGTAGCTGATACCTTACGAACCAATTAGTGGCAGTCGTTCCGCCTGAATTATCAACACAAGAAATTGTCGCAATCGTACCGGGCAGCATTGTTTGAACGAGATTTCCGCCGCTTGAATTAATTGTAATATTTTTTGTGGAGTTGTTTACTATATCATATGTTTGCCCCGTGTACATCGTCGTAACAACCGGAAGCTGCACAATTTGACCGCTTGTGGTACCATTAAAAATTTGAACTGCAGCGCTTGAAGCTGTAAGCGTAACCGTGCTTGCTGCAGTGTTTTGAGCAAAATATCCAAGAACTATATTGTTATTTTGAAAATTACCGTTACTATCTCTAGAAATAAGAGTGTTTACGCTTGAAAGCGGCGTAGCTTGCTCGATAACATCCCAGCTCCCAGCAGCGGTCGCCGTACTATTACACTTAAGAACTAAACTAGTTATTGGAGCGATGGTTGTTAAAGTAGTTAAGCCATTTTTTTGAACTGTTACAACTCCGGTTGAGAGGTTATTAATCTCAAATGAAAACCCCTGAAAAAGAGTTGTAGCATCGGGAAGAACGACGGTTTGAGTTTGCGTACCCGTAAATCGCTGATAATAGGCGCTTGTTTTAGTAAGTGTGGTGGTCCCGGCTGCGGTTACGGTTGAGGCGTAGCTGGTTAGGTTACCAAGAGAGACCGTTTTATTGGCTACGTCAGAAAGATTATTTGCTTTAAGTAAATAATTAATTGGATTTGCAGTCCAAATAACAAATTCAATTGGATCTATTCCAATTGCGTTTACGATATCAACTTGAAGCCACGACGTACCGGCGTTTGCCGTTCCAGATATTACTGGAACTAAAACGCCCCCTGAAATGTCATCAGGTTGATCAAAATCCGTACTTCTTGTTAGTACTGCAGAGACTCCAACGGCACCGGCTGTAGTTACGTCATAAACCCCGTTTTGAATCGTGTTTGTTTGATTTTTAATTAAAATTCTATCATTTAAAGCAACAGTTGAGCCGTCAATAACCAGAGAGCCTGTTGCAGTCAATGTGAAGGTGGCACCGATTCCGGAGGCGCCGTTGTTATATACTCCTACTAGATTAGCGGTAGTGGCGTAATTTGCTGCTGCAACGGTATAAATACCAGACGCTGTAATATCAACATAATACTTTGTAGCAGCATCTTGATCGTCAATAGGATCTTGTACTGATGTAATAAGCTGGTCTGCTACGTCAATACCATCATTAAACGTTTTTACACCTGCAAACGTTTGCGCAGTGGTTGAAACACCGCCTGGAAAAGTATCACTAGCTGGTTGAAGCGTTAAAACGCCTGTATTTAAACTGGCGCCGTCGGCGTTTGGTGTATTGCCAAAAGCGGAAAGCGAAAGAACTGCCGATGGACCACCTATTGCAGTCCAAGTGGCAGTTGTAATATTAAATTCATAAAGGTTGCCGGTATCTGCCGCAACAGCTAGCGCTCCATTTGCAGCACCGGTGGGGAAAGCTGAAAGCGTTGAGTAGACGGGTACACCAGAGCCGTACTTAAAATATTGACTGCTCATAGCATTTTACCTGTTAAAAAGCCTTGAAGTGTGCCGCTGCCTGATGTTTTTGTGTAAACCACGCGGTACCAGGGAGCTCCCATTCCTTGAAGATCAATTCCGGCTGGATTGCCGCCGGCTGTGGTAAGTGTCGTGAGCGTCACCCAGGTTCCAGCGTTTTGGACGTTACCGAACATGTCTTGCTCGTAATCGCCTGAAACTTGGAGGGCAAAAGTACCGACCGGGCTTCCACTCCACTGCAACTGCTGGTTGAGATTGTCTGCGGTAATGATATTGGTAACAGACGAGGTGACAGAAGATTGACTCATATCCCCGTTAATTATGTTTTTAAATTGTATGATTGTACTTTTACGACCAGACACAATGCACCCCCTAATGGGCTCAGGCGCGGTGACGCCTTAGGTTTACAAGGGTGTCCGGTCGTGTTTTATTTCGTTTGGCGGTGGGATTCTCGGGCTTGTCCGGGGGTCATAAATGGTTTTGCCCAATTATTTAAGCTTTTCAATGACTTTCCACCGCCCTGTGATTTTAAATCATTAGGTGACATTTGAATCATTTGCGCTGCTTGGAGAGATTGGGGTTTTAAAGTGGAATCAAGGGGTTGGTTTAAAAAAAGAGATAAACTCATTTTGGTTTTATAGGGAATAGTTTCCCCCTTAGCTAAATGTGCAGTCATTTCTTTAAACACTCTGTCTCTTATATTTTGAGCGTAGCTTGGATAGAGTTGATTTAGCGTTTGAACATCTTGAGAAGTAAGCGTACCCTGTTTTACTTTATCCATCACGCTAAGAGGTTGCTGAGCTATCGCTAAGAGATTATGAAACCTAGCTTTATCCACGTTTGACACCGGTGATTTAGCATCAAGAGGAGAAGCTGGTGTTGAATCAGGTCTTTGCCCGTTTAAATAATTAACTAGCTGACCCACTGTCATTCCAACCGCTCCGGCATGTTCCGGAAGATAATGACCTAAGCTTGTTTGTGTAAGACTCATTATTTTTGTAGGGTCTTGACCTAATTCTTTTAACCGCTCGTCAAGCTTTCCAAGCTTTTTATTATCAGGTAGAAGTTGAGAAGAAAGCACCGACCCACTTCCTTTGAAAATTCCTTTAGCCGCTTTGTTTAAAGCGTTATTGCCATCAGCTACGGCTTGTAGATACTCAACTGCAGCCTTTAATCCTGAGGGGTTAACGGCTTTTTGAAACATAGGCCCCAATACATTTTTAAATAGATCTGCAGGCACGCCGCCGCCCAAGTGTTTAAGTAAAAATAGCGCCGCTGCTGCGTTTGGAACGCTGTGAGTAAGGTTA
>Ga0310813_10002102_pt1 | contig 12131 bp, 7 predicted proteins | sample YN3metagenome_FD_203086 | JGI IMG/M metagenome (GOLD analysis project Ga0310813, IMG submission 203086) | Soil microbial communities from experimental microcosm in Duke University, North Carolina, United States - YN3 | ecosystem: Engineered > Artificial ecosystem > Soil microcosm > Unclassified ...
CGCGGGTCGGGGAAGTGTTTCAGGTCAGTGCACCGCGCAATCACTTCCCGCTGATAAGCGGCGCGCAGCACACGGTGTTGATTGCCGGCGGGATTGGCATCACGCCGCTTTACGGCATGATCGACACGCTTGCATCCGAAGGCGCGTCGTGGGAATTGCATTATGCGGTGAGAAGCGAGTCGCGCGTCGTGTTCCGCGATGAATTGCGTCGGCACGGAGACAAGGTGCGCATCGCGCGATCGGACCATGGTGACGACCGGCGGCTCAACCTGCACGAGATTATTTCTGCCGTACCTGTCGACAGCGAACTGTACTGCTGCGGGCCGCAGCGGATGGTCGACGGTTTTGTCGAAGCGTCGCGTACGCGGTCGCCTGAGAGGATCCATGTCGAACGCTTTTCGGCAGAGACGGAAATCGCGGACGCAGGAGGATTCGAAGTCAGGCTCGGTCGCAGCGATAGACAGTTCGTCGTGCCATCGGGCAGCACCATCCTGCAGACGTTGCGCGACGCCGGTGTGGATCTGCCGTCATCGTGCGAGCAGGGTGTGTGCGGCGTATGTGAAACACGCGTCCTTTCAGGAGAGCCCGACCATCGCGATCACGTGCTGAGCGCCGCTGAGCGTGCGAAGGGCGAGACCATGATGATCTGCTGCTCGGGGAGTCGCAGCCGGGTGCTGGTGCTGGATATGTGATTGCGTAGCCGTGGTCATGCATGCGGCACCCACGGGCTCGTTGTGGACATCAGCATCCTGACGGTTCCTTTGGCAGCCGGATAGCCGGGATGCTGCGCGCAGCGTGCGGACTTATCTCCGCACTCCAGTCCCGATTCGGTTCTGTGCACCGCTGTGCGCGTTGACCAAGCCTGCGGAAAATCATCCGCTGACGATCTGCTATTCTCATCGCGATTCAGATAGATGACGAGTCGCCTGTAGCAACGATTCGTTGCGCATCAAAGGCGGGTCGACTTTCGCCGAAGATGAGTCATGGACTCACCGGAATCACACCAGCAACCCGATGGCAATCGCCTGTAGACCGGTCATGCGAGTGGAGGCGTTTCATGAAAGACAATCATGAGCTCGATAGCTGGTGGAAAGAACGACTCCTGAAGGTGCAGGGCGGTACGGTACCCGACGGAAAAATCTTTGCCTGCTCAGTGGACAGTGGCGGGGCCATTTATCAAAACAGGATCTTTCATGGCACGGTCGGCGAACATGCCGCGCTCGACTCGGTAAGCATCATCGTGATGCAGCTTGCGCGGCACGTAGGGACGGTGGACTTAAAGAAATATTCCTTCCGGATGTGCGTGAGCCGGACGCTGATACTCAGCGTCGAAGCCAAGGGGTTGATCGCCTATCTTGAAGCAGCATGCTACAACTTCGAGAAGGTTCATTTCACGCGCCTCAACTTCAATACTGAACTCGCGGTAGCCGGGGTCCAGGCTTTCTCACGTCCGGCGGCGGCATTCCGGACCAGCCCGTGGCTCACGCTACGAACGGCCGAAATGCCCAACATAGCGACGCCGCGCTTCCAGATCCCTACGTTGCGGGAGCCGTTCGATCTGACTGCGGTGAGCAACCAGAACGCTAAGGTTCACCGCTTGTACATGGCTGCGGCGTTTGCGCTGGATCGAAGCCGGAAAGCAGGCGTCGATCCGGGCGGCTACAACATCGCCGCGCTTCTGGTGAGCAAGGACGGTCAAATACTGAGCTATGGGTTGAATATCACCGGCAGCGGCTATTTTCTGCATGCAGAACTGGTGGCGATCTTTCAGTATTTCCGCCGGACCGGAGAGGTGATGTTGCCGCAAGACTGCCGCATCTATACCACCCTCAAGCCTTGCAAGATGTGTGCGGCGTATATCGTCGGCCGCTCGCCTCAAAGACCGGCGAGCTTCAAAGTCTTTCATGGCCATGACGATCGCGGCGGTCCGGCGAAAAACACGGTTCTCGACACGTTGAATTCATCGCAGAGCAGAGCGGATCCGTCGCGGCCGGTCAGCGTACGTATCGGCACAAATGGAACCAAGCCGCTCAGGAGCTATGACGCTAGAGCCTACGATCGGAACAACAGGCAAGCCAACCTTGCGCGCCCCGATGTGGCCGGCTATCTGTCAACCATTCAGTACGATCGCGACACGGGGCGAGGGATCGTATCGAGGCTGCGGACAGAAGCGCCCAACGAATTTCCAAAAATCACCAATGCGCTGGTGAGAAAGGCCCAAAAGTATGGCACGACAAACGCCCAGAACCAGAACGTCAAACGAGCTCTGCTTCACATACTCGAGTTCCTGCAAGTGGCAGGTATCGTCGAACTGACAACGGTTCAGCAGCTGTCAAATCCATTCGCTGATTTCAGCGACGCGGATTGGAACGCGTTGTACGCACTTGTCGATGAGGCGAGCGATCAGAGCGGTTTCGATGACTTCCCGGATTGGACCGACGAAGAATGGATCGCTCTGGAAGCTCACCTGGCCGCGATCGAAAGGGCAAAGCGGCCGCTTGAACCGAGCGCCCCGGTAGCGAGCACGAGTGGCGTGTTGAGCCCGAACGGCGCGACGCCCGCAAGTACTCACGTATCGAATTCCGATGCATTGGCAAAGCGGGTGAAGTTTCAATAGCCGCTGCATGCGCAGTGCACAGTGCACGAACGCGTGTAACGATCCACTCGTCCGCAAAGCAATCGGGCGGCGGTCACGATCAAGCCGGTGCGCGCATCGCGCAGCAGAGGGGGCAATAGTGCGCCCGCCTGACATTGCAGCCTGTCTCCGCGGGCGCACTTTGCTAACTCACGTTCCAACGAGGCCTTGCAAACTGACCTTCGACACCGTTCCAATCGGCTGCTCGTTTATCTTTGTGAGCGCTCCATCGGCACCGATCGAATAGGCCACGATCTTGTCGTTGCCCGCGTAGTCCTGATACAGGAATTTGCCATCCGGACTGATCCATGAATCGAGTGCGCCGCTCGCCGCAGAAACGGTCGGCTGCGTCGCCGGCTCCGCTGCCGCGGTGGCGTTGGTGAGTGTCAGACGACCTGCCCCGTCCAGTGAAAACAGTGACACCGCGCCACTACCGCTACTGACGTAACCGAAGCGATTGTCGGGCGTAATCGCAAACGAGCAAGGCGCCGTATGGCCGGTAACGGCAATCGGGCCGCTCACCGCGCTAAACGATCCCCCGCTTGCAATCGAGTACGAGGATGCAGTCGCACCCGCTGCGCCCGTCACGAAGTAGATGTTTGACAGAGCTGCGCTACCGAAGCGTCCACCGAACGGCCCCGAGTCGACAGACGGGCTCGCGACTGCCGTGCCAAGCGTGCCGTCGCTGTTGACAGGAAATGCGAGTAGCTGGGTACCGGGCTGCTGCGGGCTGCTGACGACATTAATCTGGACGTTGACGACCAGAAACTTGCCGTCCGGGCTAATCAGGACATTAGAAGGAAGTGCATCTGGCTGGCCTGTGGTGTACTGCGCAATCGACGTCAGTTTGCCGCTTGTCGCATCGACGCGATATGCGCCGAGTTGTTGTGCGCCTTGTTGATGTGTGACGTACAACACGCCATTTTTCCACGCGAGTGCCGTCGGACGAATACCGTTTGTCGCAGACACGGCCAGTAGCTGGAGGCTACCGTTCGCGCCGAGCGCGAAGGTGCTAACCGTATTGTTGCCTGCGTTCGTCACGAAAAGTCGCGACTTGTCAGGTGTCGGGATGACGCTGTCGAGGGTGGCAGTGGCGAAGCGGTATCTAGTCTCGGCGAGCGCGGACATATGACAGGTCCTCGCTCATCTTTGTGATGAAGCGAAGTTGACGGCACGGTACGGAATCTGTTGGATTGCCGCGGTTATTTCCGCTATCGCGAAGCGACCAGGCGACGCGGCTACGGATGAACCATGCCGCCCTGTGCGAGACCCGGTCTCACGATCACGACTTTCCTGCAGATCGAAGCGTTCGCCGCGCTTTTCCGGGACAATATCGAACGTGCGCGCCGGATGGCTGAAGCATGCCAAGTGCAAGTACATCGATTTTCAGCAGGCCGAGCGTATCGATAAGTTAAATCGCTTCACCCAACATGACATTGCTTCGCGACGGCGCGTCCGCAACGCGCTGCTATCGCTTAGAAACAACCGATCAGACATGACGCGAAAGCAGGTCGCTTGTCTTCAGGAAAAACAGAATCAGGGAGTCAGGTTCAGATGATCAGAGAGTTTTTGCCAACCGACAGTCCGATACTTCGCCGCGTCGCGCAGCAAGTGATCGATTTTTCAACAGATGCGCTTAGCGAGCTGGTGCTCGACATGTTTGAGACAATGCGCGCCGGCCGTGGCGTGGGACTGGCGGCACCGCAGATCGGCGTGTCGAAGCGCATCATCGTGTTCGAGTTTCATCAGAGCGAACGCGCACCCGGCGAACCGGCGATTCCCGCCACCGTGCTGATCAACCCGGTGATCACCGCGGCAAGCGGCAGCGCAGACGGCAAGGAAGGTTGCTTCAGCGTGCCGGGCTATATGGGCATTGTGACCCGCCGCGAGCAGATCGCGTACGTCGCGCAAGACCTTCGCGGATCGAAAATCGAGGGAACCGCCAGCGCGTTTCATGCGCGGATCATCCAGCACGAAATCGATCACCTCGATGGCGTGCTCTATACCGATCGCGCCAGCGAGGTATTCGAATACCACCGCGAAGGCGAGTCATAAGCGCCGCGTGACAGCAGGCGAATTGAGTTTGAGCAGGGCGGAGAGGGAAGGGCGTTCGCGGTGGTGTTGCCGACTCCAGACGATGTGGGCCGCAGCATCGAGGAAGAGGAGCTAAAGCCGCGGGCACGCCAGAATGTAGTGCTTGAGCTCGGCTATTTCATTGACCATCTCGGTCGTGACCAGGTGTGGGCGCTCAGGTGGCGTGGAGTACGCGCCAAATGATTCTAGCGTTAGTTCCCGTTTAATCGACACCGATGATTCATTCGCCCACTGTTGCCTATACGCGGTCGTCGCTCGCAGCCTTGCTGTCGCGGCGTCCGGCTGCACTCAAGGAGAATTTCCCGTGATTGAAGAACGTTGGACCATGGCCGCGCGCGGGTTGCGCGCTGCGGCCGATTTCTGGTCGGTGCGTTTCGTGGACGAGCGCACGGATGACCACACCGTGCGCAACGATGTGTCGCTGCCTTTGCGTCACCAGCGCGAGCGCGGAGCGATGGTCACGGCCTGGGCCGGTGCGGGCTCAGGCTATGCGGCCACGGCCGATCTGTCGGCAGGCGGCGTGCAGCGCGCGCTGGAGATCGCCACCGCGCGGGCTCAGGCCTGCGCGGCGCACGCGCTGATCGACCATCGCGAGATAACGCGGCCCGGGCAAAGCGGCAGCTATGTATCGCCGAACGCCCAGGCCGCGCTGCCGTCGCGACGCGAGTGGATCGAGCGACTCGCGCGCGAATGCGCTGGAGCCAACGTCGATGCGCGCATCGTCGAACGTGTCGCGGGTATGCAGGTCACGCACAGCGACCAGCTTTACCTGACCAGCGACGGCGTACGCATCGAACAGCAGTTCCGTTTTCTGATGCCGAGTCTGTCCGCGGTCGCGCACGATGACGGCGACACCCAGGAGCGCACACTCAACGGACACTTCGGCGCGCTCGCGCAGGGCGGCATCGAAGTTCTGGCGCGCTATGGCTTCGACGGTGCGGGCGCGCGCATCGCCGACGAGGCGCTGCAACTGCTCAGTGCGCCCAACTGCCCCACCGGGCGGCGCGACTTGCTGCTGATGCCCGATCAGATGGCGCTGCAGATTCATGAGTCGATCGGCCATCCGCTCGAACTCGACCGCATTCTGGGCGACGAACGCAACTACGCAGGGTGGAGCTTCGTGAAGCCCGAGATGTTCGGCCACTACCAGTACGGCTCCGCGCTGCTGAACGTTACTTTCGATCCGGACCGGCGCGATCAGGCCGCCGCCTACGCATTCGACGACGATGGCAGCGCGGCAAGCAGGCAATACCTGATTCGCGCGGGCGTGCTCGAGCGCGCGCTCGGCGGCGCACTCTCGCAACAGCGCACGGGCCTGCCGGGCGTGGCGAACTCGCGCGCGTCCAACTGGAACCGGCCACCCATCGACCGCATGGCAAACCTCAACGTCGAACCGGGCGACCAGTCGCTCGACTCGATGATCGCGGGCATCGAGCATGGCATCCTGATGAAGACGAACACCTCATGGTCGATCGACGACCATCGCAACAAGTTTCAGTTCGGTTGCGAGTTCGGCCAGCTGATTGAGCAGGGCAAGCTCACGCACGTCGTGAAACGGCCGGGTTACCGCGGTATTTCAGCGAGCTTCTGGCGCAGCCTCAAGGCGGTGGGGGATGCCTCGACGCGTGAAGTTTACGGCACGTCGATGTGCGGCAAGGGCGAACCCGTGCAGGTGATCCGCGTGGGCCACGCGTCGCCCGCCTGCGTGTTTTCCGACGTCGAAGTGTTTGGAGGCGCATGATGGCTCAGATGTTTATTGCGCGCGGCGTCGAGGCGATCGACTGGCACGCGCACTTCTTTATGCTGGCCGAGGCAATCGAGCGCATGCGCCGGCCCGGCGAGACGGTGCTGAGCGTATTCGCCGGCGAGCGGTCCGATTTCATCCGCTTCAACGCGGGCGCGGTGCGTCAGAGCGGCCAGGTCGAGCAGGGACGTCTCACCCTGCGGGTCGCACAGGGTGCGCGCCAGGCGTACTCCACCTTCGATCTGGGCGGCGACGCGCATGTCGACTTGAGCGACGTGTCCGACGCGCTCGCGGTGTTGCGCGAAAGCCTGCTGGATGCGCCTGACGACCCGCACCTGCTGTTCGACACCGGTTCGTGGACGCGCAGCACGCGCCGCGACGGCAGATTGCCGGATCCGCGGGCGCTCGCTGAACTCGTCGCACGCTCGGCGCGCGGGCTGGATTTCGTGGGCTTTTACGCCGGCGGGACGCTGTCGCGCGGCTTCGCCTCGACCACCGGCAGCCGCGGCTGGTATGAGGTAGAGAATTTCAATTTCAGCTGGTCTTTGTATCAGCCCAATGGACTTGCGATCAAGACGACCTACGCGGGCGACGCCTGGGACGACGCCGTTTTTGCCGACGCGGTGCGCGAGGCAGCCGCCCGTCTACCGGTTCTGTTGCGAGCGCCTCACGTACTGAAGCCGGGTGGCTATCGCGCCTGGCTTGCGCCCTCGGCGCTCGCGGAACTGCTGAAGTCGGCGGCGCAGGGCGGCTTCTCTGCGCGCGCCCACGCGTCTTCGACGAGTCCGCTCTATAAACTCAACACCGGGGCGGCCACTTTCGACGAACGCGTGTCAATCGCGGAATCGCTCGAGCTCGGCATTTCGCCGGCGTTCAACGACGACGGCTATCTGCGCGCGAGCGTGCCGCTGATCAGCGCGGGGCGCGCCGTGGGTCGGCTCACGAGCGCGCGGTCGGCGCGCGAGTATGGACTCGAACCCAACGGCGCGCTACCGCAGGAAATGCCCACATCGCTTGCGATGGCGGGCGGCGACCTCGCGCAGGACGACGTGCTCGCACGGCTTGGCACCGGGCTCTATATCGGCAACCTGTGGTACGTGAATCTTTCAGACCGCATGAATTGCCGGCTGACCGGCATGACGCGCTTCGCTACCTTCTGGGTGGAAGACGGCGAGATTGTCGCGCCTGTTGGCGCGACGCGCTTCGACGACAGCCTGTACGGCCTGCTCGGCGAACGGCTCGAAGCACTCGGCGCGCAGCCTGAGCTGCGGCTTTCCGATTTCACCTGGGGACAGCGCGCGATCGGTGGACTGCACTTGCCGGGCGCACTGGTGAAGTCGTTCGAGCTGGTGCTGTAGTGCGCGAACCGACTTGACTGGTTTCACTGGCACGCTGAACATCACGCCTCGCGTCATTTTAGTTCTGTGCAGAAGATGTTTTTTTAAGCGCATATTGGGACTCACCCGGCACACTGACGTCTACACGTGACGTCGGTTGCTTTTCACGTTGTCGGGATGACCATGCTTGCGCATTTGTGGCCAGCAGGCGCACAGTTACAACTCCCCTCAACCACGCATACAAAGGATACAGACAATGCACATCGGACTGATCGGCGGCATCGGACCCGCGGCGACCGAAGTCTATTATCGGAGGATTGCGCGCGTGCATGCCGACGCAAAGCGACGGCTTGCTCTGACTATCGTTCACGCCGACGTCACTGAGCTGATCGCGAATCTGGAAGCAGGTCGTGCGCTCGAGCAAGCGCACATCTTCGAAAAGTACATCCAGCAGCTACGTGCAGGCGGCTGTGAAGCTGTCGCTCTTACATCCATGGCGTCGCACTTCTGCATCAAGGATTTGGCAGCCATCTCCGGCTTGCCGCTCATCGACGCCGTTCCGGTTCTAGACTCCTATTTTGCCAACAGCGGTTTGTCTCGGGTCGGCGTTCTTGGAACGCGGGCCGTGATGGAGTCCGGTCTTTACGGCGTATCCTCCGCCGAAGTCGTGACCGTCGACCGCGACGAAATCGACCGTATTCATGCTTGCTACGTCGCGATAGCCGTTGCAGGATTCGCAACGCGCCAGCAGCGCGACTATTTGCACGACGCTGGTCGAAAGCTGTGTGGGGATAAGGGCGCGAAAGTAGTGGTTCTCGGCGGCACGGACTTGTCGCTCGCATTTGCCGGTGAGGACCCGGGCTATCCGACGGTCGACAGCGCGATCATTCATGCCGACGCAATCGCGCGCGTCGCGATGGACCTGGAGCCGCTTGCAGCGAGGTGACCGCTTGAAAACATCGGGTTTCATGTGTCTGTTTTCGTGATCTCGACGCCCCGGAGTCGCTGTGACAGCGCTTTCACGCGTCCGCTGTTGGCCGACTACCGCCTCTCCATTCCTCGGAAAGTTACCCGATTACCGTCCCGTTGGCGGCACCGAAATGCGGGGACCAGATGGCATACGGGATCTGAATACTGAGGAATATATCCTCGGAACAGGTGTCGTCATCGTGGAGACAATGCTGATCCTTGCGGTCTGTCGCCGGGTCGAAGCGCCGCGCTTTGCAACCACCGTCGCTCGCGCGCCAGCACGCTCATCAGGATTTTCGGAGCCGCCTGGTCGCGGCAGGGCCAAAGTCGGAGGTCGCCATTATGGATCTAGAGTTGCAGGGAAAGCGTGCTCTTGCCAGTTACATTACCGGGGCGGATCTACGAATCGATGGCGGTGTTGTCCCAGCTTTGTAGTATCCCTCACCAACCGTGAGATCTTATCCGTCATCTAGAAACGAGACGTACCACCTGGCGATGTCGGCGCATGCCACTTCTCCGGATCGACTTGAACAACCGTAATCGGTAGCCGGTAGCGCTTCGGCCGCCTCGATCCAGGCGCCGAGAATATTCGATTCGGGCGAAACGACACCCGCTTTTATCCCGTCGATCGTGCCATATCGACGGAAGTAAAACGCGAGATCTCCAAGGGTCTCACGACCCCAGGCCGCCCGCACAACGATATCTCGCCTTAGACACCTCAATTAACTATTTCCCGCCTGCGATGTGCCGACCTGATCCCGGGCTGCATCGCTAAAGAATCTTCCCCGGCTTGCCGATATCTCATTCTGCCGCACCCACGTCTCCTATGCTGCTTGAATTAATCGTTGTACCGACTTGCCAGGTTGCCGGTTTAATTTCGTGGTGAACATTCGAAAAATGAAGCTAAAGATCGGTTTTTACGGGGTAGCACTGTTTTTCACAGTAACAAGCGCCCATGCACTCGATATGCGAGGCACGCAGCCCGTTGCGCCCGAATCGGAAGCGCCGAAAACTGCACCGGTCAATCCGGCGCCCGCTGTGACCCATGAGCGTATCCGTCAACTTCTCAGCCAGTCGGGAGTCGATCCTGACTCGGAAAACGGCCATATGCTGGTGGCGTTGTTCACACGGCTTGCATCCGACGCGGAGTACCGTGACAGATTCACCGGGCAAGGCATGTTCGGTGGCCAGCTATCGCCCGACGACCGCTTGCGAGTGCTGCACTTGATGAAAGACCTGGCGCAGACCCAAAAGAGCGATTGCAATGCGCTGTCCGCCAGCGGACGCGACTTTGTTCTGCTGGCAAAAACGCTTTCCCCGCGTGCCTTCAAGGATGTGCTGGATATCCTCGATATCTCGATCGGTCACAGCGTTCACGACCCGGACGACGAGCGATATACCACTGCGGACCTGCTGGCCGCCGATCTCGAAACCGAATCCGCACTCGAAGCAAAACTAACGCCGCAATCGACGGCGAAAGCCAAGCCCAATATGTGCGAGATGCTGATCGCTAGTCTGGACGCGATCGATGCAATGCCACCGGCATCGCGGCAGCGCGCAACGTACGAGTTTTTCCAGACGATGGCGAAAAAGCCGTCGGCCCGCGCCAAGGTGCTGGCCGATCCATCTGCCTACCTCGACGACATGTTCGACGAGCGGCGTCTGCCCGATTCGATTCGCCGGACGTTGCCGGAGAATGGCAGTCGCCGCTTGCCGTACGCGCGTCTTGTGATCGACGCCGAATGGCGGCATCAGTGGAAACCAGACGAACCGTCGCCGTTCAGGGATACATATGTGAACCGCCGTAATAACGGCGTGATCGCCGAAGTGGTCACGCCGGGCGCGGACGCTGCCCAGCAGAACTGGTCTGACTTCTATCTGAGTTACGGCGTCGTGGACCTGCTGACGCAATACGTCGGGTCGGGGCTGACTGCGCTCGGCACGTTAAACGACGGCACGGCTGTTGAGGTTGCGAATCAGCCGCTTCTCGAAGGGCATAGCATCAAGTTTCCGGTTCCTCTGCCTTCAGAGGACGGCGAGAGCACCAGAACATGCGAAGTCGGCAAGACGGTGCCCGCATCGACTCTCTTCAAGTCGCTCGATGGAAACGCGGTTGAGCTGCGTTGCACATTCGTGAAGGAAGACGGCAACACGGAGCACGTCAGCGTCGCGCTGCTCGCGAACTATGGCATCCAGTGGTGGACATCGTACGACAACGAAAAAGGCCACACTGACATTGTCATCAGGAACGTCACCATCCAGCGGCCATGAGGGCGCGACACATGACTCGCGAAGGCGCACGTCTTGATGTCGGCACGTTGCTGCTCGTTGTGATCGCGGCACTGCCGATCGCGGCAAAGGCGTTGCCGGTGACGGTGCCGGTGCATGCAGAACCCACCGCGCTGCATTCCAGTACCGGGTTGCTGGCTGCATCTCCACGGCTCGCCATCGAAGATGAAACGACGCCTTGCGCGCTGGTGTTCGACTATCGCTTCTGGAGCACGTCGCCCCTCGATAAGCCGAACGATGAACGCGCGCGTTGCGAAGACGAAGCCACCCGCGGGAACCTCACCGCGCGAGCCTTGTACGGCCAGATGATCACGTACGGCTACGGTGGACAGGCCGACACCGATCGAGGCATCGCCATTCTCAAGTTGGCGGCGCTCGAAGGCTCGATTCTCGCGCGTCGCATCCTCGGCAGCGTCTATCGCAACGGGACTGCGGTGCCTCAGGACTATCCCGTCGCGCGCGAGTGGTTCGAATCGGCTGCTGCGCGAGGCGATGCGATATCGGCCGACGTGCTTGGCGCCATGAGCGCGAACGGGGAGGGCCAAACGGTCGACAATGGCGCCGCTTACCGGTACTTCGTCCAGGCCGCGGAGGCTGGCTCCGCGAACGGTGCGGCCAACGCGGCGCAATTCGCTGCGTTCGGGCGCGGCGTGCCGCGAAACCCCGCGCTCGCCACTTCGTGGATGATCCGCGGCGCAACGGGTGGCGATGCGGGCGCCCAACTCCAACTCGGCATCGCGTTGTTGCGCGGCGAAAGCGTGCCGCGCGATCCAGCAAACGGCGTTGCGTGGTTGCGCGCAGCCGTGCGTCAGGGCAACACCACCGCGGAGGCCGTGCTGGGCGACGCGTACCTGGAAGGCGTAGGCGTGCCACGCGACGCGCACCGCGGATTCGTGCTGATGCTGCGCGCGGCAACGCGTGGTTCGGTCTACGCACAGCGCAGGGTTGGCGACCTCTATGCGACCGGCACGGGTATCTCGAGGAACGATATCAAGGCGCGCGACTGGTATCGGCAGGCATCGCTTGAAGGCGATGCGCTGGCACGCGCTGCGCTCTCTCTTCT
>Ga0310813_10002103_pt1 | contig 12128 bp, 9 predicted proteins | sample YN3metagenome_FD_203086 | JGI IMG/M metagenome (GOLD analysis project Ga0310813, IMG submission 203086) | Soil microbial communities from experimental microcosm in Duke University, North Carolina, United States - YN3 | ecosystem: Engineered > Artificial ecosystem > Soil microcosm > Unclassified ...
GAAATGTTCGCTGCCCGCGTGAACACCGATCGAAGCACAAAAATCGCCGATCTTACATCGCAAGCGGGCCAGCAGGCAGGCGCGCGTGCCACAGTAGTCGATGGCAACGGCAATGTAATCGCTGATTCTCAAATTCCGGTGGCGTCGCTCGAAAACGAAGGCGACAGACCCGAATTCAAGGCAGCATTGCACGGAGAAATCGGCGTCCAGACTCGCGGCCGCGGAGCATTCGCCATCCCCGTGCTGTATGTGGCAGTGCCGGTTTCGGGCGGTGCAGTGCGATTGGCATCCTCGCTGAGTGATATTGATGCTGCGGTATTGCAGGAAAGAAGAATGCTCGTGCTGGGCTGCATCGTCGCCCTTCTCGCCGGACTCGTCATTTCAGCGTTGGCGGCACGCATGCTCTCCACCTAGTAACGCTGCACCAAGTAAGTTCCTTAAAGGGTCGCATGTTGTAGCGTGCCTCGCGCTTTGCCCGCTTTTGCCGTCGGGGAGTAGGATTATTACTTCGTGCAGACATGAAAAAGAAGACTAAAACCACGCGAGCGGCTGGTTCGAACGGCAGCAACGGCGCTAGAACTGCAAGCGCTCGTTCCAAAAACGGCTCCGGCCAAACTGCCCTTCCGCAGCAGCGCACCTACTCAATTCCCGACTTCCGCCTGGAGAAGCCGAGCTTCAGCGTCCGTCAATCTCGTAAAGGCGACGAAGTCCATTATGAAATCTTTGGCGATCTGAGCGCACCCGCGCCGCCGATTCGCGATTCGAAATATCTGACCAGGCCGCAGTGCATCGAAATCTACCGCTGGATGGTGCTCAATCGCAAGATGGAGCAGGCGCTGGAGAATCTCTACAAGCAGGGCAAAGTCGTAGGTGGAGTTTATTTCGGCCTCGGACAGGAATCGTGCTCATGCGCTTCCGCCTACGCACTAGATACAGACGATTGGGTTGCGCCGATGATCCGCAACCAGGGATCGTTGCTGGTGCGCGGCTTCGAGCCTCGCGACATGATGATGCAATACATGGCGAAGGCCGACTCGCCAACCAGGGGCCGCGACGGGACGTCGCACTTTGGCGACATTTACCAGCGCAATGTGGTTTCGCCGATTTCGATGCTCGGCGATCTTATCCCCGTGATGGCCGGTGTCGCACTAGGAGCTCGACTGCAGGGCCGTAACATCGCGGTCATGACTTACATCGGCGACGGCGGGCAATCGACCGGGGTGACCTATGAAGGCATCAACTTCGCCGCCGTGCAGAAGCTTGGCCTGGTGCTGTTGGTCGAGAGCAATCTCTGGGCCTACTCAACGCCATCGGAAATGCAGTATTGCGTGCAGGATTTGGCCGAACGCGCGATTGGCTACAGTATTCCGGGCGTGATCATCGACGGCACCGACGCCTGTCAGGTTTACGATGCTGCAAAAGAAGCAGTTGAGCGCGCCCATCGCGGTGAGGGGCCGACGCTGATCGAAGCCAAGATGATGCGCATGAAAGGCCATGCCATCCATGATGCTGCCGACTATGTGCCCAAGCCGATGTTCGAATACTGGCGCCGTCGTGACCCGATTGCGCGGTTTGAGAATTATCTGGTGAATGTGAAGAAGTGGCTCACGCGGCAGGAACATCAAAGGCTGATCTCAGAGGTTGAGGCCTACCTCGAAAAAGAACGGGAGATTGCGGTGAACTCTCCGATGCCAAAGCCGGAGTCAGCCGAGGGCGGTGTCTACTGCGAAGAAGGCTGTCACGATATCAAGCCGAAATACGGCATTCCGAAGGCACGCGTGCCCGGCCCATCAAAAGCAGGTCCGCGCAAAGAAGAAGCGGCAATCCACTTCAAGTAGTCCGCTGCGTGCCCATCCGTCTATCCGACATGACCGTTTCGCACTTCCTCCACGCTCATTCCGGTTTCCCTTAACTTCCTGATGCTTAACGCGTCGTGACGCTTGGCCAGGCGCTCTCCACGCTCATCCCTCACTAAATCGCAATGATAGAAGCGTGGCGGATCAAGGCCGAGCCCACGATAAAGCAGAAGCTGCCGAGCGGTTGACTTCAGCAGATCTGCTCCGCGAACCACTTCCGTAATTTTCATTGCGTGATCGTCGGCGACCACAGCCAGCTGATACGCAGGAACGTCATCACGACGCCAGACGACGAAGTCGCCAAAAGCTCGCCCGGAAACGTAAGTCTGCGGCCCGAGATGCTGGTCAACGAAGGTGACCTCCTCGCCGTCGGAGACGCGAAAACGCCAGTTCACCCCTGCGGGTGTTTCGAAATCGCGAGCATCTGTCCGGCCGCGACATTTACCGGGGTAGATCGGCTCGTCATCGGAGTCGTTGGGGGCGGTCGCGGATTGCGCGAGATCTTTGCGTGAGCACGTGCAGGGATAAATCAAGCCGCCATCACGCAGACGCTTCCAACTTTCCAAATACAGCTCCCGCCGCCCACTTTGTGAGTACGGCGCGAAAGCTCCTCCGCAGTCTGGGCCCTCCTGCCACTCGATACCAAGCCAGCGTAAGTCTTCAAACATGGCATCGACATACCTGGACCGGCATCGGTCAGGATCGAGATCTTCGTTGCGAAAGATGAGAGAGCCGTTCGCCTGGCGCGCGCGTGCAGCGGCGATCAGGAAAGTGCGTGCATGGCCAAGGTGCAGGTAGCCGGTTGGAGATGGTGCGAGGCGGCCGCGATAGGAGGAGGACACCCAACGATTGTAATAACGTTATACGCAGCTCGGCCGCTCTTCGAAACTTGTGGGCTGTTTTGCGCGCGTACTCAGGGCTACCGCCCGCGTAAGCTGGCTCGCCTCTCCGGGGGCTTTCAAAAACCTGCGAGGATAAAGCCCGGAGCACAAGCCCGGATCGGAAACATGAAGCCCGACGCCAGAAGCGAAACCTGATGCCGAAAGCCTAAAGCTCGCTTCTCAGGCCGCCGCGATTCGTCGTATTAAGTCTTCCTGCTCATTGCGATTCTCAGCGCCGATGGTGAATGCGTCGAGTACGCCGAGCGACAGCGCGTATTTAAGCGCTTCATCCTGGCGGTTCCGCATGTCGCCCGCGCCGAGAATTTTCATGCCGACAACAGCTTTGCCGGAAGCTTTCATTTGTTTCAGGACCCCAAGAACAGTCGCAGGATCGGCGTCCATGTTCGACTGGATTGGATTAATACGAGCGAGATCGACTTCCACCCAGGGCGAAGCCGCCGCAGCGCGCAATGCTCCGATCGAATGGCACGAGCACCCATGCGCGCGAATGATGCCTTTCTGCTTGGCTTCGGAAAGCACATCCATCACGCCTTTGAATCGTTCCGTCCAGTCACCCTCGGTGAGGCAGTGCATCAGGAAGACATCGATGTAGTCTGTGCCCAGTTCTTTGCGAAAGCGGTCGAGGTCGGCGCGCATGGTTGCGGGATCGCGCGCCCACGACTTCGAGAGCACCGTCACTTTGTCACGCTGAACGTGTTTAAGCGCTTCGGCAACGTGGGGATGGCTTCCGTAAGAGTCGGCCGCGTCGAAAAATCGCAGGCCATGGTCGTAGCCGTTCAACAGCAGATCGGAGAGTCCTTTGATTCCCAGCGCCGTCTGATGCGAGTGGTGTCCGACCCCGACCGTGCCGGTGCCCATTGCCAGGCGGCTGGTATGAATGCCGGTGCTGCCGAGCACGACCGTGTCTGCGGCGGTAAATTTGCGCGTAAGTTCAGGAAGGGCAAAAGCTCGGGTCGTCAGATTGCTGCCCAGCCAAGCGGCGCCCATACCGTAAGCGGCGCTTGTAAGAAAGTCGCGACGTTTCATGTCTCGGGATTTCATCAGGGTACCTCCTGCGGATATTTCCTTAGACGTGCGAGGGGCGCAGTTGGAACGTTTTCGGACGAGAAAAGTATAGTCCTGTTTCAAACGGTGAGCTTATCTTCATGGGCGAGGGCGACAGCGCCACCAAGCCGGAGTTTTTCGGCAAGACACTGGTAAACTTTTCAGACACATGCCCGCGCCTGAGCTGAACCTTACTGAAACCGAAGTTCGCGTACTTGGTTCGCTGATCGAGAAAGACATTACTACGCCGGATTATTATCCGCTCTCGCTGAACGCGCTGGTCAATGCGTGTAATCAGAAGAACAACCGCGATCCGGTGATGACGCTCAATGAGGACTCGGTCCGGCAGGCGCTGGATTCATTACAAGAGAGACGTATGGCTGGTCCCGCTGGAGGCGCAGATAGCCGAGTCACCAAATATGAGCACCGGCTGCAGGAAGTGTTCAACTTTGACCGCCGTGAAACTGCCATGATTTGCGTGCTGTTGCTTCGCGGCCCGCAGACCCCGGGAGAGCTACGCGGCCGCAGCGAGCGCATGTACCACTTTGAAACCCTGGACGACGTTCAGTCGGCGATCCAAAAGTTGACGGAGCGCCAGCCGCCGCTGGTGAGAGTTCTTCCTCGTCAGGCCGGGACCAAAGAGTCACGCTACATGCACCTGTTCGCGGGAGATGCGGGCATACCGGCGGAAGCTGACTCGCCGAACGCTTACCCGCCGAGGGGCGAGAAGCAACTCGACAGTTCCAGGCTAAGCCTCCTTGAAAACGAAATTTCTGAGCTGAAACGAGAGGTCGGCGAACTCAGACAGCAGCTCGCCGAGTTTCGGGACCAGTTCAAATAGATACGTTTTCCGCGAACTCGGTATACCCGCTTTAGCCCTAGATCGAAGCGACGCTAGACGATTACCAAAGTCTTTTCACAGGCTTCCGAAACCATTCAAGCTGAGCAGGGTTTAGTTAAAATGTGGGCAGGATGTGTGTATTGTCAAATGCAGTTAAGTTATTTGTTTTCTGCGGGATACTGGTTGTAATCTGTTCCCCTGTGCAGCTTTTCGCCCAGGCGACGCTCCTGCTCGAAGAGCCTTACAGTTATGACGGCACATTCGCCGGGACCGGCCATGCGGCGGTCTATCTTTCGCGGGTTTGCGCCCAGTCACCGACCGAATTGCGCCGTTGCCGTGCAGGAGAAACCGGCGTCGTCATCAGCCGATATCACGGCGTAGCTGGACACGACTGGCTGGCCGTTCCGCTCATGGGCTATCTATACGCCGTCAACCATCCTGACGACGTTCCGCTTTACGCCGACTCGAAACTGATTGCGCTGCTGCGAGCGCGATATTTGGAAGCAATGCCCCTGCCTGCGGAAAAGCAGGCGGGCGATGAACCGCGCTACCAGCTTGCCGGATCGGCTTACGATCGCACGCTTTATGGATTTCGCTTCGCAACTCGACCCGAGCAAGATGATCAGCTGATCCGCTGGCTGGACTCATCGCCGAACTCTGAAACGTATGCCTTGCTCAAGCGCAACTGCGCTGACTTCGTAAAGCAGATCGTTAACTTTTATTATCCGAAATCCGTTCATCGCAGCATCATTGCCGACCTGGGAGTAATGACCCCGAAACAGGCGGCCAAGTCGCTGGTGCGCAGTGGCAAACGCCATCCCGAGATGCAGTTGACCACCTTCATCATTCCGCAGGTGCCTGGTTTGAAGCGCAGCAAACCGGTTCATGGAGTGATCGAGTCGGTAGTACTGGCAAAGAAGTATGTGACGCCGGTGTTGCTGTTTCACCCCTTCGTGGTCGGCGCTGTCGAAGCCGCGTACTGGGCGGGATGGCGGTTTAATCCCGCAAAGGACGCGTACATCTTCGATCCAAACTCTGCGGATCCCTTTCGCTCTCTTGAACGTCCACTAACTGCCGAGCAACGCCACGCCTATGAAGATCTGGTGGTGGTAGCCCGCAAGGCAGCAACAGAATCTGAAGGCGTTCCGAGCTGGAAACAAATTGCGACTGAAGCACGGCCGAAATTGGATGGAGAGGGACACCCCTACCTGGAGGTCGCACTGGAGGGGGAAACAGTGCCGGTTGGCCTTTGCCGGGCCAACGCGCTCCATCTCTCCGGATCTCCGGAGCTTGTGCAAGAGCTGGCTCTCACTCGGTTGGAGATGGAATTGAAATCGAAGAAGCCTGCGCGCGTGTCGGAAAAAGAATTGAAGCGCGACTGGCAGCTATTCCAGGATGCGCGCGAGGCACGAGAGGCCTCGCTCGGGACGGCGCAGTAAATCAAGCGCGTAGGCGATCACAATTTCAGAAATCGCCGACCTTGACCCACGTCACCACGAATGACACGAAGTTACAGTAAGGAATTCAGCCGACCTGTGCAGTTTCGTCTTTGACGCCTGCATGAATCGCTGTTTTACTGCTGCAGGGCCGAAGTCTCGGGATTACTGCCGATGGCGTCTCCGGACAACACCAACTCTACCCGGCGGTTCTGCTGGCGGCCTTCAGCCGTTTCGTTCGAGGCAATGGGAACCGTCTTCCCGAACCCTCGGGATTGAATTGAATCTGCGGAAACTCCCTGTTGAACGAAGTAGTCGCGGACCGCTCCCGCGCGTTTTTCGGAAAGTGTCTGGTTGTACTCGTCAGTTCCGACACTATCCGTATGTCCCTCGACCTGCACGTGCAGGCTGGGATAAGCGAGCAGGATTCCTGAAACCTTGGCCAGTCGCTCGCGCGCACCGGGCGCCAGCTCGAAGCTTCCAGTCTTGAACAACACATCCGACATGTTGGCGATCAGGCCTCGCGCCGTATCCCGTGTGGAAAGAACTGTGTTGAGCTGCTGCAACAGCCGCGCGCGCAATTCCTGTTTTTCTTTTTCCGCCTGCTGCCGTAGCTGTTCGGATTGTGCTGCGGCCTGCTGGGCCTTTGCGGTTTCGGCCGCAAGCTGCTGCTGTTGCGCGATGGCCTCGGCCTTGGCCTTCTCAGCTTCTTCCTTCTGGAGTGCCGCTTCCTGGGCGGCTTGTTGGGCTTCGGCTTTCGCGGCTTCTGCCTGGGCCTTCGCTGTCTCTGCTTCTTTTTGCGCCTGCTCGGCGTCAGCGCGACGCTTGGATTCAGCCTCGGCATTGGCGCGGGCCTCTGCCTCACGCTGTTCGGCGGCCAGCTTGTCGGCGGCAGCTTTGGACTGCGCTTCGTCTTCGGCACGCTGTTTCACTGCCATCACGCGCGCCTCTTCCGCAGTCTGCGTGGTTTCGCGGGCAGCCGATTCTATCGCCGATTTGCCCTGCTTCTGCCGGAAGGCGGTTTCGGCCTGCATTAACTGCTGGTCGGCCTTCGTCAGAATCGAAGTCGCGTACTTGTCCCCAGCTGCAATGTGCGCGATTCGCAGTGCGTTGCGTGCCTCAAAAAGTTCCAGCGGTGTGCTGCGGTCAATCCCGAAAATCGCATTCTGAATTTTTTCATTGGCGGAGGAGTATGTTCCGCGACCGAGAAGTTCGTATTTCGTTTCGATATTTTCGCCCGAGCCTACCCCTTCCGGCAAAACGCTTTCAAAGACCACGGCATTCCCCGGCTGCGTCACAGCGAAGTAAGGCTCGGCAGTGAGGACCAGGCCGAAAGTCTGCATGTCGGTCGCAGCTTTGATATGCGCGTTGCCGTGTTCAATCATGACCTCACCCAGGCTGTCGGCACGCCCTTCGGGAGAGATCGCCCAGAGCACGTAGGTGAGGTATTCGAGGCCGAACTTAGTAGCCTCTTCCACATTCTGGAATTTCGCGTCAATCGAAATGCTGGCCTTCTTACCTTCGATCTTGGCTTCGCCGGTAGCGTTCGGCATGAGGTCGGTGGCATGAAATTCGATCTTTACCGAGCTGCCCGGGCGATAGTGCATGGCTTTTACGGTGCGAGAGACGACGTTCGCCGGGTCCGCGGCTGGAGTTGCAGCCCAAGCTGGCACGGATGAGGTCTGAGCAGCAGCAAATGACGCGACACAAAGAAGCCACGCAAGACGCAGAAATGTTTTCACGATTGTCCTCAATGCAAGGTGATTTTGGGTGTTTTGCCTATGATCCTCGCAATTGGGCGCGAAAGGAAGATGACTTTGGTTACTGAGAGGGTGCAGTGGCGGCAGCTTTGGGTTTGATCCGCTCGAAAACCTCGTCGGCACGCCGCAAGGCCTCGCTCACGTTGGCGCAGATGTTTTCGCGCCCGACAACTTCTTCAAATTCGGCCTGATGCATCAGTTGTGCGGGCTGCTCGCGGGCGCCACACAGGATCAGTGTTCGCCCGGAGGCGTGCAACTGTTTGGCTACATCTTCCAAAGCGTACAACCCGGTGGCGTCGATTGCGGTCATGTTGCGCAGGCGAATGATTACTACCGGCGGAAGGCCAGGCAGATTTTCAGTAACGGTCGATATTTTGTCCGTGGCGCCGAACAGAAAAGGACCGTGAATGCGAAAGATGGTCGCGTAATAAGGAATGTCTTTGTCCTGCAGAATGTGCATACGCCCGTCTTCCACATAGTCGTCCGTCACTTCGGAGACGGTGGTCGTATCAGAGACTCGCGTAATAAAGAGCAAAGCAGCGAGAATCATGCCAGCCTCGACAGCCACAGTGAGATCGGCAAAAACCGTGAGCGCAAAGGTGACTATCCATACGCTGATGTCTGTCTTGGTCAGCTTCAAGAGCTGGGGGATTTCGCGCCACTCGCCCATGTTGTAGGCAACGATCATCAGAATTCCCGCTAGAGCGGCCATAGGTATGTAACTCGCCAGGGGCGCGGCAAAGAGCAGCACGCAAAGCAGCGTGAGGGCGTGAATCATTCCCGCAACCGGAGACTGTGCTCCAGCACGAATATTGGTGGCGGTGCGGGCGATGGCTCCGGTTGCCGGTAGGCCTCCGAACATCGGCGAAACTATGTTGGCCACGCCCTGCCCCATCAGCTCCACATTGGGATTGTGATGGTCGTTGCTCATGCGGTCGGAAACGACGGCCGACATCAGAGATTCGATCGCTCCCAGCATGGCGACGGTAAAGGCCGGCCCAAGTAGTCCGTGAACCAGGCTGGCATGCCAGCGGGGAATCACAAGGTGAGGAAGCCCCGATGGAATCCCGCCGAAGCGGGTCCCGATGGTCTGCACCGGCATTTTCAGCAGCCAGGCTGCGAGAGTCGCGCCTAGCATCGCGACAATCGGGCCCGGGATGCGGCTCGATATGGCACGGCAACCAAGCATAATGGCGACGGTGCAAACCGCGAGCAAGGTGGCGCGCCCCGACCACGTTGGAGCGACGGCGGCAAGAGCTTTCATCCGAAGCCAGAAGTCACCCGGAACTTTTTGCAGGCTCAGGCCGAAAAAATCCTTCAGCTGAGTGCTGGCGATCAGGACCGCAATGCCGTTAGTGAAGCCAATCACCACCGGCCGAGGAATGAACTTTACGGCCGAGCCCATGCCCGTTGCGCCCAGCACGACGAGCAGAATACCCGCCATCACCGTGCACATAAACAGGCCATCAATGCCGTGCACCGCGACAATTCCCGCCACTACGACGACGAATGCTCCGGTCGGCCCGCCAATTTGGGTCTTGGATCCGCCCAGCAGCGAGATTAAAAATCCGGTGACGATGGCGCAATAGATGCCGGCCTGCGGAGTAAGCCCGGAGGCGATGCTGAAAGCCATGGCCAGAGGTAGCGCAACCAGACCGACGGTGATGCCGGCAACTACATCGAGCACGAATTTGTTAAGGCTGTAGTTACGGAGGCAGAGGATGGATTTCGGCAGCCAGCGGTCGTCAATATCAAAAGGAACAACGCGAGAAGACATACTTTGACCTGATTATGACAGGTTGACTCGCGAAAACAATCACCCTTGATACCAGCGTAACCAACATCGCTTCCGCGAACGCTTAAGTAAGATAGATATTCGCCTTGCAATATGGATCCTGCGTCAAAACAAAGTGAACGTCGTGTGACCGAAACACCCGTCGATATCGGGAATGCTCTCGGCGGGCACGTGTCTCTGGAAGGCCTGCACAGTACTGTGGAAGTGCCGCATCATCGTGCCGGTTTCTGGCAGCAGTGGCGAGCATTCATCGGGCCGGCGATTCTGGTCAGCGTCGGCTACATGGATCCGGGCAACTGGGGTACCGATCTCGCCGGCGGCGCACAATTCAAATATGGATTGCTGTGGGTGGTGGCACTCGCCAGCCTGATGGCAATCTTTATGCAGGTGATCGCTGCCCGTCTCGGTGTGGTGACGGGCAAGGATCTGGCTCAATGCTGCCGTGACTGGTATCCAAGCTGGACGCGATGGCCAAGCTGGCTGTTCTGTGAAGTGGCGATCGGCGCCTGCGATCTGGCGGAAGTGCTCGGCAGCGCGGTGGCGATTAACTTGATGTTTCACATCCCGCTGCTATGGGCAGTGATCATCACCGGCGCGGATGTCCTGTTACTGCTGGCGCTGCAGCGATTCGGCATGAGAACCATTGAAGCGGTTGTGCTGCTGCTCATCGCAACCATCAGTGTGTGCTATCTCATTGAGATTTTCGTCCTGCCGCAGACACGCCCGAATTTCCTCGAGATGGGCAGCGCGCTGGTACACCCCGGGTTTCGGGAAGCGGGAATGATCTATGTGGCCATCGGAATCATCGGCGCCACCGTGATGCCGCACAATTTATATCTGCACTCCGCGCTGGTGCAGAGCCGCAAACTGCAAAAAGATGAAGCCTCAATTCGCAGCGCCATTCGCTTCAACACCATTGATTCGACGACAGCGCTGACGATTGCATTTCTGGTCAATGCCGCCATCCTGATTTTGGCGGCGCTGGTTTTTTACGGAAAAACGAGCGTTGTGGTCGAGGGTGGGAAGGTGATCACCTTCAGCCCGGACAGCGACTGGATCCGTATTGCTTATCTGACGCTGGCGCCGTTGCTCGGAACGGCGCTGGCGAGCACTTTATTCGTCGTAGCGTTACTGGCCAGTGGGCAAAGCAGCACGATTACCGGTACGCTCGCAGGCCAGGTGGTGATGGAAGGTTTTATGCACTGGCGCATACAGCCGTGGGTGCGGCGGCTGATCACCCGGACACTGGCGATTTTGCCGGCCGTCCTGGTAATTGGAATACGCGGCGACGCCAGCGTCAACGATCTGCTCACACTAAGTCAGGTGGTGTTGGCGCTCCAATTGCCGTTTGCCATGTTTCCTCTGCTGCATTTCACCAGTTCGCGCAAGCGCATGGGGGTATGGAGAAGCGGAATATTTCTGCTGATTGCAGGATGGGGAAGCGCGATACTTATCACCGCGCTCGACCTTTGGGGATTGCCGGATTCGCTGCGCTCGGCATGGTACGTGATCGTTGGCGGTTAGTGTTATCTGGTGTAGGCACGGGCGCCCTCGCCCGCGCAAGTAGGGACAATGGCGATATATAAAACCATCCTTGTGACCGTGGACGGAACCCCCAGCGATCGGGCGATCATTGAACACGTCAAGCCGCTCGCCAAGCTGGCTGGAAGCCGCGTGGTGCTGCTGCATGTCGCCGACGGATGGGCGGCGAGGACCTATGGCGCCGACGCCGTGAGTCGTGAGATCGCCGAAGATACGAACTACCTGAAACAAGTTCGCGAGGAATTGCAGGCAGCCGGAATCGCAACGGAATCCGAGTTGGCCTATGGAGATCCTGCCAAAGAGATTGTGAAGTGGGTGCGCGAGAAGGGATGCGACCTGGTGGCCATGAGCACTCACGGCCATCGATTTCTGGCCGATATATTTCTTGGCACAACCGCCAGCCGTGTGCAACATGCAATCAGCGTGCCGGTGCTGCTGCTCAGGGCAAAGTGATGTGGCGCCTCGCGCTCGCCTGTGTCGTCCTAACCGGATTGAGCACATCCGCGCAATCGCCCAAAACGATGAACGATGCTGCTTCTGAGACGGCAGACGCGCCCAGCGCCAATCCGGGCCGGCCGACGATTTCAACGCCGGCCACGCTCACTCCCGTCGGATATCTCCAGTTGGAAACCGGAGAGCTGAGCGCATGGACTTCGCCGGAATTCTCTTCTCAAACCAGCATGAATGAAGTTGTGAAGTTCGCTTTAGCGAACCGTCTCGAAGCGCTCGCCGGATTTGAACCGATCGCGCATAGCCGAGTTGGTCCTGCTTCACGTAACGATGCCGGAGGCATTTCGCTCGGAGTGCAGACGGTACTGTTCCCCGGCGAAGGCGCAACGCCGACGATTTCAGCCAGCTACTTTCATAGCGTTTACGGCGGGCATGCCCCGGATCTTGATATTGGAAGCTCGACGAACTCTGTTCTTCTGCTCGCGAGCGCTGACGTGAAAAA
>Ga0310813_10002105_pt1 | contig 12118 bp, 7 predicted proteins | sample YN3metagenome_FD_203086 | JGI IMG/M metagenome (GOLD analysis project Ga0310813, IMG submission 203086) | Soil microbial communities from experimental microcosm in Duke University, North Carolina, United States - YN3 | ecosystem: Engineered > Artificial ecosystem > Soil microcosm > Unclassified ...
TGGGAATAACTTCGGCGGGAAAGTAGGTTATTGCCAGGCTATAAAAAAGCCCTCCGCGAGGAGGGCTTTTTTATTTCCCCCTGAACGTTTCCGGCGACGCTCCGTTCAATCCCTCGAATGGACGACGACGCCGAGAAAGATCCCTGGAGGCTCCTTTCCCGCACCGGCTGGATCGCCTTCACGCTGGGGGTCTTCGACCTGGTGCAGTTCGGACGGCCCAACGTGCTGGTCCTGCTGCACTTCCCCAACATCTGCGTCTCGATCTGCGCCGGATGGGCGCTCCTGCAGCGCTTCAGCTCGGCGCTGGTCGCCACGGCGATCGCGGGCGGGGTCATCCTCGCGGACACCCTGGTTTCGATGCTGGCCGTCGGTCCGAAGCTCTTCCGGGATCTGGATTTCCGGGATCAAAAGGAAGCCGCGGTGATCATCCCGCTGCTCCTCCTCTACGGCATCCAGTTCCTGTTCTGGCCCTTCGCCTCGACGCTCGCGCTGAGGGACCAGCGGCGTCGCGGCCTCTCCGAGCTCTACGCCGATCACACGCGCGATACCGTCATCGGGGCGTTCCTGATCTCGTTCTGGATCAGCGGGGTGTTGCAGACCCTGATCAAGGTCCAGATGTTCCGGCTCATCTGAGCTATACTGCCTTTGAGGGTCAGGGATCCCAGGACCAGAAAGGCGGCAGGATGGATTCCCAGCCGGCACCCGCCCCCTCACGCCTCTCCCTCGTCCAGTGGATCATCCTGGTGATCATCTTCCTGGCGATCGCCGCGCTCGCCGTCCCCGGATACCTGTCGAGCGACCGAGCCTCGCACGAGCGAGGGGCTTCCACGACGCTCAAGACCTTTACCACCGCAGAAGCCGATTTCCGCGCCAATGACAAGGATGGGAATCACGTCAACGACTTCTGGACCGCCGACGTCAAAGGGCTCTACACGATGACGAGCGCGGAGAAGCCGGGGACTCCCGGGGACGCGGTCGATCCCGCGATCAAGCTCATCGAACTTCAGGCCGCGGCGGCGGACGCCGACGAATCGTTCTTCCCTGCGGGCGGGGAGAACATGCCCCTGCGCGCGTTCGCGTCTCCCGCCGCCCGCCAAGGATATTGGTACGCCGCGCTGACCTTGGATCTGAGCGTGACGGGCATGGCCTCTACCTTCCGGCGAGACAGCGGCGGCACCCCATCGATGGGCTCCTGTCACAACACCGGAAAATTCGGCTTCGTCGCCTTTCCGGAGTCGCCGTGGCATGGGAAGTACATTTTCCTCGTCAACGAGAACGCCACGATCTTCCGGATGGCGATGACCGGGAATGCCCGAAGCGGGACCGCGGTGCCCCCGGGATTGCACGGCTTCTCTTCGGAGTATCAGAATTGGCCGAGCGATGAGTTCTGGAAATCCTACGGCCTGAACTCGCCGGACTAGGGCGTCACTTATTTATCGGTGATGATCCGGAGCTCGGACACGGCGCCCGGCGCGGGATCGATCTGACAGCGCAGCCCCGCGCCCTCGCGCTCCGTGGGATCGACGCTGATCGAGACGACGTGACGGCCCTTCTCCAGGTCGAGCTCGGGTGACGACGTGCGACGGCCGTCCAGCCAGACCCCCAGGCCCGTGGCGTTGTTGAACATCACGTGGAAGCGGCCGGGCTTCAGCACCTCGACCTCGAAGCGCACCCAGCCCGAGGCGGCGATGTCCTGCAGGGGCAGTTCCCCCGCAACCGTGGAGTACTTGGGCAGCCACGTCAGGCCCGAGGTCTCCTCGATGGTCTTCACGCGCGTCGGCGCGCTTGCGACCAGCCAGCGGCGCACGAGAGCCTTCTCCGGCACCCGGAAGGCTCCCGGCTTCCCCAGATCGGCCAGGAAGCGGATGAGGTCGCGCAGCTCCGTCCGCGTCAGCGCGTTCGTCAGCCCCTCGGGCATCACCGAGCCGACCTCCTTGCGCCGCGCGATCTCCGAGATCGGGATCCGGATCAGCTCGTCCTTCGAGGGATCGCGCAGGATCAGGGTCTGCTTGTCCTCGCTGGCGTGGAAGCCCTGGTAGATCTGGTCGCCTTTGGTGATCACCGCCGTCGTCATGAAGCCTTCCTTCACCTGGCGGTTGGGCCAGAGGACCGATTCGATGACGAGATCGATCGGCAGCCCGGTCCCCACCGCGCTCAGGTCGGGCCCGACCTTGCCCCCCGCCCCGCCGATCGCGTGGCAGGAGACGCAGTTGGTGAGCGCGCCGCGGAACACCTTCTCGCCCCTCGCGGGATCACCCTCGGCCAGCGCGTCCCGGCCGAGCTCCTTGACGAAGTCGACGCTGTACTCGATCGCGGCGCTGGAAATGCCCGCCGACGCGCTCAGGGCCGCGCGCAGCGCGTCGTCCTGCCGGCCCGCGGAGCTCAGCGCCCGGAGCCCGAGCTTCGCCGTATCGGCGGGGATCGGCGCCGCCGTGATCGCCGCCGCGAGGGCCTCGGAGCCGCCTTTCTTGGCCAGGAACGCGCTGACGAGCGGATCGACGTCCTCCGCCGACGCGGACAGGACGGCCGCGGCCGCCGAGGCGCCCGCCGGGAGATCGACCCGCGCGAGCGCGGATGCCGCCAGCGCCCGCGCCTTCGCGGGGAAGGTCTTTCCCGCGACTTCCTTCAGGACCTCCGCCGCGCCGAAGTCCGCCAGCCCGTCGAGAGCGGCCCGACGCGTCGTCTCCGGCGCGCCGTCCGCGCGCGCGATCGCCTCGAGGGTCGGCTTCAGATCCTCCACCCGCCAGAGACCCGCCAGCGTCAGGCTCCCCGGCCGCAGCGCGGGATCGCCCTCCTTCAGGAGCCGCCGCAGCAGCTCCGCGCCGCCCGCTGGAACTCCTTTGCGGGACCTCGCCGCGCCCGCGAGTTCTTCGAGCACGCGCAGCGACAGCGACGTCTGGCCCGGCTTGAAGGCCTCCGACAGCACCAGGGTCTGCTCCTCCGGACCGCCGATCGACGCCAACAGCACGAGCGCGTTCGACCGCGTCTCGTCCGCGAGCTTCCCGGATTTCACGAGCCCCACGAGCGGCGACAGCACGTCTTTCGATCCGTCCGCCTTCAGCACGAACTGGAGCCGCTCGGGCCGCTTGCCGAAGCTCAGCGTCCCGGCGTCGAAGGCGGGCTTCCACTGGGGCTTGAGGGCGTGCACCGCCTGGATGAGCGCGTGCGTGAGGAAGCGGTCCATCGGACGATCGACCACCAGGGCGGCAACTTCGACGGCCTTCGGGTCCGCGACGTACGACGCCGCCACGACGGCCTCCAGTCGCACGCGCGGATGCTCGTCCGCCGCCCGCTCCGCCAGCAGCGTGAGCGTATCCGGCAGCCGGGCGCTCCACGATCCGACGACCCGGGTCGCGTAGGCGCGGACTCGCGCGTCCGGCGAGCCCAGCAAGCGCCGCAGGAAGGCGGGATCCACGGCCTCATGGGTCTCCTGGATCCCGAGGGCGTCGATCATGAGGCGCGCGTGGATCGCCTGCTTGGGATCCAGCGTCTCCACCCATTTCGCCGTCGCGGCAAGGACCTCGTCCGCGGGGCGCTCAGCCAGGAGGCGGCGCGACTGGTAACGGACCCAGCGCTCTCCGGACTTGAGCTGTTCCAGCAGCTCCGGGGTCGTCATGCCGCTCAGCTTCGGCGGAGTGACGGCGCTCTTCCCCTTCGCGGTCACGCGCCAGATGCGGCCGTGGCCCTTGTCGCGGTCGGGATGCCGGAACGACGCCTGATAATGGCCGATGATCGGGTTGTACCAGTCCGCGATGTAGATGGCGCCGTCGGGCCCCACGCGGACGTCCACCGCCCGGAACACGGGGCTGTTCGAGACGATGAGGGCCGGCAGGTCCTTCACGCGGAAGCCCGATCCGTCCTCCAGGATCTGGAACCAGTAGACCGCGTTGTTCAGGAAGCCGCCCGCGACCATCACGCCCTGGACGTTGTCGGGCAGCGCCGCCGTCTCGAGGATGTCCGCCCCGGCCAGCTTGTTGGTCTTCGTCCAGATCTGCGCGTACTGCTGGAAATGCCGCGTGCGGATCATCGCCGGGACCATGTAGTACACGCCCTGCCCGTTGCCCGCGACCATGATGGGCTGGCCGTAGTCGTCGAAGACCACGCCGTACGGGTTCTGCGGGCCCATGTCGTCGCCCAGGTAGGGGTCCAGGCGCCCCCGCTTCTCGCGCAGGCGCCAGACGCCGGCCTTGTCGAGTTTCTCGACGCCCCACGGCGTCTCGACGTGGGAGAAGACGTGCAGGCCCTGGCAGAACATCATCTCGCCGCCGGGCCCCCAGACAAACGAGTTGATGTTCTGGTGCGAGTCCGCCGCGTAGAAGCCCTTGAAGAGGACCGTTCGTTCTCCGGCGCGGCCGTCGACCTCCTTGAGGTGGATGATCTCTTCGCCGGCGCCGACGTAGGCGCCGCCCCTCCCGAGCTCCAGCCCCATCGGCATGTTGAGGCCGTGCGCGAACACGGTGGACTTGTCGGCGCGGCCGTCGCGGTCCTGGTCCTCCAGGATGACGATGGTGTCGTCGGCCGTCTCGCCGGGCTTCAACTGCGGATAGGACTGGCCGCAGGCCACCCAGAGGCGTCCCTGCGGGTCCCAGCGGATCTGGAGCGGCTTGACGATCCCGTCCTTCTCGGATGCGAAGAGGCTGACCTCGTAGCCCTCGGCGACCTGGAAAGACTTCCGCTCGATCTCCGGATCGTCCTGCGGCGCCAGGAGCAGACACAGCGCGAGCAACGGGATCATTTCTTCTCCGCCGCCTGGATCAGGGCGTCGATCTTTTCTTCCTCGCGGCGGACCATCGCCGGGAAATGCTGGATCTCGACAGGGAACCAGCGGACGCGCCGGTCGAGATGGTCGCGGCTGCTGGGCTGCTCCATGCGGTCGCCCGCCAGGAAGGACCAGTTCGTGGGGCGCCACGAGGTGTTCCAGAGGGCATTCTTGACGTTGATGGACGCCCGGAGGCGTTCGATCGTCTCGCGCTGGAAGGCGCCCTGGCGGTTCGGCTCCTCGAGGTCGCTGAGACCGGCGACCTCGAGCTGCCGCAGCGTCTCGCGGGCGGCGATCCACTGCCCCGCCGTCGTCAGGTGAAGCCCGTCGCGCGTGAGGCGCTCCTCCGCCAGGGCCTTCGTCGACAGGTCGACGAAGAGGAAGCCACGCTTCTCGGCGAGTTTCCGGATCGCCTCGACATAGAGTTTCAGGTCGCTGTTCCGGGCCGAAAGATCGGGCTGCGACGGGCTGCCCCGTCCGAACGGCGTCGGCGAAACGAGCACGATGCGCTTCGTCACCTTCGCGAACTGGTCGAGCAGCGCCTCGTAAGCGGCGATGAAGCGATCGACTCCATCCTTCCCCTCTAGGGATTCGAGCTGGCCGAACTGCGCAAAGACGACCGACGCGCCGGATCGACGAAGGTGATCCGGCCAGGGTCCGAAGTTCACCGGCCGGTACTGCTCGGTGACGGTATCGCCCTCCCAGGCCATGTTGCGGAAGCGGACGGAGCGGCCCGGCGTCCGGAGCGAGAGGAGCGTCTCCAGGTAGCCGAGGTCGAGACCGACCCGCGCATTCTCGCCGCCGGTGAAGACGACGACGTCGTTCTGGAGCAGCTCGAACTTCCCCGGGAACGGCGTCTTCGCGTGCGGCTTCGTGCGGACCCAGGGAAGGCCCTCGTCGCAGAGCTTGACGACGGCCTCCGGATCGATTGCCCGGGCGTAGAGTCGGACGTCGTCCATCATCCCGCTGAACGGCTTGCCTTCGTCGGCCCCCTTGCCGATCAGCAGCGGCTCGGCGGGCGGGTCCAGGTCCAGGTCCGGAACGGCCCCGGCGCCGACGCGCTCGCCGTTGACGAAGAGGGCGGCCTCGGGTCGCTTCACGGTCAGCACGAGATGGTTCCACTGTCCGGTCGTCAAGGAGCCCGCCGGGGCGCCGAGCGTCGCCTTCTCGACGCGGAACAGGAGCGCGCCGCCGTCGCCTACCGCGAGCGACCAGCGCTTTCGGGCGAAGAGCGTCGCGGGGCGCCGTTCAAGCAGAAGGATCCAGGCGCTGAGGGAGAAGTCGCCGGAGCCCGCGCCGATCGTCGCCGCGGGATTGGCCTGAACGAAGGCATCCACGCCGTTGAAGACCGCGGCCTTCCCGGAGATCGGGGAGTCGATGAACTCCAGCCGTCCGCCGGCCGCCGTGGGGAGCGCGCCCGCAGCGGAGTCCTTCACGTCGCCGTCGAAGGACCAGCGGGAGACCGGATCCCCGGCTGCCTGGAGCGCGGCCAGCGACGTCAGCAGGGAGAGCGTGGCGAGAACCATGTGTCTCTAATACGCTCGGGAAGGACCAGGCCTTGACTGAAAAGGGAGCGCGTCGCGCTCCGCGCCTGCGGCGGCGCGCCTCCAGCGCGGCTTTTCAGTCAAGGCCTAGTCTTTCACCAGCGGCTGCTCATCGCTGTCGTCGGAGATATCGCTGAGCGGCTCGTTGCTTTCCAGCGGCGCCGGGCGCGTGTCGGAGGGGTTGGTGCTCTCGCCCGGATGCCGCGTGCCGCGCATCGCCCCGATCTCCATCCCGCTCGTGTCGTCCAGGTAGGACGGCGACAGCTGCGCGCCCGCCGGGGTGCGCAGCGACAGGTACGAGAGCATGCCCAGCGTCGAGAACAGCGAGATCGGGAGCATCATGCCGAGCCCGTAGGCCAGGCCCTCGTATGCCGCCCAGATCCCCGAGAACTGATCGAAGGCTTGATTGATGGTCGCGTCGTCGGTCTTCCACAACCAGACCGGGAGTTGGATTGCCGCGTACGAAAGGCCCAGGCAGACGCCGCTGATGACGCCGAAGGCAACCGTGACGATGAGCCAATGGAGCACGACGCGTCCCCACTGCCGCCTCACGTAGCCCCAGGCGTGGTGGATGGACCCGCCCAGCCCCTCTCCTTCGATCACGCCCGCCGCGGGCACGTACATCGACGCGATCTGGTAGACCAGCGCGCCGAGGACCGTGATGAACGCGAAGATCATCGGCAGGATGTATCCGACCTTCATTGTGGTGGCCATCCCGGCCGTGCGGTTCCTCGCGATGCCCAGGAGGTAAAGGATCCCGAGAGAGAGCAGGGACGGCGCCAGCGAGATGACCGGGTAGACCAGGGCCGTCACCACGCTCTTGCCCGCGTAGTGGACGACCTCGGAGAAGTAGAAGTCGCGACCTTCGCACTGGCGGCGGGACACGAACGACAGCCCCGTCAGGATGAAGGCCAGGCCGAACACCAGGAAGGCCATGCAGACGAAGGCGAGAACGCCCTCCCGGATCCCGTCGCCGGCGCGGCTCTGGGACATGCCGAGCGACCAGAGCAGCATGAGGGGCACGACGGGGAAGCAGTACAGCAGCTTCTTGGGCTCGAACGCGAAGGAGGCCGAGCGGAGGAGGTCGACGGGCGAATAGTACTTCCCCACCATGGGCTCGATCTTCGACTCGACCTTCGGCGGCGCTTTCGGGAGTTCCCGCTTGACCGCCTTCCGGCCCGAGATCTTGTCCGTCCGATCGGCGTCCGTCTTGGTCTCACCCGACTTGGTTTCGCCGCTCTTCGTCTCGGACTTCTTGCCCTCGACTTTGGTGTCGGGCTTGGCGTCCGTCTTGGTTTCGCTCTTCGGGTCCGTCTTGGTCTCGACCCGGGGATCGACCTTGCGCTCCTCTTTCTTCTCTTCCTTGGGAGCGACCGGCTTGACCTCGGTCTTCGGCGGCGCGGAGGTGGTGGCGACCCGCGACGTCGTGGTCCGGATCGGCTCGCCCCGCTGGGCTTCGTTGGCCTTCGCGGCCGGGGGCTCGCCCTTGGCGTCGACCTTCTGGAGCGTCTTGGACGAATCCGGCATCTTGCCGCCGCCCAGGCGGGGCACCCGGTCGGTCGTCGTGCGGATGGGCTCCCCCCTCTGGGCTTCGCCGGCCTTCAGCGGGATGGGCTCGATGGGCCGGGACGACGGCGGAGGCGGCGAGTTCGTGAAATGGGGCGCGAGCTCGGTGACCTCGTTGGCCGCGCGCCAGGGCTCGCCGAGCTTTTTGACCAGGTCCGTCGGGCGCAGGCTCCCGCCCCGGAGGAGCAGGAGGACCTGATCCAGGCTGACCAGCTCGTTGTGCCCGGGGATGCCGAGCATCCACTCTTTGCGCGCGGACATGGTGAACTCCTCGCCCTTACTATACGCTGAGCATGTCCAGGATCGAGCGCGCGCGCAGGTCGATCTCCTCCCGCGTCACGCTTTGGATCCGCTTCGTCCCGAACTCCTCGACCGCGAACGACCCCATGACCGAGCCGTAGATGATGGCGCGGCGCAGCGCGTTCTTTTCCGCGCCCGCCTGGGCGAGGTACCCCAGGGTCCCGCCGGCGAACGAGTCGCCGGCGCCCGTCGGGTCCACGACGCGGTCCGTCGGGAACGACGGCGAGGTGAACTGCCCTTCCCGCGTCGCGAGCGTCGCGCCGTGCTCGCCGCGCTTCATGATCAGCGTCTTGGCGCCGAGGTCCAGGATCCGCCGCACCGCCTTGGCGCCGCTCGTCGTCTCGGCCAGCTGCAGCGCCTCCTCGAAGTTGATGCAGACCGCATCGACTTTCGGGAGCAGCTTGAGCAGCGCCGCGCGCTGGGTGCTGATCCAGAGGTTCATCGTGTCGAGCATGACGAACTTCGGCGACTTCAGCTGCTCCAGGACGGCGATCTGGACGTCGGGCGACGCGTTGCCCAGGAGCACGTACGGGGTCGACGCGAAGGCCGGCGGCACCTTGGGCTGGAAGGTGGCCAGGACGTTGAGCTCGACCGAGACCGTCTCGGCCCGGCTCATGTCGCCGACGAAGCGACCGTGCCAGCGGAAGGTCTTTCCGTCCACGATCTGCAGGCCGGAAAGGTCGATCTTCTGCCCCTTGAGCATCTCGAGGTGCTCGGACGGGAAATCCTTGCCGACGACGCCAACCAGGCGGACGGGGGCGAAGCGGCTGGCCGCAAGCGCGAAATGGGTCGCCGAGCCGCCCAACGCGTTATCGGCGCGCCCGTGCGGCGTCTCGAGGGTGTCGAGCGCCACGCTGCCTACAACGAGAACGTCGCTCATAGTTTCTTCAGCATCGCGTCGATGCGCGCCAACACGCGCTCCTTCCCCAGGATCCCGAGCGTCTCGTGCATCGGGGGGCTGGCGTCGCTCCCGGTTACGGCCACGCGCAGCGGCTGCGCCACCTTGCCGAGCTTGAGGCCCCGCTTCTCCGCGACGGACTTAAGCAGGTTCTCCACCGCGTCCTTCTCGAACATCGACATCGCCGCGATACCGGCGCGGAGCTCCTCGAGGATCGCCTTGCCCCCGTCGACCTTCAGCCACTTCGTCACGGCCTTGTCGTCGTACTCCATGTCCGGGAGGAAGATGAACTTCGTGAGGGGGACGATCTCGTCGAGCCGCTTGAGGCGCTCCTGCTGCTGGCGGACGGCTTCCTTCAGCGTCTCCGCGGGGATCCCGTCGAGACCGTATTTCGCCGCGAGGTACGGCCTGCAGAGCTCGACCAGCCGCTCGAGGGGGCATTTGCGGATGTACTGCCCGTTCATCCACTGCAGCTTGTCCACCAGGAAGCGGGCCGGCGTGCTGCCGATTCGATCCGGAGTGAAGAGCTTGACCATCTCCTCGAGGGTCATCATTTCGATGTTATTGCCGGGGGACCAGCCCAGCAGCGCCAGGAAGTTGACGATCGACTCCGGCAGGTAGCCCAGGCGGCGGCATTCCTCCACCGTCACGGGCAGGCCGATCTCGCGGTAGCGGTCGATCTCGCGCTTGGACAGCTTCGCCCCGTTCGGATCGAAGATCAGCGGCATGTGGCCGAACTCGGGCGGCTCCCAGCCGAAGGCCCGATAGATCATGATCTGCTTGGGCGTATTAGGCGCGTGTTCGTCGCCGCGCAGCACCCGCGTGATGTTCATGTCGTGGTCGTCGATGACGACCGCGAAGTTGTAGGTCGGAAAGCCGTTGGAGCGGATGACGACGAGGTCGGGGTCGGCCGAGGTGTCGAAGGCCATCTCGCCGTGGATCAGGTCCTTCCAGCCGACCCGGGTCCGATCGATCTTGAAGTAAAGGGCCTTCCCCTTCTCGGGGTCTTCCTTCCAGTAGGCGCGCCCGCTCTCCTCGAGCTTCTTCGCCATCTCGCGATAGCGATCGAGCCGGAGGCTCTGGTAGAACGGGCCCTCGTCCCACGAGAGACCGCACCAGGCGAGTCCGTCCTTGATGGTCTTGAGCGAGTCGTCGCGGTTCCGGGCCTGGTCGGTATCCTCGATGCGCAGCACGAAGATGCCGCCCTCGTGCTTCGCGTGCAGGTAGTTGTAGAGGGCCGTCCGGACGCCTCCGATGTGGAGATCGCCCGTGGGACTCGGGGCAAACCTGACGCGAACCGTCATAAGGGTACGGATTGTACTCGTCCGTCCGGGGCGCGGGAAGAGAATCTCCTCACTTGGGGCGAAGTCGGGATTGGATCTCGCGCCGGGTGGCTTCATCCAGGCCGGGAATGCCCAGCGCCCTTCCGAACCAGCGCTGCGCCTCCGCCTCATCACCCTTCTTGCGCGCGATCTCGCCCAGGTAGAAGCAGGCGCTGGCCCGGTTCCGGGGGATCGTGCCGATCTCGACCGACCTCCGGAGCAGCGGCTCGGCCTTGACGTCGTTGCCCGCGGCGTGGTGCGAGATCGCGGCGATATGGACGATCTCCGGGCTTTCCCCGAATTCGGGGCTCAGCGCCAGGATGGAATCGCAGAGGTTCGCCGCGGGGGCGTACCTGCCCTTCTCGGTCAGCCCCATCGCCAGATGGAAGCGCGCGTTCGCGAGCAGGTTGACCAGGCGCTCCTCATAGCGCTGCGGCTTGACGCTGTACTCGTCCGTCGTCGACGAGACCTTCTGCCCGCGGGCCCGACGGAGGCCGACCGGGATTTGCTCGGGCTCGATCGGGAACTTCCAGTAGCGGGCGTTCAGCTCGGTCTCCGGTCCCTGGCGCACGAACTTCCAGACCGCCCCGGCCGGGATGAGCGTGTAGCCGGGCCGGAGGAGCTCCAGGGGCACGAACTGGTCGCAGAACAGCGGCTTCCCGCATTCAGCGTTGGCATTCAGGAAGGCGGCGGCCGCCACCTCCTTCTTGTTCAGGGTCGCGAAGCGCGCCATCATGGGCACGTACTGGGGCGGCTGCAGGAAGGAATGCCGCCGCAGCAGGATCTCGTCGTACCAGTGGCCGGCGGACTCGTGCGCCAGGAAGTTGCCCGCGACGAGCAATACGTCGGGACGCTCGCCCCGGACGCGCTGCAGGTAGCTGGTGAGCCCGTTCGAGTCGTCGCCCTGCAGGAGCAGGACCGCGTCCGGATCGACGGGGTCGATCAGCGTTCGTCCGTAGAACTCCGCCAGCAGGTACTCGCGCTGGTTCACCTGGGAGAAGTTCGCGGCCGCCGCCCAGAGGAGTCCGAGCATCCCGGCGGCCGTGATGAGCGTCCGCCCCCGCTCGCCGGCCCAGCGGGCGACCTGCCAGGCTCCGACCGCCAGGACGAGGTACAGGGGCATCCACGCGGCGATGAACCAGCAGTCGTGCTGCCCTTCGATCTTGAAGAGGATCGTCACCGTCACGTAGGGGACCATCCAGGCCAGCAGGCCCCAGAGCAGCGGCCGGCGGGCGCGTGCGATCGCAAAGAGGCCCGCGGCCACCAGGAGCAGGCCGATCCCCAGGAACTCCTCCCAGAGGAAGAGGCCGAAGCTCGCGCCGCGCACGGGATCGTAGCCGAAGACGCCGGGCAGCGTGACGAAGCGCCGGCCCGTGACGTAGCTCAGCGCCTCGCGGGGCGTCTGGGGGAGCCCCATCACGAGCCACGGGTCGCGCGACGCCAGCCAGGGAAGCAGGAGGAGGGTCGGCCCCAGCGCGCAGGCCGCCGCGATCGCCACCCTCCCGGCGACGCCCTTCCACCCGAGGCCTTTCGCGTGAACGAGCACGAAGAGCAGGAGCGCCAGGCCCGTGAGGGTCGCGGACGGATGCGCCTGCCACGACAAACCGATCAAGGCGGCGACGACGCTGAAGTCGCGCGGCTTTCCCCCGTCGTCGGCCCGGATCATCCGCCAGGCCAGCAGCGCCAGCCACAGATAGTAAAACGAGTAGCCTTTGGCGTAGATCGCCGT
>Ga0310813_10002106_pt1 | contig 12117 bp, 4 predicted proteins | sample YN3metagenome_FD_203086 | JGI IMG/M metagenome (GOLD analysis project Ga0310813, IMG submission 203086) | Soil microbial communities from experimental microcosm in Duke University, North Carolina, United States - YN3 | ecosystem: Engineered > Artificial ecosystem > Soil microcosm > Unclassified ...
CGTGAAGGCGGTCACGCGGCCGCTGCCGACCAGGTTCAGGCCGGGCGGCTTGGTCCCGGAAGAGACCGTCCAGGTGAACGTCGAGCCGATGCCGCCCACGGCCTGGAGGGGCTGGTCGTAAATCGAGCCGACCGAACCATTCGGCAAGGTCAGGGGCAGGATGCTCACGGGATTGTCATTGATCACGATCGTGAAGTTCGCCGAGCCTCCGCTGGCCGTGATCTGCACCCCGAAGGAGCCCGCCGTGTCCGGCGTGCCGTAGAGCTCGCCGGTCGTCGTATTCAGGAAGAGGCCGCCGGGCAGGGGCCCGCCGGTGGAGCTCCACGCATAGGGCGGGGTGCCCTGGACAGCCGTGAAGATGTGCGAATACGCGATCCCCGCGGTGCCTGCGGGGGGCTGGGGCGTCGTGTTGACGACGGGCGCCCCGGCGCCGGGCGCCGCGCTCACCAGTATGGAGAAGGTCGCGCTCGCCGTCGCCGGCGGGCCGCTCGAGTCTGAGACCATGAGGGTGAAGCTGTAGTTCCCGGGGGTCAGCGGCGCCGTGCCGGAGATCACGCCGCTGCTGGGGTTGAGGTTGAAGGGGAAGCTGGCCGGGGCGCTCGTGAGCGACCACGTGTAGGTCGGGACGCCGCCTACGGCCGAGACAATCTGGTAGTAGGGCGCGCCGGCGGTGGCGTCGGCGAGCGCGCCGGGCGCCGTGGCGATTGTCAGGAGGGCGGAGATCGTGACGCTGTCCTGGTCGTCCTCGGCTGGGTCGCCGTTGCCGAAAGCCGAGTCGATGTCGCTGTTCGGGTTGCATCCGATGATCTCGGCCGTGTTGGTGATCGGCGAGGTCGTGGTCACCTGCCCGGTGAGGAGCAGCGTGGCCGAGCCGTTGATCGCGATGCTGCCCGCGGACCAGAGCCCGGTCACCGGATTGTAGGTGCCGGCGCTCGGGGTCGCCAGGACGAAATTGAGTCCGGCGGGGGGCCAGAAGTCCTGGACCACCACATTGGTGGCGGCGACGCCGCCGCCGATGTTCGAGACCGTGATGGTGAAGGTGACGTTGGACCCGATGGCGGGCGCGCCGTTATCCACGGTCATGTCGAGCGAGAGGTCGACGCTCGTGGCCGAATTGATATAGGTGAAGCTCGAGAACGGCGAGCTGGACTGCGCCGGGGTGAAGGTGCTGACGATGACGGGGACCGCGCCGCCCGGCGGCCCGACGTTCGGCGTACTGACGGTGAGGCTCGTTGGGCTGCTGACATTGGCGATGGCCGACGCGCCGCCGAAGGAAACGCTGGTCTGACCCAGCCCTTCGAAATTCGTGCCGATGATGGTGACGACGGTTCCGCCCGCGGTGGGACCCTTGAGCGGGGAGACCGACGAGATCGTGGGCGGATCGACGTAGGTGTACGCATTGGTCGCGGTGACGGCGGGTTTCCCGAAGGTGCTGACGCCCACGTCGACGATGCCGGCGGCGTGCAACGGGGTCTTGCAAGTGAGGCTGTTGTTGCCCAACGCCACACTCACGTTCGTGGCCGGGACTCCTCCGAAGGTGACCACCGTCTGATTCGAAACGAAGTTCGAGCCGCTGATGGTGACCGTCTGTTGGCCGTTGATCGGGCCCCGGCTCAGGGTGACGGTGCCGATGGTGGGCGGATCGACGTACGTATAGCTGCTCGCCAGCGTCGTGGTGCCGAAGCTCGACGTGACGACGATGTCCACGGCCGGTCCGGCCGTCCCGCCCGGCGTGCTGACGGTCAGCGAGGTGGCGCTGCTGAGCGTGATGGTCGCCAAATTGCCGCCGATGGTGACGGTTGTGGGCCCCGGGGTGAACCCCGAGCCGCTGATGACGAGGGGATCTGAGCCGCCGGCGGGGCCGCTGTTGTGGTCGATGCCCGTGATGCGGGGGCCGGAGTAGGTGTACGTCGTCGTGGCCGGGGGGGCGCCCGGTCCGCTGACAACGACGTTGATCGGGCCGGGGTCATGTCCGGGAGTCAGCAGGCTGATGGTGGTCGCCGTGATGCTGCTGGGCAGGACCGGAGCCCCATCCCAGGTCACGGTGGTATATCCGTTTAGGAAGAAGGTTCCATTGATCGTGATGGCCACGCCGCCCTGGGACGTTCCCGAAGCGCTCGGAGTGATGCCGCCGATGGTCGGCGCCGGGTAGTAGGCGAAGGTGGTGCTGACCAGGCCGCCGGCGGTATCGATGTCGACGGGAACCGTGGTGACGGCCGCGCCCGGCGGAACCAGGGCGGGCGTCGTCACCGTGATCGTGGTCGACGTGATGTTCGTGATGGTGCCGTTCACGCCGTTGAACTTCACGGTCGTAATGCCGGGGGTCGTTGAGAAATTGCTACCGTTGATGACCACGGAGTCGCCGCCGTTGTTGGTGCCGGCCGTCTTGCTGAGGCTGCCGAACGTGGGCGGGGCATAGTACGTGAACGGGGTCGTCCCCGGACCTCCTCCGGGGCCCGTCACCGAGACCGTCACGGTTCCCGTTCCGGGGGGCGTCGTGACGGTGAGCGTGGTGTTGGTGGCGTTGGTGATGGTCGCGCCGGCCGCGCCGAACGTGACGGTATTCTGCGCGATCACGTCGGAGAAGTTCGTTCCGGAGATGATGCGCGTCTCGCCGCCGGCAGCTTTGCCCTCGACGATGTTGATACCGCTGACGGTCATGGGCGGGTAGTACTTGAAGCTGGAGTCCACGAATCCGCCCGGGGTTGTGACTCGGACCACGACGCTGGTGATCGTGCCCAGCGCCGGGCTGGCCGGCGCCGTCACGGTCACGCTGCCGCTGGTGACGTTCGTGACCGGGACGAGATTGCCGTTGAAGCGGACGGTCGTGGCATTGAGGATCGTGGAGTAGAAGTTGCCCGAGATGACAACGGGATAGCCGCCCGCCTCTCCCTTGGCCGCGGGGTTCACGCCGTTCACGTTGATCGTGGGCGGCGGGTAGTAGGTGTAGGTCGCATTGATCGGCCCGCCGCCGGGCGTCGTCACGGTGATGGGAACCTGGGTCACGCTGCCCGCCGCGGGGGTGGCGGGCGCGGTGAACGTCAGGGCCGTCGGCGTCGCGTTGGTGAGGGCGATGGGCGCGCCGTTGAACATCACGGTGTTCTGCGCGGCCACCGAGGAGAAGTTGGTGCCGTTGATGACCACCACCTGCCCCGCCGCTTCGGCGCCTTCGGGCGGGTTGACGCCCGAGATCGTGGGGATGCCGAAGTAGGTATAGCCCGTCGGGAGGTACTCGGGGCCGCTGAGGGTGTTCACTTGGACAACGACATTTCCCGCCGCGTGCGGCGGCACCATGCAGGTTAGCGACGTGTGGTTGGCCACGATGACGTTGGTGGCGGCCGTGCCGCCGAACGTGATCGTCGTGACGCCGCTCATGAAGCCCATGCCGATAATCGTCACGGTCTGCCCGCCGGCGATCGGGCCGGCGATGGAGCTGATGGACATCCCGGGATAGTCGATGAAGACCAGGTCCGCGTCGGCGGTCACGCTGCTGGCCGAGTTGGAAATCACGGCCCGGTAAGTGCCCAGGCTGGCGGAGGTGACGCCGTTCAGGGTGAGGGTCGCGTTCGTCTGTCCGGCCAGGTCGGCGAACGTTCCGGACCCCACGGGGCGGAACTGCCACTTGACCCGGGTCGCCGGAACCGGCGTGCGGGTCCCCCGGAAGGTCACGGTGAAGCTCACGTTCTGGCCGGGCGAGACGCCGCGGTTGAACGGCTTGGTGATGAAGACCATCGGGTCGACGTAGGGCGCCAGACAGGAGGGCGGGAACGTCAGATTGGCCGGGTCGCCGATGGGGAGCGCGCCGGTCGGGATTGCGCTGCCGTCGAAGGCTTTCACGGCCACCGAAAGATGGTCGGCTCCGTTGGTGTTCGTGTTCTCCTTGTGGATGGCCTCAAAATAGTACTTCTTGTTTCCGGTCAGGCTGATCGCCCCCGACTGGACCGGCAGGGCGCTGCTGGTCGGAGGAGCCGTGCTGTAGCCCCGGGAGTCCGTCCACGTGGTGCAGTAGGCAATGAGCACCTTATTCGCCGGCTCTTCGTCCGTGCTCAGGAAGAACTTGGCGGCGTCGTCGGCCGCGATGGCGAACTGGTATTGCCCGTCGCCCGGGGGGATGAAGTAGCCTCGGAGTCGGGCGCCATAAGTGTCCAACGCGGGAACCACCTCGAGCGCGGAAGGCGTGGTCCCGGTGGCGGGAGAATCCGGAAAGCTGGCGTTCCGCGTCAGGTCCGTCACGTTGGCGCCCCCGATGCCGGTCCAGCGCTCGTGGGTGGTGGTGCCGGTGGCGAAGTACGCGAAGGGGATCGTCGCGTTGGCCGGAGGCGGGTTCCCGAAGACGTCCTGGAGTCCCGTCCCCATGGTCAGGTTGTACGGCGTGCCCGGGGTGAGGGTCGTCGTCGTCACCTTGACGCTCGACGAGATGTGGTCCGAGAAGGCGTTGAGGGCCGCGATTTCATTGGCGGTGAGCACGGCCTTGTAGAGACGGAAGTCGTCCATCTCGCCCGTCCACACGTTCAACGTGGGGGCCAGCGCCGGCGAGGTCGACCCGATGGAGAGGGCGATGGCGTTGTCCAGGCTCTCGAACGCCGCGGGCGCGTCCGTGGCGGTGAGGGCGACCGAAACGCCGTTGACGAACATGGCGACTCGGTTGAGCGATTTGTCGAAGCGGGCGGCCACGTGATGCCAGGTGTCGGCGCCCGAAATGGGGGCGGTATTGCTCGACGCGCTGAGCACCCGGCCGGCATTGTCCCGGACGACGAAGCGGAGATTTCCGGTGGTCGCGCTGGCAGTGACGTAGTCCAGCCTCCATCCGGAGCCCGTGGTGCCCGTGCTGTTGACGTCACCCTTATTGATGATCTCGCGCGTCAGGCCGGGATTCGTCGTCGCGATCCAGCCCGCGACCGTGAAGCTCCCCGCTCCCACGCTGATGTTGGAATTGCTGGTGACCCGGAAGGTCGTCGAGGTTCCGTTGAACCGGAGAGTCGCCTCCGTTCCGCTGGCAGGGTTCGGACTCGAGGGGTTGATGAAGTTGGCGAATTTGGGGCTGTAGATCGGAGCGATGTTGCCTGCCAGGGCGCCGTTGCTCGCGCCCACCGTGTCGTTGGCGTTGCCGTCCATCGGCCAGCGAGCCGCCAGGACGTTGGGGCGGGGCATCGGGACCGCTCCCGTCACCGATCCGACATCCAGGGAAAAGTTCCCCGCGATGGTGGACTCCATCACGGGGCGATCGAACGTCACGATCACTTCCGTGTCGACGGCGGCGGCGACGGCCGACGTCGCCGCCGGGCCGAACCCGGTACCGGGCTTCGTGTACGTGCCGGAAATGACGATGTTGCTCGGATTCTTTCCCGGCTCGACCGCGATCGCGCGCACGGTCGCATTGGCGGTCAGCACGAGCTGAGATCCATCCGGTCCCGAGCCGTTCGAGGAACGCGGATCCGGATCGGTCGCTCCGTCGATCGTGTAGAACACGGTCGCCCCGGGCGCGGTGAAAGTAATCGTCTGAGTGCCGCCAGCCCAGGCTCCCGGCGCCGCGGGCGACAGGATGGGCGCCGCCGTCATCGGCTCGGTCGAGTAGGCCGAGTCAGGGATGGTGGCTTTGGGCGGGACGCTACCAGGGCCTTCCCACAACGCGTCGAGGAAGGGAGTGACCGCCGGCACCTTGGTGGGCCCGTAGACGTACTGGATGGCGAAGCTGTGGGGGCCTTCCGACAGGACGATGATGCCCGAGGCCTCGGTCGCCGCGGTCTTGGCGCCGTCGTTGTCGACGACCAGGTTGCCGTCGATGAAGAGTTTGCTCCCGTCAACGGAGTTGGTATAGAACGTCCACATGCCGCCCTGGCCAGGCTGAATCGTAATGTATCCCTGAAAGTGGTAACCAAAGTTGATACTGGTGGCGCGCGGCGGCATCGGGATCGGCGTTGCGCACGAGGGGTGCACGGTGATGCCGCGCTGTCTCGGGACGACCGTGGTCAAGTTCGGGGTCGTGGCCAGGCTCGGGATGGCTCCGGTGTTCGCGCAGTTGAATTCTTTGAAATACAGGCCCGAGCCGGGCACGACGTTGCCCGGCGGGCTCAGTGCGGGGAAGTCGGGCGAAAATGTGGCGCTCACCGCCATCGCGCTGGAAATGCCCAGCAGATAGGCGCGCGTCCGCACGCGCCCATAGGTCGTCATGTTGAAGGGACCGGTGTACTTCGTCGCCGAAGGATTTCCCCCGGCTCCGGTGAAGCCGGGGTCGCTGCCGTCGGTGGTGTAGTAGATGTCCGCTCCGACGGTCGTGGTCGAAAGCGTGACGAGCGCCGGGGCCAGAGTGGGGACGTTGGGGCTGATGGTAGGGGTCGCCGGAGGGGTGGTGTCCGCCGGACCGTAGAGGCGGTTCTTGGGCACGTCGGCGATCGGCGTGACGATTGGACTGCTCCAGCGCAGGCGCACCGTCGCGAGCCCCCCGATCTCCACGTAGTCCACCATGATGTCGTACTTCTGGCTCACCGTCATGGCGAACGTGCCGGTGACGGTGTTGTTGTTGCTGGAGGCGATCTGGATGCCGTTGATGTAGAGCTTGCAGGTATCGTCGGAACTCAAGGTAAAGGTATACGTTTCTGTTGAGGGGGCTTCGATGAGGCCGCGCCAGCGGATCGAGTAATTGGTGTTCGGGAGGGTCGGCGCCTGAGGAGGCGGGAGCGTGTTGCCGAAGTTGTAGTTGATGGCGGGCTCGTTGGCCAGGGTGGTGGTCGGCGGATTGGTGAAGGCCGTGTTGCTGTAGTATTCGCCGATGAGTCCGTTGCCGTTGGCCTGGCCCCAGGCGTTCGAGGCGGCGGCGCTGAGCAGCGTCGCGGCGACGACGGACAGAGCGAGAGACGGACGAAGAAGTGAGTTCACCGATGCACCCCCGGTTCGCAGTTCAAACTCATCCCAGTTCGCTAGGTGGGAGATTCAGGGGAAGGGAACCATGAAGCGGACGGCCTCCCGGTCTTCTTCCGCGCTCCCACCCCTAGTCCCATTTAATATGTGCCTGTGTAGTTGTATTCCCAAAGCCTCGAAAATCAAGCCATTTTCTATAACTTGCTAACCATTATTATTGGGAGAGCGGAGAGGCTTCGGGCTGCGTCAAATTTCGCAGGATCCCAAGGGGCCCGTATGCTACAATCCCGCGAACCGGGACCGTGGGGTGAAGCGTTTCGACCGTCCCGGCGTTGTAACTGAGAAAGGCCGGAAGCGACCGGCAACGACAAGGCTATGCCCGACATCATCTCCGCCAAGTGCCTGGGGTGCGGGAACATCCTCAAGGTCCCCGCGGCCCTCGGCGGCAAGAAAGCCCGCTGCCCCCAGTGCACCAACACCATCGTGATCCCCACCGCGCCGAGCGATACCCAGTTCACCGAGTTCATCTCGGACGCCGAACTCCCCGAGGTCGCCCGCGACGGCGAAAAAGTCCTGCGCGAGGAAGGCGACGCGCCCATCCCCGGCCAGGAGGACGATGAGCCGGCCGAGGATCCCTCGGAAGTCCGCCGCAGCAAGGGCGGCACCAGCGTCCGAGGCCGCAACGTCCGGCCCGCCGTGCCCGGCAGCGTCCAGCGCAGCGGGCCCCAGCCCCGGGTCTACGCCGGCGGCGGCGGGCCCGCGGCCCGGCCGGCCCCTGCGGGCGGAAGCAACACCGGCATGATCATTGGCATCGGCCTGGGCGTCATCGCCCTCGTGATCGCCGCCGTTTACTTCGCCGGAGGCGATCGCAGCACCAGCGGCTCGTCGCCCAAGATCGTTCCGAAGGCCGCCAAGGAGAAAGACAAGGACGTCGACATCAAGAAGAAGGGGCCGCAGTACACCGAGGCCGAACAGGCCCTCATCGCGCGCCTCATGGACTACACCGCCACCGTCAACCGCGCCGAGCTCGACCAGATCGTGAAGTTCTACGCCTTCGAGCCCGACGATCTTCGCAAGATGCGGCTCCAAGTGGCGCAGAACATCGTCGACAAGAAGGTCGTCTACGAGAACGTCCAGGTGAGATCCATCAACGCCGCCGGCGGCACCATCACCTTCGGCCACAGCGGCGGCGAGAAGACGCTGACCTGGAAACAGGTCAATGACGTCTGGCTGATTGCGGAACCGCCTTCGCAGTAAACCGTAACCCGCAGCCCGCAACCAGGCAGAATCATCCCCCCTATCCCCCCAAGGGGGAGTCCGGATCAACATCCCGCGCCTCTCGGTATTCCGGGGCTGAGACTGGCGTGGCGTCCCCCGCAGGGGGAAAGAGGGGGGAACGGCTCCACCGGGTTGCGGGCTGCGGTCTGCCGGCTGCGGGTTAGTCTCTCCAGCGCATCTTGAACATCAGATGCTCCTGCACGGCCCGGGCGCGGTGCTCGCACTTGGAGAGGGCCGCCGACTCCGTGGTCTCGAAGGGCTTCTCGTCGATCACGCGGACGATCAGCATGTCGCGCCCGTGCAGGCGCACCAGCTCGAAGCGCACCGCGTTCGCCCCGCGGTAGCGCACCGCGTAGCCTTCCTCGCCGGGCAGCGGCTCGTTGATCAGCACCACGTCGCCGCGGTCGTTCCGCTCGCGGATCGCCTCCTCGCGGCGGCGGCGGAATCCGTAGTCGGCCGGCGACGCGTCCGTGCGCAGGCTGACGTAGAGCGAGGCGCCGGGCGCGCTCAGCGTCGCGCGGGTGTCGTAGCAGGGCGCGTTGAGATGCACCCAGCGGCGGTTCTCGTGGTCCGTGAACTTGATGCCCAGGTCGCCCAGCTCCTGCTCGGTCAGGAAGCCCGTCGGGGGCTCGGTGTAGGTGACCAGGACCGACGCCGCGATCGTGAGGAGGAGCTCCAGCGCGGTGACCACGACGGCGAAGCGCAGGAGCATAGCTTAGGGACGACGATGATCGTGAAACATTTCACGATCATTCTACCACGCCGTGCGCTCGCGGAGGTGGCCGGTGATGTCTTTCAGGGCCTTCCCGAGCTGGAAGAGCAGCGCGTAGTGGCCGCCCTTGAACCAGCGGAGCTCCGGTCCGCCCATCGCGGCCCCCAGCCGCAGCGTGCACTCCTTGGGGATCACCTCGTCGGCCTCGGCGTTGATCAGCAGGATCTCCTCCGGCCGCACCCGCGACGCGAAGGTGATCGGGTCGATGTTCTTCCACATCCCGCGGAGCTGGTCGACCGTGAAGCCGTCCTTCTCGAGCCGCGCCTTCGCGGCGGCCGTCTCCTTGCTCCCGTTCATCACGATCGCGGCCAGGTCGCCGCCGCCGATCAGGAACACGCTGCGACCGAAGCGATCGTCGACGCCCGCCGTCAGCGAGCCCACCACCGCGCCGAGCGAGATGCCGACCAGCCCCACCCGCGAGGCCTCCACGTCGGGCCGGCTCGCCAGCCAGTCGCCGGCGCGGCGCACGTCGAGGACCGCCTGCCGCAGCGTCGCGATCATGGCGTCCATGTCCTTCGTCCCGAGCTTCTCCTTCGGCCCCTCCTTGGGACGCCGCGGGCCGTAGCCGGGCATGTAGAGCATCAGCGTCGCGATCCCGCTCTCGGCCATCCGGAGCCCGACGATCTCCAGCGCGTCGAAATTGCCGCCGAGCCAGTGGAGCAGCACCGCTGCGGGCCGCCGCGTCGCCCCGTCGTTGGGCTGCCAGTAGCGGCACCAGACCGTGTTGTTCTCCGGGATCTCGGTCTTCACCGCCGAGGGGAAGCTCAGCCAGTACTGCGTGACCTTCTCGCCCTTGCGGGTCTCGCGCAGCGTCCAGGCGAAGTTGGGTTCCGTGAACTCATAGGCCTTCAGGAGGGCCTGGAGGGCGGGATCGGCGGCGGGCCGCAGCGCCCGGCAGGTCGTGCTGCCTTTCTGGACTCCTTCGTCCTGCGCCAGGACCGGGGCCAGGAGCGCCAGGACCAGCAATGCCGTGCGCATAGTAATAGTATATACGTCGGCGGGGGGCAGGACCGCTAGCGCCGGCGCGCCTTGGCGCGCGGCTTCGACTTCCGGGCGGGCCGGCGGCGGGCGGATTTCTTCGAGCCCTTGGACGCGGAGCGCCGCGGCTCCAGCTCCGAGAGGATCTCGCGGGCGCCGGCGGAGACCAGCTGGGTCTCCAGCGCCTCGGCGATGCTGCGAGGCGCGTCGATCATGCCGGATTGGCTCCCGCGGACCAGGCGGCGGCCGTCGACGCTCGCGATGCAGGCGCTGAGCTTGAGCACGCCGTCGTCGGACGCCTCCGCGTAGGCGCCCATCGGGACCTGGCAGCCGCCCTCGAGCCGGCGCTGCAGCTCGCGCTCCGCCTCGACGCAGGCGGCCGTCGGGGCGTGGTGGATCGGCGCAAGAATCTTCTTCATGTCCTCGTCGGTCTCGCGGATCTCCAGCGCGAGCGCGCCCTGGCCGGCCGCGGGCACCATCGCGTCGGCCGACAGCGGCTGCGCGGGGATGCCGTTGTCGGGATAGAGGCGTCGGACGCCGGCGGCCGCGACGATGATCCCCGCGAGATTCGAGCGCGGGTTCCGCAGCTTCTCCAGCCGCGTGTCGAGGTTGCCCTTCATCTCCACGAACGTGAAGTGAGGGAAGAGCGACTTCAGGATCGCCTGGCGGCGCAGGCTCGACGTGGCGATCTGGGAGCCGGGCGGCAGCTTGTCGATCGGCGTCGCGTTCCGCCCGATGAAGACGTCGCGCGGATCGACGCGCTCGGGGACCGCGCCGAGCACGAGCCCCTCGGGGAGCTCCGACGGCAGGTCCTTCATGGAGTGGACGGCCAGCGAGATCTTGCGGGCGAGCAGCGCCCGTTCAATTTCTTTGACAAAAAGGCCCTTGCCGGCCTTCCGAAGCTCCGCCACCGACGTGATCCGGTCCCCCGCGGTCTTGATGGGGACGATCACGAAGTTCAATTTCGGATGATGTTCCTTCAGACGCGCGAGGATCTGTCGGGTCTGGGCGAGGGCGAGGGCGCTTCCACGGGTGCCGACCTTGACGGTAGACCCTTTCACCTAGGCGGCCTCGAAATACCAGGGGGGTTGAACTTGCACAAACTTTCCACAGAGGTGGCTCGGGAGTGGTTTGGATTGTACCAAAACGGCCGTACTTGTCAAGGGGGGGCTCGTCCGGACCGCTTTGCTACCTGCTGATTCCGAATAGTTTGCGAACGAGTTCGCTAATTGTCCGATAAGTGGAATCCGCGCCCGCCCCCCGGAGGGCCTCGGTGGGGGGATGAAGGATTTTGTTTACAATGCGCCGGGTGAGCTCCTGGACCTCCTGTTTGTGCTCCGGGGACAGCCCGTTGAGCTTCCCCAGGGTCCGCTTGAGCTCCTCGTCCCCGATGGCGTGGAGCCGCTCGCGCAGCTGGGTGAGGAGGGCGGTCACGTCGGGCGGGGTCATGTCTTTCCAGAACGCCTGGGTCTCCTCCTCCACCAACGGGGTGCAGCGGGAGACCTCCTTCTCGCGGTCCACGACGTTCTGCTGGACGATCTGCTCGAGGTTGTCGATGTTGAAGAGGTACACGTTGTCGATCTCGTTCACTTCGGGGTGGATGTTGCGGGGCACGGCGATGTCGATCAGGAACATCGGGTCGTGCCGGCGCGCCGCGAGGGCCGCCCGGACCGCGTCGACGTTGAGCACGTAGTTGTCGGCGCGGATGCAGGCGATCACGATGTCGCCCAGCGGCAGCACGTTCGCCAGCTCCTCGAGCCCGTGGGCCTGGCCGCCGTGCTTCGCCGCGAGGGAGCGGGCGTTCTCGATGGAGCGGTTGACCACGTGGATCTTCGTGACGCCGCGGTTGCGGAACGCGCCGACGGTGAGCTCGCCCATCTCGCCGGCGCCGATGATGACGAGCTGCTTGCGGGCGAGGTCCTGGAAGATCTTCTCCGCGAGGCGCGACGCGACCGACGGCACCGAGATGTTCTTCTCGCCCAGCGACGTGGTCGTGTGGACGCGCTTGGCCACCGCGAGGGCCTGCTGGAAGAGCCGGTTGAAGACGCGCCCGGTCGACCCGGCGGCCTGCGCGGCCAGGTAGGCATCCTTCACCTGCCCGATGATCTGGGTCTCGCCGAGCACCATCGAGTCGAGGCTGGAGGTGACGCGGAAGAGATGGCGGACGGCCTCAGCGCCCTGGTGGTGGTATAGCGCGGGGGCCAGCGCGTCCGAGGCCACGCTGTGACGCC
>Ga0310813_10002111_pt1 | contig 12107 bp, 28 predicted proteins | sample YN3metagenome_FD_203086 | JGI IMG/M metagenome (GOLD analysis project Ga0310813, IMG submission 203086) | Soil microbial communities from experimental microcosm in Duke University, North Carolina, United States - YN3 | ecosystem: Engineered > Artificial ecosystem > Soil microcosm > Unclassified...
AAACCATAATGATATAAACATAAAAACCTCTTCCTTTATCACAATTATAAAGGAAGAGGTTTTATTAAACAATGTTTTTATAAATCTTTTCTTGTTTTCTTTTCTTCTCTTCGAATACGAGCAGCTTCTCTTTTTGCTGTTTCTTGAATCCTTTCGAAATTCAAATGAGCCATTAAGATTAAAGCTTCTCCTAACTGTTCCATAATATGAGGGGGTAAAGTATATTTAAGTCCATTAAATCCTTTACCTTCGTATTTGAGCTCTTTTGGATCGAAAGTAATATTAGCTATTTGGATCTCATGTCCTTCTATTTTGAAAAAATCATTTTCAATAATAGTTATTCTTCCATTAGGACCAAGCACTTCGTGCTTTTCCATTCCTAAATCCTCCTGTGCTATCCCATCTAATTCTCTCTTCGATAATTCTATTATATCATATTTTGAGAATTAAACCAAGCTAAATATGAAATTTTTTAAGAACCCTTTTAATTTCTTTTTCTGATAGCTCTAGGGTTTTCAAGATAGAGATAACTACGTCCTTATCTGGGTGAGGATATTTAGCATGTTCTAATTTATGAACATAGTTATAAGAGAAGTCATGCCCTAATTTTCTACCTTTTTTCTCTACTTCTCTTAGGCTGAGCCCAGAGGATTTTCTTAAGTCTGATAGGTATTCTCCAAAGCCTTCGATATTAAATTCTTGTCTATTATTGATAAAATTTAATACAAAAGCTTTAATCATGTTAAATAAATCTTGAAGATTCATGTTTAATCCTCTTTTAGCTAGATTAATTTTACCCTATTTTCTTACATTGGAAACTATAATTTATAAGATATAATAAAATTGGGTTTTTATGAACTGGTCTAAATATATTTATTTTCTCTCAAGAAATATCAAAAATATAGCATTATATTTTGCTTCTTTGTTTGAAAAAACAATCGTAGGTGATGATCAGTTTGACTTTAAAATGCCTTTTAAATATCTAAGACTCCATATCTTTTTTAGATATTTTCTTAAAACAATATTCTATAGTGTTAAAGTTAAAGTAACCAAAATTGCTCTTAATAATCTTAAGAAGAATCTAAAAAAAGGCCAGCTTATAGTTCTCCCAACTCACCATTTTATTATCGAGGTGTATCCGGTTTATGAACTATTTTCAAAAGCTAAACAGCCTTTCTATCTAATGGTTGCTCGAGAATTCTTTGATTTAGTTTTAGGACTTGCTGCTTTCCCTTTAAAAATGGCTGGATGCTTTTCTGTTTCAAGGGGATCTAAAGGGGCTAAGCAATCTTTAAATTTTGCAAAAAATATCATATCTCAAACTAATTTCCCTTTAGTAATGTTTCCTGAAGGAGAATCTAGTTTAAATATTAAATCATTGCTTCCAGTTAAAAAAGGTGCTGCTATTCTTATTCAAGATGCTTTAAAGCTAGATAAAAGTATCTTTATTCAACCAATGACTTTCAAAATTACCTATAACGATAAAATCATAAATGATTTGAATTATATCGTAGATGAATTAGAATGGCATCTTAATTTACCTAATAAATCTTTAGATTATAGAGAAAGAATCCTCTATATCTTAGATGCTGTTATAACTAGGGACTTGGGTGATCTCTTGGTAAAAACAGATGAACCCTTACTTTCTAAGGCTTATATATATTGCGAAACTATTAAACAGTATTTAAATAAAAAATATAATATTGATTTCAAAGAAGAAAGAGCTTACGAAGTCCATATTAAAAAAACTAAAGGTGTAAGGAATAAATCCTATGATCTTAACTTAGTTTATAAATGGATTGAGGTCAAAGGTTTAATCCAATATATTCCTGATCCTCAAGAAAAAAACCCAGCTGTTTGGGCTGGGCTAGTAGGGAAACTACTAAGAATGACTTATGGGGATTATGGATATGAGTCCATTAGTCGCATTATGAAACATATCACTGTGGAACCTGTTATAGCTCCTTGTATCCCAGTTAGCTTCTTTAAAGATAAAACCACTGATGAAATAACAGAATATTTACAAGATACTTTAGATTCCCTTAATGAGAAAGTAAACGGCTAAGTCCGCTTAATATTAATTGTTGATAAGTATATGCTTGTCTTTGAGGTTGGGCAGGAATGGGATTATAAGTTTGGACAACAACTGGAGGTCCCGCAGCTGCGTTGTTGGCTTGCATGGAAGTTGTATTCCAGCTTCCTTGTTGGATATTACTTCCAGAATCATCTGGTTGAGCTACAGTGCTCCAAGCATTTGGATAATTATAATAATTAGTAGGCACTCCTTGAGTATAAGCATTGATAGTTTGTACATTTTGAGTAGGAACTGTTTGGACTGGAGTTAAAGGTACTTGAGCTTGAGTGGTTGCTGCTGTTGGTATTACTTTTTGAATTACTTGGGTTACACCCGAAATGCCAGCTGGACTCCGCCGTATAACTTGAGTAATTGGGGCTATAACTCCAGGTGAAGTTCTTCTAATTTGAGTAGTATAATTGTTCCCATTACTATCTGGTCCTCTAAAAACGGTTTTATATTGACCAAGTTTAGCCCTATAAACATCTAAATCTGAAAAAGATTTAGCGGTGGCTGAATCGATAAAGCCATGGGGGCTAGTAGCTGGGGGCGTGGTTGCTGGATTTGGGTAGACAATTGCTGGTGCTTCAAAGCCACTTGAAGCAAAAGCATTACTCATACTAACACAAAGAGTTAACAAAGAAGTAGCCAAAAGAGTTTTAGTTTTCACAATTCATCCCTCCATTATTGATTATTTTGGTTAGTTGTAATCACTTGTTTCTCTTGTTTATTTTTTCCTTGTTGTTGATATGTGTATTTATATTGGGTTGATTGTCTATAAATCTCTAAATCAGAAAGAGTAGAGGCAGTACTTGGGTCAATTTGCCCTGCCTGATTAGTAGGAACAGTATATACATCTGTTTCTTCTGCAGTCCAGGTTTGTGCAAAACTATAGTTAGAAGGCAGAAAACAGAGCAGCACAATAATAACAAAAGCCTTGCCTATCATTCACAATCCCTCTTTTAAAGATTGGGGTGTGGGTTACACACCCTAATCAACTACTTATCTTGGTTTGAGTTATGCTTAACGGCCATAACTCCGCCGTTGTGTTTTTCTTGTTTAAGAACTTGGTAAGCCACTTCATAGATCCATTTATCTTTTGCTTTAGCAGCAATGAGTTGTGCTCTTGCTTGCTCTAAAGTTGCTGGATAAATATCTTTAAACACATCTCTTGATAGTTTAGGGATCTTATAATCTGGCTTTGGTCCCTTCTCTTTTTTGACTTTAACTTCTTTAGCAGCTGGCTTTTTACCAGACCCTTTCTTTCCCATGACCAAACCCTCGAAATTTTGTAGTGTTTATTTTTAAATTAGGTTTGGTCAATGAAAGGATTAACTATACAGCTTTCTTTGTTGGTCTAGCCATTCCAATTGCTTTCCTGTAGTTAAATGTTTAGTAGGGACTTCAATTGTTACTCCCTTTCTTATTAGTGCTTCTTCCAGGAATTCGCGGTAATACTTTCCTGCTAACATAATTACTTTATCTCCTGACTTAACTTTAGGGAGAAATTTTTGAAGTACCTTTTCAGCCCATTCTTCTCTTTCATACTTGCGCATTTTAAGAAGCGTAGTATCATAGTCTGAGATAATTTGATTAGGATCCAATAATCCATGCTCAGCAGAAATAATATGCCATTCATCACCCATCTTTTCTACAATTGATAATACTTTATGAAACCAAGGTGAGTTGTAAAGTTCTTTAGCTTTAAACGTACCTTTTTTCTTCATACTGGTACAAGAGACCAATATAATAGTCTTCATAATCCCTCCCTCTATATATTATAATCCCATTATAATATCTACTCAAAAACAGCCCTTGTGTTTATATTTCCCTCTCTATAGCTTTATTATATAACCTTTATATACAAATGTCAAGCCGGCATTATTAAGTTTTAGGAAGTATTATAAAAGGGTGATAGTCACTCGATATCTCTGTAATGTTTCTGGAATTCTAGTTATAAGAGTCATTGTATTATTATTTTTCTTAATTAAAGGGCTAAAACATTTATCAGCTAAAATTGCCTCATTCCTCCAGTATTTTTCACTAAAAGGCAAAAGAAGGGTCCATGTTTTATTTCCATTGTTTAAAACCAAATGTTTAAATTTAGTCCTAATATTTCTCTTCATATCGGCTCGTGGATGAAAATTTGGGCATCGATGTCTTTTAATTCTTCTTCAATAAGAATTTTAACATCTTCCCAATTCAACCCACCTAAACCACAACCTAAAGCTGGAATTGCCACAGATTTTATTTTTTCGGAGATAATTTCATTCCGTAAAGTTTTAAGGCCTAATCTGATATCATTTAGATTAGATTTGTCTTTCCAGTGATCTTTTGTTGGAAAATTAATAACATATTTAGGATCAGTATTTTGCTCAACAATAAAAAGCCCACCGATCACTAACTCTTTGGCTTTACAGACTTTTTGATATTCTTTAAAATTTGCTGGAAATTTCTCTTTAAATCTTAAGGCTAGCCCAGCACCCATTACACCTACACAGTTCACAGGGTTAACTATGGCTTCTGCTTTGGAGTCAAAAATATTCTCATTTATGTAATGTATGGTCATAAAATATCTATTAACTTGATAAATTTGGTTCTTTTTAATATAATTAAGATATCCCAAAAATGAAAGGAAAACAAGATGAAAAAGCGTAAGAAAAGGAATAAACCTCCAACATTAGAGGATGTAAACAATATTAAAATTCGTTCTGAATTAGCTATTTCTGCTCATTTCAGAACTTCGGCTGGTGTGATGAAAGATAAGAAAACTGATAAAAAAATCGATCGTCGCAATGCTAGAAAAGCTGAAAAAGGCCTTCGTGAAGATTATTTAACTTCTTGCTAGTAAAATTAAGAAGTTAAATAATCTTCAAAGGTCAATATGAAGAAAGATTGTTCTTCTAGAATTATTAGACCCAAACATCCTTACGATGATAGTTTTAATATCCATAATGCTTTGGCTGGATTATTTCAGATACAGCCCATTAGTTATGGCAATCAATATGGCCTATTTATGAATGGTCATTGCTTTGGAATATATTCAGACCATTATAGGGCAACTGAGGCTGAAAATAATTTGCGTGTAGAAATTTGCTCTAGGTTAATTTCTCATGGCGAGTATCTTAAGTCAGCATATGAATATCAAGCTGATCAAAGATAGGTTAAAATATATGTAAGCGGACAACAGTTATTAAATAACTTTGTTCTTGGGCGGAGATATAGGGCGATTGTGTTTCTTGGACTAACCAATAAAGATCATTACTAAAATCACTACATTTTTCTTGAATTTTTAGAATAATAAAATCATCTTTATAACGGATGGCTTCTTTATCAAAATCATATCCAGCTTTAGTATAGTTATCCCAAATTTTGGTAACTATCTGTAATGGATTTTTAGCGTGCTCGATTTTAAGATGAGAATCTGTAGAAACAGCTAAATACAATTTGTAGGCATTTGATATATGCTTCAAGAAAAGACCCAAATTATATCCGTACTAGGAGATGAGTCTAATTAGCTGAGCCACCCAAATTAAAGTTTCTGAGCTAACTTCACCTTCTTCAATATACCAATAGGTCTTTTTTGAAGAAGAATCTACTACCTCAATATACTGTTTACCTACATCACTTACAATAACTCGATGACCTGCTGGATCTTTTGTGAAAGAGTATATTTGCTCAATCGCGCTTTCTATCCCATTGCGAAGCATTAATTTATGGATACGAACCCCATCGCTTTTATTAGGGCTTAAGTCAGCTATAACCCAAGGAGTATAATGGGTTTTAATCTTCTTTTTCATAATATTCTGTAACGTTAAAATCTACAATTAATGGTGCCTGGTTTTTAAAAGGATGCGTAAAAATAATGTGATATCTTCCAAAGTATTGTTTAGCAACCAAAGATTTTTCAAGCATAAATATCTCTAAGACTTCTTCTAGGTAAGCATCCAATGCTTCCTTTTCTGTTTCCGCGATCATTACTATTTTAGCCCATGAGGCTGGATAAATATCTGTATGAATGTCACCCCAAGGAGAAGGGGCAATTGTTTTATGACCAGAAACACTGTTCCCAGTTATAAGAAATTTTTTAATTCTGCTTTTTATAGAATTCTTCATTTCTTAAATCTACAAATTTTCTTTTATTAAAAAACAGTCTAAATGTTTTCAATAAGGATTTCAAAAGACTACATTTTTCTTTATAGTAAAATACAGTTTTATAAAACATAAACCAGTCCGAGAGGAAAAGTTTATGGGTATTTGAAAACCGATAATGACTTATTAAAAGTCTTATTTGATTATAATATTCTACCTTATTGTATTTTTCGTTAGAAATTATAAAAACAGGATAAGTATAAGATCCAGTAAGCCCAAACCTAGTTATTAGTACTAAGATATTCTTATCTACATCTTGGACAGTAATACAATTAATAATTCTACCAAGAGGGGAGCTGAATCGAGTGTCCTCGATTACTTTTAGAATTGCTTCATCGATTGTCTCTGCTGCAACATACAATGGCTCTAAAGGACCATTAGTAATGCAGGTCCAACTCTGATTCTTCGAATTTATGCTCTTCTTCATAAGATTCAACGTAATCTGCCATACTTAAGATGTAATCCAAAGCTTCTTGTCTTAGCTCTTCATTAAATTCGTGATCGCATATAAAATATAACGTCAAGGGCTTATAGAAAGAAGAAGAAGAAGCTGTTCCTAAGAACATTAGAATTAAAGCTCTTGGATATTTTTTGGAAAATAAATAATATCCTTGGTCTTCTTCGTGCAGATTTTTTATTAGAGAGGAGGTACACGCCTTAATGTTGCTGGCATGACCATAAACTTGCAAGGACTGATCATACTGGATAGTCATTCCTAACTTAGTTGTCTCCAAAACAGCTATATCAAACTTTTTGGGTTTATATGGTTGATTTTTTTTCATATTCCTTTTCCGAGTAAATGTAGTACCAAGCACGAACGTCTTGGACTGTTACGATAACCATCTGTACCCATTTCCCATCTCTCAACTCTTCCGCCAGCTCTGTGTTAATTACACTTTCATTAAGCCTAAAATAATTCACAATCCAGTCTTTAGTAGCTACAAGATAGTCAACTCCAGAAATATGAAACATATCTGGCCATCTTGTAGGTGTTTTATAGACTCGGTCTAGAACCCAATTTCGAGTCTTTGGAATAATTTGTTTCTTCATGTCTTATTTATACGATGTACTTATTCTCGGAACAAGAGGCCTTACCCTGGCAGCTTTTGTATAGCTTTTTTTAATCAAAAACCAGCGCAAATCTCGCAACCCTTATCACTTTACACCCAATTATGTCTTTAGGAGGGAGATGCTGGATTTGATACTAAAAATCGGCTGAATTTCTTCAAAACGACATATAACGTGCTTCGCGCGAAAAAATTTTTTAAAAAATAAAAATAAAATAATTAATAAAAAAAAAAAAAAAAAATAATAAAAATAATAAAAATAAAAATATTTTTCTCTCAGAGAAAAATATATATAAATATATTAAATATAAATATATATTAATAAATAATATTAATAAATATATATAATAAAAAAATTAATAATAAAAAAAAAAGAAAATTTATTTTTAAAAAATTTTTTAGCAAAAAAAAAAGAGGTCGCGAGGACCTCAAGGCAAAGGGTTAGATTGTTCGACTCTAATCTTAACCCTTTTTCAAACCAAAAACAACCGTCTATTTAAAAATTAATTAGAGGGTTGCGCACTATGCCTAGTTTTATACATACGCCAGGGGAAGAAAACCACTGGCAAAAGGTTAAAAAAATGGTGAAAGAAGAATATCCAGAGGCTACAGGAGACGACTTCTGGGCTTTAGTGAATAGTATTTACCACAAAAAGTATAAGAAATCAACCAACAAAGCCTCTAATTCCAGATTGATTAGTGTTGCGCGCAAAGAAGTCCAAAAAACACCTAAAAAACGCCTCATTGCCCAACGTAAGGACTTGACATAGTATCCCGAATAAATACGAAATCATCCTCGTATTTTTTATACTCGGAATCCGTTGCACAGTTTGTTATAAACGTATCAACGTTATTTTGATGCTCAGCTGAATAAGACCAATTCCAGCTTCCCGTTATTACCTCAGTGCTATCGATAACAACATACTTATCATGGTCTAGTAAAACTGATTTTTTAATATATACTTTAATTCCAGCATCTGCTAAAGCTTTGACTTGACTACCCCTAACTCTGGATTGGCGATTATCCAAACAAACTTGGATATCGAGATTTGGATTTGCCTTTTTAAGTGCGATTAAAGTATTTACAATTGGTTGGTTTGTTACTCCATAAAGAGAGGCATGAATAGAGGTTTTAGCATGCTGTAATTCTTGAATAATAAAACCTTGCATTTTCTCTCGAGGGGTAAAATGACTTTGGACATTACAAGTTTCAGCTAAAACAGGAGATATACTTAAACTAAAGGCCAAGATAAGGCCAAATATTTTTTTCATCGCACAGCACCTTTCGCTGTTTTAATTATACTTTATTCTCAGGAAAAGGACCCGCATCCGAGACGCATATTTCACACAGAATTCCAGGGGAATTAGTAGTTATTTCTGAACTAGAATAAGTATAAATCATTACGTTGTAATAAAAATAAACAATATCATCTATAAAACAATATCTTTTCATTTTAAAAGCACATTTATATAATCTTCGATGAGGGCCAATTATTTTAAGGGCAGCATGATAAGCAGCTACTTCCTCATTATAGGCGTCCACAAAAATAATTCCAGGGCCTCCAGTGATACGCCATTTTTTAGTTTTTAATTTGACATTTTTTCTCATAAGCAAATCGTGTAGTAAGTAATATAAGACTCACGATCAATCACTCCATACCAGATAATTTGGAGAGAAGAATCAGATAAGGTTTTGTAACTGAAAAGTCTAGTTAAACCCTCAGGTCTAGGAAAAGTCTTTCTGAATTCAAAAAGAGAATGGTAAAAATTGTTTCCTGCAAAATCTATGCGGCGAGGGATATTACGATGCAAAGTACCTTCATACTTTTCTAAAACCAAAGTAAAGCTTTTTACTTTAGTTTTAACATCCTTCTTCATAAGAATACCAAGTCCTAGTACCTATTTTATCGTAACCCTGTCTAAATACAACATCTATATAAACCATAACTTTAGAATCAGCACCCTTAGAATAGGCCCGTATATCCCAATCCTCAATACTGGGATTATCCTGTTGATAAAGAATCAAGGCTTCTTTCAAGGTGGCTCCTCTTGTAAGAATAATATCTTGAGAAGAGCCTGTATGATGCTTAAGAATATGGATTTTTTGCTTAGACTTAATTTCTTTGCGCATAATATTAAATATACATTCTTTTTAAGAAAAATAAAAGCCTCCATAGAGGCTTAAGGAGAGATCACTACTCAACTATACTCTACTACTCACTTAAAAATTTTCTACCAGTATCGAAATTCCAAAATTCTTTACTGCAATTGGGATGACTAGCTATTAAATGCTCAGTGTTTCTAATATTCTTTAACCAAATTTTTCGGAGTGTTTCGGTAGAGGTTTTAGGATTTTTACAAACAGCCACAAGAGTAAGTAAACTTGAGCTTTTATCTACGAGCATATCTAATAGTTCAGGAGTTGCTTCAGGTCTTGCTGCTAAAAATTGATGAGTGCTGGAACATTTATCAGCTAATTCTATAAACTCTTTTTCAGATAAGAATTCAGCTGTTTTAACCCTTTCTAATAACCGAAACGATTCTTCACCTTTTCTTTTGAACTCTTCAGATCGCCTTGAGTAATAGTCCATTACCACTGAACCCTCCCTTTGCTTTACCATAATATTATATATGAGGGGCTGTTAAAAGTCCAGCAATAAAAATGGGTGTTCTTTCGAACACCCATTTCCTTTAAGGATCTTAGCTTAACCGTTTTTGGCTTTTTTGGAGCTGCCGTTATTGCCTCGCAAAGCTTTACGAGCATTTTTTGCAGCCAGCTCAACATCCTTCCAGAATTGAGACATAATTTGCTGGCTTTGTTTGCCTGGGGCAACAGAGATACCCGCCTTAGCAGCTTTCTTCATTGTTGGGCGTCCAACATTCTTATTAGATTGTTTAACAACAGTTTTTGTTTTAGTAGCCGGACGACCCGGACCTCTCTTTGCAGCAGTCTTAGCCATTTTATTTTTAACTCCACTTCCTGCAGGGCGACCACGCTTTTTAGGAGCAGTAGGCGCTTGACTTTTAACAGTGGCTTTCTTTTTATTAGACGTTGCTGTTTTCTTCTTGCTTGTCGTACTTTTTGCCGTATTTTTCAAAATACGAACTTGCCGACCCCGAACTTTCCCTTGACTTTTGTTTTCTTGAGAAAGTTCATCATCTTTATTCATATCAACAGCACTATTTTCACTAGCTTTCACCATTATCTATAACTCCTTGTCTTAATTACGAATATTCAAAATAGTAGCATATAACCCTTCATATGCTACTATTATAAGCTAGTTTTTTTAGGATTTCAAGCCTTTTTAGAAAAAGTATTTGTCTTTTTTAAAATCCTACCCGTCTTTAAATCTATCTCCCACAAACCCCTTCTCACGTATTGCCAGCAAAATAACAGATCTAGTCTCATTTGGTCATTCTCAGCCATTCTATAGGCTGCTCGGAAAAAATCACGTTGTTTCCTGTATTTTTGGACATCTTGAATAAAAAAGAGATTCCCGCACTCTAAAGGAAACACTAATAAGCGTGCAGACATAAACCTTCCTAGTCTCCCTATCTTTTGTTGAAGTGACCACGCCTTTATATTCTTATTATATGTTATTGTAGAGTTTAAGTCTACAAAAAGAAAGTCAAGGGATAAGAGATATATATAATTTATCTAAAGGAATAATATCATAACAAGGACCAGCAAAATTATTATCCCAAAACATTACTTCACAAATTTGAGGATCATAAGGAGAATGGAGATACCCATCGATTATTCCATTTTCTTTTTCTTTATCAAAAAGGATTTGATAGGCTTCAGTAAAAGAAGAAGCTTCTATTATAGAGAATTCTTTTGAAAAGCTTCTATAAATAAAGAATTTCATAATAAGAAGTCGCCAGGGAACCCACCTATATTATTACTGGCTAGCATAGTGAGGAGAATATGACATTGAGCTAATTGCCTAAACAAGGGCCCTAAAGCTGCACTTAAATCGTAAACGCTCATTTCTTCACTTGCGTCTATAATTTTATCAATTTCCCCAAGAATATATAAAGAGTCTTTTGCAGCTCTTTCAATAGCCGCATTCCCAGTAATATTCATAAGTAGAATTTGATCTACAAAATCATACTGCTCTTTTCTTTCGACTTCTTTATATTGTTCTAGGTACTGAACAAAAAGTGCGAGTTCCTGATAGTTTCCAGCCATATTATTAACCTATTTGTATTCTTATTATAGAAAAAAATAAAAGAGGATCAAGGGATTAAGAAAGAGATTTTAAAATCATTAAAAAATCATAGACTCTCTTATTTTGTCTAGCATCTTCTAACGCATCATGTTTAGATCCAACTTGTTCAGGAACTTTAGGATCACCCATTGAAACCTTCAATTGTTTCAAATCTCTACAAAACATCGGCCAACCTTTTGGTAGATCAATCATTCTGCCATATAATTGACAAAGAGCTACCCAATCATATGAAGCGAAATTTGCATAAAAAATAGGATTAGGTCCTACAAACTCCAAAATCTCATGCCTTATAGTGTCTCTATTTTTCCATAAGGGTGAAGTTTTTGAAGGTAAAAGAGGAATAACATTTTCTTTTACCCAATCATTTGCTCTAGATAAATCACAATCACTAAAGCAAGCATAGTACTCTTTCCCGTCTTCCCTCACCATCCCTATAGAAATTAGTTCTATAGTTCTACCATCTTCTATGAATTCTGTATCAAAAAATATTAACATATTATTTAAATAAAAGGCTTTCTAAATGAAAACATTATGGACAAAAAATGAAGATCAAATTCTTATATCTAACTATAATATTTTAAC
>Ga0310813_10002115_pt1 | contig 12095 bp, 13 predicted proteins | sample YN3metagenome_FD_203086 | JGI IMG/M metagenome (GOLD analysis project Ga0310813, IMG submission 203086) | Soil microbial communities from experimental microcosm in Duke University, North Carolina, United States - YN3 | ecosystem: Engineered > Artificial ecosystem > Soil microcosm > Unclassified...
CCACGTGGCGACCGCTCGCGAGCGGCGCGCCGTTGCTCGCGCTGGAATATCGCGGCCAGCGCCTCGCGCGCGACCGCGTCGCGCTGTCGGGCGCGCCCGCCCGATACCTGCGCATCACGTTCGCGCCGTCGACCGCAGTGCCGGAACTCGCGAACGCGCGCGGCGAAGAGGCCGCGCGCGCGGTGGACGCGCCCCGGCAGTGGCGTGACGCGGAAGGCGTGGCTGGGGACAAGGATCATCCCGGCGACTACGTGTTCGACGTCGGCGGAATGTTCCCAGTCGATCGGGTCACGGTGACGCTGCCCGAAATCAATACGGTCGCGCCCGCGCAGGTGCTTACTCGTAACGAAGTGCGCGGTGACGCGCGCGAGCAGGAGGCGTGGCGGCTCGCCGGCACGACCGTGTTCTACCGGCTGCGCCGCGACGGGGGCGAGACGTCGAATCCGCCGCTCGCGATACCACCGACGCCACGCCGGCACTGGAAGATCCACATCGATGCGCACGCCGGCGGCATCGGCGACAAGCCGCCGAAGCTCTCGGTCGGCTGGCTGCCGCACACGCTCGTATTCGCCGCGCGCGGCAGCGGACCGTTCGTGCTTGCGTACGGCAGTGCGCAGGCCGCACCGGGCGCGCTGCCGATCGTGACGCTCGTTCCCGGTTACGATGAGCGCACGAGCGCGGCCACGTTCGGCGTGGCGATACCAGGCGCGAACCCAGCCCCGGCCGCCGAGGATGCATTGCGCCAGCCGGTCGACGTCAAACGGTGGCTGCTGTGGGGCACGTTGGGTTTTGCGACGCTGGCGCTCGCGTGGATGGCGATTCGACTGTCGCGGCAGATGGGCGGCGCAGGCAAGCCGCCCGGCGACGGTCCACCGCCTGAGGTATAGTCGACGGCCCGTTCGCTCGCGCGTCGCCATGTCCGGCAACACGTTCGGCAAGCTCTTCTGCGTCACGTCCTTCGGCGAATCGCACGGCCCGGCGATCGGGTGCGTCGTCGACGGCTGCCCGCCGGGCCTCGCGCTCGACGAGAGCGACATCCAGCACGATCTCGAGCGGCGCAAGCCCGGCACGTCGCGCCACGTGACGCAACGGCGCGAGCCCGATCGCGTCGAGATCCTCTCCGGAGTTTTCGAAGGACGCACGACCGGCACGCCGATCGCGCTCCTGATCCGCAACGAGGACGCGCGAAGCCGCGATTACGCGAACATCGCGCAGACCTTCCGCCCCGGCCACGCCGACTACACGTACTGGCACAAGTACGGCATTCGCGACTACCGCGGCGGCGGCCGGCAATCGGCACGGCTGTGCGCGTTGCCGCGGGCGCGATCGCCCGCAAGTGGCTCGCGACGCATCACGGCGTGCAGATTCGCGCGCACATGACGCATCTCGGCGAAAACGCGATTCCCTTCGAGGGCTTCGAGCACGTCGACGACAACCCGTTCTTCGCCGCGAACCAGTCGATGATCGGCGACCTCGAGGCGTTCATGGATCGGCTGCGCAAGTCGGGCGATTCGTGCGGCGCGCGCATCGAGGCGATCGCGAGCGGCGTTCCCGTCGGCTGGGGCGAGCCCGTTTACGACAAGCTCGATGCGGACCTCGCGTACGCGATGATGAGCATCAACGCGGTGAAGGGCGTGGAGATCGGCGCCGGGTTCGGCGCGGTGAAGCAGCGCGGCACCCAGCATTCGGACGAGATGGCGCCGGAAGGTTTTCTGACCAACAACGCCGGCGGCATCCTCGGCGGCATCTCGACCGGGCAGGACATCGTCGTCGCGATCGCTGTGAAGCCGACGTCGTCGATCCGCCTCGACCGGCATTCGATCGACAAGCACGGCCGCTCGGTGGTCGTGAACACGCACGGCCGCCACGATCCGTGCGTAGGCATCCGCGCGACGCCGATCGCCGAGGCGATGCTCGCGTGCGTGCTGATCGATCATGCACTGCGCCACCGCGCGCAGAACGCCGACGTTCGCGTCGACACGCCACGCCTTGCGGCGCAGGCGCCGTCACACGTGCGCGAACGGCTGCGCCCGGGCAGCAGTGTGGACGATCCCGAGCCCGACGAGGCGTAACGCCCGGTTCGCGCTTTCTGCTGGCGAGCCGACGCGATTTGGCTGTTCGAGGTAGGACCCAGGCGGGTTACCCGGGCTTGCCGTCCAGCCTGGGCCGCGTGAGTATCGGCCAATAGCGAATTGCGTAGATCGCGAATCCCGTGGACCAGCACAGGCCGGAGAGGACCACGGTGGCACGATAGAACTCCGGCAGCGCAATGCCGCCGAACACGCGCACGAGCGCCGCTGCTTGAACCAGCGCGAAGCACGCGATCTCGTAGCGATCGACGACGAGCGGGCGCCCCGAATGCCCGCGCGCCGTGCGCGTCATCATCCCGATCGTCATGCCGCCGATCGCGCCGATCGTGAGCGCGTGGATCGCGAGCGGCGTGGCGACGTAGCCGGCGGCGTCGATCGCACGCAGCGCGAGGTATACGACAACCCACGCGTAGGCCGCGTGCAGGATCCAGACGAGGGGCGCGGAGGTCGTGCGCCACGGCTGCCACAAAGCGAGGCGAATCGCATGCGCGATCGCCGCGATGCCGGCGACCGCGACGACCAGCGCCGGCGCCGGCTGCAGCACGTCGACGACGATCAGTGCGAGCACCCCGCCGAGCGCGGCCTTCTCCACGAGCGGATGGCGCGTCGCGCGCGTTCCCGGAACGCCGTTGTTCGTGAACATCGGGATCACGCGGCCGCCCATCACGGCGATCACGAACAGCACGATGTCGAGGCCGATGCCGATGCCCGCGCGCGCCGGCAGCGTGACGATGCCGAGCCGCGCGAGGTGAATCGTGAACGCGACTCCGCCGAGCAGCACCAGCAGCGCGACGAAGAAGTAATTGCGGCGATTGCCGCTACGCGCGAGCGGAACGGCGAGCCCGGCGCCCACCGCGACGGGAAACGCCGCGTTCAGGATGGCAGCGATCCACGGATAAGGCAGCAACACCGCGACGCGCCCCGCGAGCCACAACAGCGCGTAGCCGGCGAGAAGCGCGCCGGTGGGCGTCGGCTGGCCGGTCCAGTTGCGCCCGGCCGTGAAAAGAAACCCCGAGATGACCGCGATCGCGTAACCGAACAGCATCTCGTGCGCATGCCAGAGCGGATCGGCGACGTACGTGAGCGGCAGGTACCCGGCGTATTGCGCGACCCACAGCAGGATCGACACGGCCGCGAACGCGCTCGCGAGCAGGTAGAACGGGCGGAAACCGAGATTCCACAGCGCGAACGCCGCGCGCGACGCCTGGACGCGCGCATCCGGCCGCTCGATCCCCGGCAGGCGTTCGGCGCGACGTGGGCGAAGCGAGTCCTGCTGCGTCATCGGGGCTCGCCGGTGTGCGCGAGCACTGCGCGCGCCTCCTGCTGCAGCATCCGATACGAGCGCTCCCACTCGCCGCCGCGAGGCGTCGTGAACGCGAGACGGCGCACGAGCCCGTGCAGCGCATCGCGCTCGCGCCGCGCCACCTCGAAATCGTGCAGCGCCTTGGCGTGCTCGGTCGCGTACACGAACTCCACGCGCCGATCCTGGCAGATGCCGACGCAGTTCTGCGGGGCTTCGATCCTGCCACAGCCGATGCATTGCCACGCGGGGATGCTGTCGAACGACGGCTCCGCTCGCGAAGGCTGTGCGGTCGCGAGGGGCTTTCCACTTGCGCTCATGTCACGAACTTCGATCCGAATCTGCAGTTGGAAGGTTACGCCCGTCGCGCGGGCGGCGCCTTGATCTCGCGCAGGTTCCGCATCGACCGGCGAGCGCAGCGGCTCGCCGCGCACCTGCGCGCCGAGCCGCGACCAGCGGCGTGCCCTCGTCGAGGAAGGAATGCCTGCCCCCCGGATCTCGCGCGAGTTCCGCCTGCACTACGCATCGCCGCCGTACACCGCCTGCTCGATCGGAAACTCCAGGTGCAGCATCGTCGTGCCGCGCTTGAACCCGGGCCGGCCGTGCAGTCGCCGCCGCAAGCGCGGCGTCATGACGGCCTCCCGCCACGCACGCGCACCACGTGCAGTTCGTCGATCGACGCGTCGGGCAACGCCACCGGTATATGTGACCCGGCACGCCGGCCGAGCAACGCGCGCGCGACCGGCGCAAACACCGACACGCGCGCGGCCGACGCGTCGGCCGAAGCGGGGTGCACGAGTTGGATCGTGCGCTCGTGCCCGCTCGGCAGCTCGACGTATGTCACCTCGGCATCGAGGCCGATGACGTCGCCGTCGATCACCTCGGGCGCGAGGACCGTCGCGGATGCGAGCACGTCGGCAAGCTCGTCGCGCGCGCCCGGCAGCGGCGCGTCGCGCGGCGAAAGACTTGCGATCACGGCCGCGAGCGTTGCGGCGTCGTGGGTCGAAAGCAGTACTTCGTTGTGGTCGATCACGATGACCTCCTCGATTGAACACGGTGGGCAGCACGGCGCACCGCCTCGTGGGCGGACGGCACGTGGCGCTTGGAGCGGGTCCCCGGCAACCCCCGCCGGGGGGCCGGTGGCGGGTTACCGGGCTCGCCCGAGGCAGGCGAGCGTTCCGTGATCGTTGCGGTAGGTCGACAGGCGAGCCGCGGCACGCGGCTCGAAGAAGATGCGCGCGAGCGCCCGCGGCCGAAGCCGGCGGATCGAGGGGAGAAATGAATAAATCGAACGCATGGTTCGAAGTATACGGGCAGACCCGCGTTTATTCAAGCTTTCCGGGGAGAACGACAACCTGCGTTGGCTGACGTCAAACCGCCATCGGAGCCGTCAGCGGCGTGTGGTGCCGGTAGTTTTCGAGCGAAAAATCGGCCGGCTCGACCCGCTCGAGCCATTCCGGCTCATATCGCGCGGTTTCGGCGAAGGCCGGAATCCGCGCGGAAATGGCGAGGCTCGGCGACGGAAACGGCTCGCGCGCGAGCTGCTCGCGCAGCATGTCGAGCTGGTTCTCGTAGATGTGCGCATCGCCGATGAAATACGACAGCCAGCGCGGCTCGTAGCCGGTCAGGCGCGCGACGAGCGAGAGCAGCACCGCCGCCTCGCACAGGTTGAAGGGCGTGCCGAGGCCCACGTCGTTCGAGCGCACGTACAGGCAAAGCGAAAGCTCTCGCCGCGCGAGGTTCGGCAGGAACTGGTACAGCAGGTGACACGGCGGCAGCGCCATCTGCTCGAGCTGCGCACAGTTCCAAGCGTGGAAGAGAATGCGCCGGTCGGCGGGGTTGGCCACGATCGTATCGAGGCATTGGCGCAGCTGGTCTATCGCCTTGTGCAGCAGCACCTGCTCGGCGTCGCCCTCGCCGACACGTCCAACGATCCGGTATCCGCGCGTCAGCGCATCGTCGATCTGCGCGCTTGCGTCGGCGCGCAACAGCTTGTACGCGGGCCATTCCCGCCACTGGTAGCCGTAGATCGCGCCGAGGTCGTCGATGCCTTCGCGATACGGGTTGGCGAGCCAGCTCGCGTTCTCGTTCGCGTTCTGATCCCACACCTTGCAGCCGAGCGCGCGAAACTGCGCCGCGTTGCGATAGCCCCGCAGGAAGCCGATCAGCTCGCCCACCGCTGACTTGAACGGCAGGCGGCGCGTGGTGATCGCCGGAAAGCCGTCGCGCGCGACGTCGAAGCGCATCGATGCGCCGGGGATGCTGAGCGAGCGGATGCCGGTGCGGTTTTCCTGCCACGTCCCCGCATCGAGGATCGACCGGACGAGCTGCAGGTATTGATGCACGATGATGGAGTTCTGCGGAATCGCGCGGCACCGCCCGACAGCGGTTGCCACCGCAAGCATAGCCGAACCGAAAAAAACGCCCGCAGCGGTTTCGCGCGGGCGCGGGGGATTACGCAGGCGAAGCGGCGCTCCGCCGGGGATGGGTGCGATCGCTGCGCGTCAGTAGACGCTGCGAGCGGCGCTCACGCGATCGGCGAGCTGCTCGAGCTTCGCCGCCTCCGCGCGCGCGTCGTCGTCATGCTTCGATTGATCGGAAGCCGCCGCAGCGGTATTGGCGCTCCAGTGCTGCGCGAGGTCGGGGGTCCTGATGTCCATGGTGTCGATCCGCTTTACGGCGCGCATTCACGCGCGAGTTGCAGCGACACCAAAGCAATCCATATGCCATGCGACCTGCGGCGGATCGACGGCGCCTTTCAGTGCGTGAGCGTGACGATGTTCGGGGCCACGCTCGCGTCATTGTCGCGGCGTACCGACAAGCCCGGGAGAACAATGTGCAACCCGTTGAAGAACCGAATGAATCGTTGTCGCCGAAACCAGACACCAAGGGCATGAAACGAACGCAGGCGCTGCCGCGGATTCTTACAACGGCGTCAGGTCTTCGCTTCCTTGAACATTCCCGGCTCGAGGCGGTGCCGCTGCAGCAGCTTGTAGAACTCCGTGCGGTTACGCTTCGCGAGCTGCGCAGCCTGCGTGACGTTGCCACCCGTGATCTTCAGCAGGCGCACGAGGTACTCGCGCTCGAACGTCTTGCGCGCTTCCTCGAACGGGATCAGCGCCGCGGCATCCTCCTTCAGCGCCGCCTGCACCAGCGTGGCGGGGATCAGCGGCGTCGTCGTCAGCGCGACGGCCTGCTCGAGCAGGTTCAGCAGCTGCCGCACGTTGCCCGGCCATGGCGCGGCGATGAGCAGCGCCATCGCGTCCGGCGCGAGCGTCGACGCGGGCTTGCGATAGCGCTCCCCGAGCCGCTGCAGGATGTGCGCGGCGAGCAGCGGGATGTCCTCGCGCCGCTCGGCGAGCGACGGCAGCTTGAGCGACACGACGTTCAGCCGGTAATAGAGGTCCTCGCGAAAGAGACCCTGCTCGCGCTGCGAGTCGAGGTCGCGATGCGTCGCCGAGATGACGCGCACGTCGACCGGAATCGCCTGCGTCGAGCCGACGGGTCGCACTTCGCCTTCCTGCAGCACGCGCAGCAGCTTCACCTGCAGGGGCAGCGGCATGTCGCCGATTTCGTCGAGGAACAACGTCCCGCCGTCCGCGGCCTGGAACAATCCCTTGTGCGCCTGGATCGCGCCCGTGAAGGCGCCGCGCGCGTGGCCGAAGAGCTCCGACTCCAGGAGGTCGCTCGGAATCGCCCCGCAATTGACCGCGACGAACGGCTTGTCGCGCCGGCGGCTCGCCTGGTGAATCGCGCGCGCGAGCAGCTCCTTGCCGGTGCCCGACTCGCCGAAGATCAGCACGCTTGCGTCGGAGTCGGCGACGAGCTTCGCCTGCCGCAGCAAATCTTCCATCCGCGGGCTGCGCGTGATGATGCCTGCGCGCCACTCACCCGCCGTCGTGTCGCTGCCGGCCGGCTCCCCGCCGGACACCTTCAGCGCGGCCGCCACCTTCTGCAGCAGCTCCTGGCTGTCGAAGGGCTTGGTCAAGTAACCGAAGACGCCGCGCTGCGTGGCGCTGACCGCGTCGGGGATCGTGCCGTGCGCGGTGAGAATGATGACCGGCAGCGCCGGATGCTGCCGATGGATCGCCTGGAACAGCTGCAGGCCGTCGATGCCGGGCATGCGCAGGTCGGTGACCACCGTGGCCGGGCGCTCGACGGCGATCGTCGCGAGCGCCGTCTCGCCGCTGTCCGCGGTGCGGACGCGATAACCGGCGGACGTGAGGCGCAGGCTGATGAGCTTGAGCAGATCGGGGTCGTCGTCGACGAGCAGGATGTCACCGCGATTCATGCGAAACCTTTCTACGGGCCAAAACCCGTTTCAGGACCATGAAACGGGGATTGTTTGTCAGCGGCCGCTGCCGCCGGCGCTGCCGCCACCGCCACCGCCACTTCGTACGCGGTCGCGCAGGAGGCTGCGCTCCATGGCGCGGAGCGCTTCGAGCTTCTGGATCGCCGCGTCCGCCTTCTGCTGTTCGTCGTGCACGGCACGCTGCCGCTCGACGACCTGTGCCTGGAGCACGGCGGCGAGCTGACGCATCGGCGAGGACGCCGTAGCGTTTTTCGCGACGTTCTCGAAGAGCTGCAGCGCACGCTGGTCGTCCTGGGGCGACGTGCGCAGCAGCGTATAGAGTACCGCAAGCCGGATGCGGTTCACGTCGGTGCGCTGACGCGCGAGCGCCTGCGTGGCCACGGCGATCTCGCGGCGCAGCTCGTCGTTCGGCAGCGCGCCGAAGCGCTGCAGATCGGCGAGCAGCGCGATGAGCTGCTGATCTTCGGTGGTTTCTGCCATCGCAGGCGGCGGCGCGATCACGATCGTCGGCGTTGGTACGGGCGGCGGCGACACGCTCGTTTGCGCGCCCGACGCGGCAGCCGGTGCCGATGACGCCGCAGCAGGTCCGACCGGCGGCTCTACGGGCTCGACGGGCGGCGACTCCACGAGCGGCGTCTGCGCCCGCGGCTCGTAGATCTCCGGATCGTATTCGTCCGCCGGCATGACGGGCGTCGGCACGCTGGCGCAGCCGCCGAGCGCCAATGCCAGCACGCAGACCCCAACACGGACGCCCAGGCGTGCGCAGCCGAGCGTCGCCTCACTCACCTCGCGCGTGCTTCGCTCCCTCTCCCCGCGGCCCGCGGCGAGACGGTTGGAGTGAGGGGCGACGGCTCCCGTCATTTGCCCGCGAGCGCGGCCGCACGTGCCGGAGCCAGCTTGCGCGCGGCTTCCACGGTCGCGAGCGGCAGCGACAACCGGAACCACGCGCCGCTTCTGCCGTCGGGGCGGGCCGCGACCTCGATGCGCCCGCCTTGGGCGAGCGCGTACTCCCGCGCAATCGCGAGTCCGAGCCCCGATCCCTTGATGCGCCCGTCGATCGGCGGCGTTCCCTGGTAGAACGACTCGAAGATGCGGTCCCGTTCGGTGTCCGATACGCCCCGCCCCTCGTCGATGACGTCGACGACCGCGAAGCCGTCGCGCGCGCCCACGTTGACCTGCACCGTCGCATTGCGCGGCGAGTGCTTGATCGCATTCGACAGCAGGTTGTCGACGATCGTACGCAACCGCTCCGCATCGCCGATGACCGTCGCCGGCTTCAGGCTGGTCTCGAAGGAAATCATCCGCCCGAGCGCGGCGAGTCGCTGCTCGCGCAGCACGCGCGTTGCCACTTCCGGCAGCGCGACGGGACCGAGCGCCGCGGGCTCCATCGCGCGCGTCTGCTGGTACGCGAGCAGGTCCTCGATCAGCTTCTGCAGCGACAGCGTGTTGTCGCGCACGATGCGCACGATGTCGTTCTGCTCCGGCGTGAGCTTGCCGCCCACGCCATCGCGCAAGAGCTCGGCGCCCTCGCGCACGGCGGTGAGCGGCGTCTTGAGCTCGTGCGAGACGTGGCGGAGGAACCGCGTTTGCTGCTCCTCGAGCTCGGAGAGCCGGCTGCGCAGCCATTCCAGGCGCTGGCCGACGTAGCGCAGGTCCTGCGGTCCCGTCACCTCGATGGCGTGCCCGAAATCGGCGCTGCCCATCTGCCGGATCGCGAGGTCGAGCTGACGGATGGGACGGGCGATCAGCGTCGCGAACACGATCGCGAGCGCGATCGCGATGGCGACGGTCGCTAGGCCTACGTAGATCCACTTCTCGCGCCCCTGCGTCGCGGTCTCCTGCAGTCGCTCGATCGCACGCTGCGTGAGCTGGCTGCTCGCCGCAAGCATCGCCTGCGCGCCGTCGACGAGTTGCGCGTAACCGTCGGCGAGGTCGCTGGCGACGGCCGGGCCGCGCGCCGGCGCGGTCAGCAACTTGTGCAGCCGGCTTTCGCGATCGGCGAGCTTCTCGAGCGCCGCCTGCGCACCCGGCTCGAGCGGAAGCGCGGCGAGCTGCCGCGTCGTCTGGCGGAATTCCTCGCGCAGTCGCGCGTATTCGTCGAGCAGCGCGGTGTCCTCGAGAATCAGGTGCTGACGCGCGACGCGCTCGAGTGTCGTCGCCTGTTCGTACAACAGGCGGCTGGTGCGTCCGGCCTGCGCCGCCTGCAGCACCTCCTGGCGGCCTTGCGATTCGAGCCGATCGAGCGAAAGGATGAGCTCGGCAAGCGCGTAGACGAGCGGCAGGCTCACCAGCAGGAAGCCGAGCAGGATGAATTTCAGGAACGAGCGCGGGTAGTACACGCGTGAGGCGAGAGCGCCGGGCCGCCGCTGGCTATAATCGACGGATTATGACATTGGCGCCTCGCTCGCATTCCGCCCCGCGTCGGCGGTTCGGCATGCCGGCGTTTCGCCGGCACACCGGATGCGCGTTCCGCTGGTGCTGATCGCGGCGGTCGCACGCAACGGGGTGATCGGACGCAACGGGACGCTGCCGTGGCGCCTGCCCGGGGATCTGCGGCACTTTCGTGCGCTCACCAGCGGGCATTCGGTCATCATGGGGCGGCGCACGTGGCAGTCGTTGCCTCGCGCGCTGCCGGGGCGCCAGAACATCGTCGTCACGCGCCAACGCGGGCTTGCGCTCGACGGCGCGTCGACCGCAGCGTCTCTCGACGAGGCCCTCGCGCACGTGCATTGCCCCTCGCCCGCGTTCTGCATCGGCGGCGGCGAGCTCTACCGTGCGGCAGTTGCGATCGCGTCGACCGCCTACGTCACCGAGATCGCGTGTGACTTCGACGGCGACGCGACGTTTCCGCCGCTCGACCCCACGCAATGGCGCGAGGTCGCGCGCGAGCCGCACGCGCTCGAGGGCGATCACGGTTTCGACTATGCGTTCGTGACGTACGAGCGCGCGCGTTCCGGCTAGACAGGGAGACGAGCATGTCCTCAGACCACGCATTCCACGTGCACGGGCCGCACGACCACGAGGTCGAGCACGCCGCGCACGGCGGCGACGCATTCTCGGGGCGAATCGCGGTGATGACCGCCATTTTCGCGACGATCGGCGCGTTCTTCGGCTATATGGCCGGCGCCACGCAGAACGACGCGCTGATGTACAAGAACGACTCGGCGATTCGTCGCACGGAAGCGTCCGACCAGTGGAACTTCTACCAGGCGAAGAGCAGCAAGCAGAACCTCGCCGAGCTCGGCGGCGTGCTCGCGAGCGGCACCGAGGCGACGCGCTACAAAGCGGAGGTCGAGCGCTACAACAAGGAAAAGCAGGACATCATGACCAACGCGCAGGCGCTCGAGAAGAAGTCGGCGGAGCTCGAGGAGAAGAGCGAGGCGGCGATGCACGTGCATCACCGCTGGGCGCAGGCGATGACGCTGATCCAGATCTCGATCGCGCTCGCCGCGATCACGCTGCTCACGCGTAACCGCGGCCTGCAGTACGTGTCTTACGGGGTAGCGGGTGTATCGATCGTGCTCGGCGCGCTCGCGTTCATGCACATCTAGCGGATAATCGCGATCTCGAACGCCGGGCGCGACCCACGCGCCGGCGCGATGCCGGGGTGGCGGAATGGCAGACGCAGCGGACTCAAAATCCGCCGCTGGCAACAGCGTGAGGGTTCGACTCCCTCTCCCGGCACCAGGATGCACCTCCATACCGTCGACGACTTCGACTATGCGCTGCCGCAGGAGCTGATCGCGCAGTTCCCGGCGCGCGAGCGCACCGGCAGCCGCCTGCTGCACGTCGACGGCGAGCGGCGCGAGGATCTGCGCTTCACCGATCTGCCGGCGCTGCTCGACGCGAACGATCTCCTGATCTTCAACGACACGCGCGTGATCCCCGCGCGCATTCGCGGCCGCAAGCCGACCGGCGGCGACGTCGAGATGCTCGTCGAGCGCATCACCGGTGACAATTCGGCGCTCGTGCAATTGAAGGCGAGCCATCCGCCGCGCACGGGCGGCAGCATCGAGCTTGCGGGGAATGCACGCGCCACCGTGATCGAGCGCGACGGCCGTTTCTTCCTGCTTCGATTCGACGGCGTCGGCGACCTGCATGCATGGCTCGAGCAGCATGGCGAAGTTCCGCTGCCGCCGTACATCACGCACCGCCCTGACGCGCGCGACGCCGAGCGTTACCAGACCGTGTACGCGCGCCACCGCGGCGCCGTCGCGGCGCCAACGGCAGGCTTGCATTTCGATGCCGCCATGCTCGACGAACTCACGCGCCGAGGCATCGGGCAGGCGTTCATCACGCTGCACGTGGGTGCCGGCACGTTCGCACCGGTGCAAAGCGCGGTGCTCGCCGAGCATCGGATGCATTCGGAAGCGTTCGGCGTGCCACAGGCGAC
>Ga0310813_10002116_pt1 | contig 12091 bp, 12 predicted proteins | sample YN3metagenome_FD_203086 | JGI IMG/M metagenome (GOLD analysis project Ga0310813, IMG submission 203086) | Soil microbial communities from experimental microcosm in Duke University, North Carolina, United States - YN3 | ecosystem: Engineered > Artificial ecosystem > Soil microcosm > Unclassified...
GAAGAAATCGGGGTCGGCCATGTAGACACCGCGATCGGCGTACGCGAGGCGTTCCGCCTCGCTCGCGAAGTGCACGCTCCAGAACGAGGCTGCGCCCATCGACGCGATGTCGTACGGCTCGAGCATCGCAAGCACTTGCAGCACCGTCGTGCCGCCCGACGACGGCAGCGGCATGCCGCACACGCGGTAGCCGCGATAGCCGCCGCACACCGGCTCGCGCACCTTCGCGTCGTAGCGCGCGAGGTCGTCGAGCGTCATGTCGCCCGGATTGCGCGCCTGCGTGACCGTGCGCACGATGTCCTCGGCGATCGGGCCGGCGTAGAACGCCTTCGCGCCCTGCGCGGCGAGCGCGCGCAGCGTGCGCGCATACGCGGGGTTGCGCAGCCGTTCGCCGACCGGCCGCGCCTTGCCGTCGGCGGCGACGAAGTAGTCGTGCGCGCGATCCTGTCCCCAGTGCGTCTCCGCCGCAACCAGCGTGTTGAGCCGCGGCGACACCGCGAATCCTTCTTCGGCGAGCACGATCGCGCGCTGGAACAGGCGCGGCCAGGGCAGGCGGCCATGGCGTCGATGCACGGCCTCGAGCAGCTTGACCGTGCCGGGCACGCCCACGGAGCGTCCCCCGACGACGGCGTCGTAGAACGCGAGCGGCTTGCCCGCCGCGTCGAGGAAGCGGTCGGGCTTCGCGGCAGCAGGCGCCGTCTCGCGGCCGTCGAACGCGGTGACGCGTTTCGTGCGCGCGTCGTGATACAGCAGGAACGCGCCGCCGCCCAATCCCGACGACTGCGGCTCCACCAGCCCGAGCACCAGTTGCATGGCGATCGCGGCGTCGATCGCGTTGCCGCCCGCGCGGATCACCTCGTAGCCCGCTTCGGTGGCGAGCGGGTTGGCCGCGGCCACCATGAAGCGGTGGCTCGTGACCGGCTTCTTATCGATCCAGCCGGACGGATGCTCGGGTGCAACGGGCAGCGCCTGCGCGTGCGCCGCCATCGAAATCGATGCTGCAAGCGCCGCGACGATGCGGCGCGCGGCGCGCGCAAGGGCCATGCGACTTCCCTTCCCCAAGGGATTGACGCGGCGATTCTACGCCGCGCCGCCGCCGCGGCCAGGCGTGCGATTAGTGTCTGCGCGAGCGCTGCGCAACCCTGGCCCGACGATGGCGCTCCGCTCGCTGTCCCCGCGTGCGAGGAGAGGGGTTTACGCCCTGTCCTTCAGCGACCTGGCGCCCGCCGTGTGCGCGCAGTGTGCGCAGCAATAGAAGCGGCCGTTCGCTTCCATGCCGTGTCCGATGATCCGGCAGCCGCAGTGGTCGCACACCGGCGCGACCGTCGCGATCGCGCATTCGAACGAATCGAACGTGTGCGTGCGGCCCGCCGCCGTCAGCGTGAAGCTCTTGTCGTAATCGTTGCCGCAGCGCTCGCATTTCGCCATCGGGTCCTCCGCTGGGGCATGGCCGCCCCAAGGGGGGACCACGAAACGCGCACACCGTTCCAGCAACTCGGAGATGTCTCCGAGGAATCTCGAAGATGGGATGTTGCTGCTCGCGGCAACGACGAGCGTCGTTGCCGCGAGCGCAATCGCTATTTCGTCGCCGGCGCGAGGGCTGCAGCCACCGGCACCGCGGGCGCCGAAGCGGCCGTCGTGCGATCGGCGCCGTGCAGCGTCAGCAGCGGCACGATCATCAGCGCGACGATGTTGATGATCTTGATCAGCGGGTTCACCGCGGGACCCGCCGTGTCCTTGTACGGATCGCCGACGGTGTCGCCGGTGACCGCCGCCTTGTGCGCGTCGGAGCCCTTGCCGCCGTAGTTGCCGTCCTCGATGTACTTCTTCGCGTTGTCCCAGGCGCCGCCGCCCGTGGTCATCGAGATCGCGACGAACAGCCCGGTGACGATCGTGCCCATCAGCAGGCCGCCGAGCGCCTGCGGCCCGAGCACCAGGCCGACGACGACGGGCACGAGCACCGGAAGCAGCGACGGCACGATCATTTCGCGGATCGCCGCGCGCGTCAGCATGTCGACGGCGACGCCGTACTCGGGCTTCGCGGTGCCTTCCATGATCCCCTTGATGTCGCGAAACTGGCGGCGCACCTCGACGACGACCGCTCCTGCCGCGCGGCCGACCGCTTCCATCGCCATCGCGCCGAACAGATACGGAATGAGACCGCCGAGGAAGAGCCCGATGATGACCATGTGGCTCGACAGGTCGAACGACGTCGCTAGGCGCGCGCTTTCGAGCGCGTGCGTGTAATCGGCGAATAGCACCAGCGCGGCGAGGCCCGCCGAGCCGATCGCGTAACCCTTCGTCACCGCCTTCGTCGTGTTGCCGACCGCATCGAGCGGATCGGTGATTGCGCGCACCGAGTCGGGAAGATCCGACATCTCCGCGATGCCACCCGCGTTGTCGGTGATCGGACCGTACGCGTCGAGCGCGACGATGATGCCGGTCATCGACAGCATCGCGGTCGCCGCGATCGCGATGCCGTACAGCCCCGCGCACGCGTACGAGACGAGTATCGCCACGCACACGGCGATCACCGGCCATGCCGTCGCCTTCATCGAGACGCCAAGCCCGGCGATGATGTTCGTCGCATGGCCGGTCGTCGACGCGGCTGCGATGTGCTTCACGGGCTTGAAGTCGGTGCCCGTGTAGTACTCGGTGATGACGACCATCGCGGCGGTCAGCACGAGGCCGACGAGCGAGGCACCGAACAGACGCAGCGGCGTGAGCGCCGCGTTGGCGCTCGCGATGTCGCCCATCATCCACTGCGTGATGAAGAAGAAGCCGATCGCCGAGATCGCGCCCGCGACCGCGAGACCGCGGTACAGCGCGTTCATGATCTTGCCGCCGGTGCGCGCCTTCACGAAGTACGTGCCGATGATCGACGCTATGATCGAGAAGCCGCCGAGCACCAGCGGATACGTCACCGCCTGCGTCGCCATCGTCGGCAGCAGCAGCGCGCCGAGCAGCATCGTCGCGACGATCGTCACCGCGTACGTTTCGAACAGGTCGGCGGCCATGCCGGCACAGTCGCCGACGTTGTCGCCGACGTTGTCCGCGATCACCGCGGGATTGCGCGGATCGTCCTCGGGAATGCCGGCTTCCACCTTGCCCACGAGGTCGGCGCCTACGTCGGCACCCTTGGTGAAGATGCCGCCACCCAGCCGCGCGAAGATCGAGATCAGCGAGCCGCCGAACGCGAGGCCCACCAGCGGCTCGATTGCGGTATGCATCCCTTCGTTCGCGAGGTTCGGCGCGTGGTGCGCCGATGCGACGAGAAACCAGTAGAAGCCGGCCACGCCGAGGAGGCCGAGGCCGACCACCAGCATGCCGGTGATCGCGCCGCCGCGAAACGCGACCGACAGCGCTTCATTGAGTCCGCTGCGCGCGGCTTCCGCGGTGCGGACGTTGGAGCGCACGGACACATTCATGCCGATGTAGCCGGCGAGCCCCGAGAGGACGGCGCCGAGCGCGAAGCCACCCGCGGTGCGCCACGAGAGGAACACGCCGATGATGACGAAGAGAATCACGCCGACGATGCCGATCGTCGTGTATTGCCGGTTCAGGTACGCCTTGGCACCGGCCTGTATGGCAGCTGCGATCTCCTGCATCCGCGCATTGCCCGCGGGCTTCGCGAGGATCCAGCGGATGGACACGGCGCCATACACGATCGCCGCGACCGCGCAGACGAGCGCGAAGATGAGCGGATTGGACATCGAACTCTCCCCGAAAAGGATGTGGACGGGAAACGGCCGGCCCGAAGCATCGTCTTCGCGGACGCTTGCAGGAACGGCGCGCGAGCCCGCTGCCGGCCTCGCGCGCCTGCCGTTTCTTCGATTCGACAGCCGGGGCTCACGGGGCGCCGGCTGCAAAACGCGCTATTTTGCCAGCGCGCGGTCGAGGAAGTCGAGCCGATCTTGACCCCAGAAGAGCTCGCCGCCGAACACGTACGTCGGCGCGCCGAACACACCGCGCTCGATCGCCTCCTGCGTGAGCACGTCGTAGCGCTGCGCGATGTCGGCGGCGTTGGCGCGCTCGTCGAGTGCCGCGGCGTCGTGGCCGAGCGTGGTCGCAATGGCAGCGAGCGTGTCCCGATCGGCGATGTTGCGGTCCTCGGCCCAGATCGCGCGGCCGAGCGCACCGGTGAAGTCGAGCGCGGGCTGCGTGCCGCGCTCGAGCACCGCCAACACCCATTTCGCGGCGAGGTCGGCCGGCACCGGGAAGTGCGCGGGCTGCGGATTGAGCGGCATTTGCAGGAAGGAAGACCAGCGCTTGAGCTCGACGAGGCGGTACGCCTGCCGCTGCGGAGCACGCTGGCGCAGCGGCAACCCGCCCGACACCGGGAATACGCGGCCGAGGTCGACCGGCTTCACGCCGATCGTCGCGTGCCGGGCGCGCGCAATGGCGACGAAGCGCGCGTGGCCGAGATAGGTGAACGGCGAGACGGGCGTGAAATAGTAGTCGACGTTCTTGCTCATTGGCGGCACCCGCAACGATGACGGCCGGCGTTCAAACCTTGAATGTCGCCGAAAGCTTCTTCGGCACCGCGAGATTCTTCAGGCGCACGTACTGCGGCAGGCCATCGCGATACGGCGGCGGCGCCTCGCCGCGAATCAGCGGCGCAAGGTACGCGCGCGCCTCGTCGGTGATGCCGAAGCCGTCGGGCGTGATGAAATCGCGCGGCAGCTTCTTTTCCTGATTGGCGACTTCGGCGAGTGGCGCGATGCCGATCTTCCAGCGGTAGGGCCGGTCCGACACGCGCACGATCGCCGGCATCACCGCGTTGTGGCCCTTCAGCGCGAGCTCGACGGCCGCCTTGCCCACCGCGTACGACTGCTCGAGGTCCGTCTTCGATGCGAGGTGCCGCGCTGCGCGCTGCAGGTAATCGGCGACCGCCCAGTGATACTTGTAATCGAGCCGATCCTTGACCAGGCGCGCAATCAGCGGCCCCACGCCGCCGAGTTGCGCGTGGCCGAACGCGTCCTTCGTGCCAGCCTCGGCCATCAGCTCGCCTTCCGCGTTCTGCAATCCTTCGGAAACGCCGACGCAGCAGTAGCCGAACTCGCGCGTGCGTGCGTCCACCGCCGCGATGAATTTCTCCTCGTCGAACGGGATCTCGGGAAACAGCAACACCAGCGGAATCGGCGTGGCCGCATCGGCCGCCATGCCGACGGCGGAGGTGATCCAGCCCGCATGGCGCCCCATCACCTCGAGCACGAACACCTTCGTGGACGTCTTTGCCATCGATGCGACGTCGAACGCCGCCTCGCGCATCGACACGGCCACGTACTTCGCGACCGAGCCGAAGCCCGGGCAGTTGTCGGTGACGGCGAGGTCGTTGTCGACGGTTTTCGGCACGTGCACTGCGACGAGCGGATAGCCGAGCGCCTGCGCGATCTGCGACACCTTGAGGCACGTATCGGCCGAATCGTTGCCGCCGTTGTAGAAGAAATAGCCTATGTCGTGCGCGCGGAACACTTCGATCAGCCGCTCGTATTGAGCGCGGTCCTTGTCGAGGTCCTTGAGCTTGTAGCGGCACGAGCCGAACGCACCGGCCGGCGTGTGCTTCAGTGCGGCGATTGCTCGTGCCGGCTCCCGGCTCGTGTCGATCAGCTCCTCGGTCAGCGCGCCGATGATGCCGTTGCGACCTGCAAGCACGCGGCCGATCCGCGCGCGGTTCGCGCGCGCCGTCTCGATCACGCCGGCGGCACTCGCGTTGATAACCGCGGTGACGCCGCCCGATTGCGCATAGAACGCGTTGCGTTGGGTCATGTTCCGGTCAGGTGAAGTTTCGCTTACCGCATCAGCCAAGCACGCGTGCCGTCGCCTCGAGGAACGCGCGGCCGTACCGCAGGTCGGGCTCGAGGTGGCATCCTTCGCCCCACTCGTTCCACGCGTTCACGAAGATCAACCGATCGTCCTCGCGCGCCGACTGGCGTGCCTGCTCCACCAGCCCCCGTAGCCACCGCTCGTAGTTCGCGGGCTCCGCGTTGACGAAGCACTGCGAGCGATCCTGGCCGCGTGGCGTATTGTCCCATCCGGGCATGATCCCGCGGAAGAGCGGATAGTCCGGGCGCGGACGCCCGAGCATGTCCTGCGCGCACGCGACATAGTCGAGCACCTCGCCCCGAAATCCGGGGCGCAGCCCTTCGACCGCCTGCGTGAGCACGCGTGAGCGCGTCCAATGCGGCGGAAATTCGACGGCGGCGTCGAAGCCGAGCGGGCGCGGGTCGCCCGGCGGCTGGTGAACGCTTTGCACGCAGGCGAGGTAAAGCCCGGGTAAACCCCGGCCAACGGCCTCCTCGTGCCACCGCGCGCACCATCGCCGCGGATCCGGAATGGCGTTCGCGCAGTACACGAGCAGCAGCGGACGCTCGCCAATGCGCACGTAACGCCGATCGGACAGGATCGGCAGCAGATCGCCGATGAAGCGCGGCGCATCGTCGTCGGCGTAACGCTGCGCGATCAGCACGTCGTCGTCGCGCCCGTCCCAGCGACGCGTCCAGTTCTCGTTCGCCCAGCAGACGCAGAACGGGAAATCGGGCTCGCCCGACGCCGCGACCTCGTCGAGCGGGCGCTCGAGCAGGCGCTTGCCGGAGAACCAGTAGTGGTAATAGCAGAACGCGGCGATGCCGTGCGCCGCGGCGAGCTTAGCCTGTTGCGCACGCGTCTCGGGAACGCGCAAATCGTAGAAGCCGAGTTCCGACGGCAGCTGCGGCTGATAATGGTGCGCGAAGTTCGGCCGCGCGCGCACGACGTTGTGCCATTCGGTGAAGCCCGTTCCCCACCAGCGGTCGTTCTCGGGAATCGGGTGATACTGCGGCAGGTAGAACGCGATCAGCCGGACGTCGCTCGACACGCGGGTCTCGCCGAGCGGTCAGCGCGAATCGCGACGACTCAACTGCGCAGCGCCGCCATGCACGCGTCGCGGATCGCTTCCACGGTGCCGAGGCCGTTCACCTTGCGGTAACGCGGCGCACGTGCGTCGCCGCTCGCCTCCCAGCGCGTGTAGTACGTGATCAGCGGCTCGGTCTGCGCGTGATAGATGTCGAGGCGCCGCTTCACCGTTTCCTCCCGGTCGTCGACGCGCTGGATCAGCGGCTCGCCGGTCACGTCGTCGCGGCCGGTCGCCTTCGGTGGATTGAACTTGATGTGGTACGTGCGACCGGATGCGACGTGTACGCGCCGGCCGCTCATGCGCTCGACGATCGCCGCGTCGGGAACGTCGATCTCGATGACGTAATCGAGGCCGAGGCCCGCGTCTCTCATCGCGTCGGCCTGCGGGATCGTGCGCGGGAAGCCGTCGAACAGGTATCCCGCCGCGCAGTCCGCTTCGCGCAGCCGCTCCTTGACGATGGACACGATGATGTCGTCGGACACCAGCGTGCCGCCGTCCATGACGTTCCTCGCGGCGAGGCCGAGCGGCGTGCCGGCCTTCACGGAAGCGCGCAGCATGTCGCCGGTCGAGATCTGCGGAATGCCGTACGCCTCGCAAATGAAGGCGGCCTGGGTGCCTTTGCCGGCACCGGGCGGACCGAGGAGGACGAGTCGCATGCTTGAATAGCGGGACAGGGGCGAGGAACGAGGGGCTGGGGATGGGTGCCAGGCGACGAATCAGCGCGCAGCATCCCGTATTCGTCACGTGGGGTCAATCGCGCCGCTGCGGATCGGCGTAGCCGAGCGCTGCGCGCACGCGCGCGAGGTCTTCGAGCGTGTCGACACCCGGCGCCGGCGTGCCCTGTGCGACGTCGACGACGATCCGGTAGCCGTGCCAGAGCGCGCGCAACTGCTCGAGCGCCTCGAACCGCTCGATCGGCGCCGGCGCGAGCGTGGGAAACGTGCGCAGGAACGCGACGCGGTACGCATAGAGCCCGTAATGCCGATACAAGGGCATGCCGGCGGGCAACGTGCGCGTCGCCGCGTCGAAGGCCCCGCGCGCCCAGGGAATCGCGGCGCGGCTGAAATAGAGGGCGAAGCTGCGCGCATCGAGCGCGATCTTGACGACGTTCGGATTGAACGCCTCGTCGACGTCGTCGATCGCATGGCAGGCGGTCGCGATCGCCGCTTCCGCGTGCGCGTGCAGCACGTCGGCGACGCGCCGCATCAGCGCCGGATCGAGGAGCGGCTCGTCGCCCTGCGCGTTCACGACGATCTCGTCGTCTCGTAGCCGAAGCAGCGCGGCCGCTTCTGCGAGCCGATCGGTGCCGGTCGCGTGGTCGGCACGCGTGAGCAGCGCCTCCAGGCCGTGCGCTTCGACGGCGTCCGCGATGCGGCGATCGTCGGTGGCCACGACGACGCGCGCAGCACCGCTTGCGCGCGCACGCTCGGCGACACGCACCACCATCGGCTTTCCGCCGAGGTCGGCAAGCGCCTTGCCCGGCAGCCGCGTCGACGCGAAGCGCGCCGGGATGAGCACGTGGAACGTCACGTGTCCGGCGATTCGCGAAGGGGGAAAAGCGCGCCACTGCGCTCCACGTGCGCTCCGCTCAGCCCTTCCCGAGCGCTTCCCATTCCTCCGGCGTGAGCTTGCGCGCCTCTTCCTCGAGCATCACGGGAATGCCGTCGCGAATCGGATAGGCGAGGCGCGCGGAGCGCGAGACGAGCTCGTTGCGATCACGGTCGTAGATCAGCGGACCCTTCGTCACCGGGCACACGAGCATTTCGAGGAGCTTGGGATCCATCGATCTTCTCCAGGATCAGGTCGACCAGCGCCGGGTCGACCCGCGCGCGAATCGGCAGCTTCCACATCCGCGCATCGGCGAACGAGGCACATTTTACCGCGTCCTTCGCGGTCATCAGGATCGCGGGCGCGTCCTCGAACGCGACATCGCCAGGCGTATAAGCGTAGTGATCGGGGAACGCGCACGCGCAACCCCGAAAGCCACGATGCCGCAGCGACCCGAAGAAGCGCTCGGGGTGCGCGATGCCGGCGATCGCCACGCTGCGCGGATCCTGCAGCACTTCGGCGGCGAGCCGCAGCGCCGGATCGCGCAGGTTGACCCACGCGCCGGCCTCGTGCGTCATCGAGAACTCGCGCGCGTGCAGGCGCATCGATGGCCGCGCCTGCGACGCCGCTGCCGGCATCGTTTCGGCCGACTTCAGCCAGACGACGGCGTCCACCGTCGCAAGCCGCGAAGGCGGCTCGCGCAACGGGCCCGCCGGCAACTGCAGCCCGTTGCCGAGCGCGCGCGACGCGTCGATCACCGCGATCTCGACGTCGCGCGCGAGTGCGTAATGCTGCAGCCCGTCGTCGGTCACGACGACGTCGACGTCCGGGTGCGCCTCGAGCAGCGCCTGCGCGGCCGCTGCGCGCCGGGCGCCGACCCACGTCGGAACGCCGGTCGCCGCCAGCAGCAGTGGCTCGTCGCCGACGTCGTGCGCGTCGTCGGCAGCATGCACCGCGCGCGTGCCGTCGGTGCGCCGACCGTAGCCGCGGCTGACGATGCCCGGCCGCCGGCCGCGGGCGCGCAGCGCTTCGGCAAGCGCGATGACGAGCGGCGTCTTGCCCGAGCCGCCGACGGCGATGTTGCCGACGACGATCACCGGCACGCGCACGCGCGTGGCGCGCAGCAGGCGGCGGCGATATGCCGCGCGGCGCAATGCCGCACCTGCGGCGAAGAGCGCCGCGAGCGGGCGCAACAGTGTCGCGGCGAGCGTGGGCGCAGGCGCATACCACTGCCGCTCGAGCGCGTACGCGCAGCTTCGCGCGCGCGGGTCGACCGCCTGCGGCGAAGCGGCCGCGCTACGCGTCACTTCCGGATGGCGGCCGGCGACGACTGCGTCGCGAACGTGATGTGGACGAGGCCGGCGGCGCGAGCCGCTTCCATCACGTGCACGACCGATTGATGCGTGGCCTGCGCGTCGGCGTTGATCACGACGATCGGGTCCTTCGCATCGCCGGCGGCACGCTTCAGCATGTCGGCAAGCGACTCGACGCTGCTGAACGTGAACGGCGCGCCGCGGTCGACCTTGTAGTGGCCCTGCGCGTCGAGGCCGACGTTGATCTCGCGCGGCCCCTGCTTCGCCGGGTCCGCGCTCGCCTCGGGCAGCGTGATCTGCAGCTCGGTGATCCGCTGGTAGGTCGTCGTCACCATGAGAAAGATCAGGATGACGAGCAGCACGTCGATCAGCGGAATGAAGTTGATTTCCGGATCGTCGCGCGTCCGGTTGCCGCGCAGGTTCACGCTCTCACCCGCCCCTCTCGCGTCTCGCGCCCTCTTCCCGCGTGCGGGGAGCGGGCCGGGGTGAGCGGAATGATCATCGCCGCTCGTTGTGCGCGAAATCGACCAGCTTGATCGCCTGCTGCTCCATCTCGACGACGAGCGCGTCGACCTTCGCGCGGAAATGGCGGTAGAAGATCATGCTGGGAATCGCGACGATCAGCCCCATCGCCGTGTTGTAGAGCGCGATCGAGATGCCGTTCGCGAGCTGGATCGGGTTCGAGCCGCCGGCCGACTGCGAGCCGAAGATCTCGATCATGCCCACGACGGTGCCGAAGAGCCCGAGCAGCGGCGCCATCGCTGCGATCGTGCCGAGCGTGGTGAGGAAGCGCTCGAGGTCGTGCGTCACGACGCGCCCGACCTCCTCGATCGCCTCCTTCATCACCGGGCGCGGGCTCTTCACGTTGGCGAGTCCCGCCGCGAGGATGCGGCCGAGCGGTCCCTGCTCCGCGGTGCGCGCGAGCAGGTCCTGCGTCGGGCCCGTGTGACGGAACTCGACGAGCACGTGGTCGACCATGCCGGCGGGTGCCACGACGCTCTGCCGCAGCGACCACAGCCGCTCGAAGATCAGCGCGAGCGCGACGATCGACGCGATGATGAGCGGCCAGATCGGCCAGCCCGCCGCTTGAATGATCGACCACACGTCGTGTGACTCCTTGTCGCGGTATCCCGCGCGAAATGTAGCGTGGCTGAGCGGTACGAATCAACCGATCGCGCGCGTGCCCGATTCACGACGTGCGGCGCTCGCGCCGCCCGCCCGGCTCGGCGATCGTCGCGCTCACGGCCGCGCCCGTGAGCACGATGATCCAGCAGAGGTAGATCCACAGCAGGAATATCGGCAGAGCGGCGAGCGCGCCATAGACGATCTGGTAGGTCGACACGCGCGCGAGATACCAGCCGAACCCGTGTTTCGCCACTTCGAGCGCGGCCGCGCCCAGCGCGCCCGCGATGAGCGCCGGAACGAGCGGCACGGGGCGCGCGGGCACCCACTTGTACAGCAGCGTCAGGCCGACCGTCGCGAACAGGAACGGCAGCGTCTCGAGGACCTGCGTGCCGAGCGTCTTGCGCAGCGAGACGACGGCGAGCGAGTGCACGACGAGCCATGTCGTGAGCGAGATGCTGCCGCCGAGCAGCACCGGCCCGGCGGTGAGGCCGAGCACGTACGCCAGCGCGCGCTTCGGCAGCGCGCGGCCGCGACGCACGCCCCAGATCGCGTTGATCTCGCGATCGACGGTCGCGACCGCGAGGAATGCACTCACGGCGATCAACGATACCGACAGTCCCTTGAGCCGCGCCGCCTGCTCCGAAAAACCGGTGATGTAACCGCGGATCTCGGCCGCCGCGCTGAACGGCAGCAGGTGGCGCAACAGGAACTGCTCGAGCACCTTGAGCCAATCCTCCAGCAGCGGGAAGCGCGCGACGAACGCGAACGCCACCGTGATGAGCGGCACGATGGCGAGCAGCGTCGTGTACGAGAGGCTGCCCGCGGTGCGCGCGAGGTGAATGTCCCGCAGTCGCGTGACCACGCGATAGACGAACCGGAACGGGTTGGCGGTCAACGGTCGTTCGGGCGGGAGTCGAGCGCCGCATGCGCGCCGAATGCGCGGGACGACGGTCCCGCGTCGCGGCGGATTATCGCAGGCTCTCGCCGCCGCCGGGGTGGCTGCGCGCTCGCCACGTCGCAGGAGTTGCGCCGCGTAAGCGCGGCGGCGGCGGGCGCGACAATGCGGCATCGACGGGAACGGAAAGCGCACGCGGGCCGTCTCACCGGTGAACGGTCGCGTGGCACTCGCCGCGCGCGAACAGGATCGACAACGACATGCCCTCCCCTGCACTCGAAACCGCCGTCCTGGGCGGCGGCTGCTTCTGGTGTC
>Ga0310813_10002119_pt1 | contig 12082 bp, 8 predicted proteins | sample YN3metagenome_FD_203086 | JGI IMG/M metagenome (GOLD analysis project Ga0310813, IMG submission 203086) | Soil microbial communities from experimental microcosm in Duke University, North Carolina, United States - YN3 | ecosystem: Engineered > Artificial ecosystem > Soil microcosm > Unclassified ...
GCGCGCCGGGTCGAGGTTGTACATCCCCCGCCGCGTCATCGGCGAGTCGAAATCGATGTCGGCCGCCGTCTCGCTGGCGACCCGGTCGCCTTCCTTGAACCCCTTCACGCCCCTGCCCGCCTGGGCGATCTCGCCGCAGAACTCGTGGCCGAGGATCACCGGGACCTTCACGGACCACGACTGCGTGTTGTGGTATTGGTGGACGTCGCTGCCGCAGACGCCGACGCCGCGCACGCGAAGCAGGACCTCGTTCTCGCCGATCTCGGGCCGGTCCATCTCGCGGAGTTCGACCGCGCCCTTCTTCATCTCGTACTGCACCACCGCGGGCATCTTCGACATGGTTACGCTCCCTTCACTCGGTGCACAAAGTCCCGGATCGTCTCGAACAGCTTGTGGGCGTCCGCGCCGGGCTTGAGCTCATAGTCGGCCACCGCCAGCGGCGCTCCGATGACGACCAGCGACGCGCCGAGGCTCGGGCACTGGGCCGCCTGGTCGATCGAAAGCCCCCCGACCGCCTGGATCGGGATCTTCACCGCGGCCCGGACCTGCTTGAGGTCGTCGAGCGGCGACTTGCCTTTCTCCCAGTGACGCTCGTCGAGGCCCGTGTGGACGATGACGACGTCGACGCCCATCTGCTCCATCTTCTTCGCCATCGCCACCTTGTCGGGGCAGAGCATGATGTCGCCCATCACGTAGCGGTCGAACTCCTTGGCGGCGCGCACCGCCTCGCGGATCGTGTGCTCGTGCGCCTGGCCCATGACGACGACGAACGACGCGCCGTTGCGGTACATCATCTCGGCCTCGAGATAGCCGGCGTCCATCGTCTTCAGGTCCGCGATGATCGGGTGGTTCGGGTACTTCTTGTGGAGCTGGGCGACCGCGTGCAGGCCCTCGCCCAGGATGAGGGGCGTTCCGACCTCGAGCCAGTCCACGCCGGCCTTGACGGCGATCTCCGCCGTGGGCAGCGCGTCGGCCATCGTCTGCAGATCGAGCGAGAGCTGGACTTTCGGTTTTCCGTCGAGCAGATTCTTTTTCATCGTTCTTCCTTCAAGGATCGGATCGGGAACCGGATAGAACTGTACGCCCTTTTCCCGATCTGCTCAAGACTTGGCCACGTAATCTGAAATGACGACGGAAGGGGCTAGCGCGGACCGGACGCTCTCCGGGATCGGCGCTGATGACCGCGAGTGATCGGGCCGATCGTGGCGATCAGGCCCAGGCTGATGAGAAGCAAGGCCCCCTTTCGGTCCAGGGTCGCCACTTCATTGCGGCTGACCAGGAGCTGTTCCACTTTCGTGAACCGGAACCGCTCCCCGTCGATCAGGCGGATTTCGAACGGTTGAAACGGTCGTCGACTCGTAAACTTGTCGACGCTTTCCTTCCGCATCATGTCACTATACTCCTCACTTGGAGCCGCCTCAAGTTCCACGCCTCCGCGATCTCCGTAAGCGCAAACGCCATGCCAAGTTCGCTCTTGGGGGACAGTTGAACAAACCCTCAGGGGCATGTTACGTCTCGTAACGTCGCGTTACTGAAGTTCGACGCGCTGAAGGCTCAAGGCTCATCTGTGATCTTATCGGAACAACACTTTCAGCGCGGATCTTCAGTACTGTTTCCCGAAGTGACGTGACGAAGCAGGAGAGGACGCTGGGAGTCGCGCCTCTTAGGCGTGGGGGCGAGCCTCCGCGGGACGCCGGATCAGCTCCAGGAAGCCTTTCATCTCCTGTGCCTTGTCGGCCGGCAGGTCGAAGAACTGGACGCCGGCCAGGTACTGGGACCCGGCGGCCCTCCGGCTCCAGCGCACTTCGCCGAAGGCCTCGACGCCCTCGACGCCGTCCGCCCCGAGATCCAGGCGGACGACCGCGCCGGGCTTCAGAGGTTCCCGCGTCGCGAGCCGGACGCCCCCCAGCGAGTGATCCAGGAGCGTGAGTCCCAGGTGAGGCTGGCCCCAGCCGAACACGCTCATGACTCCTTCGGTCAACTCGACGCTGCAACGCCTGAGGGGCGCGAAGCGCGGACTGCGTCGACGCTCCGCCGGCTCCGGGGTGGACGACGAGTCGTCGAGCACGTCGGGCTCTGCGAAGGCCTCCGCCAGCGGGTCTTCGCGGTAATGAAAGTTTTCATTCATCGTCCCTTCCTATAGCCCGTTCCCGGCGGAGTTTCCGAATAAATCGAAAGGGCCACAATCCCCCCGCCCCTGCTTTCTACAGATGGAGCGGCGACGAGCTTGATGGAGGGCCCCCCATGCGCCACCTCGCCAACGCTGCCGTGCTGCTCGCCTCGCTCGCCGTGCTCGGCCATGCCCAGCCGCGCGCGGCGGGACAGGACGTCTCCACCAAAGATCGACTGAGCCTGACCCTCGCCGACGACGGATCGCTGGGCAAGGTCGAGCTCGACGGCAAGGAGCTACCGCTCCCGAATGCCGGCGGCTTTTTCCTCCAGGACATGTCCCGGAAGGCGGTCCCCCGGGACATTCCCAACCAGCAGATGGCGTACCCGGGCGTGGCGCTTCGCGGCGGCGCCGTCGAACGGAGCGCCGACGGCGGCCTGCGTCACCGGGTCGAATCCGCGGCCACGGGCGTCGCGTTCGAGGCGACCTATCTGCCCCGCGACGGCCACCTGGAGATCCAGACCCGCCTGAAGAACCTGCGGCCCGAGGACCGCGCCTTCGTGCTCTACTTCCGCCTGCCCTTCGACGCCGTCGGGTGGACCTGGGCTCGGACTCTGGGCGACGAACGCGAGATCAAGGAAGGAGAGCGCTGCTACGAGCCCCACTATTTCTTCCGCGGGTCGCGCCCCTCCGTTTCCCACAGCCACATCGGAAGCGTCAGCGGAAAGAACGTCGGCCTGTCGCTCGCCCTCCGGGCCGACGACCCGCGCCTGTTCCGCATCGTCTACGAGAAGCCGTACGGCTTCTCGATCGAGTTCGACCTCGGCCTGAGCGCCCGGACGCTCCAGTTCCCGAACGAGGCGACCGCGCGCTTCCTCCTGTTCCGTCACGACCCGCGCTGGGGTCTGCGCTCCGCCCAGGAGCGCTACCTGCGCTTCTTTCCGGAATGGTACGCGCGAAGCCCCAAGGCGCCCGACGGCCTCTGGGTCACCCACGTGCCCAAGAATCTCGTCGACCCGGAGGACTTCGGCATCACCTACTTCGAGACCTACGACTGGAGCACGCCGTACTCGCGCCGCCACGGCATCCTTCACATGAAGTACACGGAGCCCTGGTGCGACCACATCCACGGGGGCTGGGACACGCTCAAGGCCCGGAGCGATCCGGCCGCCAAGCCCGAGGAGAAGACCATCGCGAAGGGACAGCCCGGCTTCGTCCAGCACCGGGCCGCGGTCGCGAGCGCCGTGCTGGACCGCGACGGAAAGCCCCAGGCCTTCTGGAGCAAGCAGCGCGGCGGCGACGACGGGACCTCGGACGGCGACGGCTACGGCCCCGATCTCAATCGCTACATCACCAATCCATCGCTGGACGTGCCGGTTCCGGCCGAGAAGGCCGACGCGGCGAAAGTTCCGGCCGAGGACTGGCTGGCGGAAAAAGCGGGGGCGCCGATCGAGCCCATGAGCCGCCTGTTCCGAAAGGACCCCTCCGTGCCCTGGTACAACCGGGGCCAGTCGGTCTACGGCTGGGAACTCTACAAGCAGTGGGGCCGGGAGCCGGATCTCTCCAAGGCCGATAACCGTTACGAAGGCCTGTACTACGACTCGACGGGCAACTTCTGGTCCGGCTGGCACCTCTACAATTTCAATCCGGACCACCTCGCCGTGACGCGATTCCCCGCGGGCTTCGATCACCAGACCCGGAAGCCGGCGCTCCATCACGGGTTCAGCTGCCTGGAGTTCCTCCGGGCCTGCTCCGCCAAGATGTTCCAGGAGGGCCGCGTGACGATGGGCAACACGGGCCCCGCCTTCGACCTCTTCTACATCGCGCCCCATTTGAGCATGCTCGGCGCGGGGGAAAACTACGACGCCAAGGGCGATCTCGGGCCGCTGCGCCGCCTGAGGCTGGCCGCCGGCCCCAAGCCGCTGTCCTACCTGTATACGGAGCCTCTGGATGAACGGGTTTTCGAGTCCTGCCTCCTCTACGCCGTGTTCCCGGGCGGCTTCAAGGAGGATCGGCGACCGCTGTTCAAGAAGTACGTTCCGGCGCTCCGCGCACTCGGGGCGGCGGGATGGCAGCCGGTCCCCTATGCTTTCTCCGACAAGGACGGAGTTGTCATCGAGCGCTATGGCTCGGGCGACTCGCTCCATGTGGCGGTCCACGCCCTGGCGAAGGGCGGTCCGTCAGGTCCGGCCAGCGTCACCCTCGAGGCGGAGGGGACGGGCCTGGCCGGCGCCAAGGACCTCCGGGCGCTCGACCTCGTGAGCGGAGAGAGCATTCCCGTGACGGCGGCCGGGGGGAAATGGACGTTCCCGGTCGTGCTCAAGCCCGGGCAGACGCGGCCCTTCGCACTGAAGCGGGCGGAGTGACGCCTCCTACGGCATCGGCCGCTCCCGCCCGGAAGAAGCGGCGCTCGCCCAGCGCCCATTCCGGAAAAGTTCATCGCTTTTATTGTTGACCCCTCGCCCAGGCCCGTCCTTAAATGTGCTCCTCGGCGGGCCCGACTTCGGAGCCTCCCCAGACTGCCTCCTTAAAGGAATGCTGAGTATGACGCTGCCTCGCTCCCTCGCCTTGGTTCTGGTCGCGGCCGCCTTCTGCGCGACGACGCTGGAAGCCCAGGCGTCACGCAAAGCCTCGGTCGTCATCACCGCTCCCGCGGATGGGTCCGTCCTGGCGACGCCGACCACCGACGTCGACGTGGCGTTCTTGTCGGGCGATACGACCAAGAACGACCACGCTCTCGTCGTGGCGATCGAACTTCGGGTCGAGCGGCAAACGGTTGCGACCTTCAACGTCCCGGCGGGAGTGCTGGAAGGATCCCACCGCTTCGCCGCCGTCGGGCTGGCCCCCTTCGTCCGTCCCGGCCAGCCGGTCACGCTCGTGGCACGGGCCCTGCTCGGGACCACTGGAAACCGGCACGAAGACTCCGATCCGGTCCGGCTCAGCGTGCAGGCCGGCGACGGGAGCGCTCCACAGATCAGCGGGCTGATCCCCGCTCCGGGCTCCTTCACGTCCAATCCGCGGCCGACGATTTCGGCCCAGATCAGCGACAGCGGCGGCTCGGGGCTGAACCCGGCCGGCGTGGCGCTGAGGCTCGACGGCGTCCTGGTCGCGGCGACCGTGACGATGAACGGAGCAGACCTGGCCGGCGTCACCTTCACGCCCACGGCCGACCTGGCCGAGGGCCCGCACGCCTTCACCGTCGATGCCCTCGATCTCGCGGGCAACGCCGCAATCCAAGCCTCGAGCTCGTTCGGGGTCGACCGGACTCCCCCGCAGATCTCGGCCCTCCTGCCCAGCAGCGGCACGCTGACGAACAATCCCACTCCTTCCGTTTCCGCAACCGTCACGGACAGCGGAGGGTCCGGCGTCGATGCCGCGAGCATCGACATCATCCTCAACGGGATCGTGCTGCCCTCGAACCAGATCCAGCGGACTCTGGTCAATGCCAACCTGGTCACGATCCTCTTCACTCCGGCCTCCCCGCTTTCCGAGGGGGGCTACGTCGTCAGCATCGAGGCCGCCGACCGCGCGGGCAACGCCGCGACGCCCCAGTCGACCGCCTTCACCATGGATCTCACGCCGCCTCAGGTCAATGTCAGCGGGCCCGTCGACGGGCAGATCTATACGTCCTCTTCCATCACCGTCACGGCCGATGCCGCAGACTCCCTAACCGGCCTGCCCTCGGGCCAGGTGACGGTCGTCCTGAACGGGATCGACCGAAGCGCGGCGCTCAGCATCACCCCCGGGGGGCTCAATGGGTTCGGGTTCCCGGGCAGCATGACGATCAGCGGGTCGCTTACGTGTCCCGACGGGACTAACGTCCTCGACATCAATGCCACGGATGCCGCCGGGAACAGCGGCACCCGGCGCGTGATCTTCGATGTGAACACGGGCGGCGGCACCCCGCCCGGAGACCCGATCATTCTCACGAAGATTTCGGGCGATGGACAAACAGTCCTTGCGGGAGAGGCGGCGGGGCCGCTGCTCGTCAGGGCCAGCTTCCAGACGTCGGGTGCGCCGGCCCCTCTCCTCACGTTGAGATTCGAGTCGTCGTACGTTGCGGATGTCCTGAGCTCCGTCGGCGCCCCGGGCCCGGTCACCGACTCCGCCGGCAACGCGGGCGTCCGGGTGATCCCTGGCCGCTCCGGCGCGTGTGTCGTGACCGTGAGCGTCCTGGAGGATGATACCGTTAGCCCCGTGGTCTTCACGGTGAACGCCCAGTCGCCGACCTTGACCAACGTCACGTCGCCCGGACCGTGCAACATGACTCCCGGGACCTCCGAGTATCCCGGCAGCGCGCTGCCGCTCCTCATGAAATGGAAGGCCCTGAAGCCCGACGGCACGCCGCTCGCGGGGGCGACCGTCGTGGCCCGGGTTTCCGACTTCAACCAGATCTCGCCGCCTCCGAGCCAGGTGGGCTACTTCCTTCCGAGCTCGACGGTCACCGCGGGCGACGGGACGGCCACGTTCGCCTTCGTCATCGACATCAACGCCGCGACCGGCCCCTTCACGATGCAGTTCAGGTTGGGCGAGTATCCGGACAGCAGCGGGAAACCCGTATCGGCGACCTTGGGGGGCCAGGTGCGGGATCCGGCCGGCAAGCCGAGGAACTTCGGGGATACGGAGATCGTGTTTGACGACCCGGAGCAGTCCGGGCAGGGCCAGGTGGGCGTCCCCGGGCAAAACCTGGCCGTCCCGCTGCGCGCGCGCTTCTTCGGCGCCAGCTCCGGCGGCGGCATCACCTTCCGGATCATCGAGGGTGACGGCACCTTCGAAGCCGGAACGGAAGGAGACTTCGTCGGTTTCCGCCCCGACGACAACTGCGCCAAGATCACCGGGAACATCCGGGCCACGGTGCAGGAGACCACGAACCAGTGCCGTGGGAACATCCGCTTCAAACTGGCCGCAGGATTCACCCATGCGCTCATCGCGATGGACAGCTTCACCGACATCTTCGCGGTCGGGCCCTCCGAGATCCACGTCGTCGGCCCATCAGGAGGGCCGGTGAAGGATTATCTCCGGGCGTCCGACTTCAGGAATCTCACGGCGGACACGCAATTCAAGATCCAGGTCTACGCTCCCAGCGACCTCCAGGCGTCTCCGACGCTCAACGTGAGCTCGGAGACAGCGTCGCGGGAGGCGCTGCCGGTGTTCCCGAACGATGTGGCGCCCACGAGCGCCCAAAACGTGGCCACGACCAAGACGAGCAGCAACGGTCGCTACGGCGTCTTCGAGACGAAGCTCTTCGCCTACTATCCGAAGCGGGCCCTATTCGAGGATTCCATCCCGACGGGCTCCGCCGGCCGCGTTGATCTGCAGGGGGTCGACTTCGGGCACATCAAAGTTGCGGCTGCGGTCGGGCCACAGCAGACCGAGCGCCGGGTCCGCCTCATTCAAGCGGGCGTGGCCGACACCGCGAAGGGGATGGGCCGACTGGTCTTCACGCCCCTGGGCAACCAGCGCGACGTGCGACTGAAGGTGCTCGGGCTCGAAAACGCGACCACGGTCGAGTCCCTCATCTATGAGTTCGGGGACGGCAGCTCGATCACCCGCAGCGGTGCCGATTTCCTGGGTCACCAGGACCACACCTACACGGTCCAGGGCACCCCTCGGGAGACCTACCCGGTGAGGATCCTCATTCACGATCCGAACACGGAGATGGACGTCGTGACGGCGAAAGTCCGGATCGCCAACCCGGTGGCCAACATCCTCGGCTCCAAAGGCCAGGGAGACCTGAATTCCTACCAGTGGAACGTCGGCGAGCAGTTCCCCGGAACGCCGCCGACCCGCTTCGCTCCTCCCGTGGTCCCGCAGCAGCCGCAGGGAGCGCAAACCGATCCCTTCATCAATATACTGCCGCCGATCGCCGTCAATCGCCTGAACACCCAGGGAATGCCCACCCCTCTGCAGAACTTCCGCCTGATCTACAAAGCGGCGCTGCCCGGCGACAAAATGGCGGGAGGAACGTCCAAGGTGTTCGAGTTCACGGTCTTCGACTACCGCAACTACAACGTTTTCGGATCCTTTGTGGGGAATCACGCCTGGGAGTGGAGGCGGCAGGAGCTCAACGCCATCATCAACCACCACGTGAAACACGTCGTCGACTTCAACGACGCCCGCCTGAACCGGGCGGGGACGTCGGGGGCCTTGATCCGGGCGGTCTACGAACGCTACAAGGTGCTGGCCAACATCGCCGCCGACAACGCCTCCGGCGGCACGCTGAACGGGACCGACCCCGCCGCCTGGGACCGACTGGCACTCTGCTTCGACACCGGCAACGGCGCGACCGTCGGCTCCTTCACGCGAGCCCCGCACGCGTTCCTGGAGCTCGAGCCCATGACGACGCAGTTCACGGACAGCGGGCCGGATCAGGTTTCGAACATCCACATCCAGGAAGGCATCCCGCAACTCATCGTGTGGTTCAACAAGACCATCGAGGAATTCAAGAATCTTCAAAAGGCCGACCTCGCGGAAGCCAAGCGCTTCGTCAAGCTGCAGTACCGGCGCCTGCTGCTGGAATTCCCCGACCTGGAGTACGGCATCGAGTTCCAGAAGGAGCTGTCGCTGAAGGAGCCGAATTTTTAGAATGAGCGGAAGCCCTATGGAGCCTTCCGTCCGATCCCTGCTGGTCCTGCTGCTCCTGGGAACGGGACCGGCCTGCCAGGAGCCGCGCCAGCCCCCCTCCGACGACCCGGCGCTCCGGACCGCCGTCCAGCAGCTCGGTGCCGAGGATCCCGCCGCGAGGAACCGCGCGGAGGATGCGCTGCGGCGTGCCGGCCGGGCCGCCGAATCGCTGCTCCTCGAGGCGAAGTCCCACGCGGACCCCGAAGTCCGCTTGCGGGCGACCCGGCTCCTGGAGGCGATCGAGCGCGGGCGGAAACGGGAACGGCTGGCCCACGTCGCCGATCCCCCGATCCTCTTCCTCACCCCGGCCGTTGCCTCGATTGCCGTCCATCGCCTCGATCCCCGTGGCGGCGAGAGTACCGAACTTCTGAAGGTCGGGAGCGCGCTCTGGGAACTTCAGTGGGGGGACCTGTCGGCCCGACTGGCCGTGTACCATCAGTTCGAAGGGCTGCGGGTCCTGCCCGCCAACGCCAAGATCTCGGAAATCGTGACGACGCAGCCGGTTCGCTCGCGGAGGGGCCTCGCCTGGTCTCCCACGGGGAATGCCCTGCTCCTGGTCTCGGACGCGATCCCCGGTCCCGCGGGAGGCTACAACCACGACGAGCGAACCCATCTTCATCTCTATTCGTTCGGGGCGAAGGAGTTGGTCTTGCTGACCCCCAAGGATCAGGTCCACTACGATCCCACCTGGTCCCCGGACGGGACAAAGATCGCGTTCATCCGGAACGACTCGCTGTCCTCGAAGAATGTCGATCTGTACCAGATGACGGTGTCTCCTCCCGGCGCACCCACACGGCTCACGACGGACGGCGCGGCAAAGGCGGAGCCGGCCTGGTCCCCGGACGGGCGCTGGATCGCCTTCACCTGGACCGACGCTCCGGGCCTCGGCCTCCTCGCGATCGACGACGCGAAGGCCGCGCCGACTCGCTTCGCGCCGAAAGGCCACGACCCGGTCTGGTCCCCCGATTCGACGCGACTGGCTTTCATCCGTGGGAGCTCCGGCGAAGGGGGCAACGAGCTCCGCATCGTCGATCGGGACGGCCGAAACGAACGAGTCCTGGCCGGGGGAGCGGGCGACAAGGACCGCCCCTCCTGGTCGCCGGACGGAAAGCGGCTCCTCTTCGAAGGCGAGAAAGGCGGCGTATCCCAAATCTTCGTCGTCAATGCGGACGGCAGCGGCCTGCGCCAGCTGACCACCCTCAAGGAGGGGGCGGCGGAGCCGGTCTGGGCCCCGCAGGAATAGGACGGCGAATGCAGCACGGTCGCCGCAATGTCGTCGTGGCCGCCACCCTGCTCGTAGGCGCAGGGCTCGCCGCGGTCGCGGTCCTTCGGCATCGCAGCGCCGACGCCCCTTCGGCGGCGAGCCGACCCCTCCTCCGCTGCGAGCAAGTCGACCCGCACCACTGGCGGATTCCCCTCGCTTCACGGGACGAGTACTTTCGGACGCCGGCACGGCTCAACGAGGACATCCATCTCAAGCCGGTCGTCGCCGCCGACGGAAAGACCGTCACCTCCCTGACGATCGCGAAGCTGTCTTCGAGCGGCCCCATGTCGCTCGCGGGCTTTAAAGTCGGTGATCGCATCGTGTCCCTGAACGGCCGGCCGGTGGACACCCTCTCCCGCGCGATGAATCTGGCTCACGAGGCGCAGTCGGGCGCGCGGCTCAGCGTCCAGGTGGAACGTGACGGCACCCCGATCGACTACCGGTTTGACTTCGAATAGAGATCGGAACCCCGGCCGGGCGACTCCTGCCGCGACCCCTATTGCATCGGCTCCGTGTCCTGCGGGTGGTGCAGGCAGCCCAGGGGGAACTGCTCCAGGTCGACGACGCAGCCGCTGAACGCGGCGGCCTTCGGAGACACCAGGAAGAGCACGGCGTCCGCGACTTCGGACGGCTTCATGATGCGGCCCAGGGGGAAGCGCTTCCCTTCTTCGTCCAGGAAGCTGTCGGGGTGGCCCAGCTTTTTCATCATCGCGCGCTCGCCTTCCGTGTCGATCCACCCCGGCTTGATACAGTGGACGCGAACGCGAGCATATTTGAGCGCGTTGGCCATGTTCCTCGACGCGGTGACGATGCCCGCCTTGCTGGCGGAATAGAGCAACAGGTTCTGCCAGCCGACGTCCGCGTTCACGCTGGCCACGTTCAGGATCACGCCCGTGCGCTCCTTCAGGGACGGCAGCGCCGCCTGGGACAGGAGAAGGACCGAGCGCAGGTTGACGTGCATCACGGCGTCGAACTGCTCGGGCGTGAAGTCGTGCAGCGACGCGCGCTCGCTGATCGCGGCATTGTTGACGAGGATGTCGACGCCGCCGCACTTCTCGAGCGTGGTCGCGATAAGGCCCCGCGTCGCCTTCACGTCGCGGAAGTCCGCCTCGACGAAGAACGCGCCGTTGCCGAGCGTCGCGGCAAGCGCCTTGCCCTTCTCCACCGGGATGCCGGTGACGACGACGCGAGCGCCTTCGCCGGCCAGAGCGGTGGCGATCGCGGCGCCCAGCCCGATGCAGCTCCCGGTGACGACCGCGACCTTGCCCTCGAGCTGCTTACTCATCCCCGCCGCCGCCGAAATGCTTCACGAACTTCTCGCGCAGGAATTTCGCGCTCTGACGGAGGTTGTCCAGGCCGATCTCGACCGTCGGACCCTCACCGTCCTCGATGCTCACCCAGCCGCTGTAGCCGGCCTTGGCGAGCGTGCCGAAGATGCGGTCGTAGTCGTTGAGGCCCTTCCCGATGACGCCGTGCTTCACGAACTTCGCGTAGCCGTGCTGCGGATCCTTCGCCATCCGGCGCAGCTCCTCGATCGTCCCGCCTTCCAGGTAGCGGTCCGAGGCCTGCATGGTGGCGACACGCGGCAGCACCCGGTCGAGGAGCTCGTAGGGGTCCTCGCCGGCGACGACCGCGTTGGACGGGTCGTATTGGGCCTTCAGGTAGGGGGTGTTCACGGCGTCCAGGATCGCGAGATAGCGGCGATGGCTCTGGGCGAATTCGGGATACTGCCAGAGGCCGTCCTTGTAGTGGTTCTCCATGCACATGATGATGCCGGCGGCCTTCGCGTGGGGTTCGAGCTGCCAGAGACAGTCGATCACCCACTTCAGGGCCTCGGCTTCGACGAGGCCCGGCCGGTTCTGGCCGGAGAGGACGCGGCAGTACTTCCCGCCCAGCTCGGCCGTGACCCGGAACATCTCGCGGGTCCGCTCGACCTCCTTCTTCCGGTCGGCGGGGTCGGGCTGGGTGAAGTCCGGCGAGTTGCAGAACATCGGCAGCTCGAGGCCGCGGGAAACCGCGGCGGCGCGCACCTTTTTCAGAAACGCCGAGTCGAACGAGTCCAGGAACTTGGGATAGAGCTCGGC
>Ga0310813_10002121_pt1 | contig 12067 bp, 9 predicted proteins | sample YN3metagenome_FD_203086 | JGI IMG/M metagenome (GOLD analysis project Ga0310813, IMG submission 203086) | Soil microbial communities from experimental microcosm in Duke University, North Carolina, United States - YN3 | ecosystem: Engineered > Artificial ecosystem > Soil microcosm > Unclassified ...
CGACCCTCGCCCGCCACGTAATCGCCTTCACCCGCTGATCGTTGAAGAACGCCACCCAACGGTTGCGCGTCTGCGGATCGCTGCTGGTGCCGAGCGCACTGTATTGCTGCGCAATGCCTTGCTGGAACGCGCAATAGTCCTGCTTCGAAATGCTGCCGCGCTTCTGCGCGACGTACGCGTCGAACAGCGTCACGTACACCGACTGCGCGTCCTGCCCGTAGTCGACCGTCTGCGCACTGCACATCTGCTGCAGCGCCGGAAAGCTCGGCGCGCCGTATGTTCCTTCGAGACTCGGCGTCGCCACGCACCCCGCAAGGAGTGCTGCCGCGCCGATGGTCCAGAGTCCACGCATGTTTCACCTCGAAATGGCTGGTGCCAAGAGTATCGTCCGGCGCGGCGCGCCGCGCCACCAGCCCGGCACACGTGATGTTAGTCGAACTTTACTTTTTCGAATATGTTCATTAGAGTTCGAAAACGAACATGAAGATTTCGGACGGCTTTCTTTGGCCAGGACCTCTTTGACCCTGACGCCTTTGACCCGACCTCCTTGGCCCCGACCGTTGCATCAGCACACATCGGCACCGTTCAACGCACAGCCAGTCACCACACACACCGAAGGCATATCCGTGGCGCAAGACACCCCTTTCGACCTGCTCGTCGTGGGCGGCGGCATCAACGGTGCGGGCATCGCCCGCGACGCGGCCGGGCGCGGCCTGTCGGTGCTGCTGTGCGAGCAGGACGACCTCGCCGCGCACACGTCGTCGGCCAGCACGAAGCTGATTCACGGCGGCCTGCGCTACCTCGAATACCGCGAGTTCGGGCTGGTGCGCAAAGCGCTGCAGGAACGCGAAACGCTGTTGCGCGCGGCGCCGCACATCATGTGGCCGCTGCGCTTCGTGATGCCGCATATGCCGAACCTGCGGCCCGCGTGGCTGATCCGCGCGGGGCTGTTTCTGTACGACAACCTCGCGCGGCGCGAACTGCTGCCGGGCTCGCGCGGCATCGATATGCGCCGGCATCCGGCCGGGGCGCCGCTGGTCGCGTCGATCGAGCGCGGCTTCGTCTATTCGGACGGCTGGGTCGACGATGCGCGGCTCGTCGTGCTCAACGCGCTCGATGCGAGCGAACATGGCGCGCAGGTGTGCACGCGCACGAAGCTGGTGAGCGCTTCACGCGCGCAGGGTCTGTGGCACGCGCGGCTGATGCGCGACGACGGCACGGAACTGCAGGTCAAGGCGCGCGCGCTCGCCAATGCGGCCGGGCCGTGGGTCGGCGAACTGCTGCACGGCGCGCTCGGGCGCGAAGCCAATTACAGCGTGCGGCTCGTCAAGGGCAGCCATATCGTGACGCGGCGGCTCTTCGAGCACGATCACGCGTACATCTTCCAGAACCCCGACAAGCGCATCATCTTCGCAATTCCGTACGAGCACGACTTCACGCTGATCGGCACCACCGACATCGAATACCACGGCGATCCGTCGCGCGTCGCCATTACCGCCGACGAGATCCAGTACCTGTGCGATTCGATCAACCGCTACTTCAAGCGGCCGATCGCGCCGGGCGACGTCTGCTGGTCGTACTCGGGCGTACGGCCGCTGCTCGAAGACGAAAATGCGGACAACCCGTCCGCGGTCACGCGCGACTATCGGCTCGAACTCGACACGCCAGCAGGCGAAGCGCCGCTACTGTCGGTGTTCGGCGGCAAGATCACAACCTTTCGCAAGCTCGCCGAACAGGCTGTCGACGAACTCGCGGAAGCGTTGCGCATCGCGGCCAGACCGTGGACCTCCGGCGGAGGTCCGGGTGGTGCGCCGCTGCCCGGCGGCAATATCGCGCACGCCGATTTCGAAAGTTTCGCCACGCAATTTCAGAAGCAGCATCCGTGGCTGCCGCCCGCGCTGGCGCGCCGCTACGCGCGCGCCTACGGCACGCGCGCGGCACGCGTGGTGGGCAACGCGAACTCGCTGGCAGGCCTTGGCCGCACGTTCGCGCCCGATCTGTACGAAGCGGAGTTGCGCTATCTGCGCGAAACCGAATGGGCTCGCAGCGCGCAAGACGTGCTGTGGCGCCGTACCAAGCTCGGGCTGCATGTGCCGGCGAACACGCTCGAAGCCGTGACGCGCGACATCGACGCGTGGTTCGCACAGGAGACGCCGGCGCAACACGCATAACGCTGCCACTGCACTGCGGCCGCATGCAACAATTCGCACGAAGCCACCAGACAGACGAAGCCGTCAGGCGAGACGGGGCAAGGCGGGATGAGGCGCGCACGCGTCGCACACACCGACGCAATCCAATGCGCTGCGACGCAATGCGACCCGCCGCGCAACCCCGCGCCCACCCCGCCACGACGGCCACCAGCTTGGAGAAGAGACACATGCCGGATCAATACATTCTCGCGCTCGACCAGGGCACCACCAGCTCCCGCGCGATGCTGTTCGACCGCAACGGCAACGTGGTATCGACCGCGCAGAAGGAGTTCGAGCAGATCTATCCGCAGCCGGGCTGGGTCGAGCACAATCCGCATGAAATCTGGTCGACCCAGGCAGGCGTCGCTGCCGAAGCAGTCACGCGGGCGGGCATCGGCGGCTCGGCGATCGCCGCGATCGGCATCACGAACCAGCGCGAGACCACCGTCGTGTGGGACCGCGACACCGGCCAGCCGGTCTACAACGCGATCGTCTGGCAAGACCGCCGCACCGCGGACTTCTGCGACCAGTTGAAAGCGCAAGGACTCGAAGCGACGGTGCGCGCGAAAACCGGCTTGCCGATCGACTCGTATTTCTCGGCCACCAAGATCCGCTGGATTCTCGATCACGTCGAAGGCGCACGCGACAAGGCGAAACAAGGGCGCCTCGCGTTCGGCACCGTCGACAGCTGGCTGGTGTGGAACTTCACGAAGCGCGGCCTGCACATCACCGACGTGACCAATGCGTCGCGCACGATGCTGTTCAACATCCACACGCTGCAATGGGACGACGAACTGCTCGCGGCGCTCGACATTCCGCGCAGCATGCTGCCCGAAGTGCGGCCCTCGTCCGAGCGGTACGGCCCGACCCAAAGTACGGTATTCGCATCGAACATCCCGCTCGCCGGCATCGCCGGCGATCAGCACGCGGCGTTGTTCGGGCAGTTGTGCACGCAATCGGGCATGGTGAAAAACACCTACGGCACCGGCTGCTTCCTCGTAATGAACACCGGCAGCAAGCCGATCGAGTCGCGCAACAACCTCGTCACGACGATCGCCTGGCAGATCGGCGAGCGCGTCGACTATGCGCTGGAAGGCAGTATCTTCATCGCCGGCGCGGTCGTGCAATGGCTGCGCGACGGCCTCGGCCTGATCCGCAGCGCGGCCGAAACGGAAACGCTCGCGCGCAGCGTGCCGCATAGCGACGGCGTCTACCTGGTGCCGGCCTTCGCCGGGCTCGGCGCGCCGCACTGGAACGCCCGCGCGCGCGGCACGCTGTTCGGCGTGACGCGCGGCACGAACGCGGCGCATATCGCGCGCGCCGCGCTCGACTCGATCGCCTATCAATCGCTCGACGTGCTGAAGGCGATGGAAGCCGATTCGGGTATGCGTATCGGCGAGTTGCGCGTCGACGGCGGCGCCTCGTCGAACAATCTGCTGATGCAGTTCCAGGCGGACCTGCTCGGCGTCGATGCGGTGCGTCCGCGCATCACCGAAACCACCGCGCTCGGCGCTGCGTATCTGGCGGGCCTTGCGGTCGGCTACTGGCCGGATATCGACGCGCTGCAAAACCAGTGGCAACTCGAGCAGCGCTTCTCGCCGGCGCTCGCACAAGCCGACGTCGACGCATGTCTCGCCGGCTGGGCGCGCGCCGTGCGGGCGGCCAAGGCGTGGGCTGACGACGCGCATTGAGCCGCCCGCGTATCATGTCGCTTTCCGCCGGCTTGCGGCGCGCCGGATTCGCGTATGAGCGCCGTATCCAAGGTTCTGTTTGCGCATGATCGACCACCTCATCTGTGACTGCGACGGCGTGCTCGTCGACAGCGAAGTCATCGCCGACCGCGTGATGCACGAAACCCTCGCCGCCGTCTTTCCCGGCATCTCGTTCGATGCGATCGTCAAGACCGCCTTCGGGCAGAAAACCTCGGCGTTTCTCGCCGGCGTGGAGCAGCAGCTCGGCATTACGATGCCGCCCGACTTCGTCAAGACGATCGATCGCAATGTGGAAGCGGCATTTGCGTCGTCGTTGAGCGCGATCAGCGGCGTGCGCGATGCGCTACAGCGCGTCACGCTGCCGGTGGCGGTGGTGTCGAATAGCCGCTTCGCGCGGGTGACCGCTTCGGTGCAGCGCGCGGGGCTCACCGAGATTTTCGGCGAGCGCGTGTTCAGTGCGGAGCAGGTCGCGCGGCCCAAGCCGTTTCCGGATGTCTACCTGTTCGCGGCGCAGCGGCTGGGCGTCGAGCCGGCCCGCTGTCTGGTTGTCGAAGACAGCGTGTCGGGGCTGAACGCCGCGCGTGCCGCCGGCATGATGACGATCGCGTTCGTCGGCGCGAGCCATATCCCGGACGGCTATGCCGATGTACTGCGCAACATGGGCATCACGCGGATCATGCAGCACATGGATGAATTGCCGGCGCTGGTGGCGGCCGGCATGCGCGGCGAATTCGGCGACGTGCAGTCGTAGCGCGGCGTTCGCGTGCGCGGTCGGGTGCGCGCGGGTTCGCCCGCATCGCGCGCATGCACTGCCGCGCGAGCGCGTTGCGGGGCGAGCGGCACGGGCGCACTGCGGCACGGGCGCATCACCGCACGGGTGCACGCGGCACGGGTGCACGCGGCACGGGCGCGCTGCGGCACGGGCGCATCACCGCACGGGTGCACGCGGCACGCGGCACGGGCGCATCGCGGCACAAGCGCATGCGGCGCGCTGCCGCGCGAGCCGCGCAGCGTCACCCCTCTACGCCGTCTCCGCCTCCGAGGCTTGCTCCCGCACTGCCGCCAGCGCCTGACGGAACTCCACCAGCTCGGCAATCGTCAACAGCGGCATGTCATGCTGCGCAGCAAAGCGCTCGACGTCCGCGCCGCGCATCATCGTGCCATCCGGGTTCATCAGTTCGCACAGCACGCCGGCCGGCTTCAGGCCCGCCAGCGTGACGAGGTCGACCGTGCCTTCGGTATGGCCGCGCCGCGTCAGCACGCCGCCCGGCATCGCACGCAACGGGAACACGTGGCCCGGCCGCACGATATCGGCGGGCTTCGCATGATCGGCGATTGCCGCGCGGATCGTCGTCAGACGGTCGGCGGCCGACACGCCGGTCGATACGCCGTCGCGCGCCTCGATCGACACCGTGAACGCCGTGCCGTTACGGCTTTCGTTCTGGCCGACCATCGGCGGCAATTCGAGCGCGCGCACCTTCTGATCCGGCAGACACAGGCACACGATGCCGCTGCACTCGCGGATGAACAGCGCCATCATCGCGACGCTCATGTTCTCGGCGCCGATGATCAGATCGGCTTCGTTCTCGCGATCGTGATCGTCCTGCAGCACGACTGCGCGGCCTTCGCGCAGCGCCTTCAACGCGGCGGCGATGCGCGGCGGCACGTCGTGCGCATCGACGAACGGCAGGTCGTCGCGTGCATCGGCGGCGGATGGGGCGGCACAAGCAAAGCTGGCAACCGCGGCAGCGCTAGCGGCAGCGGACTGGCCCGGCAATGGGCTCGAAGAAGACTGGGAAACCGACTGGGACATATGAAACGCTCTCGCAAAGGTTTAGGCGAAAAACGTTTCAGGGCATTGCAAACAGGCACACGCGCCCGGCCTGCGGGAGATGCCCGCACGACACGGGAACGCCCGCACGCCGCCTGTTGCAGCAAGCGGCACGGCTCGGACAAACCGAGGACTATCTGCACATCTTCTTCCATCCGGACTATCACCGTCGGCTCTGGCATCGCACCAGATCTGCTGACCCCGCGCAGCCTTCGAAGTGATTCGAAGACAACCGCGACGCGGGCGCTCGCGGGCTCGCAGGTGCGCATCGCGCCGCCTGCATACCGCCGGTGGGGAATTGCACCCCGCCCTGAAGACGTACTGATCGCCGGAATTTTCCGGCGGGCAAAGCATACAACAACCGACAATCTCTTGCTGAACCAGGCCGGCGCCAGCTAGTCCGGGCGCTGCGCCGTATCGTGCGGTGCGCTCGCGGTCACTTGCCAGCGCGGCGGCACCTCCGGATTCAGCGTGACGCGAAACGCACGCGCCTCGGTGTCGCCCGGGTTGCGCAAGCTATACGGCTGATCGGCGTCGAACACGATCGCATCGCCGGTGGCCAGCAGCTGCCGACGCTCGTGCACGCTGACTTCGAGCGTGCCGTCGCTGACCACCAGGTTCACCGTCGTGCCGGGCGCGCGCAGCGCGCCGGTCTCGGTATGCAGCGGCGCAATGCGCAGCTCGTGAAACTCGGCGGCGGCCGGCTCCGCGTCCGGGTACAGCGCGCGCGTCGCAAAGCGTCCATTCGACGTGACGAGCCGCGCCGCGCGCTCCGCGGGCAAGTGCTCGAAACCGTTCACCGCATGGCGCCGCAAAAACGCGGACACCGACACCTTGAGCGCCGCGGCGATCTTGCTCAGCACCTTGATCGACGGCACGCTGCGCGCCGACTCGATCTGCGCGAGCATCGCGCGCGACACGCCGGAGAGCCGCGCGAGCGCATCGAGCGACAGCTGACGTTCAGCGCGCAGCCGCGCCAGATTCACGCCGACCAGTTGCTCGAGTACGTCGAGCGCGTCGGCCGCGTGCTCGTGGAATTCGCCGGCCGCGCCGCCATGGGCGCGCACCAGTGCGAGCGGGGAATGCATGATTGCCTCCTGAAGCGCCGCTGCAATGCAGCGCAAGCGTTGGTGGAGGCAAGATAGCATCGGCCTCTGCGGTGCCCAACCAAGTTATCGTCACACCGTTATCACGCGTTGGGCGCGCTCGATCTGCGCAAACACGCGTGGTTCAGCAAGCGCGCTGCACGACCGTTGCAGGCGCATCCATGCGCGCCGCGACCCAGGTGAGCAGCAACGCTGCGACCGTGACCGCCGCCGCCACCCACGGCAGCGCATCGAGTCCGTAACCATGGCCGATCGCAAGACCGCCGAGCCATGCGCCGCCCGCGTTGCCGACATTGAACGCGCCGATATTCAGCGTCGACGCGAGATTCGGCGCCGCGGTCGCCTTTTCGACCACGCGCATCTGCAGCGGCGGCACCGTCGCGAATGCCGCGATACCCCACACGAACACGGTGACGGCCGCCGCTACCTGCGAATGGCTGGTGCGCGCAAACACCGCCATCACCAGTGCAAGCGCCACCAGAATGCCCATCAGCGAAGGCATCAGCGCGCGGTCCGCGAGCCGGCCGCCGATCGCATTGCCGACCGTCAGGCCGATGCCGAACAGCACGAGGATCAGCGTGACGCCATGCGGCGAGAATCCGCTGACCTGTTCGAGGATCGGCGCGATATAGGTGAACACGACGAACACGCCGCCGAAGCCGAGCGCGGTCATACCGAGTGCAAGCCACACCTGCGGCTCCTTCAGCACGCGCACCTCGCGGCCGAGGCCCGCCGGCGCGGTGTCGTGATGGTTCGGCACCAGCGCCGCGACGCCCGCGAACGACAGCACGCCGAGCCCCGCGACGATCCAGAACGCGACCCGCCAACCGAACTGCTGACCGATGAAGGTGCCGAACGGCACGCCGAGCACATTGGCGAGCGTGAGGCCGGTGAACATCAGCGCGATCGCGCTGGCGCGCTTTTCCTGCGGCACCAGCGAAGCCGCCACCACGGCGCCGATGCCGAAGAACGAGCCATGCGCGAACGACGTGACGACGCGCGCCACCATCAGCACGGGATAGCTCGGCGCAATCGCACACAGCACGTTGCCGACGATAAACACGGCCATCAGCAACTGCAGCGCGACCTTGCGCGGCATGCGGCTGGTCACCACCGCAAGCAGCGGCGCGCCGACCGCGACGCCGAGCGCATAGCCGCTCACCAGCAAGCCGGCGGACGGCAGCGACACCGCGAGGTCGCGCGCCACTTCGGGCAACAGCCCCATGATCACGAACTCGGTGGTACCGATCGCGAATGCGCTGATCGCCAGCGCCAACAACGGGATAGGCATGTCAAGACACTCCAGGTTTCAATCAGGCCGCGTGGCGCGCCGCCGTCACGAACTCGATGACGACGCCGACGTCCAGCGCGACGAATAACTGCACTTCATGGGTCAGCGGCACCTCGGCGGACTGATAGGCGATGCCTGCTGCGTCCATCCGCTGCAGTAACGCGCGCCAGGCGTCACTGCTGTCGATGCGGAAGGCGAGGTGGTCGATGCGCGGCACCGGACGCGCTGCCGCGCCCGGCACCGTCGCCTCGACCAGGTGAATCACGGGACGCCCGTCTGCATACAGCCACGCGCCGGCCACGCGAAACGGCGGGCGCGGGCCGTCGGCCAGACCGGCAACTTCGACGAAAAAGCGGCGTACGCCTTCGACATCGGGCGTAACGATCGTGGCGTGGTCCAGATGCATGGCGGCGTCTCCGGGTTTTCACTGATGCGGCATTGTCGCCGCAAAGCGCACGATTGATAATTCCGCTGGATATTGAAGGATTTTCAAATCCTGATTGAATATGACCGACAATCTCGGCGATATCCGCCTGTTCGTCGAAGCCGCGCAACTGGGCAGCCTGTCGGCCGCCGGCCGCAAGCTGGGCCTTACGCCGGCGGCGGCCAGCGCGCGTCTGGCGAAGCTCGAAAGCGGCCTGAAAGTGCGGCTCTTCGAGCGCACCACGCGGCAGCTGCGGCTTACCGAAGAAGGCCGCATGTACCTGCAAGGCTGCCGCCAGGCGCTGGCCGCGCTCGACGACGCGCAAACCGCGCTGCAGGCGGGTCAGAACGTGGTGCGCGGCAAGGTGCGGATCTCCGCCACGTCCGACTTCGGCCGCAATCTGCTGATGCATTGGCTCGACGAATTCAACGCGCTGTACCCGGATGTGACCTTCGGGCTGTCGCTATCCGATTCGCTGTCGAACCTGGTGCAGGAGGATATCGATCTCGCGATTCGCTTCGGTGTGCCGCCGGATAGCTCGCTGGTCGCGCGACGTCTTGCGCCGAACCCGCGGGTGGTGTGCGCGTCGCCGGAATACGTGGCGCGCTACGGCGTGCCGGAACATCCGCAGGATCTGGCGCGCTTTCACTGCATCGTGCTGGTTACCGCGTCGGGGCCGGTCAACGAATGGCGCTTCACGCGCGGCGGCGAGACCGAGGTGTACACGGTGCCGCTCGACACCGCGCGCGAAACCAACGACGGCGCGGTGGCCCGCGAATGGGCGCTGCGCGGCTATGGAATCGTCGTCAAATCGATGTGGGACGTGGAAGCCGACCTGCGCGGCGACGGTCTGCGCGTGCTGCTGCCGCAGTGGCGCTATCCGGATGCGCCGCTGCATGCGCTGTACCACCGCAACCGCTTTATGGCGCCGCGCGTGCGCGTGCTGCTGGATTTTCTGGCGGAGCGCTTCGCGCGCGTGACGGCCGAGCTGGAAGCGCGCTGCGGGTTTGGATCCGGCGCAGCGGCAGCCGATGCCCAGGCGGTCGATGCACCGAGGGCCCATGCGCCAGGCGCCGATTCACCAGCGCCCGGCCACACCCCCGGCGCGACCGCAACCGCGAGCACGCAAGGCCCGGGAACCCCAGGCGCCGAACGGCTATAATGACGGACTACACTGCAAACGCGTCCCGCCGTGCCCAGCCGCCGCACACCACGCGCCGCGGCTTCTGCAGCACTTCCGCACGGTTCCAGCACGGCCCGATCACGTCTGTCGCAGCGCCGCGCGGTAACGGCGGTCCGCGGGCTTGCGCCCCGGCGTTTGCACCCCGCATTCACCTTTTGAACCACGCCCCCAGGTCAACCACTGCGAACGGCGAAACCTAGATGACCAAGAAAGTTTATGTAAAGACCTTCGGCTGCCAGATGAACGAGTACGACTCCGACAAGATGGTCGACGTGCTCGGCGCCGCAGAAGGCCTCGTCAAGACCGACACGCCGGAAGACGCGGACGTCATTCTGTTCAACACGTGCTCGGTCCGTGAAAAAGCGCAGGAAAAAGTCTTCTCCGACCTCGGCCGCGTGCGCGAGCTGAAGGAAGCGAACCCGAATCTGCTGATCGGCGTCGGCGGCTGCGTGGCGAGCCAGGAAGGCGCGTCGATCGTGGCGCGCGCGCCGTACGTCGATCTCGTGTTTGGCCCGCAAACGCTGCACCGCCTGCCGCAGATGATCGACGCGCGCCGCGCCAGCGGCCGTGCGCAGGTCGACATTACGTTCCCCGAAATCGAGAAGTTCGATCACCTGCCGCCGGCGCGCGTCGACGGTCCGAGTGCGTTCGTATCGATCATGGAAGGCTGCAGCAAGTACTGCAGCTATTGCGTGGTGCCGTACACGCGCGGCGAAGAAGTGTCGCGCCCGCTCGACGACGTGCTGACCGAAATCGCCGGCCTCGCCGACCAGGGCGTGCGCGAAGTGACGCTGCTCGGGCAGAACGTGAATGCCTATCGCGGCGCGCTGACCGTCGGTTCGACTGAAATCGCCGACTTCGCCACGCTGGTCGAATACGTCGCCGACGTCCCCGGCATCGAGCGAATCCGCTACACGACGTCGCATCCGAAGGAATTCACGCAGCGGCTGATCGACGCGTACGCAAAAGTGCCGAAGCTCGTCAATCACCTGCATCTGCCGGTGCAGCACGGCTCCGACCGCATCCTGATGGCGATGAAGCGCGGCTACACGGTGCTCGAATACAAATCGGTGATCCGCAAGCTGCGCGCGATCCGGCCGGACCTGTCGCTGTCGACGGACATCATCGTCGGCTTCCCCGGCGAGACCGAGCAGGACTTCGACAAGACCATGGCGCTGGTGCACGACATGAGCTACGACACCAGCTTCTCGTTCATCTACAGCCCGCGCCCCGGCACGCCGGCCGCGAATCTGCACGACGACACGCCGCGCGACGTGAAGTTGAAGCGCCTGCAGCTGCTGCAGGCCACCATCGAGGAAAACGTCGCGCGCATCAGCAACGCGATGGTCGGCAAGGTCGAACGCATTCTGGTCGAACGGCCGGCACGCAAAGACCCGACCACCGAGCTCGCGGGCCGCACCGAGAACAACCGCGTGGTGAATTTCCCGGCGCCGCTCGCGTCGCACGCGCGGCTGATCGGCCAGATGATCGACGTGAAGATCGTCCATGCGTATCCGCATTCGCTGCGCGGCGAACTGGTGCTTGCGCATGGCGAAGCGCCCGAGACCACTCACTGAGCGACCGATCGCCCCACACGTTCGGCACGCCCCGACAGGATCGAACCTTCGAATTGAAGACCACTCAGCAACATCTGGAATTCACCGCACCGCGCGAAGACAACGCGCGGCTCGCCAACCTCTGCGGCCCGCTCGACGAAAACCTGCGGCAGATCGAACAGGCGCTCGACGTCACGCTGCAACGCCGCGGCCACCGCATCAGCATCCGCGGGCGCGGCGCGAAGACTGCGCTGGCCGCGCTGGAAAACTTCTACAACAGCGCGCGCGATCCGCTGTCCGTCGACGACATCCAGCTTGCGCTGGTCGAAACGCGTCACACGGGTAACGGCCGCCACAACGGCGGCGACGGGGCGCAAGATGCGCGCTTTCGCGGCGACCCGGATCATCCGTTCGACGAACCGGCGCAGGAAGGCGTCGAAGACGTCGAAGAGCTCGGGCCGAAGCTGTACACGCGGCGCGCCGATCTGCGTGGCCGCACGCCGGCGCAGCGCGAGTATCTGAAGCAGATCATTTCGCACGACGTGACCTTCGGCGTCGGCCCGGCGGGGACCGGCAAGACTTATCTCGCGGTGGCGTGCGCGGTTGATGCGCTCGAGCGCGATCAGGTGAAGCGCATCGTGCTGACGCGTCCCGCGGTCGAAGCTGGCGAACGGCTCGGCTTTTTGCCGGGCGACCTCGCGCAAAAGGTCGATCCGTATCTGCGCCCGCTGTACGACGCGCTGTACGACCTGCTCGGCTTCGACAAGACCGCGAA
>Ga0310813_10002125_pt1 | contig 12060 bp, 7 predicted proteins | sample YN3metagenome_FD_203086 | JGI IMG/M metagenome (GOLD analysis project Ga0310813, IMG submission 203086) | Soil microbial communities from experimental microcosm in Duke University, North Carolina, United States - YN3 | ecosystem: Engineered > Artificial ecosystem > Soil microcosm > Unclassified ...
GCGTTTCGGGGATACTCCGCGAGCCAGGATTGCTCGGTCGGGTACTGGAGCGACCACGACGCCGAAGCGGCCGCGTTCCGGGCCCGTCAGAAGGAAGCGAAGAAGCTGCTCGCCGGGCTTCAGCCCCTCTTCCAGAAGATCTTCGATCGCTTCGCCGACGGCGAGCATCCATGGCGGCGCCACGTGGAGCTTCTGGATCGCGACCGCACGCGCGAGCGCCAGGACGACTACAAGATCCGCTTCGATCTCCCTCCCTTCAAGGATCGGCTCCAGGGAGGGCGGATCGCCTTCCACCTGTACTTGAAGCGTGACCTGGCGCCGCCGGTCCGGGAACTGGCGCTCGCGGGATTCCTGTTGTCCCAGGCCGCCCATTTCCGCGAACTGTTCCGGGTCGAGCCGATCGCGGACAGCTTCGAGAGCCTCGTGCGCGGATGGGGGTGGACCGAGACCTGCCTGGCCTTTCCGCGCGTCCTCCAGAAGGCCCTGGCCGACGAAGACGCGCTGCGCCGGGATCCCTCTCCTCACGCGGCGCTCCTGCGCGCGGCCATCGACGGGACGCCGATCCCCGAGGAGGTTGTTGCGACCGCGGACGTAGGTTTCCTGGTCCGTTTCTCCTCCGACCAGCAGTGGCCGCAGATCCTCGCCCGCGCCCGGGAGGCGATGGGCGACCTGGCGCGCCGGGACTCCGTCGTGCGGGACTGGTGGGGGCCTATCCTGAACCCATAATCGAATATTCTTGCGAAAATCGATGCCACTCGTGACCCATTTGTGATGTATAGTTGGCATCGAGCCCCGCGAGGGGCTGCCAAGGGGGGTGGGTCCATGATGCGCAAGCGGGTTTCTCGGCTCCGTTCATGAAGATCCTTCTGGCCGACGATTCTCCGGCCATGCGGACGATGTTCCGCGGCGTCCTCGAGAAGCTCGGGCACGCCGCCAAGGACATCGCCGAAGCCAAGGAGGGCCGCGACGTTCTGGCCGCCTTCCGGAACCCCCTGGACTCCGTCGACTTCATCGTGTTCGACTGGGACCTGCCCGGTCTGGACGGCCTCGGTCTGATGAGCCAGCTCAAGACCTTCGGGCTCGCCGAGAAGGTCTCGGTCCTGTTCAGCGTCAACCGGCAGCAGCGCTCGCTCGTGCCGCAGGCCGTCAAGCCCGGCCTCTGCGACTCCATCGACCGGCCCTTCACCGAGGAGGTCTTCGAAAAGAAGTTTCGGGGCCTCAGCAAGGCCGCCGTGAAGAAGTCGGTGGAAAGCTCGAAGAAGCTCACGCCCGTCGGAGCCAAGGTGCCGACGGAGATCTCGATGCCGTTCCTGCTCCGGCTGCCTTCGGCCATGATCGACGACCTCCTCAAGACCGCCGACGCGCGCCGCTACGAGCCCGGCGCCGTCCTCCTTCGGGCCGGCCAGGTCTGTGACGCCCTGCAGATCGTCACTCAAGGGGAAGTGGAGGTGCTGATGGGGGCCAGCGGCGCTCCCCTGAAGACTGTCAAGGACGGGGACCCAATCGGCGAATTCTCGTTCATGATGTCGGAGCCGTCGCTCAATACCGTCCGAGCCAAGGGCGTCGTCCTCACCGCCTCGCTCTCCAGGACGCGGCTCTCCGAGCTCCTGCGCAAGCATCCCAGCCTCGACAAGCACCTGTCGTCGCTGATGGGCCGGCACAAGGAGGTCATGACCGCGCGGGCGACCACGATCGTGCAGTCCGACTTCAAGGGCACCTTCGACACCATGCCCTTCGCCAACATCATCCAGGTCCTCAACGTCGGCCGGAAGACCGGCGTCCTCGGAATCCGGGACAACGATCAGTCCGGCGCGATCTACCTGGAGAACGGCGAGGCGATCCACGCGTGGACCGAGGAGCTGGAAGGGGAGGAAGCGTTCTACACGCTGTCGGGCTGGACGAAAGCCAAGTGGGCCTTCAACGGGATGCGGCGCGAGGAGAAGAGGAGCCTGAAGAGGCCCACCCTCACGCTCCTCATGGACGCGATGCGCCGCCTCGAGGAGAACCCGCCCCCGGCGGCCTCCGAGGACGCCAGCCTGGACAGTCTCTTCCCGTCGCCCTAGCCGGCGCTCCTGCGATACAATCCTCGGCATGAAGAAGATCACTCCCTGTCTCTGGTTCGACGGAAAGGCCGAAGCCGCCGCGACGTTCTACGTTTCCGTGTTCCGGCGGGGAAGGATCGGCAGCATCGCTCGCTTCGGGGAAGGCGCTCCCGGGCCGAAGGGGAGCGTCATGACCGTGGCGTTTCAGATCGAGGGTCAGGACTTCCTGGCGCTCAACGGCGGTCCTCACTTCACGTTCACGCCGGCGATCTCGTTCATCGTCGATTGCAAGACCCAGAAGGAGGTCGACGAGCTCTGGGAGAAGCTGACCGCCGACGGCGGCGAGGAAAGCCCGTGCGCCTGGCTGAAGGACAAGTTCGGCGTCTCCTGGCAGATCGTCCCCCGCATCCTCGTGAAGATGCTCCGCGACAAGGACGCCGCCAAGGCGAAGCGCGTCATGCAGGCCATGTTGCAGATGCGCAAGATCGACATCGCGGCGCTGAAGAAGGCCTACGCGGGGAAGGGGACCTGAGCGCCGATCATTTCGGGGCGAGTTCGGCGATCCGTCGCTCGGGATCCCGGATCAGCGAGTCCACCTTCGACTTCAGGGCAGGGTCGAGTCGCTCCGCCTCCCGATAGTGAGCGACGGCGGCGCGATAGTTGTCGAGGGCCGCCGGAACCTGAGCGGCCTTCTCCGCGCAGGCCCCGGAACGGACGCGCCCGTCCGCCCGCCACATCCAGAGGTCGGCGGTGGGCATGAGGGCGGAGGCTCGGGCGAAGGCCTCGTCGGCGCTGAGGAATTCATCGCGCGCGTCCTCTCCTCGCGCCGCCCGAAGCGACGCTCTGACGCCGTGGATCCGACCGCGGTTTCTCCAGGCCGTCCAGTACGCAGCGTTCCGCCGGATCGCCTCGTCCGTGCAGCGTTCCGCTTCCCCGAAGAGCGGAAGAGGATCCTCCCCACGCTTGATGCAAGCCTGCGCCCGATAACGCAGGGCCATTCCCCGCCACATCCAGCTGTCCGCGGAATCCGGCCGGAGGCGAAGCGCTTCGGCGAAGCATTTGTCGGCCTCGGCCCAGTCCGCGTCGGACATGCGGTTGGTAAACAACACGCCCCGTCCGTACCAGGCTTCCACCGATTCCGGATCCAGCCGCAGCGCCTCCCGGAGATCCCGTTCGGCGGCTTCGAAGGCCGGCTGCGCTTCCGCCACGTGGAAGCGCGCGTTGGCCAGCCGGATCCAGTGCGGGACGTAGCCGCGATCGTGCGCCAGCGCCCGGGTCGTGCAGTCCTCGACCTCGCGAAGGATGGAGTCGACCTCGCTCGGGGTCTTCGCCTCCCGGCAGCGGGCTTCGATGGCGGCCACCAGCGTCTCCCAGGCTTCCTCCAGGTGCGGGTCGAGGGCGACGCAGTCCTCCAGGTTCTTTCGCGCCTCCCCGTACGATCCGAGATGGAACGCCTGGATTCCGCGGGCGGCCAGCGCCCGGGCGGCCGTTTCTTTCTGTCCGGTCCGCAGGACCTGGGACAGGTCGCTCAGGATCGCGTCCCGGAGGGGCTTGAGCTCAGGATGCTCCTTCTCCGCCTTCTCGCGCGCCACTCGGTACAGCTCCTTGAAGTCGAAGCGCGGCGGCGCTTCCTCCTTCGCGAGCTCCAGTCCGTATTTCGGGACGGCGACCTCGGAGATCCGGGCGACGTCCAGGCTGTACTTCCGCGAGAGCAGGATCACGCGCTCGTACAGGCTGGGCGCGTAGTGCGGATCCTTCCGGAGCGCCGCCTCCTGGTAGCGGAGGGCCTGATCGTCCTTCAGGATCGCGCGCTGCATCCGGCCCATGAGGTAGTCGAGCTCCGCGACGTCCGGCGCTTGCGCGCTGGCCCGGTCGTAGGTGCTCTGCAACTGGAGGAGGTAGGGCCGCAGCTCGTCCCGTCCGGCGCCTTTCCGCCGGAGCTGGAGCGCGGCGTCGAGGGAGACGCGAGCCGTTTCGCGCATCGTCTCGACCGCGGCATCGCGCAGCCGGGCCCCTCGAAGCGCGAGCCAGGTGCTGGCGAGGGCGGCCAGGATGAGGACCGACGCCGTGGCCAGGGCCGTCTTTCGGCGGCGCACCGCGCGGAGCAGCCGATCCGCCCAGGAGTCCGGCCTCGCGGCGATGGGTCGGCCTTCTCGCGCGCCGCGAAGATCCTCGGCGAACGCTCCCGCGTCCGCGTAGCGGCGGGCGGGATCTTTCTGGAGAGCCTTGAGGATCACGGTCTCGAGCGCCGGCGAGAGCCGGGGAATGCGCCGTCGGGGCGGAACGGGGTCCTCGTTCTCGATCCTCCCGTACAACTCGATCATCGTCTCGCCGGTATGAGGCGGCGCTCCGGTGACCGCTTCGTAGAGAACGGCGCCCAATGCGTAGACGTCGGTCGCGGGGCTGATGTCGCGCGGCTTGCCCCGCACCTGTTCCGGGCTCATGTACTGAGGGGTTCCCAGCGTCGCGCCCGTGCGGGTGAGCTCCTGATCCATCAGGTGCGCCAGCCCGAAATCGGCCACCTTCGCTTCCCCCGAAGGGGAGACCAGGATGTTCCCGGGTTTGATATCGCGGTGCACGATTCCCCGGGCGTGCGCGGCCGCCAGCCCCAGGGCCGCCCCTTCCACGAGTCGAATCCGCTCGTCCTCGCGGACGGCGGGATCCTGAAGCACCTCGCGAAGCAGCCGTCCCTCGACCAGCTCCATCACGCAGAAGAGCCGCCCGGCTTCCTCATCGGCGTCGTAGACGGCGACGACGTTCGGATGTCTCAGCCCGGCCGCCGCCTGCGCTTCGCGTCGGAAGCGTTCGCGGCCGACGTCGTCCTGGACGGCGATCTCGCGGAGGACCTTCAGGGCCACCTCGCGACGGAGATCGCGATCCCACGCGCGGTAGACGACCGCCGAAACTCCCTCCCCGAGCCGGGCGCGGATCTCGTAGCGCCGGAAGGGGGGAAACGCCTCGGCCGGACGCCGCGCTTCGTGCTTTCGCAGCCCGTCCGCGGCCCAGAGGGCGCCGTCGTCAGCCTCCGAAGAGGGCATGCCACTCCCTTTCCAGGTCGTCGGGATCGACGCTCAGGCGTCCGATCTCCCGCCGCACCTCGGACCGCAGCTCCTCGCGGACGGCGAGGAGGTGATTGTCGACGTCCTTCTCCTTGATCCCGAAGCGCCGCGCGAGATCCGCGTACGTCGGGCGCTCCGAAGGGGCGATGAGCTCGTAGGCCTCGTAGACCTGGAACTGCAGGGCTCGTCCGCGGGTCTGGAGGCGATCCCGAACCCGGGCGAGGGCGCCGGCGACGAGCGCGCTGCGCCAGGCCGCGTCGAAGATCGACTCCGGATCCGCGCTGGAGGGATCCGCCAGCAGCTCCTTCAGGGGAAGCGGGCCGTCCAGCTCGAGGAGGCGCACCCCGCCGCCCCGCTTCAGCCGGCGAAGAGCGTCTTCCTGGTGCTGCACGAAGTGCTTGAGGAGGCTCTTGAGGTAGGCTCGGAAGCTGGCTCGTTCGGGCTGATAGCGTTGAAGAGCGTCGCCGTCGGTCAGCCAGAGAAAAAAGGCCTGGGTGAGGTCCTTGGCGTCCTCGTTGGTCTTCGCCCAGGCGACCCGGACGTAGCGATAGACCGGTTTCCAGTACTGCCGGCAAAGCTCCTCCAGCCCGTCGCGGCGGACGCCGGCATTCGAGTCCCGGGCCCGGGAGAGGATGTCCCAGAGAGTCTGGGGGAACTCCTTCTGGTCCCCTCCCAGACTGGTGTCTTGGGTCTTCATCGGCGCTCTGCAGACGCCTCCATTCTACCCAACAAAGCCGCCAGGACTTTTTTGCTTCCGTCGCGCACTTTTTTTCAGGAGTTCCGCAGGGGATCGGGAAGGGTGCACAACCCCTTGTGCCCACTGGAGGGATCCCCCGATGCTTGCGACCCTGCTGCTCGCCCTGACGGTTCAGGAGGCCGCTTCGACGACGGACGGGACCGACTTCTTCGAGAAGAAGATCCGCCCCCTTCTGGTCGACCAGTGCCTCAAGTGCCATGGATCGAGCGCGAAACCCAAGGGCGGGCTTCGCCTGGATACCCGGGCCGGCGTTCTCCGGGGAGGGGCGTCGGGTCCCGCTCTCGTGCCCGGCGACCCCGAGCGGAGCCTGATCGTCCACGCCGTCCGACGGACGACGCCCGAGCTCCAGATGCCGCCCGATCGGGCTCTCTCCTCCGACCAGGTGCAGGATCTGGTGGCCTGGGTACGACGGGGGGCTCCCGATCCTCGAGAGGAGGTCGCCACGGCGACGGCCCGTCCGGGAAGCCCGGAGCCGCTCTGGTCCCTCCGTCCCGTCCGGAGCCCGGCGCCGCCGCTCGTTCGGAACCGCGAGTGGCCGGCCAATGAAGTGGATTCCTTCGTGCTGTCGAAGCTGGAGGAGAAGGGACTGACCCCGGCCGGGCCTGCGGACAAGCGCACGCTGATTCGTCGCGCCACCTTTGATCTGATCGGCCTGCCGCCGACCCCTGAGGAGATCGAGGCCTTCCTGGCGGACGCGGCTCCGGGAGCGTTCGAGCGGCTGATCGAGCGGCTGCTGGCCTCTCCTCACTACGGAGAACGCTGGGGGCGGCATTGGCTGGACGCGGCCCGGTATGCCGACTCCTCCGGGAACGCGACCGATTTCCCGGTGCCTCAGGCCTGGCGCTATCGCAACTATGTCATCAACGCGTTCAACCGGGACAAGCCCTATGACCAGTTCCTGCGGGAGCAGATCGCCGGGGATCTTCTGCCGAGCGCCAGCGAGCAGGACAAGTATGAGAAGATCGTGGCGACGGGCTTTATCGCGCTCTCCCGCCGCCCGGGGCTTTACCCCGAGCGGGAGCCCCATCTGACGATCGAGGACACGCTCGAGACGCTGGGCCGATCGCTGCTCGGCCTGAGCCTGGGCTGCGCGCGTTGCCATGACCACAAGTTCGATCCCATTTCGACGGAAGACTACTACGCCCTCTACGGCATCTTCCAGAGCACCCGATATCCTTTCCCCGGGTCCGAGGAAGCCGAGGGCGCCGCGTATCAAAAGGATCTCGTTCCGCTCATGCCCGCCCCCGAGGCGGAGGCGACCCTGGGACCCTGGCTCCGCCGCCTGGCCGCGGTGGAAGTGGAGGTGGAGCAGCTCCGCGCCCAGCGCTCGGCGTCTCCGTCGGCGCGCCGGAAGCGGCAAGAGGTCCTCGCGCAACGGCCGATCCTGGACGAAGCCGCTGCTCTCGCTGAAGGAACTCCGTCGAATGCCCGGATCCAGAAGCGCGGCGATCCCCTGTCCCCGGGCGCCGAAGTGCCGCGCCGCTTCCTCTCCGCGCTGGGAGGCGCGACGCTTCCCGCGAACGAAGCCGGGAGCGGCCGACGGGAACTGGCGGAGTGGCTGAGCGTTCCCTCCAATCCCCTGACCGCCCGCGTCATGGTCAATCGGATCTGGTTGCATCACTTCGGGCGCGGCCTGGTGCGTACGGCGGATGATTTCGGGGCGCGCGGCAGTGGAGCGAGCCATCCCGAGCTTCTGGATTTCCTCGCCTCCCGCTTCATCGAAAACAAATGGTCGATCAAGGAGATGCACCGGCTCCTCATGAGATCGCGCACCTATCAGCTCGCCGCCTCCGGCGTGGATCGGAACCTCGAAACGGATCCGGACAACGATCTGCTCTGGAGATTCCGTCGCCGCCGTCTGGACGCCGAGTCCTTGAGAGATGCCCTGCTCGCCGTGAGCGGCGACCTCGATCGGAGCATGGGAGGGGCTCATCCGGTGCCGCCCGATAAGGAATGGAACAAGATCAGCTCTTCCGCGCCTTTCGAGCTGAGCTACGAGACGCGGCGCCGGAGCCTCTATCTCTACCAGGGCCGGCTGAAGAAGAATGCCTATCTGAGCCTCTTCGACGGCGCCAATCCCAACGCGCCGACGGCGGCGCGGTCGGTGTCGACGACGCCACTCCAGGCGCTCTATCTCCTGAATGATCGCTTCGTCGTCCAGCAATCCGAGAAGCTGGCGGACCGGCTTCTGCTCGACCGCGCCTCCGATCCGGCGCGGGTCCGCCTCGCGTTCGAGCTGGCATTCGGTCGACCGCCCAGCGGCGAGGAGCAGAGGATGAGCGAGGCGCATCTGCTGCTGATCCGGGAGAAGCTCCGCTCCACCGACCTTCCGGCGGGGGAGCATCTTCGAACGGCCTGGGCCGCCGTGGGACAGGTCCTGATGTCCAGCAACGAATTCGCCTTCATCGAGTAGGAGATTCATCGTGACGCATTCCGAGTGCACGCGTCGTCAGGCGCTTCGGTCGATGGTGGCAGGGTCCCTCCTGATGCCGGGGATCCTGTCGGAACTCCTCGCCGAAGGCGGGAGCGATCCTCTCGCGCCGAAGTCTCCTCACTTCCGTCCGAAGGCGAAGCAGGTGATCTTTCTATTCATGGCCGGCGGGCTCTCCCAGGTGGACACTTTCGACCCCAAGCCTCGGCTCATCCGGGATCACGGGAAGACCGTCGCGTGGAATGATGTCGTTCCGCCGGGACAGCAGGCGCTGCAGGACACGCCGCTGCAGAAGCTCTTCGCTCCCGCCTGGGACTTCCACCCCCGCGGTCGATCGGGCATCGAAGTCAGCGATCTCTTTCCCCACCTGGGGAACTGCGTCGATGATCTCTGTCTCATCCGCTCGATGAAAACCGACCACCTGAACCATCCCGAGGCCGTCCTCGGCTTGCACAACGGCTCGTTCGGAGCGCCCCGGCCCAGCATGGGATCCTGGGTGAGTTACGGACTGGGCACGTTCAATCGGAACCTGCCGTCCTACATGGTGCTCGCGCCCGTCCTGCCGTGGGGAGGGCCGCTGGTGATCTCGTCGGACTTCCTGGCCGGAGAGCATCAGGGGGTCCTGGTCCGTCCGGGTCCGGAGCCGATCGAGGATCTCCTCCCTCGCGTGCCGTCGAGGGAAGTCCAGGAGATCCAGCTGGGCTTGCTCGATTCGCTCAATCGCGGCCACCTGAAGGGCCGGGGAGGCGATGCCGGGCTCGCGGCGCGGATCCGGAGCTTCGAGACGGCCTTCGGCATGCAGCGGGTGGCGCCCGAGGCGTTCGATCTGTCGAAGGAATCCGACGACACGCTGAAGCTCTACGGCCTGAAGCGAGGGGAGACGACGGGATTCGGCTGGCAATGCCTGGTTGCGCGGCGCCTCGCCGAGCGTGGCGTGAGATTCATCGAGCTCATCGATTCGAAGCACGGATGGGACTCGCACGGGAAACTCAAGGAGCAGCTGAGCGGCGTGGCCAAGAATGTCGATCAGCCGGTGGCGGCCCTGCTCCAGGACCTGAAAGCCCGGGGGATGCTGGACGAAACCCTGGTGGTCTTCACGACGGAATTCGGCCGGCGGCCCTTCGAGGATGGCGAGCATCCGGCGACGGCGGGGCGCGGCCATCAGGCCTCGGCGTTCTCGACGTGGCTTGCGGGCGGCGGCGTGCGGGCCGGCATGGTCTACGGCAAGACCGACGACTACGGCGCCCAGGTCGTGGAGAATCCCGTTCACGTCCACGACCTCCAGGCGACGATCCTCCATCTGCTGGGCATCGATCACGAGCGGCTGACCTATCGCCATGGAGGCCGGGATTTCCGCCTCACGGACGTGGGAGGTCGCGTCGTCCGGGAAATCCTGGCGTAGCGCGCACCGATTCGGAGAAGCCTGCCGTTTCATCTCTGGAAGATGAAGCGCTTCGCCGTCGTCCTTCTGGCTTTTGCCGCCGCCTGCAGTTCGACCCGCGTCCCGGACGTGACGGAGCAGCGGGGGCTGCCGGCACCTCAGGCGGTCAGCGCGCTCGACATCAGCGACGACGGCCGCTTCATCGCGGTCACCACGCTCGCCTTCCGACAGGACCCCAACTTCTGGCTTCTGTCGAGGGAAGGGGAGATCGTCTCGAAGCGGACCATCGCCCCCTGGGCGCCCCAGCAGGTGGCGACCCTCGACGGGGGTCGCGCGTTCGGCGTCGGGCTCGCGTACTCCCGGGTCACCTCGCCGCTTCCGACCATCTCCCTGTTCACAGCCGACATGGATGAGGAAACGGTCCTCGAAGATTCTCAGGGAGAGCGGGGATGGCTCCGTTACGGAGAGGGAGACTGGCGCAGCGGATGGATGAAGAGCCTGTTGGGCGATCTTCTGGTCCGGGCCGGCAATTCCGTCATCACCGTTCGAGGACACAACGGATCGATCCGGATGCTCGGGGATGGCGAGCGTCAGAAGTATGCCCTCAAAGGCGAGCGTCCCTTCCGGATGACGGCCTGCCCGGACGGACGCCGGCTGGTCTGCGGCTACATCGTTCCGGATCCCGTGAAGCCGAGCGCTTCGGCGCTTCCGCTCTTCAACGTTCTGGAGTCCAGCGCCGGAACGGTACTTTGGAATTACGTTCCGTCCCTCTTCTGGCCGAAACTTTCCGAGCTGCCCCGGCCTTCTCGAGACCTTCCGGCCCTGGCCGAACGGTTCAAGCTGGATCCGGACGCCCTCGTCCCCTTCCGGGTGGCGGCGTCGGTGGCGCCGAACTCGGACGCGTCGATCGTCGCGGTCGCGGAGTACGGGGGCTGGCTCTGGACGCGGCAGGGTCCGGCGATCGGCAAATGGGATCCGCCGTACCACGTCGTCCCGTTCGTGCCGCGCCAGCGCGGATGGCTCCGCGTCGTCACCGCGCCGGGGACGGAGTCCATCCATGTCGAATTCCCCCGGAACGGCCTCTTCGAGCTGCGGACGGATGCGAAGGGCACGAAAATCTGGGCCGTCCCCATGAGCTGGTTCGCGCGCGGCATGGCGGGCTCGGCGTGGCTGCCGACCGACGAAGAGTCGCGGGCGGTGTTCGAGTTCGATGTCGCCCAGCGGACCTGGCGGACGGCCTGGGAGTTTTCTGACGCCGTCGCCGACGTCGCGCTGCATCCCGAGGCCGACCGGGCCTGGATTTCCTGCTGGGATGGCCGTCTCCGCCTGCTGGGTCGCGACAGGCGCGTCCTGGCCGACATCGATGCGGGAGCCCCCGCTCGGGTGACGTGGAGCCAGGACGGCCGCTTCGCGGTGGCCGGGACGGAGCTGGGAGAAGTCCTGGGCCTCGACGGGGGACCTCAACCGAAGTGGAGGACAAAGCTCCCCTCCACCGATGCGCCGGCTCTGGAGGCGCCGCTCAAGCCGGTCTTCGAAGGAATCCCGGTTTATTCCGTGGGGCGGGTCGGGAAGGAGCACGCGTATGTCGGGGACATCTGGCTCATCAAGAGCGCCGCCGGGGGCTTTCTCATTGATGCGGGCGGATCTTCGAGCCTGCCCTTCACGCTGAAGAAAATCAGCGCCGCGGGCGTGGACCTCAAGGACATCCGGTATCTGCTGCATACCCACAGCCACGGAGACCATTGCGGGGCGGCTTATCTGTGGCGCTCGATGGGGCTCCGGATCGTGGCTCCCGAGTCGGCGGCGTTCGCGATGTCGTGGCTGATGCCGATGCTGACGGACTACGGCGTCTGGGTGCCCCGGCCGGTCGACGTCCCGCTGGCGCTGAAGCAGCCGGGGGATGAAGTGGAGTTCTCGGCCGCCGGCGTTCCGATCCGCGCCATCTTCGTGCCCGGCCACAGCATGGATTCCGTCCTCTACCTGATGGAGCTCGGCGGGAAGCGCGTCGTCTTCACCGGCGACATCGGCTTCCAAGCGCCCTCGGACATCCTGCATCGGTGCTGGGGCGACGTCGAGAAGGCGAAAGTCGTCACTGCGATCGTGCGCGAGAAGGTCCTGCCGTACCGGCCCGACGTGGTCTTCACCGGCCATGGCGGGCGCGCCGAAGGGACGGCCTTCCTCGAAGACCTGACCCGGCGGAGCGAGGAGTCCATCGAGAAGGCCCGGGCGAAGTAAGTCCCCCCGAGCAACGGGCTGCACAGCCGGCGCTGCGGAATCGTCGGAATCCGCATGGCATGAGGATTGCGGCTCCTTCCCACCATGAGATCCTATTGGCTCGCGTTTCCCTGGCTGGTCGGGAGCGGCTGCGCCGCGCTGCCGGAGCAGCAGGA
>Ga0310813_10002128_pt1 | contig 12056 bp, 13 predicted proteins | sample YN3metagenome_FD_203086 | JGI IMG/M metagenome (GOLD analysis project Ga0310813, IMG submission 203086) | Soil microbial communities from experimental microcosm in Duke University, North Carolina, United States - YN3 | ecosystem: Engineered > Artificial ecosystem > Soil microcosm > Unclassified...
ATCGGCGCTCGCGGCTTTTTTCCGTGGGATTCCGGGCCTGGACCGGTGCCGGGCTAGCATACATCGGCGTATCAAAGGCTGGCGCGTGCACATGCAAGGACAGTCCCTCGCCGCATCGCGACCGTCGTACTGCTCGGGGGGGGGTTAGTGCGCGATCGCTGATCTCTGGCACGAAGACGCGCGCCCAGACCGGCAAATGGTTCGCTGGGTTCGCTACCGCCAAGCACACATGTCCGTCCCGGGGAGACACTATGAGCCTTCGACGACTTGTCGCAGCGGCGGCACTCACCCATTGTCTAGCCACGGCTCCACAGCCCATCCCTTCCGACGGACCTCACTAGCGCGGACCACCCAATTCCTTGGAGCTATGTATGGCGGAACCCGTCCAGGACTCTGTCGCGGCCAATCGGCGAGTGATCGCCCTCACCTGGCGCGGCGTCCAACTTTCGCTCGTCGTGGTCGGCCTCTCGCTCTCCAGTCTCGCGATTGGGATGTACCACCGACCATTTCCGTCATCGGGTGCCCTGACCGGAATGGTCGTTCTCATATCCGGCTATCGGCTCCGTCTGGCGCAAGGACAATTTGGGCGCTTCTCGCCGACGCACCCACGAACGTGGTTGCAACCGCTGGCGTACGCCTTCTACGTCGGGGGCGCGGTCATTCTGACCTTTGGCATCCTGGCGGCCGCCCGTCGCTGAGGGCGATAGACCAACACCGTTCCGTTGAACCGACCGCATCGGCGTCAGCGGAATCAACCAAGAGCCAGATAAAAGGCGACAGCAGACTTTTTACGCGGGAGCGGCTGTGAGACGTCATCGCGTGTTGAGGCTCACCGAGGTTGCACTGACTCTCTCCGCCGCTGCATGTCATTCCCCGCCTGGAAGCAGGCCGCAAAGCATGGCGCATCTGACGCCAATCGTCGCACCGACCCCGGAAGTGCTCGAGCTCGATCAAGGAGAGCGGTACGTTCGGCGCGGCTCGATGGACTCGACGAATGTCAGTATCCTGAAAGTCGACGGCCAGAACGGTGGGTCGGCAGACCTCGTGATGGGATACGAGCGCCTCGCGCCAGGGCGCACGATCGCGCCGCATCGTCACCTCCTCGCCGACGAGATCATCTTCGTGCACCAAGGGTCCGGGATTGCCGAGGTCGGCGACCTGAAGAAGTCGTTCGGAACGGGCGCGACGATCTACATTCCGAAGAACGTGCGCGTTTCCGTCCACAACACGGGGTCCGTGCCGCTTGCGATCGCATTCTTCTTCTCGAAGCCGGGATTTGACGCGTATCTGCGCGACACCTCAGTGCCATCAGGGCAACCGATAACACCGATGTCGGGCGAGGAGCTCGCCGCAATTCGCGCGCGTCACCGTTGGCACGTCGCATACGAACAACCGTAGGCTACACGCTTCACGCCGCGATGGCCTCGGGAGCAGACGAGAACGCATCGCGCGCGGAGCGTGTCAAAGAAACATCGCGTAAAGCGTCCGCGGGCTGCGGACAACACCGAGGACCTATGGACAGCGTTATGCGGGCGGCCTCCCTCCCTTTCATCGCTCTCCTTGCGTGGGCCAAGCCGACCGTTGGTCAAACCCCGCAGCGATACGCCGGCGTGGTGAGCCAGATCCTCGGCGCCTGGAATTCGGCTGACGTCGTGTGCCTCGGGGAGGATCATGACCGCTACTTCGACAACGAGCTCCGCATCGCGGTCGTTCGCCATCCTGCGTTTGCCAAAACGGTGCGCACCGTCGTCGTCGAGATGGCGAATCCGGTGCATCAGGATTTGCTCGACCGTTTCATTCTCGACACGCTGCCGATGTCGCGCGCTGACCTCGCCCCCATTTGGCGGGACGCGACGAATCCGGAGGTTTGGGAGAGCCCGATCTACGAGGCGTTTCTGCGGGCGATTCGCGACGTCAACGTGCGACTCCCGCGCGACCAGCGAGTGCGCGTCATCGGCGGCGACACCAAGGTGGATTGGTCGGCGATCAAACGCCCCGAAGACCTCATTCCCCTGATGAACCGTGGCGGCAACATCCGCGAGATTATCGCGACCCAGGTGCTCGAGCCTCATTTGAAAGCGCTCGCGATCTACGGGGCCGGCCATTGCAACAAGTCGGGTACCGGTTTTCCAGGCGAGCTCGCGTCACGCTACAGCAAGGAGCGCTTCTGGGGTATCTCGCCGTTCGTGCGCGCCGCCGGCGCCGAGAAGGCACGCAGACTCTTTGAGCTTGGCGACAAACCGGCCTATGTCGTCGTTCCGAATTCGAAATGGGCATCGATGCCCGTTGAGGACATGCTCATTCCAGGGCTGAGCCGCTTCACGTTTGGTCAACTGTACGACGCGATCGTTTATCATGGGGCAGTTTCTGATAGCGTCGTCGAAGCTGACATGGCCGCGTTTCGGGTGGCGATGGGGCCAGAATTGGATCGACGGGCGAAGATCCTCGCCGATGCGGTGAAGCTTCGCCAACAGGGACGACCCTAATCCTCATCCATCCGCTGACATCCAACGTGGGCGTCATGCGGACAACACGTTTCTTTCGTTATCGGTCGCCGCGTTCAGCGGGTACTCGATCAGGAGGCATCGCGAAATGGGCAAATCTCGACGGAAGCGAGCGGCACGCGCCGCCGCGACACGCTCCGCCCCCAGCCCCGCCCTACGTGCGTCGCTCGCAGTCCGCACTCGTGGATTCATCATGGGCGTCCTGCCCGCGTTGGCAATCTTCCTCGGCACCCGCCAATTGCTCGCCGAGGCCTTCCGGATTCCAAGCGGCAGCATGGAGCCGACCCTTCTCGTGGGCGACTGGCTCTTCGTCAACAAGCTCCGTTTCGGGCCGCACATCCCGTTCATGAGTCGTTCGCTACCGGGATATGCCAACCCCAAGCGGGGCGATGTCGCCGTCTTCATCTCGCCGCCGCAGGATGTGACGATTCGGATATCTCCCGACCAGGTGAGTCCGACGTTGGTGAAGCGCATCGTCGGAGTCGGGGGCGACACACTCCTCATGCGTGGCGGGGAGCTGATCGTCAATGGCGCCGTGGTGCCGTCGCCCAACTCGTTTCGTCTTCCGGATTCCCTTGCGGACCAGCCGCAGCCGATCTTCGCCTGGCAGCATCAGCTCGAGATTCGCGGCTCTCGATTCGGTCAACCCGTACCAGCTGCCAGTCTCCACGAGTGGGGGCCACTCGTCGTGCCCACGGGCACGTTCTTCATGATGGGCGACAACCGAGACAATTCCGTCGATAGCCGGTACTACGGACCCGTGCCGCGCGCGAACCTGCGTGGTACGCCGATGTTCGTCTACTACTCGTACGACCCCGAGGGCGGCGTTGACTACTTCCGCGGCGTGACCGCCATCCGATGGCGCCGTCTGGGTACGTGGATCCGTTGAACGCACGAATGGCGTCGCGCTGGGCTCTGGGCTTCGACATCTTGCCACTGATCGGCGTTGCCATCGGCCACGTTCCACCGGGACTCGCCATGCGATTTCGTTTGCTCAGGAGCCTGACCTCCGCCTGGACGACCCCGGTGTCGACACGTATGAAGAAGTGATTCGGGAATCGCAGACCGCGCGGCGGGCCAATCTAATTCGGCGGATGCATAAGCATCAATGATTTTCGCTCTTCGACGAATCCTCTACTGGACACTTCGACCGGCATGGCGGCTGCTGCTCCGAATCATGCCGGCCGATGATCCATGGCAGCGCGTCGAATACCGCGTGCCGGTTAGGCGATATGGGTTCGGTTCGAGCCACGACTTTTCCTGGTATTTCGAAGGTCAGAGCCTCGTTGATGTCCGCACGCTCGACGAGCTGCAAGACTGGCTAATGGGTTGCGAGTACGTGCAAGACGAGGAGCTCTTTCACGAAACGGACTTCTGGCAGCACCCTCGCACTTTTGAGCGACTTCGCCGCGGAGATTGCGAGGATCACGCGTTGTGGGCGTGGCGTAAGTTGCTGGAGCTTGGCTACGACGCGGAATTGGTCTCCGGGCGCACGCTCCCCTGGCAACCGGGCGTTGCCGAGGCCGAGCGTGGCCACGTCTGGGTCGTCTTCCGTCAGGACGAGGAGATGTTTTTGCTCGAGGCAGTTTCCAAGAAGCGCGATCGCGTCATTCGGCGTCTCGACGACGTGAAGGCTCACTACCGCCCCGAGTATGGCGTCGATCGACAACGCCAGCGCTTCGCCTTCAATGGGGCTATCCACACCATGCGCGAACGCGAGTTTGGATTGCGTTCTCTGAGCTCAGCGCCGCACGGCCTAGCTTAAACGCCGAGGGACCGGGGTTTGTACTACTTCGCATTGCGCGCGCACTTCGTAAAGAAGAGGTAAGAGTTAGCTCTGACGTAAATGACCGGGAGGCCGACGTCGCAGCCGTCGGCATGTTCCGTGCGGAGTTCCGCGCCCGACCCGAATACGTCGAGCGGCGGTGGTATTCATGTCGACAAAAGAAACGGTGCAGCGGTACTTCGACGAACTGACGAAGAAAGGGAATTGGGAATCGTTACTGTCTGATGACCTAGCGTTTACCAGCTTCACAAGCCCGGTGAAACAGGTCACGGGAAAGGCAGCCTACCTCGAGTCGACCAAACGCTTCTTTTCCATGATTCGGTCGTTAGAAGTGCGAGATCTTATCGTTGAAGGGGCGAAGGCCTGCGCCTTGACCAGCTATCAGCTCCAAGCGCCCGCCGGGAGTTTTCGCAGTGACGTTGCGGAAATAATGACAGTGACAAACGGCAAGATCAGTTCGTTGGCCATCTACTTCGACACCGCACCGTTTCCGAAGTAGCGCCGCGATACCAAGGGGCGCGTGCAGGCCGAGTCCCTCCTCAGACAGGTAAGTGTTGATGCCGGCGTCTCGCGCCGCGGGTAGCATCTACGACGGATTTTCGCCTCGCGGCCAGCAGGCCCTAGCGACCCTGCGTGCCGAGTTCCTGGCTGCCGGCTTCTACGCTGAAAAGGAGCGCCATACGGAGCGTTCACTACGCGTATATCCGGAGCGCCGGTGGCGTTATCCGCTCCTCAATCCATATCTGGTTGGATCACGGCGAAATTCGCCGATCGCAATTGACGGCCCGTCGGTCCTTTGCCCCATTTATTCGGACGGCGATGTTCAGATCACCCGCTTGCTGCAATCGCTTCCACCTCTCAATCGAGCGAGCTATCTGCGCGCGCCGCGGCGTCCAGCCAGCCGATACTTTCTGCATGGCTACGTGGTCATACCGCTTTGCTTTGTTGCCGAGCCACGTTTGCAAGTGATTGATTTCGCGCCGCTGAGGCCAACGCTATCAGCGCTGCAGTTGCAGCTCTCGCGGGTTGGATTCTAGGCGACTCGTTCCGGATCTCGCGCAATGCGCCTACCAGTCGTTGCACCTCAGCTTGAGCGTCAGGCCGACATTAATGAATACTGAGCTGTCTCGCGTCGAGATCGATAATCTCTCGGTTGGATACCGCCAAGCAGGAGCAGGTCCGCCACTGGTACTCCTCCATGGCTTCCTTTGCGATTCTCGGTGTTGGAGACGGCAACTGGCCGATCTTTCGAGAGAGTTTACCGTCATTGCCTGGGATGCTCCCGGCGCGGGATCCTCGTCCGATCCTCCCAATTCATTCGCGCTCACCGATTGGAGTCGGTGCCTGGGGAGGTTCCTCGATAAACTCGGCATCGAGCGAGCTCACATCGCCGGCCTGTCATGGGGTGGAGTGCTGGCACAGGACTTCCACCGACTTTCACCCACGCGCGTTTCGAGCCTGATCCTCGCCGACACGTACGCGGGCTGGAAAGGCTCTTTTCCCGCATCTATCGTTGAACAACGCCTCGTCCGCTGCGAGCGCGACTCCGATCTGCCGCCGACGGAGTTCGCGCGACGGTGGGTGCCGGAGATGTTCACCGACGCCGCACCGCCGGCATTGCTTGAAGAGCTGTCCGCGGTCTTCGCTGATTTTCATCCGCTCGGGTTTCGTCTGATGGCCAAATCCCTGGCGGAAACCGATACCACGACGTTCTTAAGGCGGATCGATTCACCAACGTTGCTCCTGTGGGGCGAGGCCGACGCACGGAGCCCCGTCGCGATCGGCGAGCAGCTTCGCGACGCTATCCCTGGCGCCGGCCTTGAACTCATTGCGCATGCCGGTCACGTGAGCAACATGGAGCAACCCGCTGCCTTTAACACGCACGTCCGCCGATTCTGCGTGGCGGTCTAACGATCGTTGCACCTGGCGAGCGACCCGCATTCCTTTCGTGAACTCATATGACCAACGCGCGAACACTCCGGCGAAGCTCGCCCGGCACCTGGCTACTTCGCGCCGGAGCCGCCCTCGGCGCCGCCGTTGGCGTGGTCATGCTCTGGATCCCCGAGGGCGGCCTTCGCTGGCTCCGCACCGCGACCACACCTTCGCTGGCTCTCGGGATCAGCGTAGCCCTATTGGCGAGCGGCGCCGTGTTGCGTCGCTTCGAGCGCCAAGAGTCGCTCGACCAAGTCACTCAAGCAGACGAATAGCGGTTCTTCGAGCTCCTGGCGCGAGTTCTACACCGAGCGCTGAAGCTGATAAGCACTTTCTGATTGCGCGTGGCGTCCGCAGCGCGCTTTTGTTTGCGAGATGAGCTTCTTCCGAAAATCGCGGATCTTTCAGCAGCACGCCCTTGCTGACAAAGCCGCGGCCCTCAGCGCCGATGTGAGAGTTCTGCGGGCCATTCTCGACGAATGCTACGCGTTCGCCGACACAATGGCCGAACGTCCGCCGTCTCGGCCGTACGTAGTATGACGTCTGCCCGCCCCCGCCTAACTTAGGCGTTGAGACTACGCCACTACATAGGACACCATGGCCGCCTGGCAGGTCGAGTTCGCGATTGTCCCGAGGCGCGCGCTTGGGACGAGACCGCGCGTTCCAATCGCGGATCTGATCGATGCTGACTGGTGGAGCGCCGATCGCCTTCCGCCTGGATACGCTCGGCAGCTCGGCGCGATCGCGCCCGTCGGCTCCTCATCGACGACTGAGCTCCAATCGTGGGGCCAGGAGGACGGCAATCGAATCGACGTCTGGTCCGAGAACGGAAAGGCCGTGAGGATGATCGCTCGGGTCGATGTCCGTCGTCTCGATGCCAAGTTCGGCGCCATGTTGCTTCAATTCGCGCGAACCGCCGACGCTGTGCTCGTGCGCAAGGACGGCCTCGTCGTCGAACCGATTGTCGGGGCGTTCGGCGCCGCGTTGCGTAATTCGACCGCCTGGCAGCACGCTAACGATCCCGCTGCATTCCTTGCTTCCTACTCAGACGATGAGGTCGACGAATAAGGCTCGTTGTTCCCAGCCTGGCATACGTTGACAACGAACGCTAAAGCTGGCGAGGACTCGTCGGATTGCGCCGGGCTTCGCCCGGCGCTTTTATTTGGCTCGCGTACAGCTGAACTGCGACATAAGAGGCATGACCTGCTTGCGTTACTAGGAGACGCCTTGCACGGGATCATCTCGCGACGGGATTTTATCCGCGACGGCACGCGCATTGGAGCTGGTGCGGTCCTCGTTCCCGCGCTGCCGCAGCTCAGCATCCGGACGCGATCCTCGCGCTCCATCCCGAGCGGTCCCGAGGACCTTCGGCAGTTGGAGCGTCTGGTTCCGGAGCTGATGAGTCAGGGGGCCGTCCCCGGCGCCTCGATCGCGATCATCAAGAACGCGACTGTGGTGTGGCATCGCGGATTTGGCGTGCGAGATGCGAGCTCGCACGCGCCCGTCGATGACGACACCGTATTCGAGGCGGCCTCGGTGAGCAAGACGGTATTCGCATACGCAATCATGCAACTCGTCGATCGCGGCACGCTGTCACTGGACCGGCCGCTTACGGACTACACGTCCGAACGCGTGCTCGAAGACGATGCACGACTGAATCTTATTACGGCGCGGCATGTGCTGTCCCATACCAGCGGCTTTCCAAACTTCCGCACGCGCGCCGAGCCGCTCCGCATTCACTTCACGCCAGGCGAGCGGTTCGAGTATTCGGGCGAAGGCTACTGGTACCTGCAGTCGATCGTCACCCAGCTTGTGGGCGCCGTCGATCGTAGCAAGTGTGGAAGCTACGAGGCAGGGCTTCGGGTCTGTGCCACCGATATCGACAACTATCTCAAGCGGAACGTGCTCATCCCATTGCGGATGGGAACTAGTAGTTACCTATGGAATGACACGCTCGAGCGTTATTCTGCCCGACCTCACGACGAGGCGGCCAAGCCGCTTCCGTTGAGCCGGCCGACAGCGACGGACGCTGCGCGCTACGCGGCGATGGGCGGGCTGCGCACGACGGCGCTCGACTACGCCAACTTCCTCATCGAAATCCTCGCGCCGCGCGCGCCAGCGCCGTTCAGACTGACGAGCCCCACTCGTCAGGATATGCTTCGGCCGCACGTGAAAGTCGATGAGGCAAAATCCTGGGCCCTTGGTTGGGAAATCGAACGCGTGCCACAGGGAACGCTCATCGAGCACGAAGGCGGTCAGACCGGCTTTCTCGCCTTTGCGGCGGCGGCGGTCGATCGGAAGTCGGGCTACGTCATCTTCACGAATAGCGCCAACGGATGGAAAGTCTTCTTCAACAAACAGTTCGTGTCGCTCATCAATCGGATCATCCTCGATGAATAGGGATTTGCGCTCGCGAACGTGAGCGCTCCTATTTGATTCCCTTGCAGCTGAACTGAGCGCTAGCCGTTAGCGCACGCATTCTCGCGAGGGCGGGCTTGGAGATCAGCATTGTTTCAGGTGACTTGCTCGGCCCGAGACGCGAAGAGGTCTTCGCCCTGTGCGAACGCGCGTATCTCCAGGACCTACGAGCCATCCCGGGTTCGTTCGACAATCCCCAGCATGTTCTGGGCATCGATGCGGGGGCGGTCGTGAGTCACGCCCTTTGGATTACGCGATGGCTGGCGCCCGGTAGTTCGGCGCCGCTTCGGACGGCGTACGTCGAGTGGGTCGCGACAGATCCGGCCCATCAACGACGCGGCCGCGCGTCGGCCGTCATGCAAACCCTGATTGGCGCGATAAGCGACTTCCAACTGGCCGCTCTATCCACATCCGACCAGGGGCAATCGTTGTACACGCGGCTTGGGTGGGAGCGATGGCGCGGACCGCTCTTCATCCGCACGGCGCAGGGTCTGCTCGCAACCCCCGATGAGACCGTAATGATTCACCGACTGCCGACGACGCCGGCTCTGTCGCTCGACGACTCGTTATCCGCCGAGTGGCGAGAAGGCGAGTTGTGGTGACAACATTGAGAGGTTTACGACATCAACCTGAACGCTCATGGACGCGAACTTCAATGAAACTGTTTGACGGGTTGGGTGCGGCCGCGCGCCTTGGTTATGTAGCGACCGCATCCGCTCCGCTACTCCTTGGAGGGGCACCGACCGCGCGCGCCCAGACCCCGATGTCCATCACGTTTTCGCCGGCACTGTCCGACAGCGCCGCGCCCGTAGCCGTCACTCTCGTCATGGCGCCGCGCGCCGACTCGGTGGTGATGCTTCAGCTGCCGAACGAGTGGGCCGGACGCACTCAACTCTTCCGCAACATTGTCGATCTCCGCACGCCGACACGCGGGGCGAGGATCGACGCGACCGATCGCCCCGATCGCGTCCGTCTCGTCGCCGATCCCCGCCGCGACGTGGTCGTGACTTGGCGGATCAAGGCCACGCCCCCGACGTCGTCCGTGCCCGATGGGCACAACCATTCGGACGTCGGGCAGGCGTGGTCGCAGATCGTCGGGCACGAGGGCTTCGTACTTCCCGCGCTCGACGACGGGACGCCGGTCGTCGTCGACTTCGCGTTCCGCGGCTTCGATCGCAATGCGGTCATCACAACGTCGTTCACGCCATCGTCGCAGGCCGCGACGTTCAGTGCTCGTACGCAACTCGGTGACCTTCGACACGCTCTGTACTTCATTGGCACCGCGTCTGGCGCCGTGCGCAGCTATCGCTCCAAGATCGCCGGGGGAGGATTCACGATTCTTATACGCGGCCGCCTCTCGATCGACGACAGCACGCTCGTCAGCGGCGTGCGGCGCGTGGTCGAGATCGAACGCGCGTTCTGGCGCACGCCATCACCGCCGAATTATCTGGTGTCGATCGGAGTGGCCCCACGGGGCAGCATCGGCGGTCAGCGGTTGGCAAATACCTTCGTCGCCAACATCGACTCGACTCGCCGCATGGACGAGCACGTTCTGGAGCTTTTCGCGCATGAGCTCATGCACGAGTGGATCGGCAGTGGCGTGCTGCACGCGTCGTCGACCATTCCCGACGGCAGCCTTTCCTGGTTCACCGAGGGATTCACCGAGTTCGCCACGCATCGCGTGATGCACGCGGCGGGAATGTTGTCGGACTCGGCATACATCGCGGCGATCAACCGTGATCTGCGAGATCACGCGGTCTCTACGGCGCGCGATTCGTCGTGGAACGCGATCGTCGATGGTTATTGGCGCGACGGCGCGATGCAGCGCGAGCCGTATATCCGCGGCGAGCTGATCGGCATCGAGCTCAATGCCGCGATGCTTCGTGCCAGCAATGGGCGCGTGTCGCTCGATTCCACGCTGCGCCGATTGGCCGTGCAGCGCGACCGCTTCGCCGATGGGTTCACTCAGACAACGCTCATCGAGCAATTCGCGCCGCAAATCGGGGCCTCGGCGGCCCGCACGGTCGTCGAGCCGTTCCTGGCAGGCGGGCCGATCGCGCTGTCGGCCGACGCGCTCGGAGGATGCTTCATTCCCACAATGGTTCAACAGACGACCTGGGATCCGGGCTTCGACGTCGATGAATCGCTCGCCGCGAAGCGTGTGGTCCGTGCGCGGCCAGGCGGCCCTGCCGCGTCCGCGGGGTTGCGTGACAGCATGCAGCTCCTGGGCGTGGACATCTCTCGCGGAGATCCCGCAAGACCAATCCGCCTCCGCGTCCGCTCGGGTGCGGACACGACACGCGTCCAGTATCTGCCCGTCGGCTCGCCCGTTACGGTCCAAGAGTGGTCGCGAACGGCAGGCTGTGCACCGTGACCGCGCCGGTGTCCCATCGTTGCCGACCGATATCGGTTCGGAATTAGTCGCCCGCCTGGTAGTGCGCCGCGCTTTCACCTGCCATGTTGTACGGACATGACGTCACCCGTGAGGCACAATGAGCATGGAGAATCAGTCGGCGATCGAAGCCGAGATCGGACAGCTGCTCCTCGATCAGTGGGACCCGCTCGGCACGCGTGACCTCCCCGAGCCGCACGGCGGGTATCCGGAGTACGCGCACGAGGTGTACAACCTTCTCGCGCGTGGGGCGTCGGATACTCAGATCGGCCGACGTTTGCACCAGGCCGAGAGCGCGGAATTCCACCATCCTGAGCTGGCGACGCGCGATCTGACTCCGTTACTTCGCGCGCTGCGGGCGATCGAAAAGCGGATTTGAGCGCCATCGTGGCGGCGGCGGCACACCAGCCTAGGGCCGACGCGCGATTTCCATCCAATAGCTCACTGAACCGTCCAGCCCAGTGGCACTCGGCGGACGCGTGGTGATCACGCCTCCGAATCCTGCTCCACGCCGATTGAGATACATCCGCGTCTCCCGGCTCATGCCGGCTGGGTTCGCAGCCTCCAAATCGCCCGGAAACCGCAGGGTCAACCGGCCGGCCGTTACCGGAGATACGCGCGCCGCACCGGAGTCCGTTCGCGTGCCGACGCGCACTTTCGTGTCGCCGCCCGGCGCAATGGTGAACTGCACGGGCACGTCGCCACGCGCCGCGTGAATGGTACCAACCCACTCGCCAACGATCGTCGAGTCGAGTTGCGGGGGCGTCGCCGACGCGCTGGAGGCGGGCGCATTTGACTGCGCCTTCACGGTGGCCTCGGCGGTGGCCATCGCTTCGGCGTACTTCGGCAGCACAGCGGCGAGAGCGGCGTCGGCGGCTGCGCCGGCAAAGGCGACGCCCTTGTTGACCAGAACGACCGCGGCGACGCGCTCCGATGGAATCAATCGGAGCCATGCTTGCGCTCCGGAGTTGCCGCCCTGCGACAACACGGTGCGATGGCCGAAGCGATCCTCGATCCACCAGCC
>Ga0310813_10002129_pt1 | contig 12052 bp, 7 predicted proteins | sample YN3metagenome_FD_203086 | JGI IMG/M metagenome (GOLD analysis project Ga0310813, IMG submission 203086) | Soil microbial communities from experimental microcosm in Duke University, North Carolina, United States - YN3 | ecosystem: Engineered > Artificial ecosystem > Soil microcosm > Unclassified ...
TTCAATTGCGCTTCCCATGAGGATCCAATCTTCACGCCGTCTCGAATAGTCATCCGATACAAGCGGTTATTCGCGATACGAGGACAATCCTGTCGGAGTCCATCTTCGACACTCACGGATGCGGATGTGGATGCGGCCATGTCTCCGGATGCGGATACGTTCTCAATCTCAATCTCAATCTCAGAATCCAACTTGGTTTCTGACGGGGAAATCACAAAATGAAAGGATGCAGGCATGTAAGGAATATCAATCTTCTTTCCTTTTGGTGTCGTACGCGTCACAACCGAGAATCGCTTATGGGCGGGTCGATGGAGATCTGCACTCAGAATCGTACGCAGATATTCGTGCGGGATCTTGCAAATCCGTCCGCATGCCAGACTGACAATCCACTCGTATGAGATCTCGTGGAGCTTGAGCTTGACGACGCCAATCATGGCCTTCCCGATAATGTGCGGATGGTCTGGATTCGCAATGGATTCCGGGATAATGGTGCGGCTCTTGCATGGGAGACCGTACCACAGGATGGTGGATCCGAACAATTCTGGCTCGACGCAATAGTGCACCTTCTTCCCAATCATGGATGAGATGGATGGAATCTCAAGGATCCACGTCGGGAACATCCCCTGGCCCGCCTCATTGAGTCTGGTTTCTGTCTGGGCGCGGATATAGTAGACGTCGGCGATCGTAGCCGGATCCGGGGCAAACTTGTTTCGAGCGAATATCGAGTAATCCACAATATCCGGGATATTGGATTTCTCTGTATGCGGATGCGGAGTCCAGATGCGCGAGAGAAGCGCAGATGGGACGATAGTGAATTGGCGCAAGAATTGGGGTCGTGGAGACGGAATATGAGTCAAAGACGTATTAAGAAGAGGGGTGCATGCAGAAACAGAATCCGAATCCATCTTGGTAATCCCAATCTCAAATCCGAGTCGGAAGCGGGAAAAGACAAGATGAAAGCAAATCTCATAATCCCTGTGCCGAGGGTGATCATGAAGCCAAGGCAGAGGGCGGCCACATATCGACTCCGCTGGTACGATTCCAAGGGGAAACAGCGGGAGAAGGTGTTCAATATCAAGGATTACGCATCCAAAGCGGATGCGTACGCGAACGCCAAGAGATTTCAGAAGATGCAAATAAGCGGGACGGGGGATAAGCGCGGATCCATCATTTATGAGGGCGAACGCGAGTATTTCGAGTTGCGATGGATTGACGAGAAACAGGAATTGCGCGGCAAGACGTTTGCAGTCAAAGGCAATACACCCGAGGCTACAGAGAAGGCGCGCCAAGATGCAAAGGAATACATGGAGTATCTGGAATCCCGTTTATTGTCTCTTAGTACTATGTCATCAGAGTCGCCCGAGTCCCAATAAATCCATTCCACTCATCCGATTCAATTACGATTCTACGTCTCTTTCTTGGCGATGTACTCTCCATCTGAGATTCGGATTCAGACATGGAATCGAGATCGGATGCAGATTCCGATTCCGTATCCGAGAACAATCTTGAGCTCGAACTCGAGGATTCCGTCGGCGCCACGTCAGGTGGAATCAAGATAAACGCAGGGGACGTCTCGTGCGATTCCATCCTCTCCTTGTATGTCTTCCCCTTGGACGTTTCGCGATAGAACTTCTTGAGCGGGGTGTCCTCGGATTCCAGATGCAGGGCGCGGTGGAATATGAGATGCTGCGCTTCCGGCGAGTGGAACCATTCCCGGATCGAGAGTACGGGATGCTTCCAGAGCGGACACAGCCAATCCACATATGCGGACTGAACGGCCTCAATGCGGAAATCGACATCGCCTTTGATTCCGTGCATCCACACATCCGAATCCATGAGATCTTTCGCGGGCGTGTTGAGAAACAAGGACCATGCCATAATACTGGGCCATGGCGCGCAATCCCAGATGCGGTAATCGGATGCGGCGATACTGGCCCGGATGGCGGGATCCGCAATAGTAGGGAAATACGCGTTCATGTACATGTTCGCGATCCCACTCTGAGACGGATTCTCAAACAGGCACGTCCGCATAACTCGCAAGAATTCCTGCCCGGAACAGGGCGGATCCAGAATTCCAATGGATTTCTGGCGGCTTAGAATCGCCAGATGTTCGAGGGAATAGGGCCATTCCAAGATCTCGCCATTCCTTAGATCGTCGCGTCCAAAGATCTTCTTCAGCTTGGATTCGGCCACGTGCATCTTCAAGATATCGTATTGGATCTGGAATCCGGGTAATCTTGCATCCGTCTCGCGCAATTCCACATGGTCAAAGAGATGCGGGCGATCGGATGGCGGATTTCCATAAAGCACGTTCCGTGTGTAGAATCCACCGTATTCTGCTACAAATCTGGAATCCAGACCCGCATCTCGCATCGTGCGGATGCAGGCGCCGTGGTTCTTCCGCAAGATGTCCTGGACAAACTCCCGGACGCACTTGGATGCACTCACATCCGGTTTGAGAAACGACGTCGCGAATCCGATTCCTTGACGTATATCCACAATACATGTCATATCGGGATTGGATTCCGAGTCGGAGAAGGTGTATCCGACATCTTCGTCCAAGGATATGGGTCTGCATACGGGTGTCCCGTATGCCATAGTGGAAACCACAGGCCTCCCAATATGTGTTGTATTGCGCCATCCTCTGAGTACGGATGCAATCTCTTTCGTGGTCGGCGGCGGAATCATACAATGTGTATCTCGCACCATCTCCGTTTGAATGACTGCGGCAAAACAGTCAAGCATCGTATTCTCATGCGCGGCCGTTCTGGTCACAAACATCACGTAATTGTAGTCCAAGCCAAAGAGTGCCAGAGATCCGCTGCCCAAATCCGGATCTGGCGGCGGCGCCAGTCGATTCGCAGTAGATGGTCTGGTGGAAACGCCTCGACCATCGTACATGGATTCCATCGGATCCTTGGTAGTTATCACTCGCCAGCGCGTCGGATGCGATACGGATCCGTTCTTCCAGAGATTGTAAATGGCCTGGCGGATGCGATGTTGTGTATCTCCAAAAAGATACGGCGCCACTTGGCCGAGTGCCATCACCCAATGTTCCGTAGTCACGTAGAGCTGCTGGTCCAAGAAGCGGAGTCGTTCCGGGGTCACATCCTGGCCAAAGAACGCGCCGCCCGGATTTCCAAAGTGACGGATCCAGATCTCTTCTATACAATGGGTGCGGGCGATGAGCGAGATCTTGTTCCAATCCCGAGATCCGAGATTCATCTGCTGTCCGTTTATGAATCGATCCCGGAGCATGGGCGCGAGAATGTCATTCACAATCATGCAGATGGAATCCATGGCGCCAGTTTGGATCATCTTGTTGATGTGGATCTGCGTGTAGTGAATTTGTCGATGCATGTTCTGGATATGCGGCGGAATCTCCACCGCGGCGCGCGCCCGTGTCTGTCTGTGTAATGCGCTCATGTGGACGTGCCGATTCACGGAAACCATCAAGAGACGGGATTGTACGGCATTCTCCAGCTTGCAGATGGGGAAGTTCGTGCACAGAATCTGGCTGCAGATGTTCTGCGAGATGAGTTGGAGTTGCTCGCGATCCACGTTATCTCGTAGATTCAAGACGATCGCAATGTTTCTCTGGCAGGACGTGCGCTCCTTCCAGCGCGGATCGCCCATTCCTGTGTGTATACAGTAGATTAGTATTCCGTGGATATGGATACGGACACGGAATCCAATAAATGCAATTCTCATACCATCCTCATTCCGGACATCTCCCTTGGGTAGTTCGTCATAGTATTGTATCTCGTCGTCTTCCGTGCCGATCCGCTGGACGGAATTGTAGCATTCCGATCTCCTCGTGATTCTGCGCACGGAATCGCCAATGAGAAATCTCATGAGCACGTTCTCCACCATGAACGATTTTCCCGTGGATCCTTCCGTACAAAACAGCAACGTCATGAGATGGTAATCCAGATCAAAGCGATATGCGTCATAGGCCGTCGCAATCAGAATCGTGACGGGTAAGATATGGTCGGGATCCACCTGGAATTCGTAGAGCAGATCGTCCGCGAGATGCACCATGTAGTTTCCGAATCCACTTAGATCCCGGTAATGCTCGCGGAATACGGGCGCGGATTCTGCCGGAATCCGATTCTGTTGGTAGATGTGATGGCGGATGCCTTGGGCACTCGCAATCTCGTAGTTTCCTCGCTCCATGGCCATAAAGATGTTCTTGAGCCGGGTGCTAATGTGGGATTCCTTGTTGCAGCAGCGATTCGAGTATTGCCAAAACGCCCAATCCGAGAGCAGAATCCGAATGCATCTCGAGATCCGGTCCGAATCTAGTCCAGTGGATGCAAAGAGAGAATGGTAACGGGCCAGCACGAGACGCCGGATCTGTCCTTTCAGCAACTCGACAGTATTGTGCAAATGCATATGTTCCGTCGGTTCTGACGAGAGCCGATCCGATACCGTAGAGATTGTATCGGAATGCATATTGGAAAAGAGACTCCCGTTGCCCTCCTTGGTGATGGCCGTTTCCATATCCTCGTAGAATAGCAGTGGAAGCAATGCATTGAATGGGCGATGCGCAATCACATCCACATCCGGGAGAAACCGTTCGAGAAAGGTATCCACATTCTCTAGCGCCCGAAAGTGGATTCGCCAGCGCATGGGATCGGATTCCGTTTCCTCCATGGAGACGGAAGCATCCCGCTTCTCGAGGATTCGCGAATAATCGAACGCATCCGCCGGATTGAAGATGAAGAAGTTCGCCCTGTTCCTGCGCAGAGCTTCCTCGGTTCTCTGTGTGACGATATTCCCGCTCATGCATCTCGCCATCTGATTCCATACTTCAATCTTCTTTGGCTGATCTATGACAGATGCGTACACGGAATCCGAATATACGTTCATCATGCTATGGTTTATCGCAATGAATGCACGGATCGCATCTTCGCACATGACGCGGAAGGAATCGGGATGCACGTCATCCATATGGAATACAAGAATGTAATCCGCCGCTTTCGGACACCTGGATCCGCCGCCATATTGGCACATCTTGCATTTTGAGTCCGATCCAGAGCACGCCTCGCATGCCCGGAATCGTGTCTCGATCCACATCTTTGCGCCTCGCCGCGTCACGTTTCCTGCCGAATAGCGAATCTCGCTCGTGTCTTCTGCCTCATCCGTGTGCATCGCATTCCATTCCCGTACAATCTCCAACTGTATATCCAGCGGCAATTTCTCGTATCTCCCCGATCCGCGCCCCCGTCCGCGCCCACGCCCTCTCCCGCGCCCGCGCGTCCTTCCGCGACCATTCGCTTCTTCCTCGGGATCTGGCGGCGGACGGATTCGACACGTCCATAGCCATTCGCAGATGCACAGGAAGATCCGAAACCACAAGAAGGAGAATTGTCGCGTCTTGATCTTCTCGTTCGCGTCATGTGTCGCATACAATCCATCGTCAGTGAGGTAGATTTCGCGGCGTCCATACAGATCCGAGAATCGCTCGGGCGTCCTGCCGAATGCAGTAGACGGAATATGGAACGCGAGTGCGCATCCGCCTTCGGGGGGATGATCCTTGTCAAACGGCTTCACGGGATCCTGTCGCCACAAGATCTCCGATGGCCAGATGGCGCCAAATGGCCATGAATCCTTGGATCTCGCGACATCCGAATCCACGATCCGCCTCCCCATGGATGAGGAGGAATCCATTGTGGAAACCGCGTTTGAGATATCTGCCAATGGGCGCGTCCGCCCATTGATAATACGTGTGACTCTCACTAATCAATTTGGGATGTGGGAAACGAAAAAATGGGACCTTGAGATTTGGTGTTTGAGTCTTGAGATTTATCGTTTCCGCAAAATGGAATGCGCCGAGAATACTACACTGCGCTTATCCTTCCATGTCGATGGATTCGTCGGTACATAGGATCTCTTCTTACTGATCCCGAGCTGAGATACGGGATGCGCACTATCCCGGATCAAATCCGGTTCTGGCTCGGAATCGGCGGCGATCGTCTTGGGCTGGACGGATCTGGATTCCGTCTTCAAAGTCTCGGATTTTGGCAGTAGTTCCATTGGAAATCCACCCGTCACAAAGTAGTCCTTCATTATGGGGCCATATTCGTCCATGCGGATCGTGTGAGATTTGGGAAATCCAAATCCAAGAAGTTTGAGCTTATCGCGATCCACCTTCCCGCATTGTCGGCTGGGTAGTGGCGGATTCCGGCCGATCTTATGCGCCCAACGACAGATCACTGCGCCAATCTGCGGATTCCGCTTACTGAGCGGCGCCGGGATCAGATTTCCTTTACTATCCCAATACACGAGATCGAGTGGTTGACTCAAGACTTTCCTGCGCATCTCAAGGAGACGCAGCAGAGCTTCTGGATTCCGGATCCTGGGTACTCTCTTGTGCGGATTTCGGGATTTCCATATTCCCAGAGATCTCGGATCCGCAGGCCGTTGGGGAAACGGAAACATTATGAGAGGGATTTATTCAATTCCACATGGATTCCAAGCGCTTCTGCATTGTATCCACAAACGACGGCTCAAAGAAGATCAGGATATCCACACCGCACAATGGAGTCGGCCCGCTCATGGTCGTGGGATCCATGGGTACACAGTGCAAGATATGTCCGTATACTTTGAGTCCGGTAATCTTCATGCGCGACTTCTTTATGATCGTCTGGATGGCACTCACGATCCGATTCCGGCGATCCGGTATCTGCAAATCCACATCCAGCGGCGAGAGACGCAAATATCGGTATCTCTCCACAGGATTCTCCAAGTTGAAATGCGGGATTCCACTCGCCCCCCCGCCCGACAGTTCCGTCTCCCGGAGTCCGGGACAATGCGGTAACTGCCCCAAAATCCTCTCCAATTCTGGGGGCGTATGGAAGACGCCGTACGCCATGGATCGGAACGTGAAACTGGATTCCAGCGCTTCCATCTCCTTCTCCCCGTATCGCATCTTCTCGATAAAGACGAGCGATACACTGTCGTCGCCCATGGCGAGACGCTCGACGGATACACCATAGGATTTCTGGCGATGCACCGTCGAGAACATGTAATCGTACACGCCGTGTGCCCGGTGATGCGCGCCGTCGCCCGAGAAACAGCTGATGGCATGCTTGTAAAAGGTGGAGAGATGCTTCCGGGATCGCGCATATACGTTGGCGTGATATATGTTCACCCACTCCTGGATATCTTGCAGTGCGGAATCGCAACATGCCATGAAGGATTCCATATCGCGGCGCCCCTCATCCACAATGGGATCGTACGCAAATTGGGATGGACACACCGTATTCGTGCCTTCTCCATACATGACTCCAATATGTCCCGTCGGTTTCCCGTTTCGATCGAATCCCACTCGATAATTCCGCTCCCAGGCGCGGAGCTTGTCGAATCTCGACGGATCTCGATACGCATCCGGGATCTTCCCGTTCTCTTCCATGCGATGGAGATACGCCTTGGGGATGAAGATCGTACAAAAGTGGAAGATCCCGTCATCCTTCTCGGTCTGGTCGTCCTTTCCACCGCAGAACATTTGCGTGACTACGGCCCGGAATAGGTTGTAGATTTCCGCCACGATCTTGAGCGGATCCGGTAGAGATGACCAGATTCCGTTCAATCTTAGACGATCCAGATCCAGTGTCAGCTTTCTCATGTTGGCATTCATGGAGGAATCCTCGCAGTCGTGACCATAGTCCTTTTCCGCATCCACCATCCGCTCGACTTCCACGTGTTCTTTCTGATCCGCCTCCGTGCTTGCATTCGCGTAAAGATGGTTGGGATTCGGGCGCCGTCCGGGTCCGGGATCCTTCCGCTTCTGCTCCATATCCATGAGATACGGCACGGAATTGTTGTAGCTGCACGTCATCGCCAAGGCAATCTCCATACACGTGAACCACTTGCGCCGAATCTCATGGTCTCCGTTCGACGGATCTTCGGAACTTGAAGACAAGTAGATTCGCGAGATGCGCACGAATTCCTTCTCGCCGCCCATCTCGGGATGCTGGAGGATGCATGCATCCAGACACCGCGCCAAGTAATCCACGTCCGGGCGCATCGTGTCTTCCATACACGTACGAATCATGTAACTGGATGTCGGGAGCACATCCCCGCCATTCGTCATGTACTGTGGCGAGAAATAGCCCTGGATCTTGGGCGGATGCGCGCGATTGAGACTCAGAAACGCAGGCTTGTAAGATTCCCGGATCATCCGGCTCATACACGACTGGAAAAGCTTGTGCTCGCGGACGAGTATGTTCTCCGATCGACAATCCGTGTACGCAAATGTACCCGTTGTAATCAGAGAGATGCTCAGTTTCCGGATACGCGCCTTGGTGGATTTGTACAGACTCTGAGTCTCGCCGCGCATCTCGGATTCCAGGTGATGACTGACAATCTCCACACTTCTCTCGTAGATCTTCTGGCGGTGGATGGACCAGAATGGAATCTCGGGCGTCGCCACGCCATTATGCTTGATACACAGCTGTCCGTTCGTATTCTTTGTCCGCGCGTACATGCACACACCAAATACTGCGCTATCCGGTACTTCCACTTGATACGCACGCTGGAAGGATTTCCGCGGGAATCGGAATTCCACGGATCTCCGAAGATATCCATCGCCGTGCGCCTTCTTTAGCTCGTAACATGTGATGTCTACGTAATCCTCATAGATGGGATGCCAGAATCGTAGAAAGAACGCATCCTCTGGATACAGCGGCGCATCTGGATGCTCTTCTGGCTGGAATCCGTATATGCAAATCTCATATCTCGAGATTTGTGCGAGATTCGAAGTTCGTGTATCAAATCTTGCCTTGGAATCCATAATTTCGCATCCTGCACTGAAAAGTGAACCCGTGTATGGAAGATGGTATCTGAGATCCCAAGGTGCACTTTTCTCAATTCCCGAATCTCAATTCTGACTTATCAGTTGCAGTTGCGTAAATCGAACGTACCACCCCGGCGAAAATGGCAGTTGAAGGCACGTCGCTCATGGATATCGAGGATACCAATCCCGTCACGGAATCCACCAAGCAAGTCTACGATTATGCCACCAAATCCGCCAAGGACGAGGATTTCACGAATCGCCTCACGGATGAGCAGATCGCCGACGTCATCTGTCGATTCCGCAAGGCCCCAGAAGGCGGAAGCATGGAATCCATGGTGGATATCGTGCAGAGCGAGGACTTTGACCCGACGCGCGGCGACGAGCACGCGTATCCCAGAACCATCTGGACGCCCGTTCTCGAGGTCGGATTCGCGTATCTCCACGCATGTGGTCCAGATCCCAAGAAACCCAAGTTTCCAGTGGACAATGTCGCATCCAGGACCTATGGATTCATGCTCCGATCTCACACCAAGGAAGTCGCCATGGCCATGTACAATCTCGAGCACCAGGAGGCGCTGCCCGGATTCGATCTCAAGAAGGATCACCGCTTCTTCTTTGATCAACTCAAGAAACTCGTGGACAAGGTGATCGAGGAGATGTGGAACAAGGAAGATTTCGCAGTCGGAATCAAGAACAAGCAAAAGGACGAGATCATCGACGGCCTCATGGACGATATCAGGCGCCGTCTGGAACGCGAGAAGGCCGCCGGGACTCTTGACGACAAGGAATTCAACAAGAAGATGGCGAATCCGCAGGCGCTCATTGACAAGGTCGAACTCGAAGAGAGACGCAAGATGAGATTCATCCGTGGATGCACGACGCCCATGATCGAGGACAAGGATCATCCCGGCGAGTGGAAGCTCTCCATCAACATCCCCGTATTCAAGAAGATCGATCCGGATGCAAAGTTGGCGGCCGTGCGTCCGGAAACGATCGCCTCGGAATTCGCTCGTATGATGAAGGAAAAGGAAGCCGAGGAGAAGCGTCTCGACAAGAATCAACAACGCGTCCTCCGGCAGAATATCACCAAGGGAGTCTGCGAGGCCGCCGGATACATCTTGAATCCCATCACGTACACGGATCACCGGAATAAGCCGCTGAAACAACAGCACTATCGCACGCCGGTCGTGTGGGAGAACTTCCTGGTGCGCGCCGGATTCACGCTCGGCGGTCAATGCACCAAGGCCGGCGCGTACGGTGTCAAGGCGCGCGGGAAGCCGCGCATCCAGATTCTCAAGCTCGCGGAGCCGCCCAAGTTCACCACGGATCCGGACGAGACGGAATTTGGAGATGACTGGACCATGGACGATATCGTCAAGGTCGTCGGCAAGGATCGGATGGATATCGGCGAGGATATCGAGTATGTCGCCGTCCAAGCCAATGGAAGCAATAAGAAGCGGAAGCGTGTGTCCAGCTCCGCATCCGGTTCCGATTCCGATTCCGAGTCGGAATCCGAGCGCACGTCCAAGCCCAAGGTCAAGAAGATGAAGAAGACCGCAGTGGAATCCAAGAAGACGACCAAGAAATCCAAGAAGCACGCCAAGAAGAAGGCCAAGAAGACCAAGAAGGTGGTTTCTTCGAGCGAGGATTCCGGATCGGATTCCGAGGATTCCGGGCTGTCCGAGCACGAGAAGAAGGAGCGCGCGACAGCACCGCCTGTGACGTCTGCCGGGGGCGACGTGGATTACTTTGACGGCATCTAGATTTGATTATCGGATACACGGTATTTAGATTCCAGGGATGCGGAAACCAATAAATCCGTTCGGATCTCGAATCTCATATTGTAGAGAATGTCGCTCCAAGACAAAGTTGCCAGCGGCGGGCATAAAATCGACACGTATCCCGAGAAGCAGACGGAATTGACTGAACACGAACTTGTGGAATACGAGCGGCGGATCTTGGCCGTCATTCAAACCATCAACCAGAATTCCGAGATCCGATCCGTGAATTCCACTTTGGACGGAATCCTCATTGAGTTTATCCGCAACGATCAGACGGATCTCGATTCCATCGCCTTCCAGATCCAGAAAGCGTGCGCATCCATCGTATCCAGCATCCAAGTTCTCAACGATTCCGATTGCATCCACATTTGCTACCGGAAACCGCCGCGATTCTATGTGTGGAAGCAGATCTTGCCGATTCTAATCAGCTTTGGATGCGCCGGAATCCTCATGTATGGCAAATACTACACGTATGGGACATGGATTCTCTCGTGACACACGAGAATGACAAGGCGATTCTGGCCAAGATCCAGGCCATGATATTCCGTTCCTTCAAGTCGTGTCAGTTCTGCTTGGCGCGCCAAGATACCGAGAGCATGTCCGTCGTGACGGAATGCATCCCGAGTTTCGAGCTCGAATTCATTGACAGAATCAAACAAGTTGCGCGCGGCAGGTTGATCGATGTACGCATCTGGGGGGTCGGATACGCGCCCAAGGTGGGCGTCCGCGATAACTGGAAACCGCTGTCGGTCGAGATTGTGATCGCCAAGGATGCAAGGAAACCGAACGAATCCGCACCGGAATCTAGCGATCTCGAGTGCCGGACACGGAAGTGTATCGACGTATCTTCCTTCAATCTCGATTGCATACGCGACAAGAATATTGCGCGGATCGTGCGCCAATTCCTATCCTGCGTGGCCCACGGCGAGAGACCGGACGTGTATCATCGCCCCGTTTACAGCGTCCAATATCACAAGGACGAGGAACGGGGAATCCATATGGTAATGGTGGAATCCATGCCGACCGTGAATCTCGCGTTTCTCAACAAGATCCGGCTTCTGTTTGACGGAATCCTCCACAATATCACCTTCGAGAAGCGCAAATCCACCAAGACGTCGAGATTCTCGGACACGGATAGCGCCACGACCATGATTGTTGAATTGTATGACATTTCCTCAGGATCAAGTTCTGGATATAGTAGAATAAAGCCAAACTCGGGCTCAGGGGGGGTTGCCCCATATTGAGATTTCGTGATTTGAGATTTGCAATCATGGTTCATTTTCCTGTTTTCTCGAGTTGCAACTTATATTCGACACGTATCTCGTATCTTGAGTCTCGTATCTTGTCTCTGTGAGTGGAATCAAGACGACCCGAAGATGACGGATCTCAACCCGATCTTGCTCAAAATCCACAACGATCTGGACGGTGTGTTGAACGACACCTACAAGTACAGGGTCAATGATGCCACGTA
>Ga0310813_10002130_pt1 | contig 12049 bp, 6 predicted proteins | sample YN3metagenome_FD_203086 | JGI IMG/M metagenome (GOLD analysis project Ga0310813, IMG submission 203086) | Soil microbial communities from experimental microcosm in Duke University, North Carolina, United States - YN3 | ecosystem: Engineered > Artificial ecosystem > Soil microcosm > Unclassified ...
AACGAGCGAGCGAAACGTAGTGGCCAGAGCGATTTTGCGTCCCACCCGAAGGGCATGGTCCTGCCGGCGCGTGTTGGCGGGGTGTTTGGACCCTTTTCATTTGCGGCCGTACCATTCTTCCAGCCGCATCAGCTGATCGTAATCGCCGTAGGGCGCGTAAGCTGGATTGAGCTTGGCCGTGAAGGGTTCGCTTCCCGTGAGCCATTTCTGCACGGCTTCGGCGAAATTGCGGCCGGCATGACCAAGAAACTCGCCCGGCTCCATGTCCTTGTCCGGGCACATAAGCCTGCCGAATTTGCCCCGGTAACGCGCTAGCGACCAATATTCGAAGGCCAATGGATCCCCCGTGACCTGGTCGAACCCACCCGCGCGGCCGATGAGTCCCAACAGCCCAAGCTGAAGCGCGAAGCCCTCATTGACCGCCTTTTGCGTCGGCGGAGCACCCGTCTTGTAGTCGATGATCGCGAGGCCGCCATCGCTCAGGCGATCGATCCGATCGGCACGGCCATGCACGGTCACGCCGGAAACAATGGCCTCTCCCACGACCTCGGCCTTGATCGGACGTCGCCCATTCGCCCGGTTTTCGCGCTCGAGGCTCGCGATCCAATCGATCGCTTCGAGCAGGCGCGGCGCCCACAATGCGCGGAGCATTGGATGGATGGCTTCGTCGCGCAGCAGCTGCTCGGCACGCGGCCTCAGCTTCGCCGGGTCGCACTCGTCCTGGTCGAGCCACTCCTCGAGGGCCTTGTGGACGGCAGTGCCTTTCCAGGCCGCCGTATGATCGGCGTCCAATGGTTCCAGGACCTTCAGGTTCAGGATGGCACGGGCGTAGAAAGCGAAGGGGTCGGATTTCAGGCGATCGACGTCTGTAACCCGGATTGAATCCGGTCGTTGCTCCGCCGAAGGCGAAGGTGCCGGTCGATCCACCGGCTGCGGCCGCCCGGGATCGTCGAGGATACTGGTGATCCGTTCGAGCCGCAGGTCCCGCGGAAGACCTCCGCTCAAGGCGTCGAGCCGAAGAAGGAACCGCGAAGCCACCGTCGGGGATCGGTTGTCCCGTCTGGACCGAGTGATCAGGACTTCGGGCGCGCCCAACGCGCTCGCAAAGTCATGGGCGGCAAGACCGATCCTGAACTCGAGGCCCGGCAGCCCCACTGAAGCGCGGACCTTGGGGGCAAGCCAGGGGTCGGGTTGCGGAAGCCCGGGCCAAACGCCTTCGTTCAGACCGCCCAGCACCATCAGGTCCGCGCGCTGAAGCCGAGCCTCGAGCAAGCCCCAGATGGAAATCCGCGGATGTCCGCCGTAGGGCGGGCGAACGCTCCGTCCGTCGAGCAGCTGGCGAAGCACCGGCACCGCGTCATCTGCAGTCAATTCCAGCTTGGCGGCGCCTTCCGAAGCTTGAAGATCGGCCAGCAGTTCCGCCGCGGCCCTTCCAGCCGCGCCGCGCCAAGCAGCGCCACCTGTCAGCGCTTCAGCCGCACTCGTGACGCCGTCCACCAGGCCAGCAAGCGTGATCCTGCCCTTGAGCAGACCCTGGAGCGGCTCGATCCGGGACCGGATGCGCTGCCAATCACGTTCGGCCCCTTTTTCCGCGAACCAACTGTCCAGGGCTTCCAAGCCAGCGGGCGGGCGCGGTCCCCTGAGCTTCAGGTCGATGGTACGCACCGCCTCCAGCCAGGCGAGGCGCTCATCCCCCTCGCCGCCGACCAGCGGGTGTTTCGCCAAAGCAAGCAAGGCCACTGGCGCAAGCTCTTCAGCAGCGGCGGAAGCAATTCCCTGGAACAGGGTGCCCGTAGCGGTCTGCGAAAGCGGCGTTCCGGCGCTATCGTCTGCTTCGATCCCCCACCGCGCGAGCAAAGCCGACACCCGCATCGCGAGCTGGCGATCGGGCGTAACCAGCGCCGCGGTCTTTCCAGGCGTCTCGACCGCCTCTCGAAGCGACAAGGCGATCGCCTGCGCTTCGGCGGCGGAGTCGGGGAGCTCGGCCAGGCGAAGGCCGGAGAGTCTGCGATCGGCTGGCCGAAGAGCTTCCCATTTGTGCGAGAATTCCGGTGCGGTCATTGCGTTGGCGACGGCGCGAGCGCGGCCCGGCGAAGACGCGGCCCGCCCGGAAACTCGCCACCTTTGGACCTCGCCGCGGCCTATTCCCATGCGGTTGAGAAGTTGCTTGAGGTGGTATTGCGGATGTGTCTCGTCCCCCCTCCCCTCGGCGTCGGGGCCGAGGCTGTCCCACTCCTCATCGGGCATCAGATCCGGAGGGCTGACCCCCGGAAGGACGACCATCCCGTCCGGCAGGCGTGCGACCGTCGCGAGGAGTTCAGCAACGGCCGGGGCCGCCGTCGTCACGCCCGCCGCGACCGTGAAACCCGGCGGCTGAGCCGTCCTCCATCGTTTCGCCACGCGCCGCAGAAGGCGATTCCGCCGCTCGGCGAGGTCGATTGCGCCGCGCTCCTCGAGGATTGCGGGCCACGCTTCGTAGATGAGGCGGAGCTTCTCGAGCGATTGCTCCCAGTGTCGAGCGAGGTCGTCGGACTTGTCGACAGCGTCGCGTAGGCGCCGCGGATCGATCCTCTCGACGAGCAGCGCATCGAGGGTTCGTGCAAGGTCGGCCGAAAGCCGGAGGTTCTCGGCGCTGCCCGAACCACGAACAATCGTCGCCAAGGTTAGCAACCGCTCTGTCGGGTCGATCGCGGGTGGTACCGGCTCGCCATCGTCGATCGGGTCGAGCGCTCCGCCGATCCGCTCTTCGAGGTCTGGATCGCCGATCGGTATCAACCGCGGAAGAAGGAGACCCGTTGCGCTTGCCCGGACGAAAGCGTCGGTCACGGCCCGAACGGCGCGATTGTTGGGAAGCAGGATCCGGCCCTGTGCAAGGCCAAGCGATTCTCTGCCGAAGCGCTGGATCAAACCCGCGGCGAGCGCGTCCGCAAACGATCGATGTGTCGGGATTGTGTAGACCGCCGGGCGGTCAGACATTCTGTAGCGCCGTTTCCGTCATTTTGATCGACTTGGGCGTGCCGACATCGAACCACAATCCCTGGTGGACAGCACCGAAGCAACGCCCCTCCTCGATCGCGCGGTTCCACAGAATGTTCGTCGAGAACGGGCCCTCCGGCGCATCGCGGAGCAAACGCTTGGAGAGCATCTGGATTCCGGTGAAGACGAACGGAGCCACGCGGCTGCGGTCACGGCGTCGCAGCCGGCCTGCCCGGTCCATGTGGAAATCGCCCATGCCTCGATGATTCTCGGCTCGCGCCAGCGGAACCAGCAAGAGCAGCGCATCCATCCGCTCATCGTCCCAGTGCGACGCCAGAAGCTTCAGCGTGTCCGCCGGGCCATCGACCCAGAAATTGTCGCTGTTGACGGCAAGGAACGGATCCGCGTCGATCAATGGTGCTGCCTTGATCAGGCCGCCGCCCGTTTCGAGCAGCTGATCGCGCTCATCCGAGAACACGACCTCCAGACCGCGCGCGACGTTGGCGAGATGAGCTTCGACGGAGTCCGCGAGATAGTGGACGTTGACGACGACCTTCCTGACGCCCGCCGTCCGAAGGTGGTCGAGTACATGGTCCAGGAGCGGCTTGCCGGCGACCTCAATGAGCGGCTTCGGTTTCGTCGCCGTCAGCGGGCGCATGCGTTTGCCGAGGCCAGCGGCCATGATCATCGCTGTCTTCGGCACCTCGGCGGGGACCTCGGCGCGAAGCCGTAGTGCGCGGCGAGCCTGGATCATATTGTCTCGAGCCAGGGCAGCCGGCGAAATTCGGCCGTCACGTTCGCATCGAACCAGTCGCGTACCGGCTTCAATTGCGGCTGCGCGAGGTCGCGCTCCAGCAGTCCCCACATCCGAGGCTGGAATTTTCGGTAATGCGGCTTGTTGTCCCGCTTCCACAGCCTCGTGAAGACGCCGAGGATGCGCGTGTTCCGCTGCGCCGCCAGAGCCCAATAGGCCCGCTCGAACGTCTCGCCGTGACCCGTTGCCGCGACGTAGCGATCGATCATTGCTCGCTCGACTTCCGGCGGAACATCGCGGCGCGCATCCTCAAGGACTGACGCGAGATCATAGGCCGGATGGCCCGCGAGCGCGTCCTGGAAATCGAGAAGGCCGAAATGGGCGACGCCCTCACGGCCCTGAACGAGCATCACATTTTCGGCATGATAATCGCGAAGCACGGTGACCGGGCCCAGGTCATCGTCGGAAACCGGTCCGAGAACTTCTGCCCAGGCGGCTTGATAGGCGCCAGCGTCGATCGCCAGGCCAACCGCCGGGCAATACCAGTCGGTGAACAATTTCAGCTCTTCCAGCCACTGGTCGAGCCCGTGGACCGGCAAGCCCGGCATTGGCGAATGTTGGTGAAGATGGACCAGGACGTCCGTCGCGAGTTCGTAAAGCTCCCGCTCTCGCGCCGGGTCTTCGTCGAGGAATTCGCGAAGCCTCCAGTCGCCAAAATCACCCAGCAACAACAGGCCCTTGTCCAGGTCCCGGGCAAGGATTTGCGGAGCGCTAAGACCGACCGACAAGAGCCATTCAGCAACAGCAATGAAGGGCCGCGGATCTTCGTGCGGCGGCGGCGCATCCATCAGAACGGCGCTGCGCTCTCCATCGACGACGCGGAAATAGCGCCGAAAAGAGGCATCGCCCGCGAGCGGCAGGATATCGGCGCCCTGCCAACCGCACGAGGCAAGGAAATCGGCGGCATGAGTCGGTGGATTCATCGCGGAGGCCATCGGCCCTCCCATGACGGGGGCAGATGGGCTGTCAAGATTCTCTCGCCGTCCTGGCTGAAGTCGAGCGACAGATGGAGCGCGTTCGTCCATGCGTTGTCACCGGCGCGCTCGGGCCATTCGATCAAGAGAACCGCGTCGCCTGCTGAATCGAGCCCCAGTTCCTCGATCTCGGCTTTATCTTCGATGCGGTAAAGATCGACGTGCCAGACCGGGGGCTCGAGCATGTCATATGGCTGGACGATCGCGAAGCTCGGGCTGGGAACCTCGCCCTGATGCCCCAGCTCTTCAATGAAGGCGCGCGCCAATGCCGTCTTCCCCACGCCAAGCGGGCCGGAGAGCGTCACGACATCGCCCGGAATCACGATCCTGGCTAAGGCCGCGCCGAGCCGCGCGGTGGCGTGCTCGTCCTCGAGGATCATTTCGTTCCGCGCGGGATCGTCATCGTGACCGTGGTGCCCTTACCCTTTTTCGACTGAAGCGCGACATTTCCGCCATGGGCTTCGATGAATTGCCGAGTGAGCGGCAGGCCCAGACCGAGCGCTGCTTCTCCACGGACGCCGGCTTCCTCTACGCGGTCGAAACGGTTGAACACGCGCGGCAGGTCATCCTTCGAAATGCCGGAACCATTGTCGCTGATGCGGATCACCACTTGTTGCTCATCGCCGTCGGCCTGCAGCTCGATCCGACCTTTCCGGTCAGTGTACGCGACAGCGTTCTGAAGCACGTGCTCGACGGACTCGCGCAGGCGCCGAGCATCGCCAAAGACGAACCCGGTTTCGGGCGAGATTTGCGCGTCGAGCTTTTGGGACTTTTCGCCCGCCCGGGCGCGAGCGGTTTCAATCGCGGCCCGGCACAGCCCCGCAACGTCTACCCGTTCGCGTTCCAGAGCCACTCCGCGCGTGTCTCCAGTCGTCAAATCCAGGACGTCGTTGATCAGCTTGGACAGGCGAGCGACCGATTCGAGGATCGCGTTCACATAGTCGGTCGCCGTCGGCTCGAGCTTGCCGGCGTAACCGGCAGCGAGCATCTCGGCGAAGCCGCCGATCGAAGTTAGCGGGGTCCGAAGTTCGTAGCTCATGTTCGCGACGAAGTCGGTCTTCACTCGGTCAGCTTCCTCAAGGGCGGTGGCACGCTCCCGAAGCGCCGCCTCGATGCGGGTGGAATCGGTCACGTCGACCATGGTGAAGAGCGCATTGCCATCCGGAAGGGGCACTGCGGCGAACTGGAAATGGCGCCCATCCGTCATGGTCACTCGGCCGTTGGACGACTTGCGCTCATTCGTCGTCTGACGGACCATTTCGCGGATCTGTGCCGCCGCCGTTGGGTTGACGAGCTTCTTGGCCATCGCAGGCACAAGTTCGTCTACCCGCGGATGCTCGCTAAGCCAGGCCTCATCGAGCTCCCAGTCGTCGATGAACCGGCGGTTCCACAGGTACAGCCGGCCGTCGCTCGCGAAGACGCTGATCGCTTCAAACAGGTTGTCAAACGTCGCGGCGCGGACTCGGAGCAAGGTATCGCGAGCCGACGCCAGGCGGAGCTGCTCGGTCCGGTCCTCGAGGAACAACCGCAAGCCACCGTCCGGAAGGGGTTGGGCAACCACGCGAAGGTGGTCCCCATTGGGAAGCATCCATTCTTCTTCGATGACTTCTTCCGGACTGCTGAACCAATTCCGGCGATCACTTTTCCAGACCGGAAAGTCGCGCGCTTCCGGCAGCCGCTGGTTATCGCGCATGCGCTCGAGCACACGATCGAATTCCGGCTTTTCCGCCAGCCATTCCGGGTCGAGTTTCGCCATGACCGCGAAGGGTCGATTGTAGAAACTGAGGTTGCGCTCCGAATCGAACTGCGCCGTGCCGGCGGTCATGCGGTCGGCAAGCTCGCGCTGGGATTCGATGTGCCGGGCGAGCTCGGCTCGGGCATCCTCGAGATCCTGGACATCGATCGCGAAGCCGGCGACTGCGCCGGTGGACAAGGGGACGTTGACGATCCTCAGCATCCGCCGCTCGCCGCGGATGATCGCGGGCTGCATCGATGACTGAATCCGGTTCGTTTCGATCGACAGGCGTGCCATTGCGACGGGGCTGCTCGCGCCTTCCTCGTCGATCAGCTCCGCACCTCTGCCGATGACGTCCCCGGCATCTTTCGCTTCCACCGCCTGGACGAAAGCGCTGTTGACGAGCCCGAGCCTGAGATCCGGTCCGCGATACCACATGGGAAACGGAGCAGCCTCGATAAGGTGCGTCAGCGAATCCAATGCGCCTTCGGTCTGGCGCAGGCGCAGCGCAATGCGCGCAAGCTCCTCCTCGGTGGCGCTTGTATCGAAGAACCACAGCAGCAACGTACCGGGAAGCTCGGGTGGCGGAGCTTGCCCGCCTCGAACGTCGAACACTCGAGCCGAGCCCAGGGCATGGACCTTCCGAGCGACACGTCCTGCGGACACGCGCGCAGCGGTCACGTCTTCGATGAGTTCCGCGAGGTCTCGCGGATCGATCCCACCGCCCTCGCCCGCGAGATCGGCCAGATGCCTGGGTTCCCTATCCAGGCCCAATTCGCGGAGCAGTTGCGGATCCGCTTCGATCCTCCCGTCGGCATAAGACACTAAAGGCCGGGCCGGCGTCGCCTCGAGGAGCGCGGCGTTGGCTCTTGCCGAGTCCAGCACCGTTTCGGCCAACCGAAAACGGCGAGCGGCAAGGATCGAGATCGCCAGCGCAATTCCAAGCCACAGGACGGCAAGCCCCACCGCCGCGTAGATCGCGATGCCCCCGCTCACCTTCGAAAGTCCCCGCGCCCCATAAGCTTATGCGATAACGCAGGAACCCTCCGCATCCAAAGGTCAAATCCGAAAGGACGCAGCGCAAAGAATAAGGGGCGGGAGTGACCCCGCCCCTGAAGTTCGTCGTGCAACGCTTCGGTTAGAAGCTGCGAGTGACGTTCACGAACACCGAGCGTCCGTAATAGTCGTAGTCGCCGCCACCGAAGGAATTGCCGATGCGGAAGTACTGACCATCGCTGAACGGGAAACCGCTGATCGTCGGCGGCTTCTCATTGAAGATGTTCCTCACACCGACCGTGAACTGGCCGACGTTCCTCCAGTTCCACTGGATTGAAGCGCCATGCTCCCAATAGGGCTCGGCGACTAGGTCGAACGCGACATTGCCGATCGCTGTCGCGACGGTGCCATCGGGGTTCAGGACCCCATCGGCCTCGAGAATCTTGTGCGCGTCCTGCTTGCCCACATACTTGATGCCCCAGCGGAACGTGATGTCGTTGACGATGAAACGTGTATCAAGTGATCCCACCCACTTCGGACCGGCGCCGAAGCCCGGGAAACCCGGAGTTCCGTTGTAGTCGAAGTTGCCGCTTCCCGGGAACAGCTGGAGCTTCTGGTGAAGATTGCGGGTCGCCTGAAGCTGCGTTTGGAAGCGTCCACCGAAGAACCGAGTGGCGAAACGTGCATCGAAGTCGATACCCGAAGCCTGCTGGCTCGCGACGTTGATGTACGGGTTGTCGAGCGTGGACAAGTTGCCCTGCTGCGAATTGCCGGCCGGAAGACGGCCTGTGTGCGTACCCCCGCCGCCGATCAGGTTGCAGTAGACGTTGTTCGGGAAGTCGGCCGAATCGTAACAAAGGTTGAGGATGTTGCTTCCGAGGATCGCGACCTCATCCTTCACCGTAATGTTCCAATAGTCGATCGCAAGGCTGAAATCGGCGATCCGACGCGGCGCAGTGAGCACCGTGCCGAAACCCCAGGTCTTCGCATGCTCGGACTTGAGGTTGCCCGCGCCGCCTCTCGTGGTTACCTGCGGACCGGCCGTAGAGACGAAAGTGAGCGGGTTCGGAACAAGCCCCGTCAGAGCCGCAAGGCAGTTGTCGTAACGCGGCGTGCCCGGAGCGAAGGACAAAGCGAAGCCGCTGCACGGGTCAACCGACGGTCCGAAGAAGCCGGTCTGGTCCGCAACGAACTGCTCATAAAGGTTCGGCGCGCGGAAGTTGGTGCCATAGTTGCCGCGGAACCGGATCTCGCGCACCGGAGCCCACTGACCATTGACGTGGTAAGTGAAGTCCGAACCGTACGACTTGTAATGCGTGTAACGGCCTGACGCGTCGAGCTCCAATGTCTGGAACAACGGGCGATCTTTGAAGATCGGGATGTTGAGCTCGCCGAATGCTTCGTTGACGGTATCCGAACCCTTGGTGATTCCCGCTGACGCGCGGTTGTACAAGTCGCCCGCAAGGGCAGCGTCCGACGGAACATCCAGGATGTGGTCGTGACGATGCGAAACGCCGGCCGCGGCCTTTACGTCCCCGCCCTGCAGGCTGAACAAAGTGCCGTTGACCACGAACTCGGCCGTATCCTGGTCGAAATGCGTCTTGTTGATGTTCGGGGTGTACAGATAGTCGTACACTGCTTCAGGAATTCGACCGAAAAGGAGGATCTGCGGGTCGTAGAAATTCAGCGGAGCGCAGGTGCCGCCATTGTAGGCTCCGGCGGTCACGTTGCTGAGGCAGGTATAGCCGATCCCGGCGCCCGTCTGTCCCGGTAAGGCCGTCACAATAAACTGCGAAGGCGTTCCGGCGGGTGCCGCCACCGTCTCAAGGACATTGGTCATATGGGTCGTAGTCGGATTAATCACGTTCTCGCGAGAACGGGTTCGCGAAACCTGGAAGTTGCCGTCATATTGCCAGTCGCCGATTCCGACATTGCCACGAAGGCCGATATTGCCGCGGAAGAAGTCGACCCGTTGCTTCTGGAACGACTGCTGGTCCGGCACAATGAACGGAGTGAACCGGTTGATGTTCGCCGCGTCAAAGGCAACTGGATAGAACGGACTTTGATATGACTGCCCGGTGTGCGGCGACAATCCAAACAGCTGGTCGATCGTGTAGCCATAAATGTGTCCGCCATAGACCTGAACGCCCGAAGCGAGCTGATTGAGGTCGAAGCTGATCTGCGTCGCGAAATCCTGGTGAGACAAACGCCGAGTAAACAGGGCTTCCCCATAGAGCTCCGCATCCCCAAGAATTCCCAGGTCATAGGCGCCATTCAAGTAACCCGTGTAGGTATGAACCGGTGAAATGATGTGCGAGTCCAGCTGTGCCGGTGAAGGTGAGGGTCGAAGGTTCAACGGATTGACGTTAATCGGAGCGCCGATCGTCGGCTGACCAGTCGTGTAGCCGGGGAACGTGAAACGGTTGATCGTCGGTGTCCTGAACCCGGTATTGAAATTCACACCGACGCCATAGCCGCTGGCAATGCCAAGGCTGTCGAACTGGAACGGGAAGCAGCGCAATTGGCCTGTCGACGGATCGAGCTGGCCAACCTCCTGACCGGTGGTCGGATTGAAGAACAGGTCGCGCGGGCAGCGGTAATCGGAACGGTCGCCCTGACGCAGGCCTTCGGACTTGCGATACTCGAAGCTCGCGAGGATATGGCCGCGATCGAACGTCTTGCCCGCAGTGATCGAGCCGCGCAGCGTGTCGCCGCTCCCCGCAAGCGGGTGGTTGGCGAAGCCGTCGATGGTGATCCCGTTGACCGACGTATCCGTGATGACGTTGATGACGCCCGCGATCGCGTCCGAACCGTAGATCGACGAAGCACCTTCGCGTAGCACTTCGATGCGCTGAACAATCGCCGCAGGCAGGACGTTGAGGTCGGCGGAAACCAGCTGGTTTCCGACACCTGCCGGAGCCAAGCGGCGGCCGTTGAGAAGGACCAGCGTGCGCTGTGAGCCGAGACCACGGAGGCCGACCGTGTTGACGGCCTGGCCGCCCTCCGAAACGAAGCCGAGGAACGAACCGCTGATCTGCGACGTACCCGAGGTGATCGTCGCGCTCTGCAGCGTCTCCGCGGTGCTGGTCGTACCGGCAAGGATGTTATCGTTGCGGGTGACGATGTCGACGTTCTGCGGCGTATTGAAGTTGTCGCGGCGAATGCGCGAACCCGTGATGACGATCGCGCCTTTTTCGGCAGTCGACTGCCCTTGCGCATTGGTGGGCGCGCTGGTCGGCGGGACCTGCTCGCTCTCCTGCGTCTTCTGTGGGGTGGTGTCGACCGGCGCAGGGGTCTGCGCAAAAGCCGGCGAAGCCGTCAAGGCGGTGAGCGAAATCGTCGATAAGATGAGAGCGTTAACCGAGCGCATAGTCTCCCCGTCCCCTAAGATTGGGCTGATTAAATCCAACGACTTAGTGGAGGACGGTCGTGCAAAAAAAAAGCGGATAAGACTGCGCCGTCACCAAATCCCGGCAGCATGTAACATTAATGCCACATGACTAAACTGTCGCCTAACCGACAGTTTACGAGCGCCAGTTGACAATTGATTCGCCAAGCGCGTCCTTTAGTGACCCCAGCCACGGTTCGTAATTGCGCCAGCGGCCGAAGCCCGATCGATTGATCGGTTGCCGCACCTGCTCCGAACTCGGCGTATGTATCGCTCGCTCAGTTTCGTGAAAATTCAGGCAGCTCTGTTCGAACGGCAGCTCGAGATAATCGAGCAAGCGCCGCACTTCGCCTTCGAAATTGTCGACGAGATCCTCATGAATGACACGATGCACCACGCCGGGAAGAGCCGCGTCGAAGTGGCGCATCAAGCGAAGATACTGGCGATACACGCCGGCCATGTGCTGAAAGTCGTAACTGTAATCCGCACCCAATTGATAATGCTGCATGTAATTTCCGAAGCAGCAGTCCATCGGATCGCGTCTGGCGTCGATAATCTTCGCGTTTGGCAAGATGGAATGAATGAAGCCGACATGCCGCCAGTTGAATGGATTCTTGTCGGTGAAGCGTGGCAGGTCCGTTTGGCGATGGTAGTGCGTGATCTGCAGATATCGTTCGCCAAGCTCCTCAAATCGGCCCGGATCGATTTTGGTGATGAGGTTCTCGATAAAAAGGCCAGAGCCCCGTTCCATGTCCTCGGCAAGCAACCTCGTCTCGAGCTGATGGACGGCGAACAATTCGGCCGTCCCTTCGATTTGCGAATGGCTAGCCAGAATTTGCTCGATCAGCGTTGAACCCGCCCGAGGCATGCCGATAATGAAAATGGGGGCATTGTTTGGGCTGCCTGAGCCTGTGCGCATATTGAAGAATGCCGGTGTGAAGGTCGCAACGGAAGCGCCCACCTGCTCCCGGACCTTGTCGAGGTCGTGCGGGAACTGTTCGAAACGCAGTCGACTGCCACGCTCGAGATGATCCGCGGCACGATCATAATCACTCGAGCGATCAAACGCATTCGCTAGGGCGAAGTGCAGGGACACGCGCAGCGAACCGTCAACCTTCGCCAGTTGCTCCTCCATTTCCCTAAGATCGGACTCGAAGAACCGCGAG